>Ga0302324_100004607_pt1 | contig 30389 bp, 28 predicted proteins | sample Palsa_T0_1_FD_201949 | JGI IMG/M metagenome (GOLD analysis project Ga0302324, IMG submission 201949) | Peat permafrost microbial communities from Stordalen Mire near Abisko, Sweden - Palsa_T0_1 | ecosystem: Environmental > Terrestrial > Soil > Palsa > Peat permafrost | place: Sweden: Abisko...
GCGCTTCGATCCGGAAGACATTGCGCGCGAGCAGAACGTCGTTCTCGAAGAGATCAAGATGTACGACGATGCACCCGACGAGGTCATCAACGACGCCTTCGTGCGACTCATGTGGTCGGGTTCGAATATGGGTGATCCGGTCATCGGGTTTCCGAACACGATCAGCGCGTTGCGCTCGGGCGATCTGCGCGCGCACATGCGCGAGCGTTACACGCCCAAGACCGTAGTCGTCACCGTCGCCGGAAATGTCGAGCACGAGCAGGTCGTCGAATCGTTCGCGCAAGCGCTCGCGCCACTCGGGGGCGAGGGTGGCGTTCCCATCGTAGAGCGCGTGCGGCTTTCGCCCGGACGCCTCGTGATCACGCGCGACGTCGAACAGGTGTATCTTATCGTCGGAACGCGCGGCTTGCCGGCAGGCGACGACGATCGCTACACGCTTTCGGTCATCGACACGGCGCTCGGCGGCGGAATGTCGAGCCGCCTCTTTCAAGACATTCGTGAGGAGCGCGGCCTCGCGTACAGCGTGAGCTCGTTCCAAATCGCATACCGGCCGGCAGGGCTGTTCGCCGTTTCGGCCGGCACATCGGTCGAGAACGTGCAAGAAGTCATCTCGCTTATTCGTGAATCTTTTGCGGAAGCTCACGAGCGGGGTCTGCGCGAAAGCGAGGTCGAGCTCGCAAAAGAGCATCTCAAAGGCAGTTTGACGCTCGCACTCGAGAGCATCTCCGGACGCATGATGCGTTTGGGCCGTAATGAGCTGACATTCGGGCGTCAAATCTCCGAAGAAGAGCTCGATCAGAAAATCGACGCGGTCAACATCGATGACGTCCAACGGCTTGCGCGCGCGATCTTCGCACCTGAGCAGTGGGGTTTGTGTGTTCTGGGCCCGATCGGCGAGGACGATATCGACTGGACGGCCGCCGTCGCTTAGGCAGCGCTCGTGACCTCGACGGCATCCCTATGGGCCACGCAGCTCATCGTTGCGATGGCGCTGAACGGCGTCACGCAAGCGATTCAGATCGGTGCGTATGCTGCTCGCTACGCCGGCGTCCAAACGCACCGGATTGCGGTCTCCATCTCGCTCTTCAATCTGTTCGTCACCGCGAGCCGCTTGGCAGCGCTGTTTCTGACGCCGTCGCTGGGCGCGCTGGCCGACAACGCAACGCGTCCGGCGCTTACGGCGAAGCTGTCTGCGGTTCCGCCGGATGTGGTTGCGACGTTCGATACGCAAATGCGACTGATCGTCGCGGCGGGGACGATCGGCACATGCGTCGGCGCACTGTTGCTGCCGATGTTCATCCATCTCTTTGCACGCGGTATTCGCTCATTCGAACGGCGCAACTCCGTTCTGCAGGCACTCATTCGCCTGGGCGACCCGCGCGTCATGATGGACGTGCTTTCGAGTATCCGGCTTCCCGAGATTCGAACGATCCTGGCGTATACGCGCGAAGCGATTCCACCCAAGCTGCTCATCGGAAACCTGGTCGTGATGGCGATCTATGCGATCGGCGTCCCGTCGGCATATTACGGCAGCGTCCTCAATTTGGATGCGCGCACGACGGCGGCCGGCCTCTCCGGTATCGTCAACGGAGTCGGAACCTTGGCGTTCACGTTCTTCGTTGACCCAACGTCCGCGCTGATGGTCGATCAAGCGGTCAAAGGCGAACGTTCGCTGAATTCGATTCGTGCGATGGTCGTCGGCCTAACGGTTACGGCTATCTGTGGGACGATTCTCTCTCAGCTCTTGTTGTGGCCCGGTGCGTGGGCGATTTCCCATGTGGCGTCGCTCTTCGTGCACGGATTCAGCAAGTAGGCCTGCATAAGGTAGACTGATGCTCAAGAAACTGGTGCTCGTACTCCTTCCCGCAATCGCGACGGTCATGCTGTCGGGATGCGCGGGTTCGGTCGAGTCGTGGATCGTGCGTACGCGCGATCACCAGGGCGATCGTGCGCTCGAGTCGCGGAATCTCAAAGACGCGGCGCTCGCCTATCGGCTGGCGCTGGATATCAATCCGCAGGATGCGCACGCACGTGCCGGTGCGATCTCCGTGCAGCTGACGTTGGCGGAGGAGGCGTATCGTCTCGGCAAGCTCGAGGATGCGATCAACTACCTTTCGTCCGCCGAGAAGATCTCGCCAAACAACACCGCCGTCATGGATCTTCGCCAGCAGCTTTCACAAGCGCGTCTCAAGCGCGAGATCGTCATCTCAAACTATCCAGCCTATAAGGCCGCGGGCCTCGATCTCATTCGTTCGTATACGGCCCTCAAGACGCTCAACGCATCGATCGTAGCCGGCCTAAAGCGCTTTCAGTACAGCTATGATACGGTCGACATCACGCGCGCTATTGAAAACTCATACGAGCTAACCAGCGAGGTAACGCGCAACACAGCGCGGCTCACGCGCTTCCGTCAGACAGTCGAAACGGGAACAGGAGAAACCGAGACGGACCATCTCGGCGCGCCGTCCTCGCTTTTGCCGCTACCCTAGCGGGGTTGTCGCGCTCAATGTTTACCGGCTTTCTCGCGGCGCCGGAACTCTTGCCATCTGTCTTCGGCGCCCGGCAAGATCTTGGCGGAGTCGGTTTCGTAGACCGGCCAAATGCCGCTGCCCGGGAGCAACGGGAATCGCTGCATCCAAGCGTATAGCTCTGCGTTCTTTGCAAACCGATTTTGTTCGACGGCAATAAAATACCGAGCCCCTTTGCGGATTGCGCTTTGCTGGTCGAACGGCGTCCACAGCAAGGGATCCTCTTCCCAACCTTTGTGCTGCATGTAATACAGTATCGATGGATCGTAGTGCGCCATGACGACGAGCGCACCCGGTGCGAGTAGCGTGTGGAGGCGGCGCGCTTCGAGATAAACGGTGCGCTTATAATAGTAGTACGGCTGTATCTGCGCAGCGTTGTCGCCGATGACGACGATCAGAGCCACGGCGGCACCGGCAAGCGCCACATTCTGCAGACGCTCTGAGGCCTCCGACCACAGCGCCGCAAACGTCCGGATAAATGCGCCACCCGCGAGCGCGGCGAGAGGCAGAACCGGATACAGATAGTAGTCGACGCGTTCGACGGTGACGACCACGAACGCGTAGAGCACCGCCGCGACGAGCCACGAATACAGAAGAACGTTCGAGCGTGAACGGAGCGGTGTCAAGAACCCGAGCACCGCGAGAGCGAATCCCACCGGGCCCAGCATCGTCGTGCTGAGCATCGAGGGGATCGTCGTCAGCAGCACAACAGACTTGGCGACGAACGCGTGGGGTGAAACGAGCGCTTGTAAGAGCGACGGAATGACATGCTCGCGCGTGATGCCGCTTGCCCAATGCCACTCGGCGTGCGAATTGACTTCGCGAAGGTAGAGCCACAGCGAGATCGCAGCCGGGACGATCACAACCAGGCTTCGCAGCCGGCCAATACACGCGAGCGGAACGATCGCGAGTGCCGATACCGGCTTCGCGAGAAACGCGAGCGCGAGCAAAGCGGCGCATCCGATCTCCTTCCACGGGATCGTTTTCCCAGCGGGTGCGAGGAGCGTCCGTGCCGACGCATAGAGTGCGAGCGTAAAGAAGAACGTCATCGCCGTGTCCGGCATGAACGTCCGTCCGTAGTAGATGCTGCCCGGGAAAATCGCGAACAGCAGCGCGGCGACCAGGCCGACGAAGGCCGATTCGAACAGCCACCGGCCGAAATAGGCGATGACGACGACGGTCCCGAGCGAAAAACCGATCGAGATCAGGCGGCCGAAGACTTCGTGTACTCCGAAAATCTTGTAACCAATCGCGGCAAGATACGGGACGATCTGCAGCTCGAGCTCGACGTAGTTCGGCGGCGGCCCGTCATAGTCGGTCTGCGGATAGAAGATGTTGAAATCGAGCTGTGCGAAGTTCCGCGCGATCGCCGCAGTGTCGCCTTGGCGCCATTGCGGATGATCCATGATCGGATCGTGCAGTCCGACGAGCCGAAGCCCGAGTGCGAGCAGAACGATTGCTCCGAGTACCCACCACCAGTACTTCGTCGGGTCTAGAGAACGGACCGGAACGTCCAATACTTATTCACGAAGAAGTTCACGACGATGCCCGCACAGGTTGAGACGAACCACAGCTTGTGGCCTTTCCCCAACAGCGGCGAGGCGGCGAGCGACACGATCAAGCTGACGCACAGCGCGATCGCAGAGACGGTGAGAAACTTTGCGCCTTCGCCAAGCGCGTGTCCGGTCGAGCGAAACGTCCAGACGCGGTTGAGGAAATAGTTTGAGACGCCGCCGGCCATGAATGCGACGGAGAAAATCAGGTAGTACCATGTCTCGCGCTGGTCGATCGCGAGCGGCAGCTGCAGAAGCGTGAAGACCACGCCGTTCACGGCAAATCCCGATGTTCCGACGATCGCGAACTTGACGAACTGCCGGATGCCACGCCGCTGCGTGATGCGTCCGATCAGCGAGGCGGCACCGCCTGCGGTCTCAGGCAACCCAATACCAGTCGGCAAAGAGAACCGTGAAGAGACCGAGCAGTGGAAGCGAAAACGCCACGATGGCGTTGTTGACCGACGGCCGTGAACCCCACAGGCCCATTACGACGAACATCGGGAAAAGAACGAGCGCGAAGCGCGGCATGCTCATGAGGCTCGACGTCGACATCGGGACGAGAATCGAGAGCGCCATGTAGCTCCAATACGTCGGCGAAAGCCGGCGGAACGCCGCAATCAGAAGCACGATCATCATGACCGTGAAGAACAGCTCGAGAAACTGATTCGCCACCGCGTTCCCGTTGTGTGCGTTTCCGAGCAAGGTGAAGCTGTTGCGCAAGCTCACCCAGGGCGGCGCTAAATGCCGGTGCCAATTGGTCTGCACGTGCGAGAAATACAATGGATCGCCCGTGAGAATCCAGAGATACGACATATACGACAACAGGCCAAGCGGGATCAGCGCCATCCCGGCAAGTGGACGCACCAGCTGCTCGAGCGGATATTGGAAGGCCTGACGCGCACCGGGCGAGCGCAGCCATTCGATCGCCATCGGCACGACGAGCAGCACGCCTTCGACGCGCGTCAACGCTGCAAAAAATCCGATGATCCCCGCAAGCCACCACTTGTGCTCGCGGATGAAGTAAAACGATGCGACCGTTAGAGCCAGGAAGAGCGACTCCGTGTAGATGGCCGAGAAGAAGATCGCTGTCGGAAAAATGGAGATGTAGAAGACGGCGCGGTGCGCGACGTGGCGGTTATATTGATGCTCGACGAGCTTATAGAAGAAAATCAGTCCTATGAACAGCGCGGCGTTCGAGATGACGAGACCGGCAACGAGATGGCTGCCGGTGAGCATCCCGAGCAGCGAGATCAACAGAGGATACAGGGGAAAGAACGCCATGTCGGTGCCGTAGTATCCGGTCGACGCTATGTCGATGTAGTGCACGGCATCCCAACGTCCCCAGACTGCGAGGATCGGAATCGACGATACGGCGACGTGCGTACCGGGACGCTGTGCGACGACCATCGCGGCCAGCTCTGCGATGACGATGATTGCGGCGCGGCTGACGACGAACGTAATCGCAACGTCGCGAACGGCATTGTTGAATCGCGCGGCAGCGAACAGTTTGACGAACGCAAACGTTACCAGCGCAATCGCGACACCGCGTCCGGTTGCACTGGCGCCGAACGGACGCAGAAAACCGACCCACATGATCAGGAGCGCCAGCCACGAGAAGGAGTCTGCGGTGAGTGCGGTCTCGAGCGAGACGGCACAGTGTCGCGCAAAGAAGCGCGCATACGCGTTCCAAACAATCAGCGCCGCGACGATCCCGGCCGGGATGGCGACCAAGAAAACCATTTCATCGACCGCGACCGACGCGCGCACGCGCAAGACGAACGCATAAAATCCGAAGAAGCCGAGCGTTGCACCCGCTGCGCTAACGATCAGGAGAGGGGCGATGCCGGTGCTGCTCAGATAGGGAGTTAGCACAGTGGTTCTACTGGCCACGACGCGACGCGTTTCGGGTTGCACGCGTCCCCTTCCCTTGGGACATTTGGCAGGTTAGGGGTCCCGTGCAAGCATAGGGAAGCGACGGTTAGGGGAGGGAGCGAGAAATGACGACCACGATGATTCCGCGCTTTGTCAGCGAGTATCCGACGGATTCGCTCGACTTTGTGCGTGTAACCGAAGAAGCGGCGCTCAACGCCTCGCGCTGGATGGGTCGCGGCGAACGCAATATCGCCGACGGCGCCGCCGTTGAAAAAATGCGCGATGCGCTTAACGACATGCAGATTTCGGGTCGTATCGTGATCGGTGAAGGCGAACGTGACGAAGCGCCGATGCTGTTCATCGGCGAAGAGCTCGGACGCGGCGGCATGGAGGTCGACATCGCCGTCGATCCCGTCGAAGGTACGAATCTGGTTGCGAACGGGCTTCCGAACTCGATTGCGGTCATGGCGATCTCCGAACGCGGCGGACTGCTGCACGCGCCGGACTCATACATGCAAAAGCTCGCGGTTGGACCGCGTGCGGCACCGTACGTGCACATCGACGCGAAAGTATCGGACAACTTGAATGCAGTCGCCAATGCGCTGGAGCGCGCGATCAACGACATCACGGTCATCATTTTGGATCGTCCGCGTCATAAAGATTTGATTACGGCAGTCCGCGATGCGGGCGCGCGCATCAAGCTTATCTCGGACGGCGACGTCGATGCTGCGATTGCGACTGCGATCGAGGGCACGGGTGTGCACGCGTGCATGGGAACCGGCGGCGCGCCCGAGGGCGTTTTGGCGGCAGCTGCACTCAAGTGTCTGGGCGGCGGATTCATGGGACGGCTCAAACCCCGGAACGACGAGGAAGCTCAACGCGCCAAAGCCATGGGCTTCGGGGATCTCGACCGCATCCTCACCATGGAGGATCTGGCTCCCGGGAAGCATCTGATGTTTGTCGCAACCGGCATAACGGACGGCGACTTAGTCCGCGGCGTACGCTTCTATGGGAACTCGGCACGAACGCACTCGATCCTGATGCACGCTCAAAGCGGAACCGTGCGGCACATCGAGAGTGTCCACAGGCTTGGGGCCAAACCGTACCGCGCGAAATAGACTAGGCAGAGGCGGTCGCCCCCGAAAGCTCATGACCGAACAAAATTACGACCTTGTCATCATCGGAGGCGGCTCCGGCGGGTACGCCGCGGCCCGGACCGCGCGCGACCTCGGCGCGCGTGTTGCTATCGCGGATGTTGGTCCGCTTGGAGGCCTCTGCATCCTGAACGGATGCATGCCGAGCAAGACGCTGATCGCCAGCGGCGATTTGATGCACGCCATCAGAGAGTCGGACGTGCTCGGCGTTCGTTCGGCCGAGCCGCACGTCGATTATCGCGCTATGATCGAACGTAAGCGAGAAGTCATCAAAGGCTTCGCCGACTACAGGATCGAGGGACTCGAGACATTCGATCTCTATGAGGGCATGGCGTCCTTCGTCGACGAGAACACGCTGCGGGTCGGCGACGATATTATCTTGCACGCTTCGAATTTCGTCGTGGCGACCGGGAGCGTCGTTGCTCCGTCGATTTTCCCCGGTCTGGAAGAGACGGGTTATATTGATAGCGACGCGGCGCTTGATTTGAACTCGCCGCCTAGCTCGATCATCGTCCTCGGCGGTGGTTACGTTGCGGTCGAGCTTGGCCAGTTCTTCTCACGGGTCGGTGTCGCGACGACGATCCTCATTCGTAAACCGCGACTTCTCACCGACGTCGATGAAGACGTCGCGGTGGCGTTGACGGGGTATCTGCGCGACGAAGGTATCCGCATCGTCGGCGAGGCGACCGTCTCGCGCGTCGAGCGAAATGGAAAACTCAAACGCGTCGTCTACCGCAAAGGCGGCGAAGAGCACGCGATCGAGGCCGAAGAGATTTTCTACGCGCTCGGCCGCGTACCGAACACGTCCGGCCTCCAGCTCGAGCGCGCCGGTGTGAAATACCATCCGATCTCCGGAATCGACGTCGACGCAACACTGCGTACGTCGAACCCGCACATCTTTGCGATCGGGGATGTGACCGGGCGTTATCCGCTCGTGCACGTTGCCATTCAGCAAGGCGAGATCGCAGCGCGCAACGCGATGCGCGGAACGCGTGATGCAATTGACTACTCGCTCTCGAAAGCACACACGATCTTCAGCGATCCCCAGGTTGCCGTCGCGGGCGAAACCGAGGCGGAACTCACTGCAGCCAACCGGCCATATTTGAAGGCGACGTATCTGTTCAGCGATCACGGTAAGGCCATCTCAATCGGCAAGACCAAAGGCTTCGTAAAGATGCTTGCCGATCCCGAAGACGGCTGCATCCTGGGCGTGCAGATCCTCGGCCCCGAAGCCTCAGACTTGATTCACGAAGCGATCGCGGCCATGCACTTTCACTCAACGGTCTTTGATTTCGTGCGCATCCCGCATCTGCACCCCACGCTCGCAGAGATTCTTACGTATCCAGCGGAAGAGCTGGTCGTGCGGATCGAAGGCACGCGGATGGCAGCGCAGCGCGGCGATCTTCCGGTGGCAGCGGCCGTACCGTGAAGATCGCGATCGTTCAAACCAAGCCGCGCAAAGGCGACCGCGATGCCAACGTTCGCGATCTGATCGACGCGTTCAAGCAGCTGCACGAGGATCCGCCTGATCTCGTGGCGCTGCCCGAAGCTGCGCTGACCGGCTATTTTCTCGAAGGCGGCGTCTACGAGCTGGCGGAGAGCTCTGCAGCGTTTGCACGCAGACTCGGCACTGCCTGGCACGCGTCGGGCGCGCACAAACCGGTCGACATCGTCAGCGGTTTTTTTGAAAACGATGAAGGGACGTATTACAACAGCGCCGTGTACGCGAAGCTCGATCCGTCAGGGTCTACGCAGATCGTCCACGTTCATCGCAAGCTATTCTTGCCGACCTACGGTGTCTTTGACGAAGAACGCTTCCATTCACGGGGGAAACGCTTAGAAGCGTTTCCCACCGCGTTCGGTCGTGCCGCGATCATGATCTGCGAGGACGCGTGGCACGGGATCGTTCCGACGATTGCCGCCGTCAAGGGCGCACGGTTATTCTTGATCCCGAGCGCTTCGCCCGGACGCGGTATTCAGAAGCAGGGCGAATTGGAAAGCATCGGGCGCTGGCGTTCGCTCCTGCAAAATTATGCGAGCGAGCACGGCGTCTTCATCGTTTATGCGGGGCTCGCAGGCTTTGAGGGCGGCAAAGGGATGACCGGAAGCTCGCAAGTGATCGGCCCCCGCGGCGAAGTGATCGTAGCGGCCGGCCCGCTTGATGCCTGCATCGTCCGCGCCGACATCGATCTTTCGGAAATCGACGTCGCACGCGCGGGCTTGCCGTTGCTTGGTGATCTTCATGCGGTGCTCCCCGATTTGCTCGCCGAGCTCGAGGCGACGAACGTTGTCGAGATCGCAAGCGAGCTGCGCCGATGACGCTGCCCGTCATTCAAGCTCCCGCGATCGATCCATACGCATCGGTCAAGAGCGATCCCGAAGTAACGGCACGCTGGCTGGAGGCATTCTTAGCCGACGAGCTCGTACGGCGACGCGGAATCAAGAAGGCGGTGCTCGGTCTCTCAGGCGGTGTCGATTCGGCGTGCGTTGCGTATTTGTGCGCACGGGCGCTTGGGCCTGAAAACGTCTACGCGATTCGCATGCCGTATAAATCATCGAGTCCGTCATCTCTGAACGACGCAAAGCTCGTCATTGATGCGCTTGGAATCAACGAGCGCACGATCGAGATTACGGCGGCGGTCGATGGTTATCTGCAGTTCGAACCCGGTGTCGATGCGCGCCGGGCCGGCAACGTGATGGCGCGCGTCAGGATGGTCGTGCTGTTCGATCAATCCGCAAAGCTGAGTGCGCTTCCAATTGGAACCGGCAACAAGACGGAACGGATGATGGGCTACTTCACGTGGCACGCCGACGACACGCCGCCTGTCAACCCCATCGGTGATCTCTTCAAGACGCAAGTGTGGGATCTGGCGCGTTACCTCGGCGTTCCGCTTCCGATCGTCGACAAGGCGCCGAGCGCCGATCTCGAAGCCGATCAAACCGACGAAAGCGATCTCGGGATCACATACCTCAAAGCCGATGCAATTCTGGCCGCGATGTTGCAAGGTTTCGACGAGCAGCAGATCGTCCGCATGGGTCTCGCGCCGGAAGAAGTGCGGATCGTGCGTAAGCGCGTCGACTCGACGCACTGGAAACGGCATCTACCGACGACGGCGATGCTCAGCAACACCGCGATCAACGAGTTTTATCTCAGGCCGGTCGACTATTAGTCGCGATCCGCTGCCGCCGGCGTTCTTCCCAGTCGGGTTGAACCTCGAAGGGCGCGATTGCGTCGTCATCGGTCCGGCAAACGATCGCGAGGCGATCGAGAAGACGCGCTCGCTCGAAGAAGCCGGCGCGAACGTTCGCTGGATTCGCGACCTGAGTACGTTGCGCGATGACGATGTCGCGAGCGCATTCTTCGTTATCTCGACGCCGCTCGACGACACACTCTCGGCGCGCTTGCGCGGACTTGCCGACCGCTATCATTTCCTGTTGTGCTGCATCGATCAACCTGCGTACGGTTTCGTTGCGATGCAAGCGGTCGCGAAAGCCGGGCCGGCCCGGATCACGGTCTCGACCGGCGGCGTCTCGCCGGCGGTCAGCAAGCGTTGGCGGATCGCAATTCAGCGTGTGCTCGACGCAAAGTTTGCGCGCTTCATGGATGCACTGCGCGCCCGGCGCAACGAGAACCGTGCGCTCGCTGATTCGGAAGCGCGAAAGGCGGCCGGACGCGAGGCTGCCGAGGGATTCGACGTGCAGATCAGCGTACGCTATCCCGACTGGTTCGAATAGGAGCGCGTTGTGGCCACGATAGAGATTGTGACGATTGGGACTGAGCTGCTGCTCGGTCATCTCATCGACACCAACTCGGCCTTCGTCGCCAGCGCCCTCGCCGACATCGGCGCCGACGTCTATGCGAAGCACTCGGTCGGCGATAATCCGGAGCGCTTGGAAGCGATGTTGCGCGGCGCGCTCGAACGCGCTGATGGAATTATCACGACCGGCGGCCTCGGCCCGACCGTCGACGATCTGACAAAAGAAGCCGTTGCGGCTGCGACCGGAACGCATCTCGAGTTGCACGAGCCGTCGCTGCGTGCGATCGAAGAACGCTTCTCGTCGATGCGCCGCACGATGAGCGACAACAACCGGCGTCAAGCCATGCTTCCGACGCCCGGCGTCGTGCTCGAGAATCCGCACGGGACGGCACCCGGATTCATCGCGCTCCGCGAGGATGGAAAATTCGTCGCAGGCATGCCCGGCGTACCGCGTGAGATGCGCGCGATGATGATGGAGAAGCTCGTGCCGTGGCTGGTCGAGCGTTTTTCGCTCCATCAGACGATCACGACGCGCACGATTCATACGATCGGGATCCCGGAGTCCGAGCTTGACCGGCGCATCGAAGATCTCTTTCGCACCTCCGAGAACCCGAAGATCGCGGTGCTCGCGCATGGTGGACGTTGCGACGTGAAGATCATGGCGAAAGCCGACACCACCGAAGCCGCAAAGGCGATGATCGCTCCGATCGAAGCCGAGATACGCGAGCGGATCGGATACGGCATCTACGGCGTTGACGCGCAAACCGTCGAGAGTCAGATCGTCGATTCGCTCCGGCGGCGGCGGCAAACGATCGCAACCGCAGAATCGTGCACCGGCGGCGCCATCTCAGACGCGCTCGTGCGCGTTCCGGGCGCATCCGATGTCTTTCGCGGTGGAGTTGTCGCGTACACAAACGACGTAAAACGCTCGATGCTCGATGTTCCCGCCGACATTCTGCGCGAACACGGCGCGGTCAGCGTCGAAACCGCAATTGCCATGGCACGTGGCGCGCGGCGCCGCTTGGGCGCCGACGTCGCGATTGCAACAACGGGGATTGCAGGCCCAACGGGCGGGACCGAAGAGAAACCGGTTGGTCTCGTGTGGTTTGCGCTCGTCGCGGACGGGGAACCGCGCACGTATCGCGCGACGTTTCCGGGCGATCGTAACGACATTCGCACGCGTGCGACGATGGCCGGTCTCTCCGCAATTTGGCGATACCTCGAGCGCGCCGATACGAGCGTGCCGATTACGCCCTTCATGTCCGAGGCTCGCCGCTGAAAGTACTCGTCACCGGCGGCGCCGGCTATATCGGCCTCGAGCTTTGCCGTCAGCTTGTCGCGCGCGGCGATGACGTGCGCGTCGTCGACCGGTTTTTCTTTGGCCGCTCCGTGCTGCCGGAGCTCGAGAAGGTCGAATTCATTCCGGGGGACATTCGCACGTTCGATCCGCATTGGCTCGACGGCGTCGAGGTCGTAAGTCACTTGGCCGGGCTTTCGAACGATCCGACCGCGGAATATAATACCGAAGCGAATTGGGAGATGAACGCGGTTGCAACCGAATCGCTTGCGCGCGCCTGCAAGAAGGCCGGCGTACCGCGCTTGATCTTCGGCTCGAGCGCGTCGATCTACGACGGAATCGGCGCCGGAACGTACGACGAAACCGCCGACGTCAAGCCGCGCGGAGCCTATTCGCTCTCGAAGAAATTTGCTGAAGAGAAACTGCTCGAAGCGGCCGATGCAAACTTCTCGCCGGTCATCCTACGGCAAGGTACCGTTTACGGATTCAGTCCGCGCATGCGATTCGATTTGGTCGTGAACACGTTTGTCAAAGATGCGGCGGTGTTCGGAAAACTGTTCCTGCACGGCGGCGGATGGCAGTGGCGCCCGCTGGTCGACGTTACCGACGTCGCGCGCGCCCACATTGCGTGCTATCTTGGCAAGCGCGACCAGGTCCATGCCGAGATCTTCAACGTCATGCAAGAGAATTATCAGATTCGCGAGCTCGCGATGCTGGTCAAGGGTTCACTCGAGATGAAGCTCGCGAGCCATCGCGTCGAGCTCCAAGAGACGGGCCTTCCGAAGATCGTGCGCGATTACCGCATGACCAACACCAAGATGACCTCGCGTCTGGGTTTTACCCCGTCGGTGACGGTCCTCGAATCGATCAACGACATGCTGCAGAAGATACCGCTCGGCGATCCGACCCAGCTGCTCCACCCGCGCGGCTACAATATTGCGTGGATGACGATTCTGGAAGAGACGCACGGCACGCAGGGCGACTTCGAAACTATCTACTAGCTGTCCCTCGATACCCACGTTGTGGGCACAGGCTTCGCTCGGGATGACAACTCAAGCCTCATACCCTACCGCAGCCATGACGCGTTGCACGAGTAGTCCGTCTTCGAAGGTCGGCATCGTGTTGGGCTTCCCTTCAATCTTAGCAACGAACTGATCGAGCATTTTGAGAACGAGCGGGACGTTCGCTTGCGCGGCCTTGTAGTGATCGTAGGGTGATGACGCCAGCTCGAGCTCGGACGTTTCGTTTGCGTCGACCGTAAAAAGCTTCGACCAGGCGAGGTTTTCGCCACTTGCAGCGGCAGTACGATCTTCGCCGTAGACTGCGAGTGTCGAGCTGTTGACGACGTTGGTTGCATCGAGCGTGATCCGTCCGGCCAGGCCGTCGCCGTAATCCAAGACCACGAACATTCCGTCCGCAACGTTGCTCGTGAACGAGCCTTGATCGTCGTTGCGTGTGGTGTTCGCTGTCCGCGAGAAGCCGGTGTAGGAACGCGGCGGACGTCCGGCCAGCCACGTTACGCTGTCGATCATGTGCGAGCCGACGGCTTGAATGATGCCGCCCCCGCGCGCATAGTCGAACCACCAGCCGCGCTTACGGTCACTATCGCGGCGCAGCATCGTCGTGAGATGTGTGAACTCGATCTCGCGCAGGGGGCCTAAATGGTTGTTGGTGACCAGCTCCTTGAGGGCCTGACGCGATGCATCGAAGCGAAACTCGAATCCGATACCGGTCGCCTTCCCGGATTTGCTGGCAGCTGCAACCATCTCTTCGGCTTCGGCGACGGTTCGCGCGAGCGGCTTTTCGCACAGCACGTGTTTGCCGCGTGCAAGCGCAAGCAGGACTGCGTCGTGGTGCGCAAACGGCGGCGATGAGATCGAGACGGCGTCGAGCTCGATTCCGTCGAGCATCGCTTCGAGCGAAGAAAAAGCATTCGGGATGTCACGTTCCTTGGCGACCACGTCGGCGCGATTTGGGGACGCAATCGCGACCAGCTCGAACGCCTCGTGCGCGTGAAACGCCGGCGCGTGAACGATTCCACCGAAACCCGATCCGACAATACCAATTCTGATTTTCGCCATTATGTCTCTCTATGCGCTCTTTTGTATTGCTTCTTCGAGCAAATCGACTGCGTGCATGAGCTGTCCTTCATCAATTGTGACCGGTGGCGCGAGCGTGATGACGTCGCCGCGTACGCCCGATGGAAGGACGATCGTCCCAAGGCGCAGTGCGGCTTTCGTGATCGCAAATGTAAGCTCGGGGCTGGGAAGCGTAATTCCCCACAGCATCCCGCGTCCACGAACGGCAGAGACGAGCGGCGTGCGTTCCGGCAGCTCGCGCAAACGCGCACCGAGTTTTGCGCCGACCCTCGCGGCTCGTTCCACAAGTCCGAGTTCTTCAATTTGCGCGATGTTCGCGAGAGCCGCAGCGCATGCGAGCGGATTGCCGAGATACGTCGAAGTGTGGAGCGCTTCGCCGCGCGAGGGTTCCCACGCGTCCATCGCTTTACGCGTCCCGATGACCGCAGCGAGAGGTACGCCGTTCGCGATCGCTTTACCGACGCACATCAAGTCGGGGACGACGCCCTCATATTCGCAGGCAAACATTTTGCCCGTCCGGCCGAATCCGGTGTAGATTTCATCGAATATCAGCGTAGCGCCGTAGAGATCGCAGAGCGCGCGCACGCCGGCAAGCCAGCCGCGCGGCGGCACGATGACGCCCGCACGCCCCTGGATCGGCTCGACGATAACCGTGCCGATCTTCCAAGCCCGAAATTCCATCTCCATCGTGTGCAGCGGTGTCGGAAACGGCCCGAAACGGACGTCACCGCGCACGAACGGCGCGAACGGCTCGCGAAACTTCTCGATGCCCGTGACGGCAAGCGCGCTCGAGGTTAGACCGTGATACGCGCCCGTGAATGCGAGAATGCCGGGGCGCTTGTTGCGCAAGTACGCGGTCTTCAGCGCGAAGTCGATGGCTTCCGAGCCGCTATTGCACAGAAAGCTCACGGAGAGCTCGCCGGGTGCGAGCGCAGCAAGCTTCTCGAGCAGCTCGACGCGGACGCGACTGGGATGGACGTCACCGAGTCCATGGACGAGCTTTGCGGATTGCGCGACGATCGCGTCGTGCACGTGCGGATTCGTGTGCCCGGCCGTCGCGACACCGAAGGCGGACGTCAGATCGATGAACTGATTACCGTCGACGTCGGTGACGAGCGCGCCCTCTGCCGATTCCCAAAAAATCGGGAAGTCGTCAGCGAGAAACGTAACGCCACGCGACTCGTGCGCGCGCAGCCGCTCGGCGAGCTCGCGTGAACGTGGACCCGGGATCTCTTTCAAGCGACGTCCGCCCATCGAATGAAATCGCTGATGCGCGCGCGGCCGCCGTGATGTAAGCCGGGGCCCGGTGATTGCATCTCGCCGAGACGCGCGATGCGCGCAGCGCCGAGCCGTGCTCCGAGGTCCGCGAGCGTCTCGCTTGGCGCGGCAAGCGCAAAGGCTTCCAGCGGCAGACCGTGGCTGCGCACGTATTCTTCGCACTCGTCGGGTGTGTCGATCGAGTAAACCGGAAGAATCCGCGGCAAGAGCGGTGGTGCTTCGTGCTGCGGCGGATCGAGAACGAGCGTCGTATCGGCCGAGGGCGTTCGCAACACGCTGCCGCGCCCAAGAGCCTGGCGAAAATTAGCGCCGGTGCAATACGTCACCACGCGTGGGTCGAGCTTTCCAGCCGGGAATTCGACCGAAGTAACCGCCGCCGCGTCGATTAACATGCGCGCGAACTCGAGCGGTGCGATTGCGCCGTCGCGTTCGACGAAGAGCGCGTGCAGCGACATGCAGCCTTCACCGTCGTAGAGGACGAGATCGCGTGCCGCGCCTTCGGCGGCCGCGCGCGCGGAGATTTCGTTTGCCAGCGCTTCCCGGCTCACGTAGCCGATGCTGGCACGATGTCCGTACCCGACGAATCGCGCTCCCGGACGCAACGCCCGCCGGATCGCCGCCAGCGAATCGTCGCGCCCGAATGCGACGACGGCATCGGCAACGCGCAGGTCGCGATCCTCTTGCGGATCGCCGCCTTTCCATGCGCGCGCCTGCGCGCGCTGTTCAAGCTCCGGATGTTCTTGCGCCAGTGTTTCAAAAAAGGCTCGGGCGAGTCCATCCTCGCGATCTTTCACAAGCACCGGACACTTCGCGCACAGCGCAAAGACCGCCGGCACGATGGCGACGCCGATCGTCGTCTGGCTGGAAACGATGACGATGCTGCCGATAGGATACGCGCGCGACTGCACGCCGTCGCGCTCGACAAAGCGGTCGAGCGCCTCGACCGAGCCGAGCTCTTGTGCGATCGCGTTCTCGAGTGCTTCGGCGCGCAGCGGAACGAACAAGCGGTCGAGCCCATAATCGACGACGGGGATCGTATAACCGGTGCGCTTTGCAATCGCCTCGGTCGTTCGCACGCGCGGAGGAAAATCAGCGTCACTCCAACGCTGTGCTGCATCGCTGACCGCGTTGATGACGCTAGCTGCGTCGAGCGAGTAAGTCTTCGACATCCAGAGAGCAACCGCGCATGCGCGCATCGGGGTCGCGACCGAGCAGGACGAATGCGGCTTCGCCGATTCGCAACGCCAAATCTTCGGTTTGAATCGCCACGGCCGAGCCGCGATTTGCAAGGTCGACGTGGCGTAAGACGCCGATCTCACCATCGGCGACCGGATTGCCGCTCGCATCGACGATCGACGGACGCAGCCATTGCGGTCCGATCTTGACCCGCTCGCCGAGCGTTCGCGACCACGGCGCGTCATAGTACTGGCTCGTCAGCTCGGTCATGCTGTACTCGGCGACGATGTGTTCGGGCGCCAGATCGAAGCAGCGTGCCAGCTGCGCGTAGAGATCGGTGCGTTCGAGGACACGCGTACGTCCCTTGAAGCCTCCGGTCTCCATGATGCGCGAACCCGGGCGTGTCGGAAGTATCTTGCCATCGAGTTGTTCGAGCAGCGCGGCAAATGCAAAAGCCGTTCCGGCGATGCAGACGGCAGCGTGATCTTCGACCGCTTGCGCGAGCGCGGCGATCAACGAATCGACGTCCAAATGGTCGCCTTGCGCGTCGACGAACGTTGCGCCTTTGCCGTCGCCGCGTTGCTCGGCAACGTGACGCATCATGTATCCGAGCGAGCTATTCTTGCGGTCCGGAACAAGGAGCAGATAGCGTAGCGGAAGTTCCCGTTCGCGGTCGAGCATGAAGTGATCGAATCCCGCGAGCAGCGATGCATCGTAGAGTGCCAGCGAACTCTCTTCAAAATAGTGACGCCCGGTCTCAGCCGCGGTCGTCCCGCTCGTCTCGAAGACGATACGCGCCTCGGCGACGTCGAACGTTGCGAGCGTCGCGTCTTTGAATGCAGTCGTCGGGACGGCCGGTATCTCATGCCAAGTTTGCGGAAGACGCTGCTCGCCGAATCCGAGGCTGCGCGCGAATGCAGAGTACGGTGCGTTGTAACGGAGCTGGTGTGCGAAGACGTCGCGTGCGAGATGGTTGAATTCGTGCTCGGTCAACGCAATCTCGCTCATCGCGTGATAGATGCGAGCATCCAGCTCGGCCGCTTCGTGAAGTCGGCTCAGCGCAACGCCTGACGCCGGCGTGACGTAATCAGGTGTGTGTTTAATCCGCCAACAGCCAGGCCGCCGTCAAATCGCGCCGATTCGACTTTGATGCAGCGATCGACGACGACCTCGAGGCCGGCCTCGTCGGCGCGTTTGATCGCCTCTTCGTTGATGACGCCGTACTGAAACCAGATCGCCCGTGCTCCGATCGCAATCGTTTCCTCGACGATCGGCATGAGTTGATCCGGCCGGCGGAAGACGTCGACGATGTCCGGCACGCCGCGCTCCGCGGCGTATTCGGTTAATGAGGGATAGGATTTGACGCCGTCAATCGCAGGGGCGGTCGGATTGATCGGCGAGACATCGTAGCGTCCGCGCGTGCGCAGGTATGAAAAAACGAAATAGCTGGGCCGCGTCGCGTTCGGTGAGGCGCCGACCATCGCGACACTCTTCGAGCGATCCAGAAGTTCCCGGCGTTGTGCGATCGTCGTAAGGATCACTTCGCTGCCGCCGCTCCGACGCTACGCGCCGCACGTAATCCGTTTTCAAGATCCCAAATGAGATCTTCGGGATCTTCCAGGCCAACGGAAAGACGGATCATCTCGGGCGTTACGCCGGACGCAACAAGCTCTTCGTCGGTGAGCTGCTGATGCGTCGTCGTCGCCGGATGGATCACCAAACTCTTCGCGTCGCCGACGTTTGCGAGATGGCTCCACAGCTCGAGCGCCTCGATGAACGCGCGTCCCGCTTCGCGTCCACCGCGAAGTCCAAACGTGAAGATCGAACCGGCGCCGTTCGGAAGGTATTTGCGCACGCGCTCGGCCTGTGCATCATCGAGCCCGGCGTACGAGACCCAAGCGACTTCTTCGCGAGCTTTCAGCCACTTCGCGATCGTGACCGCGTTCGCACAGTGACCTTGCATCCGGAACGCGAGCGTTTCGAGTCCCTGCACCATCAACCAAGCGTTCATCGGCGACATCGCGGCGCCGACGTCACGTAAGACTTCGGCCCGCGCACGCATCAAGAACGCATACTCGCCGAACGTTTCGGCGAAGTTCATGTCGTGATAGCCGGGGCTCGGCTCCGAAAGCAGTGGATGACGCCCAGCCGACCAATTGAACGTGCCGCTTTCAACGATGACGCCACCCAGCGCGGTCCCGTGACCACCGATGAATTTTGTCGCTGAATGGATGACGATGTCGGCGCCCCACTCGATCGGACGGCATAGATAGGGTGACGCAAACGTGTTGTCGACGACGAGTGGGATACCGTGCTCGTGCGCGACACTCGAAAGCGACGCGAGATCGGCGACGTTTCCGGCTGGGTTGCCGATCGTTTCCGTAAACATCAATCGCGTGTTCGGACGGATCGCAGCCGCGAGCGGTCCCGGTTCGCCACCGGGGACGAGCGTCGCTTCGATGCCCATTCGTTTAAGGGTCACGGTGAACTGGGTCACCGTGCCGCCATAGAGATTCGCGGAGGCGACGATGTGATCGCCGCTTTGTGCGAGCGACAGCACCGTGCACAGCTGCGCGGACATACCGCTTGCGGTCGCCAGTGCGCCGAGACCACCCTCGAGGCTGGCCATGCGTTCCTCGAAAGCGGCGACCGTTGGGTTTCCGATGCGCGTGTAGATATTGCCGTACGTACGCAACGCGAACAGCTCGGCAGCGTGCTCGGTCGAATCGAACACGAAGCTCGTGCTCATATAGAGCGGGAGCGCGCGCGCGCCGGTGGCCGGATCCGGCGGCGTACCGGCATGGAGTGCGCGGGTTCGAAAACCAAACGCGTGGTCTTGCATCGTCTTAGATACCGGGCGTGACGTTGTTGAAGAACTTCTCTTTCTTGCGATGCTGCGCAGTGAACGGCAAATCGTTCTTTCCGTCGCTCACCATTCCGACGATGTCGCTGTAGTTCTCGACGTAGCCGCTGAACGTATACTCGTTTTCCTTGAACGACGCCGTGAACTTGAAGAGGCGCCCATCGAAGGTTCCGGTCAGCGGAATTTTCTTGTCGGGATAACCGCCCTGATCCCAAATGCCGGAGACGTCGGAACCTTGCGCGCCGCTTTGACGGAGCGTCAAGTGCGAGTAATAGGTGTGTGCGCGCGTCTGCAGCTCGATCTCCCAGATGCCGTCGAGCGACTGGAACTGGGGCGGTGCCGGGGTCTCGGACGCCGAGGCAGCCGGTGACGGTGATGAGGCGGGTCGATTGCGGCCCCGTGGCGCTGGGCTGACGGTCGGATTGATCGAGGGCGCCGCGCTCGGGCTGGGCAGCGCGGGGGCGGGGGTTGGCGGGACGCTCTGCTGCTGCTGTTGCTGCGCGCCTGCGTCGGCGAGCGAGAGTAGCGAGATCAGAAGGACGCCGGCAAAAGCGAGCAGCGGGAGTTTCATGACCCGCTACTGTTTAACGGCGCGGCGGCTCAGCCTTGCCACGGGTGTTAGAATGTTTGGGCTGTGAAAGACAAGATCCATCCAAAATGGCATCCCGAGGCCAAAGTCGTCTGCAACTGCGGGAGCACCTTTACGACCGGTTCAACGCTGCCGGAGATCCACATCGAGATCTGCGCCGCGTGTCACCCGTTCTTTACCGGAACGCAAAAGCTGGTCGATACGGCCGGCCGTGTCGACAAGTACAACCAACGGCTTGCTGCTGCCGGTAAGAAGAAGGAAGAAGCCGCCCTGCGCCAGCGCTCGCGTGAGGCTGCAAAAGCCGCCGAAGCCTAGCTGCCCGGAGCGGAAGGCTTCGGTATGAGCTCGATCTACGACCGGTTGGAACAGATGTCCAAGCGCTTCCATGAGATCGATGCGGCTTTGGCTGACACCAGCCGGCCGTTCGATCAGGAGCGCTATATGGCGTTGACGCGCGAGCGCTCCAAGCTGGTGGAGCCGGTCGAGGCCTATCGTTCGTACATGCGTCTGCTCGACGACCTTGCTTCCAACGAAGAGCTGCTCGCCGACCGCAGCGATGCGGAGATGCACGCGCTGGCCGAAGAAGAGGCCCAAACGCTGCGCGAGCGTCGCAAAGTACTCGAGGGGCGCTTGCAAGAGCTGCTTATCCCGACCGACCCCAACGACGACAAAGACGTCTTCATCGAGATTCGCGCCGGCGCGGGCGGCGATGAGGCCGGAATTTTTGCTGCCGACTTGCTGCGCATGTATCTGCGCTATGCCGAAGATCACGCCATGCGCGCCGAGATCGTTTCGTCGAGTGAGAATGAAGCGGGCGGCTACAAAGAAGTCGTCGTTCACGTCGTCGGCGGCGAGCCATACCGTCATTTCAAATATGAGAGCGGCGTCCATCGCGTGCAGCGTGTCCCGGTAACCGAAGCGCAAGGCCGCGTGCACACCAGTACCGCGACCGTCGCAGTCCTTCCGGAAGTTGAAGAAGTCGACGTCGAGATTCGTCCGAGCGACCTGCAGATCGATACGTTTAAAGCCAGCGGCGCCGGCGGACAGCACGTTAACAAGACCGAGTCCGCGGTGCGCATCACGCACGTTCCGACGGGAACGATTGTCGCGTGCAGTGAGGAGCGCTCGCAGCTGCAAAACAAGGATCGCGCGATGCAGATGCTGCGCGCGATGATTTACGATCGTAAACAGCGTGAAGCACAAGAAGCCGTCGGCAGTTTGCGGCGCTCACAAGTCGGGACGGGCGATCGCAGCGAGAAGATCCGAACCTATAACTTCCCGCAAGATCGCATCACCGATCATCGCATCAATCAGAACTTCGGGAACATTCGCGGAATTCTCGACGGCGACATGGACCGGCTCGTCGGCGAGCTGCAGAAGGACGAAAAAGCGAGGCTCTTAGCAGGCACCGCGGTCGCGTGACTGTCGCCTCGGCGCTGGCCGTCGGCATCATGCGTTTGCGTTCGGGGCAGGCGGCCGAAAACGTCCGTGAGTCCGCGCGCACCGATGCGCAGCTGCTGCTCGGACACCTTCTCGGCGCCGATCATGTCTGGATGCTAGCGCACGGCGATGATGAGCTGACACGCGAGAACCTGGACGAATTCGGAATATTGCTCGACGAGCGAATGCGCGGCGTGCCGGTTCCGTATCTGACGCATATCGCGGGATTCTACGGGCGTGAATTCTACATCGACGAACGCGTTCTCGTGCCGCGCCCTGAAACCGAGCACGTAGCGACCGCAGCAATTGAGGCATTGCGCGCATCGAGCGGCACGCATGCCCTCGACGTCGGCACCGGAAGCGGCGTGCTCGGGATTACGCTCGCGCTCGAAGTCTCGGGACTGCACGTGACCGCGACCGACATCAGCCGAGACGCGCTTGACGTGGCGTATCGAAACGTTCGCGTGCACCAAGTCATGGAGCTTGTTGACTTCGTTCAATGCGACATCTTCATAGGCACGCCGGTGCAACGCTTCGACTGCATCGTCGCGAATCTGCCCTACGTGCCGGCAGCGCAGATTCCGCTCCCGCCCGATCCGGTCGCGTACGAACCGCCGGTCGCCCTCGACGGCGGAGCCGACGGCCTGGATGTGTATCGCAAATTGGCATCGCGTCTTGACGATCTGCTTGCGCCGCGCGGCAGTCTCGTACTCGAGGCCGCGCCCGCGACGATTTATTCGCTCGCGCAGCTCGTCAAAGAGTCACTGCGCGGCGCCCGGATCGAGATCGGGACGGATTACGCCGGGCTGGAGCGCTTCATTGTGGCGAGCATCGCGTGATCGCGCGCAAGCTCGGCACCGGCGCCGATGGCTTGCAGCTTCGCGTACGCAATCTCGCGGCGCATCGGCGCCATACCGCAGTTGGTCGAGCACCAGATGCGTTCCATCGGCAGATACTTTTCAGCAAGGCGAATCGTAGCCAGCACGTCTTGTGCGGTTTCGACGCGATCGGATGCGACGTCGATCACGCCGATCGCAGCATCTTTGTTGCGGAGGAGTGAGAGGACTTCGGGCGGGACGCGCGAGCCGGCCAGCTCGATCGAAACCTGATCGACGCAGCTTTGCGAGAGGAACGGAAAGAGCTGCGCGTACTGGTCCCACTCGGTACCGAGTGTTTTCTTCCAGTTGTTGTTGGCCTCGATGCCGTAGCCGTAGCAGACGTGAACGGCTTTGATGACGCCCAGACCACCAAGCGCTGCGTCGAGCGCGGCGATGCCCCAATCCTCGACTTCCTCGAAGTACACGTTGAAGGCGGGTTCGTCGAGCTGGATCGCATCGACGCCGGCCGCAACGAGCTCTTCGCACTCCTCGCGAATCACACGCGCAAACGCGAGCGCGGCCGCCTTGCGATCCGGGTAGTGCGCGTCGTACAGCGTATCGACGATCGTCATCGGGCCGGGAATCGTTATTTTCACCGGCTGGCCGAGCGATTTTGCAAAGCGCACGTCGTCGAGAAAAACGGGGACGCGGCGGCTGACCGGACCGACGACGCTCGGACATTCGGCCTCGTAGCGATCGGCGCGAATGCCGCGCTTGACCTTCTTGTCGAAATCGATTCCGTCGATGCCGGCAAGAAAACCGTGAACGAAATGCTGTCGCGATTGCTCGCCGTCCGTGACGAGATCGATCCCCGCGCGCATCTGCTCGAAAATTGCAATGCGCGTAGCGTCGCGGATTGCCGCGTCCAGGTCGGCTCCCTCGAGCCGCCAAGCAGGCCAGAGGCGCTCAGTCTCGGCGAGCCAGGACGGTTTCGGCAGGCTGCCGGCGATCGTGGTAGGATACGGTCGTCGCATTCGGCGGCACTTCTGCGAGGAGAGGCGCGAGGCCGCTTCCCCGCGAACATTAGCAACCCGTAATGGCGAAATACATCTTCTTTACCGGCGGCGTTGTAAGTTCGCTTGGAAAGGGGATAACGGCAGCTTCACTTGGGCGCCTGCTTGTGGCCCGTGGGCTGACCGTCTCGATCCAGAAGCTGGATCCGTACATCAACGTCGACGCTGGTACGATGAATCCGTACCAGCACGGCGAGGTCTTCGTCACCGAGGACGGCGCCGAGACGGATCTCGATCTCGGACACTACGAGCGCTTCATCGACGAAAACCTGACCCGTCGTAACAACGTCACGACCGGTCAGATCTATGCATCGGTTATCCAGAAAGAGCGGCGTGGCGATTATCTAGGCGCGACCGTTCAAGTCGTTCCGCACATTACGAACGAAATCAAAGCGACAGTGACGCGCGTCGCGGAGATGCAAGCCGCCGATGTCTACATCATCGAGGTCGGCGGGACGGTCGGCGACATCGAATCGCTGCCGTTCCTCGAGGCGATCCGCCAAATTAAACACGACGTCGGCGATGAGAACGTCATGTATGTCCATCTCACGCTGGTTCCGCACCTGGGCGCAGCCGACGAGCTCAAAACGAAGCCGACGCAGCACTCAGTGCGCGAGCTGCGCGGGATCGGCATCTCGCCGGACGCGATCGTGGTCCGGACGGGCTCGCACCGTCGCATCACCCAAGACTTAAAGGAAAAAATCGCGCTCTTTTGCGGTGTACCGGCCCACGCGGTCGTCGGTAATTTCGACGCATCGAGCATCTACAAGGTACCACTCAACCTCGAGGCCGAGGGACTGGCCGAAGCAGTGATTCAAAAGCTCGGCCTGCATCCGCGGCACCCGGCCCAGCTCGAGGAGTGGGCGGCGCTCGTCGAGCGCATCGACCGTCCGGCGCACCGGCTTCGCATCGCACTGGTTGGCAAGTACGTCGAGCTGAAAGACGCGTACATCTCAATCAATGAAGCGCTGTACCACGCAGGCATCTATCACGATGCATCGATCGAGATCGTTCGCGTCGATTCGGAGACGATCGAGGAACAGGGTGTGGGCGTCCTCGACGGCGCCGAAGGAATCTTGGTCGCGCCCGGTTTTGGAGCGCGCGGCGTGAAAGGCAAGCTGCGCGCGATTCAGTACGCGCGCGAAAGCAAAGTGCCGTTCCTCGGCATCTGCTACGGGATGCAGCTGGCGTGCGTCGAGTTCGCGCGCAACGTCTGCGGTCTCGATGACGCGATGACGACCGAAGTCGACGAAACGACAACCAACAACGTCATTGACTTCCTGCCCGAGCAGCGCAATCTCGATCTCAAGGGCGGCACGATGCGCCTGGGCGCGTACGATTGCGTCTTGGAAGCGGGTTCGTTGGCAGCGCGTGCCTACGGCTCGCTCGAGATCAGCGAGCGCCATCGCCATCGCTACGAGTTCAACAACAAATATAAAGCGCTCTTCGAAGAGCATCGCATGATCTTTTCGGGACATCACGTTGTGGGCCGCACGACGCTCGTCGAACTCATCGAGCTGCCGCAAAGCATTCATCCCTGGTTCGTCGGTACGCAGGCTCATCCGGAGTTCAAGTCGCGCCCGACGCGTCCGTCGCCGTTGTATCGCGATTTCGTCGGAGCGGCGCTCGCGCGCAGTCGCGAGCAAGCCGCAACGGCACCCAGCGCACAACTGACCCGCTCCTGAATCCCGGCCGGATCACGTTCGTCATCCTGACGCTCGACGCAAGCGAGACGTTGCCAGACACGCTTGCCTCATTGCCTCCGGGTGCACGCGTTCTCGTGCTCGACGGGAACTCCAAAGACGACACCGTGGCGGTCGCTCGACGTGCCGGCGCAACGGTGCTCGAACGCCCCTGGACCAACTTCGTCGACGCCCGTACCTTTGCGCTCGACAACGTGCGCTCTCCGTGGACGTTCATGCTCGATGCGGATGAATCGCTCGATGATGAGATGCGCGATGCGATCTTTCGGATCGAACCGGAAACCGAGGAAATCGAAGGTTATCGGGTCCGGCGCGCGACGCGCTTTTGCGGCGAAATCGTGCGGGCCTTCGGATGGGATAGCGAGATGATCTTGCGCATGTTCCGCACGGATCGTGGCGTCGTCACAGGACATCCGGTCGCAGGCGGAAGCGCTGCGTTGCACGAGCGCTGGAGCGTTCCCGGAAATGTCGCCGATCTAGACGGCGTACTGTTGCACGATTCGTATCCGGAGCAAAGCGTGTACGAGCGAAAGTACGCGCGTTACACGTCGATCGAAGCCGAAGGCTTGTCACCGAGCCTCATGCAGCTGATCGCGAGCGCCCTCGTCGCACCGGTGCGCTTCGCGTGGCTGCTCGGGCCGCGCGGAGGGATTCGCCTCGGCCGGCGAGGCGTGTACATCGCATTCTGGTCGGCGCTCTATCAAACGATCGTTCAATGGAAGGCGCTTCGGCGCAGCGGATGATCGACGTTGCTTTCGACACGCGCGAGACGTCACACATGTCGGTCGGCATGCGCCAGTACGTCTCGGAACTGGCGCGGCGAATCCCGCGCGTCGCGCCCGATCTGAAGTTTACGACCTTTGGAAGCGGGGACAATTTCGATTGGGGCGAGCACGTTGCGATGCCGCTCGAGATCGCCCGCTCGCGTCCGCGCCTCGTCCACATTCCTTCGCAATTCGCACCCTTCGTCATACCGGCACCCTACGTCATCACGATTCACGATTTGATCGATCTCAATTTTCCACAGTGGACGAAACCAAAGGCACGTTGGTACTTTCGCGGCGCCGTGCGTCACGCTGCGCGGCATGCGCGCTGCGTCATCACCGATGATGGTGCGACGGCCGACGATCTCGTTCGTTTCTATGGCCTGGATCCGCAGCGTATTGCGGTCGTGCCGCTCGGTGTCGACGTTCCGGACATCGAGCCGATCCAGCGGACGGTGCCGTATGTGATCTACGCCGGAAACAGGCGTCCGCACAAAGATCTGCGGACGATCGTCGAGGGGTGGCGTGCACTCGATGCGCGGACCGAGCTGGATCTGGTGATGACCGGCACGGACGAAGGTGGTCTGCACGGCGCGCGCGAGCGGGGCGGACTCATCTTCACGGGTGACCTGGCGCACTCGGACGTGTTGCGGTGGATTAAAGGCGCGCGCGCACTGGTTCACGCGGCGCTGCGAGAAGGATTCGGCTTACCGCTCTTGGAGGCGGTACGCATGGGAACTCCCGTGATTTGCGCAGAGACGTCGGTACCGAGCATCCTGCGCGAGCACGTAGAGACGTTCGCTCCGGGCGATTCGGCGTCGCTTGCTCGCGCGATCGAGCGCACGCTGCGCGGCGAGCTACGCGAGCGAGCTGAGCGCGCCCAGCGCGAGACCGCGGCTCTGACCTGGGACCGCTGCGCCGCACTGACGGCAGACGTTTACCGGCGCTTCTTATGAACGTCTTGCTCGACGCGCGCGAAACGCGTCGCATGTCGGTGGGGATGCGTTCGTACGTTCGTGAGCTCGCGACGCGCTTGCCGGTCGTCGCCCCGGACATCACGCTTCGGACCGTCGAACGCGGCGAGAATTTTTCGTTTACCGAACAAGTCGAGATTCCGTTCGCATCGCGGAATTCAGATCTGGTTCATTTTCCGACGATCTTCGCACCGATCGTTCTCCCGAAAGCATACGTCGTTACGATTCACGATCTGATCCACATCAGATATCCGCAGATGTTCTCGCGAACGACGGGTGCGTATTACTCGATCTTCGTCGGCAGGCTCATCAAAGGCGCGGCGCGGTTGTTGGTTGGCGATTGGCGGACGCGCGACGATCTCGAAAAGTTCTTCAATGTTGGCCGCGACCAAATCAGCGTGGTCGCGCTCGGTTACGATCCGGCACTCCTTGATGTTCAGCCCAAGATAGCGAAGCCGTACCTGCTATACGTCGGCAACCATCGCGGGCACAAGAATCTCGAGACGCTCATTGCCGCATGGGACGCGTTGCCGGCGGAGCTCGACATCGACCTCGCGCTGACGGGGGACAAAGACTTCGAGCTGCCTCGGATGCGCAGTGGTAGACGACTGATCTTTCTCGGCGATCTCACGCCGGAAGACACGGCGGCGGCGATTCGCGGCGCGACTGCACTCGTTCAACCGTCGCTCGCCGAGGGCTTCGGACTGCCGGTTCTCGAGGCGATGGTGCGCCGCATACCCGTGATCGCATCCGAGGACGCGTATCCGGGCTTTCTGAAAGCATTCGTCGGACGATTTCCGGCACTCGATCAAGTCGCGCTCACCGCACTCCTCGAAGAGGTCGTCTCGCATCCTGATCGCCTTCGTTCGCTCGCAATGGAAGGTCAAGAAGTCGCGCGCGAGTATACGTGGGACCGGTTCGCGACGCGCGTCGCAGCCGTCTATCGCGAAGCTTTGGAGGACGTACCGAAAACGTGAAACAGCGCAAGAGTGTCGCTCTTGCGGGTGCCGCCCTTGTGGTCGTCCTGAGCCTCGGCGTCGCGCTCGCAGCGCCCAATTCCAAACACAAACACGATCGCTTCCCCGAGCGAAATATTGCTATCGTCGTCAATGGCCAGCAGCTCGCGCCCCATCCGGGTCCACGCATTATCGCCGGGCGCATCATGGTCCCGATCGTTCGCATCTTCAGCGCGCTGGCAATCCCCATTTCCCGGCGAGGCAACGTGCTTGTCGCCGAAGCGCCGGATCAGACGATTCGTCTTACGCACGGGAGCCGTCACGCGTACGTCGGACGACGTGAGATTCTCCTCGACGTTGCACCGATGGAGATCGACGCGACGACGTACGTACCGCTCGATTTGTTGGATGTGCTCGGCGCAAACGCGGCCTATGATTCGCGCAGCGAGCGTGTCGTGATTGGTTCGACGTCGGTTTCGCGCTTGACGCCGTCGCAAAATGTCGGTGCGGGCAGGGTACGCATCAGCGGCAATCTGACGGCGATTGACACCGTCTCGGAGCCTCCCTCGTTAACGGTGACATATCAAGATTCGGTCCGAACGATCGCAATCAACTCGAAGGCCCAGATCGTTCTAAGCGACGTTGTCGCGCGAACCGAACAGCGTGCCGAGCTGACCGATCTGCATGTCGGCGACGCCGTTTCCGTAACGGTGAATTCAGACGGGACCGTCGCGCTGATCGAAGACCTGTATGGCTCGCGCACCGGAACGATCGCAGCCGTTTCGGCAACCTCAATCGTTCTTGACAGCGGACGTGTCGTAACGCCGGGTCGCACGACGACGATCATGCTCGACGAAAAAGCGGCGGCGCTTTCGGATCTCCACGTCGGCGATACGGTGACGCAGCGGATGAATCCGCAAACCGGAGAAACGCGCGAGCTGATCGCGATCAGTCCTCCCTCTACCGCGCCGTCTCCCGCAGAATCGACGCAAGCGACGACCAGCGTGAACATCATCAGCTTTACGGCTGAACCGCTGCGCCCGCTGCGGCTCGGTGAGAAGTTTGCGTTCGTCTTGCGCGGCACGCCGGGCGGACGCGCAACGTTCGATCTCGGCTCGTATATGACCGGAGTCGCCATGCGTGAAGAGTCGCCGGGCGTATACAGCGGTAGCCTCTCCGTCCCCGTAGGGATGAATTTTGCGCAGATGCCGGTCTACGGACACTTGAGCCTCGGCGGGGTGGCGACGACGCAGGAAGCGGTGAACAAGATCTCGGCCGCGACGATTGCGCCGCAGATCACCGATATCGCGCCGTCCAGCGGGCAAGTTGTCAACAACAACAGGCCGAGCATTTATGCGACGTTCGCGGCACCGACGGACCTCGGCATCGACCCGCAGTCGGTCACCCTCAAAGTCAACGGCAAGGATGTCACGAGTTCGGTAACGAGAACCTCATCGTTCGTTACGTACACATCCGGCGTACCGCTTCCCGACGGTCAAGTGAACGTCTCGATAGCGGTCGCCGACTTCGCAGGGAATGAAGCGTCCAGATCCTGGACGTTCACGGTTCAAACACGATGAAACGACTGTTGTGCGCGCTCGGCGCTTTTGTGATCTTGACCTCCGTGACGCTGACGCGTCCGGTAACGGCGGCGGCGCCGGCACCGATGATCTTCGCGCGGGTGAAGGACGCTGTCGACCTCGATCCGGCGGTCGCGACCGATGGGCTCTCGCTCAACGTCGATAATGTGATCTTGCAAGGCCTCGTCGCTTTTCGTCCCGGTACGTTCGATGTGGTTCCGGATCTCGCCGAAAAGTGGACGACGAGCAAAGACGGCAAGACTTGGACATTCACACTTCGCCCAAACGTGAAGTTCACGGACGGCACGGTGCTTGATGCGCAAGCGGTCAAATTCAATTTCGACCGTTGGCGTCTGACGAGCAACCCGTATCGCGGCAACTATCAGTTTTCGTACTACGTCTCGGAGTTCGGCGGGTTTCCCGGCCTGATATCCGATGTGCACGTCGACGGGCCGCTCCGGGTGACGTTCGAGCTAACGCATCCGTACGGACCGTTCTTACGCAATTTGACGATGCCGTCGTTCGCAATCGGTTCGCCGGCGGCGATCAAGGCCGACATTATCGCGTTCGATCATCATCCGATCGGCAGCGGGCCGTACCAGCTGAGCGAGTGGGTTAAGGACGATCACATCACGCTGCGCGCGAATCCGGACTTTCGTCCCGCGCCCGCGTACGCGACGGTCGTCATCCGGGACATTCCGGATCAGGCCACTAGCGTGCTCGAATTGCAGAAGGGCGATATCGACGGACTTTCCGATATGCGTCCCGACGATGCGGCAAATCTTGCGAAATTCAAAGGCATCACGATCTACCGTCAGCCTTCGAACAACGTCTCATACCTCGCGATGAATATGGACAAGAAGCCGTTCGGGGATCGCCGCATCCGTCAGGCGATTGCGTACGCAATCGAC
>Ga0302324_100004608_pt1 | contig 30385 bp, 17 predicted proteins | sample Palsa_T0_1_FD_201949 | JGI IMG/M metagenome (GOLD analysis project Ga0302324, IMG submission 201949) | Peat permafrost microbial communities from Stordalen Mire near Abisko, Sweden - Palsa_T0_1 | ecosystem: Environmental > Terrestrial > Soil > Palsa > Peat permafrost | place: Sweden: Abisko...
AATCAGGATGGAAAAGCTGTAGATCGCGATGTTCCGCGCCAGCAACCGGTTGACGTGGGGATCCAGGTCGCCGCCAACAAGGTTCAGAAAAATCGCTGCGCTGCCCAGCGGATTGACAATCGGAAAAAGCGCCGCCAGCACCAGAAAGGTTGCTTTTGCGATCGCCGGAATGTCCGCTAACAGCATTGATTGGCTCAACTTTCGGGTGGATGTATTTCGACGCAGTCTACCACGGATTGAATGGATCGATGGCCCCGGCTGAGCGCTCAAAAATGAAAGATCAAATCGCTCGCCGCAGTGAACTGATTCTGCTTCCGCCCATTGTCATAGGCCTTGCTGTCCCAAGCCCGCTCAAAGCGTATCTCTGGACGTATCTGCATCGTGGTCCCAATCCAGTGACACCAGGCAAGGGCATTCTCCGAATACTTCGTTGCGTAGCCGGTTCGTTGCCCCTTCTTGTCATCCAGAAAGTCACTGCGAAACGACAGGTAATTGTGGGTGGAGAACTCCTTCTGAAGGAAATTGACCGCCGCATACTCCGGGGCAGTGCAGCGTTGTTCTCCCGCGAGGCAATAGGCGCCATTCGCTCCTTTTTCCACGGCAACGCTGCCCAGCAACGACGGGACGTCGCGTTCATACATATACCAGGACTCGGTGGCCATGTGCACCGATTTCGAAAACTTGTGGTACCAGGTGGTGTCGTACTGCTGCAGGTTGTTATAGGCGTACTTGCCGTCATTGATCCCGTTGGCGCAGGCATACAGGTTGTCGTTGACTGACCTGGTTGTGTAGCTAACGCAAGCCGTGCCGGAGGGCTTTGCATCGGATGTCCACGGCGCCACATCGTGGCCAGCCGTGATCCCCAACTGCACCAGCCATTGATCGCTAAGCTTGAGGGTAGCCATCAGGCCAGTATCGGTAAACGGATCGATCGAATACAGCAGAGAATGGCTGAAGATATAGTTGTTCGGCGCCAGTTGAGCTTCAATACCCGGGACGGAAATAAAGCGCCCCAGGCGAAGATTCATTCCCTGCCCCAGCTTGGGAAGATAGACGTCGATGTACTCCAAAGTAGGGTCGAAGCCGTATTGCCGATGGTCGTCCAGCCATTGATTGCTGAAATAGCCCTTGGCAAACGTGTAGCGGTAATCGGTGCCATAGAGCGCGGTGAGGTGGTAACCCCAGTCGAGATGTTCGCGCTGCACCGAATCCGGCAGCCGCTCCACATAGAGCACCAACTGGTTCATTTCGAATCGATTGGAGTAGACGTCATTGGCCTCGGGAGCGTTGCTGTGCGCGGAAGTGCTGAAGTTTAGCGTCGGATCGACCCAGCCGTAGATCTTGGTTCGTCCCTTGGCTTCGTTCACAGCCGTCATCAGCGGATAGCTGTTCCCATCCGGCTCCCCGATCACCGGCGAACCGCCATACGACCAATCCGAATTAGGAAAAGGCGGCGAATCGAGCGGCGAGGGTAGGCCCCGCCTCGCGGGTGCAGGAGCAGCCGTTGACCCAGCAGCTGCGGGGGCCCAATCCTGCCGGTAAAAATCCGCCCAGCGCACCAGAAATCCCTTCGACTCCGTGTTGGGCGCGCTCGGAGGCGTCGACGGGGGAGCAACCCCCGGCTGCTGCCCACGGCACCAGCTGCCCGCGAAGAAAACACCCAACGTCAACACGAGACAAGAATCCCGCTGAGAAGTGCTGAAACCCATAGAATTCTGAATCTGGCTGCCACCCAAGTCTACCCGCCAATTAGCCGCGACGCGTAGATGTCGTTCTGGCTGCTTCGCCGAAGCAAGATCATGGTCGTGGTGGTAGTAGCGGCGGGAGTGGAGGTGGGGTGGCGAACGTCGAATCTATCCGTTACCGGAAACGCGAAAAGCGGAGAGGTTGACTCAATAGCCCTCTTCCAGCCGGCGAACTTGCTATCCCACCCCTCACCGGTTAGTGTTTTCGTGACGGAGTTTGCACCCGGCCGGAGCGATCCTTCGTCCGCACCGAAGCGTCGCGCGATCTGCTAAAGGAAAGAAAACTGCATGGCTTCCTCGACCACCGCCTTCAACCCGAATCTCGAATCCATTCTCCGGGAAAACCGTGTCTTTCCGCCTCCGCCGGACTTCGCCGTCAAGGCGCGGATCAAGAGCCTGGAAGAATATGAAGCGCTCTACCAACAATCGGTGGAGGATCCGGAGACCTTCTGGGGAGGCGTGGCTCAGGAGTTGCACTGGTTTGCGCCCTGGACCAAAGTGCTCGAATGGGACCTTCCCTGGGCGAAGTGGTTCGTCGGCGGTAAGCTGAACCTCTGCTACAACTGCGTCGACCGTCACGCTCTCGGTGACAAGGCCAACCAGGTCGCGATTCTATGGGAGGGCGAGCCCGGCGAAGTCCGCAGGATCACTTTCGCCGAACTCCACGTCGAAGTCCAAAAGTTCGCCAACGTCCTCAAAGGCCTGGGGGTGAAAAAGGGCGACCGGGTCGCTGTTTATATGGGCATGACGCCGGAGCTGGCAATTGCCCTGCTCGGCTGCGCAAGGATCGGAGCAATCCACTCCGTCATCTTCGGCGGCTTCGCGGCCAACGCGCTGGTCGATCGCATCAACGACGCCCAGTGCGCGACCGTCATTACCCAGGACGGCTCCTATCGCCGCGGCGCCGAGGTCCAGCTGAAAGCTATCGTCGACCAAGCACTGATCAACTGCCCATCAGTCCAGAGTGTCGTCGTCTATCGGCGGACTGGGAGCGCAGTCAAGATGCAACCGGGCCGGGACCAATGGTGGCAGGATCTGATCGCCAACGTCTCCGCCGAATGCCCCACCGAGCCTCTGGATTCCGAGGACCCGCTCTACATCCTTTACACCTCCGGGACCACCGGCAAACCCAAAGGCCTGGTGCACACCACCGGCGGCTACTCGGTGCAGACCTACCTGACCAGCAAATTTGTCTTCGATCTGCGCGACGACGATGTTTTCTGGTGTACCGCCGATATCGGCTGGGTCACTGGCCACTCCTATGTCGTTTACGGCGCTCTGCAGAACGGCGTAACCACCCTCATGTATGAGGGCGCGCCCAATCATCCTGCTCCCGACCGCTTCTGGCAGATCGTCGACCAGCACCAGGTCAGCGTCTTTTACACTGCGCCGACCGCCATCCGTGCCTTTATTAAGTGGGGCGACGAGCATGTCGAAAAATACAGCCTCCAATCCTTGCGGCTGCTGGGCACGGTTGGGGAACCGATCAATCCTGAAGCCTGGATCTGGTACCAGCAATTGATTGGCAAAGGCCGCTGCCCGATCGTGGATACTTGGTGGCAGACGGAGACCGGCAGCATCATGATCGCCCCCATCCCCGGCGCAGTCCCCACCAAACCCGGCTCCGCCACCCGGCCTTTTTTTGGAATTGTGCCCGAGGTGGTGACAAAAGAGGGCGAGCCGGTCCCCGCCGGCAGCGGCGGCCTGCTGGTTATTCGCAAGCCCTGGCCCTCGATGGCCCGCACCATCTTCAACGACCCCGAACGCTACGTGCATGCCTATTGGTCCGATATTCCCGGCAGTTACTTTACCGGAGACGGCGCTCGCCGCGATGCCGACGGCTACTACTGGCTCATGGGACGGGTCGACGACGTCATCAACGTCAGCGGCCATCGCCTGGGCACGATGGAGATCGAATCCGCCCTGGTCGCCCACAAGAAAGTCGCTGAGGCGGCCGTCGTCGGCCGTCCCCACGATCTCAAAGGGCAGGCCATCTCCGCCTTCGTGACCCTGGAGCACGAATACCAGCCGTCGCCCGAGCTCAAAGAAGAACTTCGCACCTGGGTCGCCAAAGAGATTGGCTCTCTCGCCCGTCCGGACGACCTTCGCTTCACCGAACAACTGCCCAAGACGCGCTCCGGAAAAATCATGCGCCGCCTGCTGCGCGAACTCGCTACCAACGGAGAAATCAAGGGCGACACCACCACGCTCGAGGATTTCAGCGTCATCGCCAAATTAAGAGAATCGGACGAAGGGTAAAAGCACTCTCATTTGCCGGCTTCGATCACCGGGTTCCACGTCTGGATATTGAGACGTGGAATTTCCCGTCAACCGTCCAATCGTCCGGTGGTCGCCACCTTCGCGTACCAGTAGGCGGAATCCTTCGGTGTCCGCTTCTGGTCGCGGTAATCCACATACGTCAGCCCAAACCGCTGGCTATAACCCTCCGCCCATTCGAAGTTATCCAGTAAACTCCAGGCGTGATAGCCACGCACATTCGCGCCATCGCGCATCGCCCGCGCCAACTCGGCAAGATGCCCGCGATAGAACTCTATCCGGCGCTGATCGGGTACCCGGTCATGGTCCTTGCCGTAGGGAGTGTCGCCATAGCTGCAGCCGTTCTCGGTGATCTCGATAATCGGCTTGTCATATTGATTGCTGATGGTGGTGACGATGTCGTAGAGACCTTTGGGCCAAACCTCCCAGGCGAATTCGGTGATCGGTCCATCCGTGCCATCGCGCTGCAGAAAGGGCTCAGGGGAGCCCGGCGGCGGAGCGGAAACGATGGTCCGCCGATAATAGTTGATGCCCACCCAATCGAGCGGCGCGGTCATGCGCGGCTCGTCTCCGGGCTGAAATCCCATCATCTCTTCGACATTTCTTCCGGCAAAAGCCTGCGGATATTTGCCCCGTAGCGCGGGGTTGAGGAACCACACGTTATTGAGCGCGTGGAAGCGTGCGGTCGCCGCCTCATCCGCTTGGCTGCCGGTGGCCGGCTCGCCGGGAGACATGCTGTACGCCGATCCGATCTTCGCCTTGGGGGCCACTGCCTTCATCGCCCGGAAAGCATCGCCCTGCGCCAGATTGACGGTATGCGCAGCCTTGAGGAAGGTCTTGTACGTTGGATCAGACTTGCCCGGGGCGTGGACCCCGTTGCCCTACCCCAGAAAGGTGAACACCCACGGCTCGTTGAAGATTGCCCAGCTCTCGATGCGATCGCCGAGCGCCTTAGCGACAATGCCTGCGTAATCTGCAAATTTTGCCGCCGTGTCGCGGTTCGGCCAGCCACCCTGATCTTCCAGCGTGTGCGGCAGGTCCCAGTGATACACGGTGCACATCGGGCGAATGCCCGCGGTAAGCAACTGGTCGGTCAGGCGGTTGTAGTAGTCCAATCCCTTCTGGTTGGCCGGTCCCACGCCGTTGGCCTGCAACCTCGTCCAGGCGACGGAGAAGCGGTAGCTCTTCTGATTGAGCCGCTTCATCAGCGCAATGTCTTCCTTGTAGAGGTGGTATTGATCGCAGGCCACATCGCCGGTCGCGGCGCCCTTCACTTTGCCGCGGGTATGCGAGAACCGGTCCCAGATTGACTCCCCCTTCCCGTCCGCGTTCCACGCGCCTTCGACCTGGTAGGCGGCGGTTGCCGTGCCCCACCAGAAATCCTTGGGGAACTGGGCGCGACTGATATCGGCCACCGGCAATGCCGCGGCGGGAATCTGCGCCCACGGCCGGTCATCAGCCACATCGCCCATCGGAGCAGCGGGAAAGCCGCGCACGGAAAGCACCGAGCTGCCGGCCACGGCCAGGGCGCGGGTGAGAAAGTTGCGGCGATTCATTGACAAGGGATCGTCCTCCGAGGGCGATGCTAGCATCGGCGAGGTGCGCAAGTAAACTGATTTAAATAGGGATTTTTTTCGCCAGCTATCGGCCGCGGAAAGTCTGCACCAGCAGCCACGCATTCAATCCGGCGATCAGAAAAGCACTTCCCCATCCGGCCAGCCGGAGCCAGCTCGCATTGACGAACTGCCCCATGCGCTGCTTGTCGCTGGTGAAGGCCACCAGAGGAAAGACCGCGAAACTCAACTGCATGCTCAAAACCACCTGGCTGAGCACCAGCAGTTTCGCCGTTCCCGTGCTGCCGTAGAGCGCAGTCACGATGACCGCAGGAATAATCGCCAGCGACCGGGTAACCAACCGGCGCAGCCATCCCGGCAACTTGATCTCCAGGAAGCCTTCCATGACTACCTGCCCGGCGAGGGTGCCGGTGATCGTCGAGTTTTGCCCGGAAGCAAGCAACGCCAGCGCAAACATGGTGCTCGCTCCGGTAAAGCCGAGCAGCGGCGTCAACAGTTTGTAGGCATCGCCAATCTCCGCGACTTCGTAATGGCCTTGCCTATGGAAGACCGCGGCGGCAACAATCAGGATCGCCGCATTCACCAGCAGCGCCATCATCAGCGCGATCGCTGAGTCCAGACTGGCCCAGCGGATTGCCTCGCGCTTGCCTTCGCTGGTCCGCGGATACGACCGGCTCTGCACAATCGATGAATGCAGGTAGAGGTTGTGCGGCATGACCGTCGCGCCCAGGATTCCGATGGCAATGTAGAGCATCTGGGGATCGGAGAACATTTGTTTCGAAGGCGCAAAGAAGTGATAGAAGATCGGCGCCCACTCGGGTTTGGATAGCGCGATCTGAATCGCGAAGAGCAGCCCGATGGTGCCGATAAGCACCATGACCAGCGCCTCAATGTAGCGGAAGCCGCGATTCTCCAACAGCAGGATCAGGAGCACATCGAAACCGGTAATCAGGACGCCGACGATCAACGGAATATGAAAGAGCAGTTCGAGGGCGATGGCCGAGCCAATGACCTCGGCCAGGTCACAGGCGCCGATGGCGATCTCTGCGATCAGCCACAGCGCGACGCTGACCGGCTTGCTATAGCTTTCCCGGCAGGCCTGCGCCAGGTCCCTGCCGGTGGCGATTCCAAGCTTGAGCGCCAGCGCCTGGAGCAGGATGGCGAGCAGGTTCGACACCATGACCACGAACAGCAGCGTGTATCCATAGCGCGAGCCGGCCTGCAGATCGGTTGCCCAGTTGCCGGGATCCATATAGCCGACAGAGATCAGGAATCCCGGGCCCAGGAAACCGAGAGCGCGCCGCCACAGCCGGGGCGAGTCGGAAACGCTGACCGTCGAAAAGATATCGGGAAGCGAGGCGCGGCCGGGGGCCTGTTCGAGTTGTGGAGTGGTGGCAGGCATTGGCGGCGAATGAGATCTGGAACAATCAGGACTAGTATGGCACAGATGTTTGCCGGGATTGCATATTAATTGTTAATCATAGTTATTATTTAACCGTTAGAGGAAGCTTCTATTTTTAAGCGGCCTGGAGTATTCGGAAAGGATTCGTACTGGCTTCGCACCAATGACGGCCGTCTCAAGGGGCTCAAGGTGGGCTCGCCGCGCTTGCTGTCGGGGTCCAAATGTCAGCGGTCAAATTCAGCGGCTGGCGCGCTTCTTGACCCAGATCTTTTCCGCTGCCATTTGGCCCAGAACCGTAGCTCCGGTAGGGGTTTCGATCGACAGCGTCTGGTCGTAATTTTTCTTCAGCACTCGCACTCGGCCGCCCGGAGCGAACCCCAGTTGGTGCAGAAAGATCAGTAACTTGGGATCGCGCTCGTAGAAGCTCACGACGGAGTATTCTGCGCCCTCAGCGGCATCCGAGAGCAGACTGTGTCCGCGCTTGGCCCGCTGCGCGGGGGTCTCCGGAAGCACCCTGTTTCCGTGCGGGCAAAGTCCCTTGTCGCCCAGTTTCTCGATCAACTTGGCCTCGAAAGCGGGGGAGACGGCATGCTCCAAATGTTCGGCCTCGGTGTGAATCTGATACCACTCCATTCCAAAGATCTCGGTGAGCATTCGCTCGACAAGATGATGGCGAAGAGCGGTCTTGGTGGCCGTCTCCCGCCCCTTCTGGGTCAGCCGCAGAATGCCGTCCGCCTTCACTTCAACGTAGCCGTCCCGCTTCAGCCGCTTGACCGCCATCGTGACCGCCGGCGCCGAGACCGAAAGCCAATGCGCCAGCACCGCGGGAATCACCGTCTTCCCCTCGCTCTCGCTCTCGAGAATCGCCTTGAGATAATCTTCTTTGGAAACTGTGATTAAGTCGTTCATTGAACTTGGGTGTCCGCTACCAGACTACACTCCCAGGCTTGCCGCTTGCGGCGGGCAATGGTAATGCGCGTCCATGCCGGCGGCTCCAGGAGCGAGTTATACTCGCGCCTGGAGCCTTTTCAGGCTTGCCGGCCAGCGAGCCACTCGCCGCCTGAGATTTTCTGGTCAAGAAAGATCCTGGCTGATCGGCCACTTTCATTCTGACCAGGCCTGAAATGCTCTTACTTGAAAGGAAACCAGGTTGAGAAGAATCAAGCTTTTGTCGTCAGCATTTTTAGCCGGCGTCGTCCTTCTGGCCGGCGCTCCGCTGAGGGGCCAGTCGCCTGCCGCCGATGCGATTCTGTCCGCACCGGAGGCCGCCAAGGTCCTCCCCGGCTCGGTCTTTTTTCGCGGCCAATCGGCTCCCGTCCAGGCCCGCAATGCTGGCGGAGTGAAGTTCAGCGACGGCATGTTCACGCTCGCCGCGCTGGTCGACAATTCCGGATATTCCACCGCCGTCCAGCAAAAATATCAGGCCTATTTCATCACTGAGGTCCCCATCGAGATCAATGGCCATGCTCTCGAGCCGGGGGCCTATGGAGTCGGCTTCGTCCAGGGCCGCTTCGGGGTGCTCGACATTGGCAACCGTGATCTGTTCGCCGTCGATGCGACCCGCGACGCGGACCTCAAGCGGCCTACCCCGCTGCAGGTCATTGCCGACCCCGCGCCCGGCCACTTCCGGCTCTACGAGGGCCGGGAGTATGTGGTGCTCTCGCGTCCAGCCGCTCCATAACCCTACCAGCAGTCATTGCTTCGACGAATCGGGGAGCGCAGCCGCTTCGCGTTCCCCGGTTACCACTTCGATCGAAGGCGGCGGTTCAGCTTCGTGTTCGCTGGTGGACAGGTCCTTCTCCGCTGGTTTCGCTCCCCTATCGAGCTTGGTCCGTGGGATCATCGCGTCTGGCTCCGCGGCCAGAGTCGCCGCTCCACCGAGCCGGTACTTCGACTGCTCGGCGACAGTCAGTTCGGCCTCAATCTGCGTGCCCAGTTTCCGCAATCTGGCTTTCTCCGTGCTCGCATCCGGGTCAACTCGCTGCATTTCCGGCAGCGCGGACCACCAGACCATCTGCTCGTACGATTCCTTGTTGAAATACCATCCATCCTTAGTCCTGTGCAGGCCGGTCAGCCAGCGAACATCCGCATCGCTCCACCATGGGGAGGTCTCCTCTTGCGCTACGCTGTGCGAATCAGGCCCGAATGGCAAGAACGCCACCCGGATGCGCGCTGAGGCCCGCCACGCGTCTTCGCCTTCGACGCCAATAAAGGCGAACGACTCCCCAAACGCGGTCCGTAAACGCAGCTGATCGAAGAGCTCAATCGCCCGTTTACCCACCGCTTCGGTTGAGGCCGGCTTGGCTTCGGTCCTTGCGCCGGCCTCGATCCACTCCGCCAATACCTTCAGCAGCAGCCATCCGAGAACCGGCGCCCAAACCGCGGTGCTATCGATTCGCGGGCTCCGGCTTGGCAGCACCCGGCGTGCCTCATCCGACCACCTTGCCGGCTGTTCATGGAACAGGCCATCCTCCATTTGAGGAATCCGCATCGCCTTGCGCAGATGCCCCTGCATCGCGATCGCTAGTTTTTCCGATTCGACCGGTTCGTCCAGTTGCGGCAACGATCTCCCGGGTATTTGCGAAAAACGATAGGCCTGATGAAAAAAGACGCAGGCACGATCACAAATCGTTTCAAAGAACTCCTGCCGCTTCTTTTGGACGGCGCTCGACTTCAGCACGTGCGCGTCTCGTTCGGTGATTACATCCTGGAGCTCGGACAACTCTGCAAAGCAGCGGATCAGCGCCGGATCGAGCACCGACCGCAGCGCGGAGGCGACCGGTTGGAGCTTCAACTTCACCAGCGCCTCATCCAGATTCGGTACCCCCGCGCCCTGCAGTGAATCGCAGAGTTTGTCCCAGGGATGTTCTTTGTCCGGGCGCAACTCATACCAGTCCAGCATCACCCGGTATTGGTAGGCGTGCAGGGAAACCGGCAGGCCGCGTTGCCGAATGTGCTGGGCTCTCTCCAGATATGCCAGCCCGGCAACCGTCTCCCGATAGGCCACGAAAACCGAGTCGTCCGCCGGCAAGGCAATTGCATCCTCAAGCGCCGTCCGCCGCAGAACTCCGGTTGCCTTGTCGGCAAAGGCAGCTGAATGGTGGATTGTCCCGTGGGTCTCGCCGTAATGATTGTGGAAAATTACGATCGCCTTGCGGTCGCCTAGGCGATTGGAGTAGGCGTAGACGTTCTCGTCCACTTCGCCACTGTCTTTCCACAAGTCATACAGCACAAAATTTGTGCTCTCGGCAAAGAGCTTCCGTTCCCGCAGCAGCGGCGCAATCTCGCGTTGATGTCGATCGACCAGCCCCGGGTTCGGGGTTTCGTCGTACCGCGGCTTCTGATACTCCATCCCATACTTCTCGGTGAAGCCCTCGACCTGGCCATGGCCGAACATGGGCAGCCCCGGCAGGGTCGCCATCATCGTTGCCACGCCGAAGTATTTGTCCCCGGTTCCGAACTGGTCGATCGCCGTGCGCTCATCCGGATTGCTCATGAAGTTGACATAGCGCTTCATAATGTCCGGATCGAACTCCAGCGTATTCTTGAGCACCGAGCGGTACTTCGCATTGTCCTCGTCGCGCAGCATCACCATAAAGGCGCTGTTGTACACCCGGTGCATACCGAGCGTGCGGACGAAATAACCCTCCATGAGCCAGAAGGCCTCAGCCAGGAGCAGAGTTCCCGGCACTTCCGCGGCCACGCGATCGACCACCTCGCGCCAGAACTCATGCGGCATCAGCGCATCGAACTCCGCCTGGGTCATGCTGTATTCGGCGCGTGAGGGGATGGCGCCGCCGGTGCCGGGCACGGGAAACCATAAGCGCTGCACATGTCGCCGCGCCAAGGTCATCGCCGCGTCGAAGCGGATGATCGGGAACAGTCGCGCCACTTGCAGAATCGTCTGGGTCACCTGTTCGCGCACGGCTGCGCTCAGGTAGTCCAACTGCGCGGTATCGTTCCAGGGAAAGCTGGTTCCGTCGTTGCCGTGATAGATGTAATCGATATGTCCGGTATGGTTGTCACGCCGCCGAAAGACCACCGCGGCGTCCGACTGCTCGTAATAATGGTCTTCGATCTTGATTTCAACTCGGCTGTCGGGAGAGAGGTCGGGTCCCTCGAATCGATAGACCGGATAGGGTGAGTCAGAGCGCGACAAAAACCATTCCGGATGCTCAATCACCCACGTCGAATCGATCCCCATGTGATTCGGCACCATGTCGCTCGCCAGGCGAATGCCTCGTGAAGCAGCGCGGTCCCGCAAATTGACATAAGCCGCTTCGCCCCCGAGGTCGGCCGAAACCTGGTAGGAAGCCAGCGAATACGCCGAGGCTACCGCATCCGGTTGACCGCACAATCTCTTAATCGTCTTCGAGGCCCGGCTGCGCTCCCACATCCCGATCAGCCAGAGTCCGTTCATGCCGCGGTCGCGAAGCTGGTCCAGCTCCTCATCGGGAATCTGGTCCAAGCGTTCAATCCGACGCCCATACTGTCGCGATAGTTGCGCCAGCCAGACGTAGGTGCTCTTGGCGATCAACACCACCGTCGGCATCCAATCGACATCCGGGCTGAAGCGTTCGTACTCATGGTCCGACACCATGAACGTCGGCACATCCGCGTGGCTGCCTATCTCGAATTGCTGCCATTGGTGGCGGCGGTGATGAGCGCCCCCTTGCGGATGAAACCGCATCCAGATCGCCGTCTCTTCTTCCTTCAGCACATCGACCGCCAGCAAAAGCCGGCGGAGGTTTTCGCCGAGCAGTCTGCTCCAGTTCTCCCGCAGAAAGGCAAGCTGGCCATTCAGCGAGTCCGGAGCCGCCAGTAAAGGGGCCCGGAGCAGATCGAGCAAACTCACTTTTTCGCTGGCGGGGTCGTCCTCGTCGAGCGGAATCGCGGGCCGCCCGGCAAAGTAGGTGCCCAGCTCCGCCGTCACGGTCGGATAGTCAGTCGCCTTGCCCAGCGTTTGATCGTCGAAAAGCTCTTTGAAGGGCGAAAACGCGCGGTTTTGGTTCGCCAGCCACAGCAGCAGGATCTCTTCCAGCGCCACCTCGCGATGCGGTACTCCGTCGGTTGAGCCGGCCAGCCATTGGTCGGCGGCTTCTTCCCCGCGATACACCGCCGTATTCGGGAACTCGGCCACAAACGAATGCAGCAGCTTCGCGACGCCTTCCTGGCCGATCTTTGTTTCGAACCAGGTCAGCGCCCGCTGCATCACCTCCGGGTCGTAGTTCCTGCGGTAGTGGGCGACCAGCGCATGACTGATTTCATCGATCAACCCCATTGCAAACAATGCGGCGGGATTGACCGCCGAATCTGGATCGTTCGCCGCGCCCCGGACTTCGTTCATGCGATTGGCCAGCGCCCGGCTTGCCGATAGGTCCGCGAAGACTACGTTGCCGGTATAGTTAAAGAGCGTATTGTCTACCTGGTACCGGCTGCGCGTTTCGCGCGAAATGTGGAACTCCATCATGGCTGCTTTCCTTGAGAGCAACCGCAGCCGAAGTCGAATGTGGAACCGCCAATCCCGGCAGACTTTTTCCACCCGGAAAGGCCTGCATAGAGAATTTCGGACACATGCACTCGCTCTGCTTCTGCTCTAGACACACTATTCTTAACGCTTTTCCTGGCTTTCGGCCAGCTTCCGGAACCGGCAATCCGGGTAGGATGCACCAGCGCCCGTCGTGGCTAAATTCCCGGCAGATCATCATAACTGGAGATGGGCACATCGAGCGCAACCGGTCCGCCAGCGGCCTGCTTAGCAAAGCTCCAGTTCCGGCGATATCGAGACATCGCCGCCGTCCGGAATATCGCTGGGGGCCCAACAGAAAGAGCCAGCATCCACCGACGCTGGCTCGTCGAAAACCCGGAATGAAGGTGCTTACCGGGCAACCACCATCACGCTGAATGTCCCGGGAAGAATCGCGACGATCTATAAGTCGGCTCAAAGAGTGCGTCCGGGTTCTTTCCCACTGGAATCGGCGCCACTACCTGCCGGCTCGCGCGGTCGAATACCCGCACCATCCCCGCGCCACCGTCGCTTATATATCCATACTCTCCGTCACTGTGGAATGCGACCCCGTGGATGCCCTGGAAGCCAGGTGATTTCTCAAGGCCAGCTTCCCGCTCGAAATGTCTACGACCATGACGCGATTTCCGCGCGGGATATAGAGCAAGTCGGCAGGCTCGTCGACTTTCAGGTAATCCCAGCCGCCATCGCCCCCCGGGGCCCGGGTTTTCTCCACGTGATAGGTCGCAGCAGGCCCCGCGGCCAGGGTCGGGCTTACGCTCAGACCCAGGAAGATTGAGGCGCCGCTGCGCCCCGGCCCAACCGCCCGCAGTTCTTGATCAACGCCATAATCCCCATTTCTGCTCCAACCCCTCCATCCGCTTCATCCGTCACCCAGCAGCGACTCGCTGGTTACTGTCTTATGGGTGACATAGTTGTAAGGCGCCACACTCCGTCCGCGAAGCAGGCCCAGCCCCAGTTCGATGATCCTTGGCCCATATTCGTTCACTTCATGGGAGACCGACCCAATGATCGGGCTTCCCGGTTTCCGCATCTCCTCGACCGCCTCCGGAATGCAATCCTGGCCCACGATCACCACCTGCTTGCCGCGCTTCAACTCTTGTACTGCCTGCAGCGCGCCCAAGGCGCTGGTGTCGGTCGCGGCAGCCAGCAAAATGTGCTTTTCCTTCGCATGGCGCTTGAGAAAATCCAGCACCATCCGATAGCTCTTATCGTGCATCCCCCGGCCATCGATGCGAACGAATGACTCGACCGGCAACCCCTCGAGCTTGGACCGGATCCCTTCAAATGCTCCCGTAATCCGGCTTTGCACCAGCGGTCCCGCCTCCTCGATGTCGAGTCCGAGGATCCAATCCACCCGCCCATTCCACTGGTCGATCGCATGTTGCGCCAGCAGCAGTCCCGCATCGTAGCCAACCCGGTAATTGTCGACCCCAAAATAAATGGCATGCGGATGCGGAATGTCGATCGCAATCAATGGGATCCCGGCTGCCGCGATCCGGTCCGCGATGACCGGCGCCACCTGCTGCTCTACCTGAAACTCGATGACCAGATCGATCCGGGAACGCACAAATTCCTCCGCGTTCTTCAACGCCGTCTCGGCGTCATAGCGGTTGTCCAGAATCATCAAGTCGACCCCGGAGGCGGCCGCCGCCGACTGCAAACTTGAGGTCACCGCCTGCGAAAACGGCATCTCCGAACTCTGGCCGGCGAAGCCAAAGCGCAACTTCAGCGGAAGACTCACCAGTCGGTAGAGACCCTCCCCCGACCTGGCCACATACCCGCGATGAAGCAGCGTCTGGAGAATGCGGTAGACGCTCGTCTTGGAGAACTTGGTTCGCTGGTACACCGCTTCGAGCGACATGGAAGCGCGCTCCGACTGCAGCAGCTCCATCACATCCAGCGCCTTCGAGAGAATCGGTATGAGATAAAGCCGCTTCGTCGTCTTGTTGGCCAAGATATTCTCCTGCTTGGGGTTACGCAGCAGTATATCAGCAGTGAAACCAACTGTCCCTAATGAAATTTGGTGACGCCGACTGCCGGCATGGAACTCTTTCTCTGCTCAAACGGAGCTCGTGCTACCGTCCCGCCAACAGTAACATTCTGGATTCCCGGGTCGTCTGGCTCTCCCGGGCGTCTAAATCTTCATATTCACCTTGCACTCGGTGGATAGAGTGCAGGAGATGATTGAGAGAACCATGGCAGGATTTGAAGAAAAAGCGCGCAAGATCGCGTACCTTAGTGAATTGGTCGGTCAATCCGCAACAGCGCCGCTGGCAGGTTCCAGCCACGAACCCACTCTGGCAAACTCCGACGAACTCGGCGTCACTTTTATCGGGCACTCTTCCTTCCTGATTCAGATCGGCGGCAAGGCCATTCTGCTGGATCCGGTCTTCGCTAAATGGCTGGTGGTGCTGCGCCGCCTCCGCCGTCCCGGCGTCCAGATCGAGGATCTTCCTCCGATCGATGCGGTCCTGCTCTCGCACGCGCACATGGACCACCTCAATCGTCCATCGTTGCGTAAGATCGTCCAGCACACCCGTTCCCTGACCGGAACCGCGCCGGTCGCCATCGTGCCGTGGGGAGTCGAAGGCCTCCTTCAGGACCTCGGCTTCGCTCGCATCGTCTCCCTTGAATGGTGGCAATCGACCATGCTGGGGAGCGTCGACATTACCTTGACCCCATCCAAACACTGGGGCGCACGCTTGTTCAATGACACCTATCGTGGGTTTGGCGGCTACGTCCTCCGCGGCGGGGGCCACTCCATCTATCACTCCGGCGACACCGCCTACTTCCAGGGGTTCACTGAAATTGGGCGCCGGCTCGCTCCTGAGGTCGCGCTGCTGCCTATCGGCGCCTATAGCCCGGACAACTTCCGCAGCGTCCACACCAGCCCTGAAGACGCGCTCCGTGGCTTCTTCGACCTGGGAGCGCGGTTGATGGTTCCCATGCACTTCGGCACCTTTCGCCTCTCCGCCGAACCCGTCGCCGAACCCCTGCCTCGGCTTCTCGCAGCGGCCCGCGAGGCTGGGGCCGAGGACTGTATCTGCGCCCTCGCCGAGGGACAAACCCGCATCTTCCAACTGCCCGAAATCCACCCGGTCGGGTGGGGGCCCGCGATGTCGGTCGCAAATTAGCGTTTTCGGGCTTCGTCCCGGTCGCGAATCAACTAAAGTATCTCTATGGCCCGCAATCCAAATCCGCCCCGGGACGCGGAACAACTGGAGCAGGCGCAGCAACTCGCGCATAAGATCGGCCATAGCTTCGAACACCCTCAGCTGCTGCTCCTCGCTCTGACCCACAGTTCCCTCCGCTACGAGGCGGAGGCCGCCGCTTCTGGTCCGAACGCCCCCAACGCTCCCCGCGCGAGCCCATCCGACAACGAGCAGCTTGAGTTCCTTGGCGATGCGGTGGTGGGCCTCATCACCGCCGATTCCCTCTATCGCCGCTATCCCGAACTCCGCGAGGGCGAACTTACCCGCCTCCGCGCCGCGCTGGTAAGCCGCCAGCAGCTCGGCCAGGTCGCTCAACAGCTTGAGCTCGGCGACCGTCTCTTTTTGGGGAAAGGGGAGGAACGAAGCGGCGGCCGGAGGAAAATTGCGCTGCTCGCCAACTCCATCGAAGCCGTCATTGGCGCGATTTACCTGGATGCCGGCCTCGAAGCCGCCCGCGTCTTCGTCGAACAATGGGTCGTCGAACCCTATGTGACCGACCTCCGCGTCGCCCTCGAACGCACCAGCACCATCGGCGACTACAAATCGGCGCTCCAGGAGTTCCTCCAGGCGCGAAAAGCCGGTCAACCGCAATACATCGTCAAAGCCGAGAGCGGCCCCGACCACCGCAAGCGCTTCCTGGTCGAAGTCCGCATGTCCAGCAGAAACGCCCCCGCCCTAGAGCCCGCGAAGCCGCGTATCCTTGGCCGCGGCAGCGGAACCACCAAGAAACAAGCCGAACAGGAAGCCGCCCGCCGCGCCTATCAAAAGCTGCTCAAGGAAAGCCCGCCCATCCCCCCAGTTCCACCCGATCCTCTCACTCTGGATTCTCTAGCTGAGGAGCTGGTCTGGTGAGCGTCCCGGGAACTTCGGCTCAGACCGCCCCCGGCGCTCAGCGAACCGAGGTCTCCTCCGGTCGCTTCGTCAGCGCGACGCTGGAAGAGGAAACGGTCGTCCAAAACTCAACCCGGGATGGAAAAGCCTCATCGTCGCCGCAGCACCCCGTCCATCACATCCTCTTCCCTCACCTGATGGATACGCTGCGTTCGTTCCTCTCGGTCATCGTCATCGCACTTTTCGTGCTCACTTTCATTGTGCAGCCCTTCCGCATCCCCTCCGAATCGATGGAGCGCACGCTGCTGGTGGGAGATTTCCTGCTGGTCAACAAGATGGCCGACGGCCCCTCCAGTAAGCTTTGGTTCTGGACCCTCCCCTACCGCCAGGTTCATCGCGGCGACATCATTGTCTTTCACTTCCCTCTCCAACCCGGCGAACATCTGGTCAAGCGCGTCATCGGCATCCCCGGCGACCACATCCGCCTGGTCGACGGAATCGTCTACCTCAACGGCAAACCCCAGTCCGAGCCCTACGCCGTCTACCGCGGTACCTACCCCGATAGCTTCCGCGACCAGTTTCCTGACGGCCAATACATCGATCCCGGAGTCGAGGCCCGCTGGTGGCTCAACCTCCGCCAAAATCTCCAGGACGGCGAGCTCGTCGTCCCCCCGGGCAGCTATTTCGTCCTCGGCGACAACCGCAACAACAGCCGCGACAGCCGCTACTGGGGCTTCGTCCCCAAACAGAACATCGTCGGCCGTCCCCTGGTGATCTACTTCTCGGTGCGAGCCGTCTCCCCCACCGACCTCTCCCCGTTGCCCGGAGACAACCTCGCCCACGGCAACAGCCTATTGAGCGCCTTGCTCGACTTCGCCCGCTGGGATCGCATGTTCCAGATCGTGCGATAAAGCAGGCAACTCCGACCTCTATTCCGTTCTCAGTGCGCGCATGGGGTCGATCGAAGCGGCCCGGCGGGCCGGCGCTAAGGAAGCGAGAATCGCGATGCCCACTAACATCGCCGTGGCCAAGGAGAAGATCAGCGGATTGAAGGCGCTGACCTCGAACAGAAGACTCCCCAGCAGGCGGCTGAGTGCGAGCGCTCCCGCCAATCCAATGGCAACCCCGATGAACGTAATGCGGAAGCCGAATCCCAGCACCATCCGCAGCACATCGGCGCGGCGCCCGCCCAGCGCCATCCGCACACCAATTTCCTGAGTGCGCTGGGTGACCGCATAGGCCATCGCCGCGTAGATTCCGATAGAGGCCAGCAGCAGCGCCAGCGCTGCAAAGCCGGAGATCAGCGCCGAGCTGGCGCGGCGCACAGCCAGGGTCTGATTGGCCAGAACATCCATGGGAATTGCCTTGAGGATGGCCAGATCCGGGTCAACGCCCCACAGCGTTTGCTCCGCAGTCTTCATCATCCTAACCGGATCGGTCCCGGTACGCAGAGTAAAGGCGAGGAGCGGAAAAGACTTTTGAGCCAAAGGCCGGTAGATGTCGGCATGAGTCGGCTGGTCCTGGCCAAAGGCCTTCACATTCCCGGTTACGCCCACAATCTGCCACCAGTCTGGTTTGTCGCCGGCGCCCAGATTGAGCTCCTGCCCGACTGGGTCTTTGTCTTTGAAGTATTTCTTGGCCAGCATCTCATTGATCATGGCTACCTGGAGTCCGCCGGTCCGATCCTCATCGGTAAACCTCCGTCCGCGAAGCACTGGAATCCCCATGGTGCGGAGATAATCCGGGGTGATCAGCCGGTTATCTGCCTCAGCAGCCTCGCCTTCTTTGGGCTGCCCCTGTCCACGCAGCAGAAAGCTGGTCGTTCCCCAGAAACCGCTGAGCGGGAGGAAATTGGTCGCCGCAGCAGATTTGACCCCCGGCAATCGATGGAATCGGTTCACCACCTGGTCGACGAAGGCGCGCCTCTTCTCCTCATTGCCGCTGGGATAGCGGTCGGGTGGAAGAAGTACTTCGAGCGACAGCAGGTGATCGGCCTCGAAGCCCAGATCGGCGTTGACCACTTTTTGAAAACTGGCGACAACCAGACCCGCGCCGGTCAACAGCATCAGCGACAGGGCTACTTCGCTGACCACCACGGCGCTGCGCAGCCGGTTCGATTGGCGGGTCGGCGAGCTGGAGCGCGCGGCTCCAGTCATGGCGCCGTTGGCCTCGGTTTGCGTGGCTTTCAGCACCGGTGCGATCCCGGAGAGCAAGGCGGTGAGAAGCGTGGCCAGGAGCGCAAACGAAAAGACTCCGCGGTCGATCGGAATTTCGGTAACCGCGGGGATATTGAGATTGGCCACGTCGTTGGGAAAAAGTGTGAGCAGAAAATGCGAGCCCGCGAAAGCCAGCAGCATTCCAGCGCAGCCGCCGATGGCCGCCATAAGCAGACTCTCCGTGATGAACTGCTGGAAGAGGCGCCGGCGCGTCGCGCCGAGAGCCAGGCGCACGGCAATCTCCTTGTACCGCTCGGCATCGCGGGCGAGCGCGAGTCCCGCAGTGTTGGCGCAGGCAATCAGCAGCACCAGCGCGACCGCCCCCATCAGAATCAGCAGCGGCTTGCGAATGTCGCCGTCGAGTTGCTCGCGCAGCGGGACGAGAACTACCCGGTTGCCGCTATCTGTGTCCGGGTGCGCCGCGGCAATCTGTGCCTCCACATCGTTGACAGCCGCTTGCGCCTGCTCTTTTGTCACCCCGGGTTTGAGACGTCCGAGAATCCGCACGTAGGTGTGATTGAAGTCGTCCAAGGCCGACGGAGCGATCGCGGCGGGCACCCATATCTCGACCGAAGGGGGATAGTCGAAACCGCGCGGCATGACTCCCAGCACTGTATGCGGAACACCGTCCAGGGTAATGGCATTGCCGACGATATGGGGATCGGCGTGGAAGGTGGTGCGCCAGAGATGATCGCTCAGCAGCGCCACGCCTGGACCACCCGGTTTGTCCTCATCGGCGGTATAGAGACGTCCGATCTGCGGCTGCACGCCGAGAATGCCGAGATAATTCGCCGCTACAGCATAGCCGACCAGCAATTGCGGAGCGCCTTGTCCGGTCAGGGTCTTTTCATCGTGATAGGAAGGCGCGAGGTCCTCGAAGACGCCGCTGCGCTGCTTCCAGGCGGCGAAGTCCGCCGGTGTGCTGGGCAGCGGCTCGCCGCCCTTGGCTGGATTGGTCGTCCACACGGCCACGATTTGGCTCGGGTCTTTATAGGGAAGCGGTGCCAGCAGTACCGCTTTCACCACCGAGAAGATCGCGGTGTTCGCGCCAATTCCCAGCCCCAGTGTGAGTATCGCGGTGAGCGCAAATCCTGGGGACTTGCCAAGCTGGCGCCGGGCGTACCGCAAATCCTGGGCCACAGTTTCGAGAAATGGGAGACCCCGCTGCACTCGATAGGCTTCTTTGGTCTGCGTAACTCCGCCGAACTCGCGCAGTGCAGCTGTCCGCGCTTGTTCGCGGGACATGCCGCGTTTGATATTTTCCTCGACGGCGAAGTCGATGTGCGAGTGAAGTTCCTCGTCCAGATCGTCATCCAGTTTGTGACTGCCGAAGAGGGCAGCGCAGCGGCTTAAGAGAGTGCGTATCAGGTCCATGTGCGGCTCCTACTCGGTTCTCAACGCCTGGACCGGATCGATCGAAGCGGCCCGCCTCGCGGGGATCAATCCTGCGGTGGCGGCGCAGAGTCCAAGCACCGATATTGCCGCGACCAGCGCAAATGGGTCGTAGCCGCTTACCCCGTATAAGAGGCTGGCCATCGAATGGCCGGCCAACAGCGCGATCGGAACGCCGAGCACGAGGCCGATGGCAATCTGCCAGAACGCTCCGCCCAGCACCATCATCACGACACTGTGACGGGTGGCGCCGAGCGACATGCGAATGCCAATTTCGGCGGTGCGGCGCGCGACCAAGTAGGACATCACACCGTACAGGCCAACCGCAGCGAGACCCAGTGCGAGCGCACCGAACAGGCTGGCGAGCCGCGCGATTAGCCGATCCTGGTTGAAGTTGCCGGCGACCTCGGAGTCGTAGCTGCTAAAGCGAACCACGGATAAGTTGGGATCGATCGTCGCCAGTGTCTTGCGGGCGAGGGTATCTGCGTCCGGGGGGGCCTGGATGAAATTGAGAATGACGAAGTTGACATACATCGAAGCCTTCTCCGATCCATCTGCGTCCAGCTCCTTGTAACCGGTGAATTGCTGGGCCAGGGGGCGGAAGAAGAGCGGGCGTACATCCCGGCGTGGATCGGTCATCTTGAAGTCGGCGAAGACTCCGGCAATCTCAAAGGTTCGGGAATATTGCGGCAGTCCGACGCCGAAATGCTTGCCAACTGGGTCCTGATTGGGAAAGAAATGCCTGGCGAAAGCCTGGTTGACAATGACCACCGGCTGGCTGGCAGCGGTGTCCTCGGGGGTAAAATTTCGGCCGCGCAAGATCGGCACTCCGATCGAATCGAGAAAGCGAGTGCTTGCGCGGTCCCAGACGGCGAAGCAATCATCCTTTGGCCCCGGCGCAGGCCGGCCCTGTGGAATAACACACGATCCCCACTGGTTGCCACCGAGTGGTATGTACCGAGCGAGGCTCACATTGGCCACACCCGGCAACGCCGAAAAACGGTCTTCGATCTCGTGGTAGAGCGCAGGGAGTCGATCGAGAGTGTAGCCAACCCCTTTGGGATCGAACTGCAGCACGTAGCGGTTGGCAGTGGCTAGGCCGAAGTCCTGATGCTCGAGATTGGCTAGCGACTTGGTCATCAGAAAAGCTCCCGCCAGCAGGACCACCGATAGAGCTAGCTGCAGGATGACCAGACCTCGTTGCGGCACCGATGAGCGGTCGCCAGTTGAGCGGTTCACTCCGCGAAGAGCATCGGCCGGCTGCGCCTGCGATGAGAGCCACGCGGGCGCGCTGCCGAAAACCACCCCGGTGAGAAGCGAGACGAGACAGGCAAACCCCAGCACCTCTAACGAAGGACTGGCCTCTACAGGCATGTTCTTGGCGTGAGGAAATGCCAGAGCCAGCATCATGTGCGACCCGGCATAGGCGACCGCCAATCCTGCGGCTCCCCCGATCAGGCTCAACAGCACACTTTCGGTAAGGATCTGGCGAATGAGCCTGCTGCGTGCCGCTCCGAGGGCGATGCGCACGGCAACGTCCGAGCGTCGCGCCGTGTAGCGAGCGACGAGCAGGCTTGCAATGTTGGCACAGGCAATCAGAAGGACCGCCGCAGAGAGAATCAGGAGCAGGCGCAGGCCGGCGCGGGTTTGCTGCTGCAATCTCTGGATGCCGCCTCCTGCGGGTGCGAGGACCACGTGTTGGCGAGCAATCAGTGCCGCACCGCCATGATCGGTGTATGCGGGTCGCGTGCGCAGCCATTGCTGCAAAGCAAGAGAGAGCCTCGCCTGCAGAGTTCCCGGGCTCACACCCGGGCGCACTCTGCCTAGCAGGTAGAGCCAGTCTTCATCCACCTGGTTTAGCGATGAATTCGCTCCTTCGATCAGGGGCTCGGCCGCCAGCGGCATCCAGAAATCGGGCGGGTTTGCGATGACGCGATCGCCGAAGAAGCCAGGTGGAGCAACCCCCGCGACAGTGAATGGATGCATCTGCACATAAACGGTGGAACCGACCACGGCGGGATCTCCGGCGAAGTCGGTCTGCCAGCTTTGATAGCTAAGGACGAGGGCCGAAGAGGCTGCGGGCATATCGTCGCTGTCATTGAGGAGGCGTCCTCGATAGGCGCTCACACCGAGCGTGGCGAAGTAGTTGCCGGCAATATACTCGCTCCGCATTGGCCTGGCGGCCGCGGTGCCGTAGCGCACGCTGAAGCCGCCACCACCGGCCTGGACCGCAGTCAGTTGCTCAAACTCCGGCGTCGATTGCTTGAGCTGAAGGTAAAAATCGTAAGCGTAGAGGTCGAAATCGCCGTCGTCGTTCTGGAATGTGTTGTAGTAGCAGCAATCGTCCTTATCTCCAACCCGATAGAGACGCGACGGATCGGCGACCGGTAGGGAGCGCAGCAGGATGCCGTGGATCAGGGTAAAGATCGCGGTGTTTGCGCCGATGCCGAGGGCGAGGGTGAGTATCGCCGTGAGCGTGAAGCCAGGCGAGTTGCGCAGCTGCCGCGAGGCATAGCGCATGTCCTGGGCCAATACCTCGAGAAACGGTAATCCGCGTTGGGTGCGGTAAGACTCTCTGACCTGCGCGACCCCGCCGAACTCGCGCAGTGCAGCTGTCCGGGCTTGTTCGCCAGTCATGCCGCGTTTGATATTCTCCTCGACGGCGAAGTCGATGTGAGAGTGAAGTTCCTCGTCCAGATCGTCATCCAGTTTGTGTCTGCCGAAGAGGGCTGCGCAGCGGCTCAACAGAGTGCGTATCCGGTCCATGCGAGGCTCCTAATCCGAGGGGGTGAGGAAGCGCGCCATGGTGGCGGCGATACGCTCCCAGTTCTCGGTCTCTTCTTCAATCTGTTTCCGTCCGATTCGGCTGAGCGAATAGAACTTGGCGCGGCGGCCGGTCTCCGAGGTGCCCCACTCCGCTTTCACCCATCCGCGTTGCTCGAGGCGCAGGAGCGCGGGGTAGATGGTCCCCTGGTTCAGGCTCAGTCCGTTGTTGCTTACCTGTTCGATCCGGCGCGCAATGCCATAACCGTGCAGCGGCCCCATCGACTCCAGCGTCTTCAGCACCATCAGATCCAGGGTGCCTTGCAGTACGTCCGATTTGCTCTCTCCCATCGCCTCTACCTGTTGACCTTCAACATATAGAATGCACGGCGATATGTTGATTGTCAACAGATCGCCCGAGGCCCCGAGGCCCTGTCGCCGGTTGCGAAAATGCCATCCGCCGGGGACCGCGCGGCGTGGGCAGCTCCGGACGGGCATTCGCCATTCGGCTGCGCGGCCCGCAAGCCAAGACTTGCCCCGCTTCAACCATTTGCCGCGACCCCTTATAATCAGATATGGCAAGCGCGCAGACAGCCTCTGTGACTCCGGAAGCAAGCCGCGATCTCCTCGCCGCTAAATTCCGCGAACTGATCGAGACTGTGCGCAGGAACCGCCCCTCTGACGACACCGAAATCATCCGCAAGGCCTGGGAGTACTGCCTCGAACACCACAGCGGCCAGCTTCGCGCCTCGGGCGAACCCTACGTCCTCCATCCGCTCGAAGTTGCGCAGGTCCTGGCCGAAATGAAGCTGGATTCGACCGCCATCGCCGCCGGGCTGCTCCACGACGCCGTTGAAGATACCCCGGTCACCACCGAAGACATCTCCTCCCGATTCGGCGAACAGGTTGCCCATATCGTCGAGGGCGTCACCAAGATCGACAAAATCCAGTTCGCCAACCGCGAAGACCGCCAGGCCGAGAACGTCCGCAAGATGCTTCTGGCCATGGTCAGCGATGTGCGTGTGGTCATCATCAAGCTCGCTGACCGGCTGCACAACATGCGAACCCTCGAGCATCTTCGCCCCGAGCGCCAGCAGGCCATCGCCCGCGAAACCCTCGACATCTACGCGCCGCTCGCCCACCGCCTGGGCATGGGCAAAGTCCGCGGCGAACTCGAAGACCTGGCCTTCCGCTACGTCGATCCGTTCACCTACGAGCAAGTCTCCACCGCCATCGAGTCTCGCCGCACCGAGGGCGAAGAATTCCTCGCCAACGTCGAAGCCACCCTCACCGACCGTCTCAATGAAGAGGGCATCAAAGCCCGCGTCGAGTGGCGCATCAAGCGGCTCTACAGCGTCAGCCAAAAGCTCCGCGAAGCCGAGTCCAACATCGACCAGGTCTACGATCTGCTCGCCATCCGGGTCATCACCGGCAGCGTCGCCGACTGCTACGCCGTCTTCGGCATCATCCACGGCCTTTGGCGACCGGTCCCAGGGCGCATCAAGGACTTTATCGCCATGCCCCGCCCCAATTTGTATCAGTCGCTGCACACAACCGTGATTGGCGAGCGCGGCCACCAGTTCGAAGTCCAGATCCGCACCGAAGAAATGCATCGCATCGCCGAAGAAGGCATCGCCGCGCACTGGAAATATAAGGCCGGCGGCTCGCCCATCAGCGCCCGCGACGAACAACGCCTCGCCTGGGTCCGTCAACTCGTCGAGTGGCAGCGCGAGATGACCGACCCCAACGAGTTCATCTCCACGCTGAAGATCGATCTGTACCCCGAGGAGGTCTACACCTTCACCCCGAAGGGCAAGGTGGTGGTCCTGCCCAAAGACGCGACCCCGATCGACTTCGCTTATACCATCCACACGGAGGTCGGCAACACCTGCGTCAGCGCCAAAGTGAACGGGCGCATCGCCCCGCTGCGATCGAAGCTCCACAACGGCGATATCGTCGAGGTCGTCACCCAGAACGGCCACACGCCCAGCCGCGACTGGCTTACTTTCGTCAAGAGCTCCCGCGCCCGCAACAAGATCAAGCACTGGTTGAATGAACATCAGCGCGAGCGCGCCATCGAGATCGGGCGGAAGCTGCTGGAGCGCGAGGCCCGCAAGTACAAGGTCTCTCTCAACAAGTTCATGGACGCCGACTACGCCCGGGTCGCAGCCGAGTACGGGGTCGCAACTCCCACCGACCTGCTCGCCACCATTGGCTTCGGCAAATATTCCGCCCGCCAGGTGCTCAACAAGCTCTCCCCCGGAGTCATCTCCCAGCCTGTTCCCGGCGAACTCGAATCCGGCGTCGAAGCCCGGCCCGCGGTCTCCGATGCCGTCACCCGCGTTCATCTCGCCACCGGCGCCGACTCTCTTCAGGTCGAGGGCCAGAACGATCTGCTTATCTACCGCGCGCGATGTTGCAATCCGATCCGCGGCGAAGAGATCGTCGGCTACGTCACCCGCGGCAAAGGAGTCGCCGTGCATGCCCGCAGCTGTCCCAACGTGCAGAATCTCCTCTACGAGTCCGACCGCCGCATCAACGTCGAATGGGCCCGCATCGCCCCGCCCGAGCCATCCGGCGCAGGCCAGAACGGTGCTCGCGTTGCTCGCGCGATCACCTATCCGGTGAAGTTGACCATCCTCTGCGACGACCGCCCCGGCATGTTGAAAGAACTCACCGCCATCATCAGCGATGACGGCACCAACATTCGCGGAGTCGATTCCAAATCCGACGACGAGGGCGGCGCCATCGTCGAATTCATCGTCGAAGCCGAAGACGTCCGCCACTTGACCAAACTGGTGACGAATCTCCGCCGCGTCCCTGGCGTCAGAGATGTGCAGCGCGCGCAGAAGCTCTAGCGCGGACCTGAAGAAGCATGGGCAGTTTTGTGCGTCCTGATTGGAGGTGAGTTGATCCTCTGAAATCGTCATGCTTAGAATCTCCGTCGGAACCTGCCCATCGAAGGCTGCCCTCCACCCAAGTTTTCTCAAAATGCGACTTTTCCCACGTTCGTACGGAAAGACGGTTTTACGGTAACTTGCCCAAGAGATACATCTCTCTAAACACCTCAATGCGTACTTTGCCTCTTCTCGCCAAATGAAAGGGCGTAGCTTCCCTCGTCCCTGCTGAATCATCCAAAAAGAAGACTTCCCAGCCCTAGACTTGCCAAAACTTGCCCGATCGCCGTTTCTCCCACCTTGCCAGTCTAGTCAGCATAAGTCAGCCGTTTCCCATCTATACTGACGGCGCAATCGTCTATGACAATCTCGCGCAGCAGTTGTTCACCCATGAGACTGTGACCCACATTCAGGAATATAGCTAGTCCGGCAGACTCACAAAAAGGGCTGCAATAGAATGAGGTGCCAGGGAATACTTGAGACCGGGCACGGGTTGCGCCGTATACCAATCAACTATGTCCGCCGGCGAATCAAGACTCGTATCGATCCAGCGGCGCCAAGGATTGTCACCCCATCGGGACATCGACGGTAGTTCAAATTCCAGAACGTCCCAATAGCTGTTAAAAGCTATGTAAAACATCAATTTCTCTTTGGGGATCTTCGCGCTAAAAGCAAGGCTGTGCGACGACAGGCTCCAGTCAGGTTGCTCCACATTCACCCCATGCCATGTCTTGTTACCTTCAGATAGAAGCTGCTCCAGGCTCTTGCGCTCACGCTCCGCCTCAGAGTCCCTCAGAAGCAGGCGCGCGATCAGCAACTTGACGAATCTATATACGTCTGCATGTTTCTCAATCAGCGTCCAATCGAACCAGCTAATTTCGTTATCCTGACAGTAGGCGTTGTTGTTGCCTCTTTGTGTGCGCCGCACTTCGTCACCCATTAGAACCATGGGCACACCTAGTGCAAGAAGGGTCACCGTCAACAGGTTCTTCACCTGCTTATTGCGCAACTTCTCAATCGCCGGATCGTCGGTCGGGCCCTCGACGCCGCAGTTCCAACTTCGATTGTCGTCCGTCCCGTCTCGGTTAGCTTCTCCGTTCGCATCGTTGTATTTGCGCCCGTACGAAACTAGGTCGTTCAACGTGAATCCATCGTGGCAAGTGACAAAGTTCACGCTCTGCTCAGCTTCGCGCTTCTCATGCCCATATATTTCCGGACTGCCCAGAAAACGATCGGCGAAGAGAGTGACGGTGCCGTCCTCCGATCGAAAGAAGCTACGGATGTCGTCTCTGAACCTTCCGTTCCACTCCTTCCAGCTATCTCCGATGAAACTGCCAACCTGATATAGCCCAGCCGCGTCCCACGCTTCGGCGATAAACTTGGTCCCGGCCATCACAGGATCTGTTTCGATATCCCAGAGCACCGGGGGGTTGGCCATCGGCTTGCCCGAAGAGTCGCGCGTCAGGATGGAGGCCAGGTCGAAACGAAAGCCATCCACGTGCATTTCTTCGACCCAGTAGCGCAAACTATCGACGATCATGCGCCGCAGAATTGGGTGATTCCCATTCAACGTGTTGCCAGTGCCGCTGTAATTCGCATAACGGAAGCCGCCTTCCAGAAGGTAATAGGCTTCGTTATCCAATCCACGCAGGCTTAGAGTAGGCCCGCGGTCGTCACCCTCAGCGGTGTGGTTATAGACAACATCAAGAATCACTTCGATCCCGGCGCGGTGGAGTGCCTTCACCATATCCCGAAATTCACGGACTGGCCCCAGGACATCCTGCTGTGAACTGTAGGCGCGATGGGGCGCGAAAAATGACACCGGCGCATAACCCCAATAATTCAAGTAGCCTGCTGAGCAGTCTTGCGCGTCGAATTGAAAGACCGGTAATAGTTCCACTGCTGTAATCCCTAGGTCTCGCAGATAGGGTATCTTCTCGATAAGCCCGGCAAAGGTCCCACGGGTGTTTGCCGGTACGCCAGAGCTGGGATGACGAGTAAATCCTCCCACGTGCATCTCGTAAATTATGGTTTGTGCCGACGGTCGGTGCAGCGGCATGTCGCCTTCCCAGTCATAAGCATTAGAATCGGCAACAACACTTTTCATAGAGGTCGCAGCATTGTCAAATCCGTTCCTGGCGGCGTCCTCTCGGCTGTAACCGGTGGGAACGACGACCACGCGCCCATACGGGTCCAATAGGACCTTGGACTCGTCGAACCGCAACCCTTGTGATGGGTCGAAAGGCCCACGAACACGATATCCGTATAGTTGTCCCGGCCGCAATCCTGGCACGAAGACATGCCAGTAGTGGTACGTGCGATTGACCGAAGGATCGAGACTGATCGTCCGGGCGGGCGGCGCATCTTCACTGTCGAAAAGCAGAAGATCTACTCCCGTAGAATTTCGTGAGTAGAGGCTGAAATTAACGCCATCTAGCCCCGCAGAAGCGCCCAATGGAGCACTTCGTCCTGTAGCTGACCGAACCTGCTCGGCAGAATCCTGACCTAATTTTAGAGTCTTATATTTGCGACGGGATCGGATTTGCTTCATTTGCGTTCCTGGTCCTATGTCGAAGAGTTGCTGAAAATCCGCTTTGTGTTTGCGTATCTCTAGCTCAACCCAACAACCACCTGGTTGAGCCGTGGAAGCCTTGGCGCGAGACGGAAGAAACGCCGTTCCGAGTGAGTCGTGGCACAGCGATTCTCCGTCACAATTGTAATCGTGCACTTCGCGGCACCGGTGTAGCCGTAGCATCCGGCCGCCGCCGGTGACGGGAGTTCAGCGGGCTATGTTGCATTAACTCGACAGCGGCCTCAGGGTTGCGGTTGGAAAGTTGCGGACCGCCCTTGGCGACGACGCAGGAGATCCCCGATACCTTGAAACGATTCCGAAGCGAGGCTACCGATTCCTCGGCCCCACGACTCTCGGACCCACTGCTTAATCAGCAGACACCCTAGAGCCGACGATTGAAATGAGTCCATCGGTCGCAGTCCCTGCCCGGTCCTGGCGATGGAGAATGTGGGCGGTGGCTGGGTTGGGCCTCCTGCTTGGATCTACAGCTGCCGGAGCATTCCTGTTCTTCTTCCACGGCAAGAGAGGCCTCACCGAGAGAGATACGGTTGTGCTTGCCGACTTCGCCAATGCGACCGGCGATCCGATGTTTGACGACACGCTGCGAGAGGGGATGATCGTGCAGTTGGAACAGTCTCCCTTTCTGAGCCTTGTCTCCGACGAGCGCATCCAGAAGACGCTGATGCTGATGGGCCACGCGCCAGACGCGCGGCTAACGCCGGCGCGTTGCCCGGGACGTCTGCGAGAGGACCGGAAGCGCCGCTGTGCTGGATGGTTCGGTTGCGAGCCTCGGAAGCCAGTATGTCTTGGGATTGCGCGCAGTGCACTGCCGCACCGGGGAGGTGCTCGCCGAGGAGCAGATGCAAGCGGCCAGAAAAGAAGACGCGCTGCATGCCCTGAGTCGCATGGCCAGCAAATCTAGGGTTCGCGTCGGCGAATCGCTTATGACGGTCGAGAAACACGACGCCTCGCTGGCTGACGACGACGCCGTCCCTCGTGCGTTGAAGGCCTACAGCGCCGGGTTGAAGGTTCTGTACTCAAATGGTTCGGTGCCCGCAATGCCGTTCTTCATACGTGCCATTGAGATCGACGCCAAATTCGCCATGGCATATGCATTGCTTGGGTGTCTAGGGGTCCGAGTAGCAATTGGACGGAAAGCCGGGGTAAGCCACCACGGTCACTGTTTCTTTCCGAGCGGATCCGTATCTGCCCACCTTCGACGACTTTCAGCCCGGCACTAGAGTCGAAATTCTGTAAGAGCGTCTATCGCCGCATGGTTCCAAATCCCCACCCTTCGCGAAGAGGCGCAAGTTGGAATCCCGGATAACTACGGCTGTTTGATCTCGGCGATGGGTTTCATCGCTGACACGGCCGGAAGCGATAAATGATTCACTGCCGGCGATGGCAACGTGGGGAAATGATTGTCCACGGCGCTCGCCGGCTGGTCGTGGCTGAGAGTCCTGCCTGCTTGTACGCCGTCGTCTTTCCCTTGCGCCGCGAGCTGCTGGCGCTTGCGCAGTTCCTTCATACGCTGCATCTCTCGTGGATGGCGGCCCCATTCGGTCTGCTTCTCCTCGGGCTGGCCATAGAGCTCGGGATGCATGTAGTAGCCGCGCTCGCGCTGTGGTTTTTCCTGCTCGATGATCAAAGGGTTGGCCACAGCATAAACGTCCCGGCGGACGGCAGTGATTTGCCAGGAGACCTTGGTGTTGGTGGCATCGCTGGCGATCTTGAATTGTTCATGGTTCACCTCTTCGGCGACCCAGGCCTGGGCCTTGCGTCCAATGACTGTAAGTTGATAGCGAAAGTCGGTGTTCTCGGCCTCGAACCAGTCCGGCAATTTGACGGTTGCCAGCCCAAGCTCGTCGGTAATTACGTTACCGATATAGATGTCCATCATCTCGGACGACTCGACGGAGGCGTGATAGAGGTACTTGTTGGCCGGATCGATAGGATCGTCGATCTTGAAGTTCT
>Ga0302324_100004614_pt1 | contig 30361 bp, 17 predicted proteins | sample Palsa_T0_1_FD_201949 | JGI IMG/M metagenome (GOLD analysis project Ga0302324, IMG submission 201949) | Peat permafrost microbial communities from Stordalen Mire near Abisko, Sweden - Palsa_T0_1 | ecosystem: Environmental > Terrestrial > Soil > Palsa > Peat permafrost | place: Sweden: Abisko...
CGCCGATGGCGACCGCACCGGCGCTGATAACCAGCAGGATGAGAAACGTTAGGCTCGACTTGATGAGCAGGGTAATGGGGAAGTAGAACCAGACCGCGTGCGGGTAAGCCACGCCCATCAGGTAGCTGGTGTACGACTTGGCCTGGCAAAGAATGTTGGCGAAGGCGTAGGTATAGGGCGCGGGCAAAAGATGCAGCCTGTCGATCTCGCCGAGCAGTCTGCCCTCCAAGGCGGATGGCACTCGATCAAGTTGCGTCTGCATGGGAGGATTGAACGGCACAGCGTCGCCCGGAGCGTAACGGAAGCCGTAGGCGCCCCAAAGGATCGTCATCGAGATCGCAAAAATTACTGCCAACGCGAGCGCCAGACGCAAGGCGTGCCTGCCGGCGCGGATGGGTGGAGCAGCGGGCTCTAGCTTTCCGCGCCAAAAAACCTCAACGATCGCGAGCACGCCCATCGTCGGGAACAGCAGGATTGCGCTGTGTTTGGCGGCGATCGCCAGCCCCACGATGACGCCGGTGGCGATCAGCCGCCACGCCGCCGGTGACTTCACGTACCGGTAGAAGGCGTAAATTGCCCAGAACATGAGGCATGCGTTCCCCGCGTCCAAGGTAGCGAGGGCGGAATGCCCCATGAGTGTAGGGTCGAAGGCTATGAGGGCGAGCGCGATCAGCCCGGCGCCCACGCCGAACATATCCAGCGCCGCCGAAAATACAAGCAACGCCAACACCACCGTGAAGACCATAGCAGTCATCCGCGTGCGGAACAGAATGGCGTTCGTGTCGTTCTGGAAGACAAGAGCTTTGCCCCCCTGAAATTCCAGGTTGTCGTATGTGCGCTCCCCGCCGGGCAGATCGCCCGTGATGGGTGGTTCTGGCAAGTTCATCCCGAGGATGGAGAGGGTAAAAAAACTCGTGATGAGGGGCGGATTCAGGAGGACGTAACCATGCTTCCATTGTAGATACCCGGCGTAAATATGAAACGGCTCATCAAAGGTAGCCGAGTTGGCGCGCGCCATCAGAACGAGTTGCAGAACAATGACCAGGAGAAGGACGGCGACGCCGCAGAAAACGAGGGGCTGACGATTCGCTGATTTCATGAAACCTACACAAGCCGACGCAACGGCCAGTCCAGGGAAGGTTCAAGCGGTACCTGGATGATTGGAAGCGACAGTGTATCATGAGTGTATCGTGGCGCTTCTTTGGGCACCGGAGCGCCGAACATACACAAGACGAGCGATGACGGCTCTGCCTACCCGGTTAATTCCCAAAAGCTCATCCTCGGGATTTGGAACTAATCGACCGCCTGCGCGATAATCTCAAGCATGGATCAATTGCTGCGCGATCTGCGTCACGCCTTGCGCGTGTTCAGGCGGAGTCCCGGATTCACCATCGTCGCCATCGCGGCGCTGGCTCTGGGTATCGGCGCGAATACTGCCATCTTTTCGGTGATCAACGCCGTCCTGCTCGAGCCGCTGCCGTATCCGGAATCGAACCGGATCATGTGCATCGAGCGGCAATTCCCGCAAGAGACGAGCAGATCGTCATCTATTCCGAAGTTCAACGCGTGGAAAAAGAATGACGTTTTCGGGGCCATGGCCGTGTACGATATCGGCGGTCCGGGCATGAACGTCGGCGGCGAAGATCATCCGGAACAGGTGAAAGGCATCCATGTTTCGTCCGAATATTTTCGCGTTTTCGGTGTCTCGCCGGTGATCGGCCGCACCTTCACCGCGCAGGAAGACGTGCCCAACGGTCCGAAGCTCGCGGTCATCGGTTATAAGCTGTTCAGCCGGCGCCTGGGCAGCGACATGCGCGCCATCGGCTCGCCTTTGCTCATCGGCGGCGAACCGACGGTGGTGATAGGCGTCATGCCGGCCAACTTCACGTCCGATCCTCCCGCGGATATCTTCATTCCCTTGCAGCCCGATCTCAACAGCACCAATCAGGGACATTACTTATTTGTCGCCGCGCGGCTCAAGCCCGGCGTCTCAATCGAAAGGGCGCGCGCGCAGATGAAAATCGCCGGCGAGCGGTTCCGGCAAGCGAATCCGGCTTGGATGGAGAAAACGGAAAGTGTCGCCGTGGTTCCGTTGCAAGAGGTGGAAGTGGGCGACGTGAGATTGCCGTTGTTGATCCTGCTGGGCGCGGTGGGCTTCGTGCTGCTGATTGCCTGCGCCAACGTAGCCAATCTGCAGCTTGCGCGCGCCTCCACGCGGCAGCGTGAGATGGCCATCCGCACCGCCATCGGCGCGAGCCGCATGCGCATCGTGAATCAACTGCTCACCGAAAGCGTGTTGCTGGCGGCCGGCGGCGGCGTTCTGGGATTCCTGATCGGGGCGTGGGGAGTGCATGCGTTGTTGGCCATCGCGCCCGCCACCCTGCCGCATGTGAACGACGGTCTTGGCGGCAGCGCCGTCTCCGCGCTGGATTGGCGCGTGCTGGCATTCACGCTGGCGATATCGCTCGCCACCGGAGTTTTGTTCGGACTGTTTCCGGCCGTGCACGTGGCGCGCGTGGACGTGAATTCATCGCTGAAAGATTCCAGCGGACGCTCCGGAACCGGCCGCCACTCGAATCGCGCCCGCAGTTTCCTGGTGGTCGGCGAGATCGCCCTCGCCGTGATCCTGCTGGTGGGCGCGGCACTCATGATCCGCACCTTTGCCAGCTTGAAATCGGTCGATCCGGGATTCGATCCGCATCATATCCTGACGCTGCAAACGTCGCTGTTGGGCGGCCAGTACGGCGCCACGGCCAAAGTCGACAATCTGATTCGGCAGATGACGCCGCGTCTCGAATCGCTGCCGGGCGTAACCGCCGCTGCTTCGGCCATCATGCTGCCGACTGAAGGCGGTGAAGGCGGTTTGGATCTGCCTTTCAATATTACCGGCAAGCCGCCTTCGAAAGGCGATAAATACAATGGCGACGAGCAATGGCGGTCGGTATCGGCGCACTATTTCGCCGCGTTCAAGATTCCTCTGAAGCGCGGGCGCGTTTTCACCGAACACGATTCGGGCGCCTCGGCGCACGTGGTCGTCATCAACGAAGCCATGGCCAAGAAGTATTGGAAATTGGAAGATCCTATCGGGCAAAGCATCATCACCGGGCGGGGCTTGGGTCCCGAGTTCGAAGAGCCCGCGCGCGAAATTGTAGGCATCGTCGGCAATGTCCGGGAAAATGGCTTGACGGATGCCAATCAGGGCGTGATGTACGTGCCGGAGGGGCAGATTACCGATGGACTGACCCAACTTGCGAACAATGTGCTGCCGCTGAGCTGGATCGTGCGCACTACACGGGAACCCACGTCGCTTGCGGGCGCAATTCAGAAGGAGTTTCGCGGCATGGATGGCCGGCTTCCGGTTTCCAAATTCCGCACCATGGAACAAGTGATTTCCGAAGCCACCTCGCGGCAGGATTTCATCATGCTGCTGCTGGCGATCTTTGCGGGCACGGCATTGCTGCTGGCGGCGCTGGGCATCTACGGCTTGATGTCGTATTCGGTGGAGCAGCGCACGCAGGAGATCGGCATTCGCGTGGCATTGGGCGCGAGCAGCGGCGATATGCTGCGCATGGTGGTAGGGCGCGGCATGCTGCTGGCCGGCATCGGACTGGCAGTGGGATTGGCGGCGGCCTTCGGCTTGACGCGGCTGCTGGCCAGCCTGCTGTTCGGAGTGAAAGCCAGCGATCCGGTGGCCTTCGGCGCGGTGGTGGCTACGTTGGCAGTCGTGGCGTGGGTGGCGGTATACATTCCCGCGCGCCGAGCTATGCGCATCGACGCTCTGATCGCCTTGCGCTACGAGTAGCGCTCAGGCGCCCGCGCAGGAGGGCCACGCGTGCGCTACCCCGCCGATCTGTTTCGGCTGCGATGTGTAGCTTCAGTTGTTCTGAGAGCCGATGAAGACCCCATCGCGCCAGTGGAATCCAGATTCGATCTCTTCTTGAAGAGCGGCCTTGAACTCCGCCCCGTCTGCCGGCTTGCCATTTTTGCTCAGTTCATGGATGATCGAGCAAACCATTGAGCTTCCGGGAGCGCCGAAGTTGCGGCGGCGATCTGTATTTCAGCCGCCTCCCATGTGTACGTTACACTGACAACATGTCGATTTTATTGCAGATCGCAGTTGCTGCCTCGCTTGCACTCTGCGTCCTGTCCGCGCAGACGCCCACCAGTCACGCCAGCGGCCCCGCGCAGTTTGATCTCACCGCGATCGACAAATCGGTGGACCCCTGCGTCAATTTCTATCAGTATGCCTGCGGTACCTGGATGAAGAACAACCCCATTCCGGCCGACCAGGCCATGTGGGGCCGCTTCAATGAACTGGCGGATCGCAACCGCGACATCCTCCACGAGATTCTGGAAGCGGCCGCCAAGCCCTCCGCCGGCCGCGATGCCACCACGCAGAAGGTCGGCGACTTCTATGCCGCCTGCATGGACGAAAAGGCCATCGACGCCAGAGGACTCACCCCACTCCGGCCGGAACTCGACCGCATCCGCAACCTCACCGACAAGTCTCAGATCGCCAGTGAGATAGCGCACCTGCAGGCCATCGGCGTGGGAGCGCTGTTTGAATTCAGTTCGGGTCAGGATTTCAAAGACTCCAATTCGGTGATCGCGCAGTTCGACCAGGGCGGTCTCGGCCTGCCCGATCGGGATTACTACCTGAAGGAAGATGCCAAGGCTGTCGAACTGCGCCAGAAATACGTGGCGCACGTCCAGCGCATATTGGAACTGGCGGGCGAGCAGCCAGAGCGGGCCAAGGCCGGCGCCGCCGCCGTCATGCAGTTCGAGACGGCGCTTGCCAAGGGCTCGCTCGACCTGGTTTCGCGCCGCGATCCCGAAAAGGTCTACCACAAGATCGGCAAACCGGAACTGGCGGCTCTCAGCCCGGCCTTCCGTTGGAATGAGTACTTCGCTACTTCCGGCACGCCCGAGTTTCAATCCATCAACGTCTCCCACCCGGAATTCGTGAGGACCTTCAACGCCCTGATCGAAAACGCGCCGCTGGCCGATTGGAAGACCTATCTCGCCTGGCGCCTGCTGCACAGTTCTGCGCCGCTGCTGCCCACGCCGTTCACCGAGGAGGATTTCAATTTTTATGGCAAGACCTTAACCGGAGCCGAAGCAATGCGGCCACGCTGGAAGCGCTGCGTAGATTTCACCGATAGCGAACTGGGCGAGGCGCTGGGGCGCAAATACGTCGAGCGGACCTTCGGCGTCGAGGGCAAGGCGCGCACGCTGAAAATGGTGGCTGCGCTCGAGAAGGCGCTGGGCGAGGATATCCAGATGCTCGACTGGATCACGCCGGCTACGAAAGCCCAAGCCCTGATCAAGCTGAAGGCCATCACGAATAAGATCGGCTATCCCGATCGCTGGCGCGATTATTCCAGCGTCGCGATCAAGCCCGACGACCCCGTTGGCAACAGTTTCCGCGCCGACGAGTTCGAGTTCCATCGCGAGTTGAACAAGATCGGCAAGCCCGTCGACCGCCTGGAATGGACCATGACGCCCCCCACAGTTAATGCCTATTACGATCCGCTGATGAACAACATCAATTTCCCCGCCGGCGTCCTGCAGCCGCCCTTCTTCTACAACAACGACGACGATGCGGTGAACTTCGGCGGCATCGGGATGGTCATCGGGCATGAATTGACCCACGGGTTCGACGACCAGGGCTGCCAGTTCGATGCCTATGGCAACCTCAAAAACTGGTGGACACCTAAGGACCAGGAGGAGTTCCACCAACGCGAGGCCTGCGTGGCTGACGAGTACGGCGGTTTCTCGGTGGCGCCCGGCGCGTTCGTCAACGGCAAGCTGACGCTCGGTGAGAACACCGCCGACAATGGCGGCGTGCGCGTCGCCCTAATGGCCCTGCTGAACACCATCGGTAGCCAGACCGCCAGGGTCGGCGGCTATACGCCGGAGCAGCGTTTCTTCCTCTCGTTTGGCCAGGTCTGGTGCGAAAACGCGCGCGAAGCGGCGTTGCGGCTACAGGTCCAGACCAACGAACATTCGCCGGCGGAATTCCGTGTGAACGGTGTGATTGAGAATATGCCGGAGTTTCAGAAGGCTTTCTCGTGCAATCCGGGGCAGCCCATGGCCCCAGTCCACGCCTGCCACGTGTGGTGAGTGGAAGCAGCTACGCCAGAGTTTTGAAGATCCCCCCGGCGCCGGGATTCGCATGAACAACGAATGATCTGCCGAATTCAGCAGCCGCGTTAGATGAAAGACACTCGCCCGCGCCGCCGTGCCGAGACCGCTAGCGATATTGGCGGACAACGGTCACTATCCCTTCGCGTTAGCCGATGTCACGTCACAGGCAACGGGCTGCAAGGCTGCGGCTCGTAAACATCCGTAGTAACCGTCCCAATGGTACGCGGTCCGGCTAAAGCAGTACCCCCGGACACAAAACGTGCGCTGAGCCTCCCCGCAACGGGTGTATATTTGATGCGTTGCCGGGGCCCAAACGAAAGTCGTAAAGAAAAAGAGCACATCGATGAAACGAATGGTTCGCACGATGGATAAACTGAACTGGGGAACCAGGGCATTCGCTGTTCTTGTGTTGTGCGCTGTGACGGCGATCACCCTGCCTGCGCAAACTCTCACCACGCTCTTCAACTTCGACGGGACGAACGGCGCGCGCCCCCGCTACGAATCTCTCGTGCAGGGCATTGACGGGAACCTTTACGGGACCACCTCCGAGGGCGGGTCGTCCACGATCTTTGGCACAGTTTTCGTGATGACTCCGCAGGGCCAGTTGAACACCTTGAACATCTTCGAGACTGTCGATGGCGGCGCACACCCCGACGCTGGCCTGACGGTGCTCCCTAACGGGATGCTTTACGGTACATCGTATGCGTACGGGACCGGCGGCCAGGGCACCATCTTCCAGATCACCCCCGGTGGAACGCTAACGACGCTGTCCAACTTCGATTCCACAAAACGGCGCGCACCCTTACGCGGGGCTGGTGGAGGCGAACAATGGGACGCTTTATGGGACGACGTGGGAAGGCGGGACCCACGACGCCGGCACCGTCTTTCAAATCACTCCCAGCGGTATGCTGACGACATTGCACAGCTTCGATCGCACCAACGGTGGTAACCCTTATGCCGGGCTGGTCCAGGGCGCCGATGGGATGCTTTACGGAACAACCTTCGACGGCGGGGCGTACAAACATGGCACAGTCTACGCGATCAGCCAAAGCGGCACATTTAACACTCTGCACACTTTCCACTTGACCGACGGCTCCGGGCCAGTCGGTGGCTTAATGGAATACGACGATGGAAGCTTCTTCGGGACCACCGAGGGGGGCGGGGCCAACGGTTACGGCACGGTGTTTCAACTCAGTCCCTACGGCCCGCTTACCACTCTGTACAGCTTCGACAAAACCCACGGTGCTTACCCGTTCGGCGCCTTGGTTCAAGGCACTGATCAGAACCTCTATGGAACCACCAACGGGGGCGGAGCCAACGGCGACGGCACGATCTTCCAAATCACTTCCGGTGGAACGTTGACCACATTGCATAGTTTTGACAGCGCGGACGGCTCTGCGCCATACGGCGGACTGGTGCAGGGTACCGACGGGAATTTTTACGGGACAACCGAAGCGGGTGGACCCAACAACGACGGGACAATTTTCCGCCTGTCGATGGGTCTTGCGCCCTTCGTCAAAACGCTCCCGATTTTCGGCAGAGTGGGAGCAACGGTCACGATCCTGGGGACCGATCTGACGGGCGCGACCAGCGTTACCTTCCACGGTACGGCGGCCACGTTCACCGTCCTCTCGCCCACCGCGATCAAGGCGACCGTTCCGGCTGGCGCCAGAACCGGCATGGTCCAGGTGACGGCGCCCAGCGGCACGCTTGCGAGCAACGTGCCCTTCCAGGTGCTTTGATCGCTACCTTATGGAGTACCGCCCAATTGCTCCACTGCCCACCCCCAGCGCGGTCGGCGCGTAATTCCAAGACGGGCTGGCGCCGCGCCCCGTTAGACGCCGATATGAGGCGACATGAGGCCGCAAATCGAGTTGGTAGCCAGCCACCCGCGCCACCTGCGCGGGGTTCCGCTGGGATAGCCTAGCGTGACACAAACGTGACACAAACGTGACGCTTTCCAGAATAGAATCCCACGCGCTCTGTCCTACAATGAATCGGGACGGCAAAATGGAAATCCTGGGTGCCTTAACATGCCCCTAGGATGTAATATGCAGAGGAGCCTTATGACGACCACTACGCTGGCGCTCGTTGTCGCGCTGATGACGCCTCCACTAGCCCTGGCGGCGAACTCCGCGAGATTCGAAGATTACCGGGATTATCTGCTGCCCGGTCCGGCTTTAGCCCTCACCATTGTCGATGTGAATCACGATGGCATCCCGGACGTCGTGGCCGGCACGGGCGCTGGCGTCGCGGTTCTGCTCGGCCGGGCTGATGGTACCCTGGCGCCGCCCGTGACCGTGGGCGACGATTTGACCACGTCGATCGCCGTGGCGGATTTCAATAACGACGGCAATCTGGACATTGCCTTTGTCTTTGCTACGAACGGCAGCCACCTGGCTCTCGCCCTGGGCAACGGCGATGGTACTTTTCAAACTCCGAAGGTGCTCCCCATCAATTGCCTGGTCGGATCCTGCGTGATCGCCGCGGCCGACTTCACGGGCGACGGCAACATGGATCTGGCGGTGGCCATGTCGGAAGCCAATCCGTCGGTTACGGTCTACCTCGGTAATGGCGACGGCACATTTCGAGGCGGCCAGCCCGTATATACCTTGCAGTACCCCAACTTCGTGGCCGCCGGCGACCTGAACCAGGACGGGAAGCCGGACCTGGTGGTGTCGGACGGCATCTCGGACACGCTCGTCGTCCTGCTGGGCAACGGCGACGGCTCGTTTCAGCGCACGAATTACAGCACTGCCCGGTCCCCCTTCGGGATCGTGCTGGCGGACTTCAACGGCGACGGACTGCCGGACGTGGCCGTCGCCGAGGGAAATTCCGACCTGATTTCGGTACGCCTGAACCAGGGCGGGGGCGTGCTCGGCAATCCCACCGCTTACCAGACCAACTGCAGCTACTGCAATGTGCAAAGCATCGCGGCAGGCGATTTCAACCACGATGGCAAAATCGACTTGGCCACGCCCGCCAGCATCTTGCACGGCAACGGCGACGGCACCTTCCAGGCGCCCGTGGGGTTCGGTTCCGGCTACGAACCGTTCACGGTAGCCAGCGGGGATTTGAACCGGGACGGCTACGCCGATCTGGTCGTCGGTAGTACCGACTTGGATATCTCCGTGCTGCTGGGTAATGCTCAGTCGGTCCGTCAGGCTCCGGTAATCCCGGTGGGAGGCCAACCGGTTGCCATGGCGACTGCGGATTTCAACGGCGATCATTTGCCGGATCTGGCCGTGGCGGAGGCTGGCAATGAAGTGCGGATTCTTCTGAGCGAGGCCGGTGGGGGTTTCAAGGTAAGCGACATTCTGCATGTCTCGGGACCCGGCGCCGTGGTCGCCGCGGACTTTAACGGCGACGGCAAAATCGATTTGGCCGTCAGCGGGGAGAACGGAACCACCGTCTATCTCGGGAAAGGCGACGGCACCTTCACCGAAGGAGTGACATATGCGGGTGTTTATGGCGGTTGCACCATCTTCGGATGGCCGGTCCATCCCTGCCTTGCGACAGCGGACTTCAACGGCGACGGAATCCCGGATCTGGTGGGCGCGTTGGCAATTCAGAGCGAGGTGTTCATCCTGCTGGGCAACGGCGACGGCACCTTCCGGCCCGCCCCTACGTTCACAAGCGATGTTCCGCAGGGCCTGGCGGTGGGGGACTTCAATCACGACGGAAAGATGGACGTGGCGTTCAGCGGGTATGGCGGAACCGTCAATGTATTCCCGGGCAACGGCGACGGAACGTTTGGCGCTCCGATAATTGCGGTCCAGTTTGCGAACGGCGGCCTGGCCGGCTTGGCTCTAGGCGATGTGGATGGCGATGGCAACCTGGACATCGTGGTGGCGGGCGGCGGCGGCGGTTCGCTGATCTCGCTGGGAGTTTACATCGTAACCGGCAACGGCGACCTGACCTTCAATCCTCCGGTGGCGCTGCTGGCCGACGAGATGCCGAATGCGATCTTGCTCGCGGATCTGAACGGCGACGGCAAACTGGACATCGCGTCGGCCAACGTGATGGCGGATAACGTGGCCGTGCTGATAAACGAGGGCAATCTGAATTTCGCCCCGGCAGTACTCTACGGAACCGGCTTCAGCCCGTCGATGCTGGTCGGCGTAGAGGCGCCCCAGGGGAGTTTGCTGGACCTGATGTCGGTGAACGAAGGCTCAACCGATCTGACTTTTCTGCTGCACGCGCCGAAATGAGGAGGCCGATTAGAATGAGAGATATCGCCCCTTGAAGCGATGCCGGGCGCAGGCGCGCCTGGACGATTTTGCCTGGTTAATTAAGGCTATGGCCGCTAAACCTTTTGGGGTAGTACCCGTCCGCACGAACGACTTCTCTGCGACCAGTATGAGCCAGGCACAACCCGCTGACGATCGTTAGAATTTAATCCTGCATACGCCCGACGCCGTCAGCCCTCGTGGCCATTACAGGTTGAACCAGTAGACAGGGGCGCACGCGGCGATGGCCGCGACGGCTTGCAGCGCGAGCACGCCTAACGCTTGTGCTGGAGCCCGCGGGAGCCACTTCAACGCGAAGTACGCCACTACTGGCACCTGGCCAGCCATGAGAAGTTGCCAGAGATGAGCCGCGGCTCCCTCGTCAGCTTCACGCACGACGCCGAATACCGCAATGTGACCCAGCACCAAGACCAGGGCGGCTACGGACATAGCAACTGGGAGTAAAGCGCTCGGCTGCTTCAATGGTTGGACGTTCATCGGCACCTCCGCGGCTAGTGGGCTAGCCGGTTCGCAATAAAGAGTACTTTATAGCATAATGTCAAAACATGTTTTCTGTCAATACTCCGATCTGAGAGAGGTGCTCCATCGTTCCGCGGCATGCGAAAATAAAGCAATGTCCGGCGTGCCCCACATGATTCGATCGGAACATAACCGAGACACAGTCCCGGATCTCGCGGCGCAGCGCGAGACCTACGCCGCAGCCAGGACCGTCTCGCCGAAGCTGCACGACTACTTCGCGCGCCATCGAGAAGAGGCCATCCGGCGCGGCCAAACGCGCTTGGCGCCTCTGCCCGACGCGGAAACAATCGAAGCTGTGATCGACGCCGCTTTCTGGGCAAGCCTGCGGCGCGAGGAAGGGTATTCGCCGAGAATCTCGCTGGCGTTCCTCTCGCGGGAGCAGGCCGGCCATCCCCTCATTCTCGAACGGCTGTTGCCGCTCAGTCCAAGCGCGCTCGCGCGGGTGGCGCCCGCGGTTGAAAGTCCTGGCGTCCATCTCGGTGTTTGGCGCGGCCCGGACGGGTTGGGCGTCTGGGGGACCACCCGCACCATTCCGGTTTTGTGCTTCGTCCTCGAAGTCGCGGCGCCCGGACTGCTGGTGGTTAAGCATCACAGCGGCGAGGAAGCGCGCAAGTTCGTCAACGTGGCGGTGCTGGAGGGCGATCTGATCAAGGTGGTGGACGAAGGCGCCTCCAGCCGGCCCGAGTGCCCGGAGCTGCTGACATCGCTGCTGGGTTTCGCTTCGCCGGCCGCGTGGGTTCAGTCTGTGAATACCATGGTGCAACTGGCGGTAGCTATGCGCGCGCACGGACGCGGCGGATCTCTGCTGGTGGTTCCGGCGGGCACCGAATCATGGCGGGAATCCATTATCCAACCCATTCCATATGCTGTCTCGCCTCCGTCCAGCGAACTGGTCGCTCTGAGCCGGCAAACGCCGAATCTTGCGGAGAGACTTGGCCCGGCCATCGCTGCCGTGGCCGGGTTGACCGCCGTCGACGGCGCGGTGGTGCTCACCAACCGGTACGAGCTCCTCGGGTTCGGCGCGAAGATCGCGCGCCGGAGGGGTGCACCGCGGGTTGAACAAGTCACATTGACGGAGCCGGTAGAAAATGACAGACCGTCGCCGGTGCATCCGGAGCAACTCGGTGGAACGCGGCACTTGTCGGCAGCGCAGTTCGTCCAGGACCAGCGGGATGCCGTGGCGCTCGTCGCATCGCAAGACGGACGTTTCACTGTGTTCGAATGGTCCCCGTGCGAAGAGATGGTCCACGCGCACCGGCTCGATGTGCTGCTGCTTTGAAGTCACTTCAGAGAGAGCGTGAGCACTCGTCCTGAAGGGCGTCCACCGCGCCACGCAACGGCTTTCACCACGGAAGCGTCGCCCGGAACCGGCACCGGCTCTCCTGCGTATTTCGACGTGAACGGGTCCGGGTTGGTCCCATCGAACGTGTAATAGATGTCGCAACCGCTCAGTTCCGTAGTCATGCGCACGGCGGGCTTTCCGGCGGCGTCCCGCACGGGAGTTACGGCCACGTCGTACATGGTGCGCGCGTAGTTCACCTGCGCGGCTTCCAGCCGCTCAAATTGCGATTCGACGCGGGCGGCGAAATCGTCCCAATTGCGGCTTTCTTTGGGCGACCAGAAGACTTCGGCCAGTGCGAACGCCCGCGGCCAGGTCATGTATTCGGCATGCCTGGGGGTGGGCACGGACTCGGTCCACAGGTTGCCCTGGCCGCCCAGAATGTATTTCGGGTCCACGCCTTCGGGCGTTGGCTCGAAGCGGTAGCAGGTGCTCAGCAGCAGCCGCGCGAACGTGCTGGGCTCGAGCGACGGGTCGCCCTGATAGTAATCCAGGTAGACGAAATTCGTGGGCGTCATCACTACCTGGTGGTTCATCTTGGCCGCCGCGACGCCGCCTTGCATGCCGCGCCAGGACATCACCGCCGCATTGGGCGCCAGGCCGCCTTCCAGGATCTCGTCCCAGCCGATCAATTTCTTGCCCTTCGATTCCAGGATCTTTTCGGCGCGGCGGATGAGGTAGCTCTGCAGTTCTTCGGGGGTCGAAAGATGCTCGTCGGCCATGCGCCGCTGGCACTTGGGGCAAGTCTTCCAGAAGCCTTTGAAACATTCGTCGCCGCCGACGTGTACGAATTCGGAGGGGAACAGCGGCGCCACTTCGCTCATCACCTTGTCGATGAACTCGAAGGTCTTTTCGTTGCCGGGGCAGAAGGCGTTGTCGATCTTGGTGTAGAAATTCGAACCGGGGTTCACCTGGAACGGTCCGCCGGTGCAGGAGAGCTCGGGGTAAGCGGCCAGCGCGGCGAGCGAGTGACCGGGCATCTCGATTTCGGGCACGACGGTGACGAAGCGCTGCTTGGCGAAGGCGACCACCTCGCGGATGTCGTCCTGCGTATAGAATCCGCCGTCGGTGGCGGCTTCGCCTTCGCGCGGCGCATCGCGGGTGCCCCATTTGGCCAGACGCGGAACGCGCCACGCGCCCATTTGGGTCAGTTGCGGGAGACCTTCGATCTCGATGCGCCAGCCGTTGTCGTCGGTGAGATGCCAATGGAACACATTCATTTTGTGGCGGGCCATGCGATCGATGTACCGCTCGACGAATTCCTTGGTGAAGAAGTGGCGGCTGACGTCCAGCATCAGGCCGCGCCAGGCGTAGCGCGGGTAGTCGACGATGCGGACGCAAGGCAGAGTCCACACGGCGTCGCGGCGGATTCGGCTTTCGATTTCCGGAGGCAGCAATTGGAGCAGCGTCTGTACGCCGTAGAATAAGCCCGCCGGGGTAGCGGATTCGATGCGGATGCCACGCGGCGTGACGGTGAGATCATAGCCTTCGCCGCGGGGAGGGGCAGGGGACTGTCCCGTCAAGGCTAGAACGATCGCGTTGCGGCGCGTGGAAGACGGGGCCGATTCCGAGATCTTCCACTGCCAGCCGGTGGGCGCGGCGACGGCGTTGGCGAGATATGCCGCGGCCTGGCGCACTTCGGGAGCGCGCGGCGGGGCCACGATAGCTGTGTTGGGGCGCAAGCGGAAGACGCCGGAGTGCGTCTCGACGGAGACGGGCTGGGGAATCAGGCCAAGCGTAGCGGCCGGTGCGGCGGCTGGGGCGAGGATGAGGGCGGTGAGACACGCCAGGGTGGTCTGCATACCGCGGCCATTATATCGCCCGGCACGCCGCTCAGCGAAGAATCGAGATGGTGCGTCATGGGTCAAATTTGGTTTTGGAGGGCGGCCAGTCTTGGCCGCGGCCAGCCTTTTAGGCGGCCAGAGCCGGCTGAAAAGCCGGCTGCAGGGTGTGCCCAGCATGGGCAGAATCTAGCAAGTTTCTGGGTTTTCGCCTGGATCGCCAGAAGCGGATTGGCATAGCACCGGAGAGCCTGGAACGATTCAAAGAAAAGGTACGCGAGAAGTGGGATGGTCGGCGGAGTGGCACCAGTACGTAACTGCGCGACGACTGGAACCGGTGCGTGCGTGGCTGGTGGGAGTATTACCCGACTGGCGGAAGCGCGGCGGCCGCTCGTGGCACTAGCTCGTGGCACTGGAAGGATGGATTCGACGGCATATCCGGAAGCATCTGGTTAAGATGGCACGACCGCGTAGGCGAGAACGGAACCTGCGGCGGTTGGGAGTTACGGGCCGCTCGCTGGGGGTGGCGACGAGCAGTCGCGGCGCCTGGGGAGTGGCCGGCCAACCCGAACTACAGTGGGGACTGCGCAACTCTGTCCTGCGACGACAGGGCTTTCTTCTACCATCGGATCTTGCCACGCGGTAACGCGGCTGGGTTCAACCGCCGGATGCGGAGAACCGCACGTCCGGTGGTGTGGGAGGGTGACGGGGCGGACATCCCCGTCACTCGACCTGATCGACCGCCCCCCCTGACCAAGAACTTCAGAACCGGATCTTGCCCGTCAGAACCACCTCGCGTCCGGAAACCAGAGATCCCTGGAAGGCGCCGTAGGCGCTGGTAGGAGGCGATACGGTGCCGTAAATGCCACCCAAACCGCCCCCGGCGACATTCGCCAGCGGGTCGGCAAAGTGTGCGTGGTTCAGAATGTTATAGGCGCTCGCGCCGATCACAAACTTAACCCGCTCGGTTATGGGGAAGTTCTTATAAAGGGTCGTGTCGATGTTGAAGTAGCCGGGGCCAAAAATCGAGTTTCGGCCGATGTTGCCGAAGTTCGTCTCCGTACCCGCGGGCAGGAAATCCGACGCCGAAAGGCAAGGCGTATTGCCGTTGACGGCCGCGGTTCCGCAGGAATGCGGAAGAGTTGTGACGGCGGTGGCCAGGATGGATGCGCCCGCGCCGACGGTACCCTCGCCGATATTACCAGCCAGCACGCTATCGGTAATGCTTTCCGGAACTCCGGTCCGCAGGTACAGCTTGCTGGATAGCGACCAACTGCTCAATAGATGGTTGAGGGCGCTGCTGCTGAACCTCCAGGGCGTGTCCCACACAAAATCGCCCACCACGCTATGGCGGATATCGTAATCGGAATTGCCATAGTTTGCCTTCAGGTTGGGGTTGGTCAGAGTGGTCACGATGTTGGCGGTGAACGTATAGGGCAAGCCGGAACCGCCGTTGGAGAGATCGTCCAAGGCGTGGCTCCAAGTGTAGCTGATCTGGCCCTGGAAGCCATGCGCGAAAGCCCTCCGGTACTGAATGGTCAGCCCATCGTAATTCGAGACGGCCGAATCGCCCAACTGGGTGACTGCCAGGAAGCGCCCGTCCGGCGAGGCCGACGGCAAACCGGTAAACGTGCCGCCCAGAGCCGCGGCATTGGCGAATCCATTCGTGTACAGTAGATTGTACCCATGGTTACCCGTGTAAGTAGCGACCAGCACGTTCTTATCTCCGATGGGCTGCTCGATCTCGAAACTCCACTCGGCATACTCGGGCGTGCCCAAGTGTTGCGGGATCGAGAAGTAGTTGAGCGGGGAGAAATTAGGCACCGCCGCGCTCAATTGCGCGAAGGTTTCGCCATTGGAGAATCCGGTTTTGAAGGCGCTGAAAGCGTTCTGGGCCGCGGCGGCGGCGCTATTCGGGTCGCTGGCGAGGCCCACCTCCACGTTGCCGCTATTGATGAACGCGTTATAGGGATTCGGCCCGTTGTTGAACAGGTTCGCAACCAGGAAGGCGGGGGACAAGTCCGCAAAGAGCCCGAAGCCGGCCCGGATCACCATGGACTTGCTGCCACCCTTGGGGCTCCAGACCACGCCTAAGCGGGGCTGCGGAACCACCGCATCCACGCCGTAATATGCGTTGTTCAATCCCGTATCGATGGACTGGTTGTACGGAATGTTGATGCCCGTCTGGAAACTGGAGGAAGTGAACGGAGCGGTAAGCCGCGAGAAGCAATTGTCCACGCACTCCGGGTTGCCCGTCCGATCGAAACGGATACCGAAGGTCACCTTCAGGTTGCTGGCCGCCGCCCACTCGTCCTGGGCGTAGACGCCGATATTGTATAGCCGGATGTGCGCCGTATCGAGCGGAGTAAACTTCTGGTTGTAGCTGCTGTTCACGCCCGCATCGAAATTTCCGTTGGCAAAATCGGCCAGCGAATTGAATACGTAATACCCGGTCGTGGCGGTTTCCAAACTGAAGTCGCTCACCCGGTTGCGGCGGAAGTTCTCGCCGATTTTGATGGTGTGTTTGCCTCGCGTGATCGACAGGTCGTCGGTCAATTGGGCTTGGCCCACGGCGCGGCCTTGCGGGAAACTGAACCACTGCGAACCCATGTTATAGAAGCCGCCGCCATTTGCGCCGCCGTCTTCAATGGCGAAGTAGGTGGGGAACAACTGCTGCGACCCGCTCACGTTCGCGGGGCCGAAATACGCGCTGTACCACAACGCCGAGCCGATGAAGTTGTTGACCATGGTGGGCGTGATGACGTAGGTGTAGTTGACCGCTCCGTCCCATTCGGGCTGGATGCTTTGTTCATTGAAGGTGGTGTTGATGAGATCCGTCCCCGTAGGCTGGAATCCATCGTCGTGCTTCAGGCGGAAATATAGCTTCTGCTTGTCGTTTACGGACTGATCCACACGGAAAGTGTAGAGGTGCTCTTTGTTGGTGTTGGATCCGGAAGTCGCCCACGACTCGCCGCATGGGACCAGCGTCCCCGATGTGACGCCTGTGGGGTAATTTCCGAAGAATCCGCCACCGGGAGCGGCGGTCCCCGCAAAACCTTGAATACCGCATCCGAGGTTGCCGTTGCCATCCTGCAACACCCCGGTGCCATTCGTAATGGGCACCGCCGCGGAGACGCCTGGGGCGCTATTCCAGATCTTGAGCGCGCTCTGATAGAGAGGCAGCGATCCGGGACTTACCGTATTCAGGATATACGTCTGAAGCTGCGGAGTGGGAATGGTGACGATACCCGAGGAGGGCAGCGTGTAATACAGCCCTTCGGTATCCGCATAAAAGAATGTTTTGTCCTTGCGGATGGGGCCGCCCACGTCCGCCGCCCATTGATTCGAAATGGCTTTCGAGCGAGGGATGCCGTCGGTATTGGCGAAAAAGTCGTTGGCATTCAGCCGGTCGCCGTTCCAGTTGTAGTTCACGTCGCCGTGAAAGGCGTTGGTTCCCGACTTGGTGATGTAATTCACCTGCGCGCCCGCTTCGCGCCCGTACTGCACGCTATAGGCGTTCTGCACTACGGCGGCTTCCTGGACCTCGTTGGTCCCCAGCATCAGATTGCTGGCGCCCGAGTTGTTCAGGTTCAAATAGGCGTCGTTGTAATCGTTGCCATTGATGGTGAACAGATTCGAGATGCCCGGCAACCCGTGCGAGCTGAAATTGCCATAACCCATGCCGGTGCTCACCACTACGCCCGGCGCCGTGAACGCGATGGTGGTCATGTCGCCGCCGGGAGTGGGCAGTTCCTCCATTTGCGTGGTGTTATAAGTTGTGCTGAGGTTGGCGTTATCGGTTTGGACGATATCCCCGCTGGCCGCCACCTCAATCACTTCCTGGGTGGCCTGCACCTTGGCGGTCAATTCCAGACTGGACACCTGGCCGACTTCGACCGCCAGCTTCTGCATATCGGTTTTCAGCCCGGCGGCGGTCGCCGAAACGGTGTAATTGCCCGGCTTCAGGAACGTGAAGCGAAAAGCGCCCACGCCGTCGGTATCGACAGTTCGGGTGTCGCCAAAATCGGTACTCTTGAGAATGACCGCAGCGCCTGGTACAACCGCGCCCGTGGTGTCTTTGACCGTGCCGACGACGTCGCCGGTCGTAATCGTTTGCGCAAATGCCATCGGTAGCGCGCACAGACCCAAAACCGCTACCAGGCGAGAAACCAGCTTTCGATTGAATCGCATGTACTACCTCCTCACCAATGCAGCGATTCTCCGTCTCCGGCCCGCAATTTACAATGGATGGCGGCTAACTTGTTTCTATACAGGTAAGCTACAGTAAATAAAGGCTTTACCGATCTGTCTAAAGCGGGCTAAGGAGCGGCTAAAAGTTCGCCATCGCACACATTCGTTGGGCAGACGATCGGTTTGGGTCGTCTGCACAACGACGGATCTTACCGCCAGCCATCCACGACGAACAGCTCGGACAGGATACGCGGGTAAGAGTAAACGATGGTGTGTTCGTCCTCTGACAAGTGCGCCGGCCAGAGTCTGCTGACATTGGCGAGATCGGGCGGACCGATTTCCTTCCAGGGCGTGCATTTTCCCGTTTCCAGGTCCACGCGATAAAGCATCGCCGGCACCGAATCGGCCTGGGCCAGCAGAGTTTTACCCGAATGGCTCCAACGCAGTACGGTTGGCGCAAAACCCGTGGCGATCGCTTTCGGTTCGCCTCCGTCCACGGGTACTACCAGCAGCCTTCGTTGTATATCCACGCCGGCGACCTGCTTCCCGTCTTCGGAAATCGCGGGACGGAAGAAGTATGCGCTGGCGCTGAGCGGCTGCGGCCCGCTCCCATCCAGGGCTTGTACGAACAGGCGCGACCGGGCGCCGGCGATGCTGCCGCCTACTAGCAGCCGTTTCCCATCCGGAAAGAAACGTGCGAAGTCGTACTTCATGTTGTGGCCGGAAATCGTGCGCGGCTCGCCCGGCCCCGTGGGCACCAGATTCAAAACGCTTTGATCCGTGTCCGGCTTGACCACTACCCAGTTCCCGTCCGGCGAGATGGCCATGCCAAAACCATCGGCCACCCGGATGGGGCTGCGCGTATTGGCACGGCGGATATAAACGGTGTGATGCGGCCCGCCGCCTTCTCCCGTTTCATCGAAGAGAACCACCCGGCCGTCTGCCGAAATGCCTTCGGCGGTCGTATAGTCGAACCAGGAAAGGTCCTGTTCCTTGGGGATTCCTTCCACCAGTTCGGTCATCATGGAGCGCAACTGCTCGCGCGAAATCAGGACGCGTCCGGAAGCGGAGATGTCGTGCAGCGTCAGAATGCCCGGAAAGGCGGCGATCAGGCGCACCTTGCCCGAGAGAGAGGCCGCATAGAGGGCGCGGCTCACGCCCGTCCGGGCTGCGGTGAACCAGATTTCGCGGCCCGAGGGCGCCCAAGCCAAGCCGTCCGCGCTGGCCCAGCCGGTCGATAACGTGTGGCGCGCGCCTTTTCCGTCGATGAACGCAATGTTCCCGGCATCGTCGCCCATCACCAGGTGTTCCATAAAGGCAACCTCGTTGCCGGAGGGAGAGACACGCACGTCCGAGAGCCATCCGGTGCTCTCGTACAAGATCTTGTTGCGCGGATACTCGACGGACTCGGGATGCGGTCCGTAACGCAGCACCGCCATTCTCGAACTGTCCGGCGACCAGTCCGCGGACCAGATGCGGAGGTCGATGGACAGGGGCGCGCCACCGTTCATGGGCACCCGCACCAGGCTCCGCTCGGCCCGGGGTCCGTCGGCGAAGAGCAGCGCCAGTTCGCCGGACCGCGATACCGACGCCAGCATGGCATGCGGGAAACCGAGGGGACGCGATTCGGGGCTGACGGTATTCGCCAGATACAACTCGCGGTCGCCGGGCAGGATCTGCCCATCGTAGATTACGCTCTGGCCGTCCGGCCCGAAGCGCGCACCGGAGATCGTGGTGCGCCGAAAGGTAATCTGGTGAAACGTAGGGGGCGGGGCGGGTTTCCTGCCGATGGCAAATAGCCAAGCGGCCAGGGTCGCGAGAACAACGATGACCGCGGCCGGAAGCCAACTGCGTGCGGACCGGCGCGGTGCTTTGTTGGCCGGAAGCAGCGCGGGCGCCGGCGGCGCGCCGTTCTCCGGTTTTTCTTCCAGCGCGGACGGGTGGCTCTCGCTGACCAGAGCCACGAACCGGTATCCGTTGCGGGCCAGCGTTTCTACGTACCGGGGACGGTCGGCGGAATCTCCCAAAGCCAGCCGCAGCCGGTTCACCGCGGTATTCAGCCCGCTCTCGAAATCGACAAAGGTGTCGGCGGCCCACAGCCGGTCGCGCAACTCCTCGCGCGTGACTACGCCGCCGGGGCGGTCGAGCAATGCCTGCAGCAATTGAAGGGGCTTGCCCTGCAGCCGGATCCGGGTCCCGTGCTTGCGGACTTCACCCGTGCCCGTTTCCAGCTCGAAGGCGCCAAACTGCAGCACACGCCCATTGCGCTCGTCCTGCATCCGGTCCACTCCCAGGTACTCCCACTTTCCTTCCATCCTATGACAATTCACGGTGCAACGCTACCGTGGATTTCGATTCCCGACCTTCTTGCCTCCGACGGCTGATCGTCATTTTCGGTTTCGACGGTATGCGGGCGCAACCGGTCCGCGCGGGCTAAAAGCCCCCAGGTAATGCAGAACTCCGGAGGCCCGCGAAGGTTGCCCCAGCGGCGCTTTGGCTCGCCTGCAAGATATTGTAAATATTAGGACATGTGGTTTTGCCCGGGGAAGCCTATGACCCCGATACTGGTACCCCTTCTCTTGACGCTGGTGTCCCTGCGATGGTAAAATCCAAACCACTCGTGAGCTTCGCTATATTAACCTGCCGGAGCGCCACTGGGGCCTTGTTTTTGGTTGTTGGAAAGAGGGGAATCATGATTTTGCCGACCCGCCGCACATTGACCCGCGCAGCAGTCTTCGCATGCGCTGTCCTCGCACCGATGGCTGTCCGAGCGCAATCGCCCGCCTATGCGAATTTTGAACCCGCGCAGACCAACCCCATCCGGCTCTCGGCGGATGGAAAATATCTATTTGCGGTGAATACCGCAAATTCGTCGTTGTCCGTGTTCAGCCTCAGCCAACCTGGCAGTCCCAGCTTGCTGGCCCAGATTCCCGTCGGGCTAGGACCCGTTTCGGTCAACCCTTACAGCGACTCCGTGGCTTGGGTGGTCAACCAGGTTTCCAATAGCATCAGCGTGGTCACTGCGCCCAATGGAACGTGGGCGAACGCCTTGGTTACCGGCACGATCTATCTGAATCTCCCCCAATCGGATGGTTCGAGCGCCGGTGAGCCGATGGATGTCGTATTTGCCGGCAGCGCGGCCTACGCCAGCATTTCCCGCGCCCATCAAGTCGAAGTGATCGACATCCAAACGCTGGCCCTGCTGAGCACCGTGCAGTTGTTCGGCGGTAGCCCGCGGGCGATGGCCGTCAGCCCCGACGGTAAGACCGTCTATGCCGCCTTTGCCCTAGCCGGAAACGCGACCACGCTGATCCCGTACAGTTCTGCACCGACGCCGTGCGGAACGGCCGCGCAAGGCCGCACACCCTGCGTTCCCGCTATGAATCCGGACTTGCCCCCGGCGCCGCCGGCGGCTCTGATCGTCTCGGCTACCGACCCTTCATGGTACCCATCTTTCATCAAATACACGATGCCCGACAATGGCGTGGCGGCCATCAGCACGGCAACCCATCGCGTCTCCTATTATTCGGGAGTGGGGACCATCAATCTCGGGCTGGCCGTGAACCCGGTCAATGGCGATCTCTTCGTGGCGAACACCGATGCGCTCAACCTGACCATGTTCGAACCGAATCTGTGCGGACACCTTGTGAATAACCGCGTTACGCACATTCAAGTTGCTACCCGCACCGTCACGCCGGTGGATCTGAACCCAACGGTGGCCTATGGCTGTGCCCCCGATACCACGGATCTCGGCATCGCTCTGGCGCAACCCGCGGGCGTGGTCTTCGACCCCAGCGGCAACTTCATGTACGTGGCGGCATTCGGCACGGACCGGGTGGCTAAGGTGAACACCAGCGGCCAGGTATTGGGCTTCGTGGAGGTTTCCCCGCCGAGCGGATCCGGCTCCAATGTGGATCCCGCCAATAAGCGTGGACCCAGGGGCCTCGCGCTCAACGCCTCCGCCGGGATGCTGTATTCCCTCAACCTCATCTCCAACACGATTTCAGTTATTCCTACCTCCACCTTCAACAGTGTGAGCAGCGAGATTCCGGTAGGCGCCGATCCCACGCCCGCCACCATCAAGGCGGGACGCGGTTTCTTGTACGATGCCAAACTCTCCGGAACCGGCACTGCCTCCTGCGCCGCCTGCCACCTGGACGCCGAAATGGACCACCTGGCCTGGAACCTGGGCGACCCCACTGGCGAAATGACCAGTTTTGTGCAGAACGGCCAGACATTTCAGTATCACCCCATGAAGGGGCCCATGATTACACAGACTCTGCGGGGTCTGGCCAATACCGCGCCCTACCATTGGCGCGGAGATAAGCCGGACTTCGCCGCCTTCAACGTGGCCTTCTCGGCCTTGATGGGGGGCACCCAGATCAGCGACGCGAACATGGCCACTTTCACGACCTACATGAATAGCGTCCTGTACTTGCCCAACCCCACCGAAACGCTGGATCGTAACATGCCGCCTACCGTAAACGGCGGTGACCCCACGCTGGGACTCGCCGATTTCTTAAGTCTTCCCCTGAACGGTCAGAACGGCAATACTTGCACCTTCTGCCACACCGCGGCCCCTGGTCCGGGCTCGAGCCTGACGATCCAACCCGCCAACCACTCGCACGCCGAGCAGCCGATGAAGATTGCGCAGTTGCGGGAAATTTATCAGAAACAACTATACACTCGGAGTAAAGGCCCCAGCATTGACGGCTTTGGAATGGATCATGACGGTGCCGTGGATGGCGTAACGACATTTATGAAGAATCCCACCTTCGCCCAGTACACGGCAACTGAGAAAACCGATATAGCCGCATTTCTCCTGTGCTTCGATACCGGCACGGCTCCGGCCGTAGGATACACGCGCACGCTGACGGCAGCCAACGTCGCCAATTCGCCAGTGCAAAGCGACTGGACCACGTTGCAGCAGCAGGCGGTGGCCGGAAACATCGATCTGATCGGCCGGGGCACGCTCGGTGGAGTGTTGCATGGGTTGTTGTATCAGCCGGCCAGCAATAACTATATCAGCGACACCGGCGTGATCTATAGCCAGAGCGCTCTACAGACCCTGGTTCTGGCTGGCGACACGTTGAGCGTCATGGGCGTATACCCGGGAACGGGATCTGCGACGCCGTAGCTCTTGGGTTACCTGTTCCGAGTCTTCGAATGAGGGGAAGATGATATCACCGGCCTGCCGCACACTTACTGGCGCAGCAGTATTTGTACTCGCGCTGGCGCAGCCTATAGCCCTCAAGGCGCAATCGGGATCGCCCGCGTACGCGAATTTTGAACCCGCACAGACCAATCCGATCCGCCTTTCGAGGGATGGCAAATTCTTATTTGCGGTGAACAGCGCAAATTCGTCGTTGTCCGTGTTCGACGTCACCCAACCCGGCAGTCCCAACTTGTTGGCCCAGATTCCAGTCGGATTGGGACCCGTCTCCGTCAACCCTTTCAGCGACTCCCAGGCTTGGGTGGTCAACCAGATTTCCAATAGCATCAGCGTGGTCACCGCGCCCAACGGCTCTTGGGCGAATGGCTTGGTCACCGGAACTATCTATCTGAACCTTCCCCAATCGGATGGTTCGAGCGCCGGCGAGCCGATGGATGTCGTATTCGCGGGCAGCGCGGCCTACGCCAGTATTTCCCGGTCCCATCAGATCGCTGTTATCGATCCTAAAACGCAGGCCCTGCTGAGCACCGTTCAGTTGTTCGGGGATAGCCCGCGGGCGATGGCTGTCAGCCCGGATGGAGGCACGGTCTATGTCGCCTTTGCCCTGGCTGGAAACGCGACCACAGCCATTCCGAACGGCATTGCGCCCGTGCCATGCGGGACGGCCGCGCAAGGCCGGACGCCCTGCGTGCCCGCCATGAATCCGGCACTGCCCCCGGCGCCGCAGGTGGGTCTTATCGTCTCGGCCACCGACCAGGCGTGGTCTTCCCACATCAAATACACCATGCCCGACCATGGCGTAGCGGCCATCAGCACGGGCGAACACCGTACCGTCTCCTACTATGCGGGCGTGGGAACCATCAACCTGGGTCTCGCCGTGAACCCGGTCAACGGCGATCTGTTCGTGGCGAACACCGACGCGCTCAACCTGACCATGTTCGAGCCGAATCTGTGCGGACACTGGGTGAATAACCGCATTACCCACATTACAGTCGCTACCGGCGCCGTCACGCCGGTGGATCTGAATCCGACGGTCGCCTATGGCTGCGCCACCAACACCACGGATCTCGCCATTGCGCTGGCCCAACCCGCCAGCGTGGTTTTCGATCCCAGCGGAAATTTCATGTACGTGGCGGCATTCGGTACGGACCGGGTGGCTAAGGTAAACACCAGCGGCCAGGTGTTGGGCTTCGTGGAAGTCTCCCTGCCCAGCGGATCCGGCTCCAACGTGGATCCCGCCAATAAGCGCGGACCCAGAGGACTGGCCCTCAACTCCTCCGCCGGAATCCTGTATTCGCTCAACCGCATCTCCAATACGATTTCAGTTATCCCTACTTCCACCTTCAACGGTGTGAGCAGCGAGATTCCAGCAGGCGCCGATCCAACGCCCGCCACGGTCAAGGCCGGACGCGGGTTCTTGTACGATGCCAAACTCTCGGGCACAGGCACGGGCGCTTGCGCCTCCTGCCACATAGACGGCGACATCGACCACTTGGCCTGGAACCTGGGCGACCCCACCGGCGACATGACCAGTTTCGTGCAGAACGGCCAGACCTTTCTATTTCACCCCATGAAGGGTCCGATGACTACGCAGACTCTGCGCGGCTTGGCGAACTTGGCGCCCTACCATTGGCGCGGAGACAAGCCGGATTTAGCCGCCTTCAACGTGGCTTTCTCGGCCTTGATGGGAGGCGCCCAGATCGGCGATGCCGATATGGCCACCTTCACCACCTTCATGAACAGCGTTCTATATTTGCCGAACCCCAGCGAAACTCTGGATCGCGGCATGCCGCCTACCCTGAATGGCGGGAATCCCACGCTGGGCCTCGCCGATTACCTAAGCCTTCCCCTCAACGGGCAGGACGGTAACACTTGCACCTTCTGCCACACGGCCGCGCCGGGTCCGGGCTCGAACCTGTCGATCCAGCCCGCTTCCCATACACAAGCTCAGCAGGCGCTGAAGGTTCCGCAGTTGAGGAATCTTTACCAGAAACAACTGTTCACCCGCCATGCAGGCGCCCCCAGCATCGATGGCTTCGGAATGGACCATGACGGCAGCGTGGACGGGGTAAAGATATTCTTGGGCGATCCCACCTTCGACCAGTACACGGCAACCGACAAGAGCGATATAGCCGCATTTCTCCTGTGCTTCGATACCGGGACGGCTCCGGCTGTAGGATACACGCGCACGCTGACGGCAGCCAACGTCACCAGTTCGCCAGTGCAAAGCGACTGGACCACGTTGCGGCAGCAGGCGGTGGCGGGCAACATCGATTTGATCGGCCGGGGAACCCTCGGCGGCGTGCTGCATGGGTTGTTGTATCAGCCTGCGTCCAATAACTATATCAGCGACGCCGGTGTGCTTTATACGCAGAGCGCGCTGCAGACCCTGGTTCTGGCCGGCGATACGTTAAGCATTATGGGTGTGTACCCGGGGACCGGCTCTGCGCAATAACCTATCGGCCCCGGAATTCAAAGGAGTAATACTATGCTAAGTCGTTCTGCAATAAAATGCCGCTCGGTAAGTGGCGCGCTGGCGCTGGCTGGGCTTGTGTGGATGGTGGCGGCCGTTGACGTCCCGTTCGCGCAGGCGCAGACTTATACCGTATTGTTCAGCTTCAAGGGAGGGGCGGCTGACGGGATGAATCCCGAGGGCGGCTTGTACATGAACAAGGCGGGCGACCTTTACGGCACCACCGTCCAGGGTCCCACTTGCAAGCTTCCGTGCAGTCCTTTCTTCGGAACCGTGTTCCGGCTGACCCCCGCCGGCAAGCAGGCCGTGGTGCACCATTTCTCCGGAGACCCGGACGGCGCGAGCCCCTACGGCGGCTTTTCAGCCTACCCCTACGGCACCACTGCCGGTGGCGGCACGTCGAACAAGGGAGTCGTATTCAAGCTAGGCACAGACAATGCGGTGACCGTGGTGCACAATTTCACCGGATCTCCGGCGGATGGCGCGTCCCCCTACACGGGCCTGGTTCAGGACCCCGAGGGCAACCTGTATGGCACTACCGCGTATGGCGGCAAATATGACAATGGAGTGGTCTTCAAACTGACCGCGGCCGGAACCGAGACTGTACTGTACAGCTTCACCGGCGGCGCGGACGGCGGGATTCCCTATGGAAATCTGGTCCTGAACTCGGCCGGCACGCTGTTCGGCACTGCTTCTGCGGGCGGCAACACCACCGGCAACTGCTTTCCCTCCGGCTGCGGGGTGGTGTTCAGTCTGAATTCGGCCGGCACTGAATCTGTTCTGTATACCTTCACCGGCACCTCAACCGATGGGGCCAACCCGTACGCGGGTCTCGTCCAGGATACAGAGGGCAACCTCTATGGCACTACGTTCGCCGGCGGCGCCGGTTCGTGTTCCAACGGCTGCGGAGCGGTGTTCAAGGTCGATACGGCCGGTGCGGAGACTGTGTTGTACCTCTTCACGGGAAGTCCGGCGGACGGCGCGTCCCCCTATGCGGGCCTGGTCCGCGATACCAGCGGCAACCTCTACGGCACAACCGCGTATGGCGGACCGTCGGACAACGGCGTGGTGTTCAAAGTGAATCCGGCCGGTACGGAGACTCTGCTGCACACTTTCACGGGAGGGGCCGACGGGGCAGTTCCCCGGTCGCCTCTGATAATGGATACCGCGGGCAACCTCTACGGCATGACGTACAATGGCGGCATCGCCGGCCCGAAATGCGGAGGCGGCCCAGAATCCACCTGCGGCGTCGTATTCAAGATCGTACCGTAATAGTGGGGCGGGCCTCCAGGCCTGTCAGGATGGGCCTGCGGCCCACGAATAGCGATGAAAACCGGTGCAAGCGCTTTGGACGGCGGGCTTTAGCCGGCGCGGGGCTTAGGCCCCGCTTGCAGCAGCACCTTCAAATGAGATAGGTTTTCGACCGTGCGCCGGTTCTCCAGAACCCGCTCTTCGGCGAGCGGCGCTCACCCGGCCAGGAGCGGTAAGCTGGGGAAGTGACCGACAGACTCTACTACACCGACTCCTATCTGCGAGAATTCCACGCCCGCGTCACCGGCCGCTCCGCCGACGGGCACCGCATCTATCTCGACCGTACCGCCTTCTATCCCACGTCCGGCGGACAGCCGCACGACACGGGTGCCATCGCCGGCGTGTCCCTGGTGGACGTGGAAGACGAAGGCGACCGCATCGTGCACGTCGTTGCGGCGCCCCTGTCTGAGGACGAAAACGGCGAGGTCGATTGCCGCATCGATTGGGAGCGCCGCTTCGACCACATGCAGCAGCACAGCGGCCAGCATCTCCTCTCGGCGGTCTTCGTAGAGCGATTCGGCATCCCGACCGTCAGTTTTCACTTGGGCCAGGAAAGTTCCACCATCGATCTGGATACGCCCGCGCTGGACCCCACGCGCGTGCTCGGAGCCGAGCGGCGCGCCAACCAGGCGGTCTGCGAGAACCGGCCGCTGGCGGTTTCCTTCCAAGACGCCGCCGAGACGCGCGATCTGCGCAAGCCATCCGAGCGCGAAGGCACGTTGCGCATCGTGTCCATCGATGGCCTCGACCGCAGCGCTTGCGGCGGCACGCACGTCGCGCGCACCGGCGAGATCGGGCCGATCCTGCTGCGCAAGCTGGAGAGAATCCGCAATACCGTGCGCGTGGAGTTCCTGTGCGGCGGGCGGGCCGTCAGCCGCGCGCGCGCCGATTTCGACGCGCTCTCGCGCGTGGCGCAGATGGTCTCCGGATCGCTCGACGAAACGCCGGACCTGGTGGCCACGCAGTTCGAAGCGGCCCGCAATGCCGACAAGCTGCGCCGTAAGCTGGAAGCGGATCTGGCGCAGTATCGGGGCCGCGAGCTGTACGCCGCCACCGCGCCCGACGAAGCGGGCGTGCGGCGCGTGTTGCAGCGGTTGCCATCCGGTAGTCTGGAGGAGTTGCGCGCCATAGCCCAGAGTTTTGCCGCGCAGCCGAAAGCCGTCTTCATCGGCGCGCTGGATTCGATTGCCGAGCCGCCCGCCGTGCTGCTGGCCGTCTCGGCCGATGGCGGCACAGATAGCGGGGTGGATGCCGGCAAGGTGCTGAAAGCCGCGCTCACTCAGGCCGGCGGGCGCGGCGGCGGCAACCCGCGCCTGGCGCAAGGCAGCCTGCCCAATCGCGAAGCGCTCGAGCAGGTGCTCAGCGCGATCAGAATATCCTGACGCGCAGGAACTTCTGCGGATCCGCGCGGAACTCCTTCACGGTCGATTCGAGTTCCCGCAGCGCGCCGTTGAGCGACTCATAGGTTTGCGCGTTCGACAGCATCCGTCCCATTTCGCCCTCGCCGGAATTCAGCGCGTCCACGGTTTCGATGAAGGCGGCCAGGCGCCGGTTCCACTCGACATACGCCGCGTCGCTCGAAAGCAACTCGCCGCCCGCGCCCTTGCCCGCATTCAGATCCGCCAGCGCCTGCCGCACCTGCGCGATCTGGTCGCGGATCTGGTCGTATGCCGCGGTGTCCCGCAGCAGGCGGTTCGCCTGCAATTGCGCCAGCCGGTCGTCCAGTTGCCGCAGCGATGCGCTCAGATTGTCGTGCATGGCGGCGCTGTACAAGGCTTGTCCCAATTCGGACTGCGATCCGGTGGCGGCGCGCAGCTCCTTTTCCACCTTGGCGACTCCATCCAGAAACTGCTGGTACAGCGCGTCGCTCATCACGAATTGGCCCAGTGGTCCTTTGCCGGCCTGGATGTCCTGGATCACCTTGTCGATGGTGACCAACTGCGCGTCGAACTGGCGCAGGTCGATGTTCTGCATGAAGTTGGATGGCGGCGGGAAGCGCAGTTCGGCGCCGTCCCGCATGTGTTGCGGGCTTCTGCCCATGGTGATGTTGATATACTCGTCGCCCAACAGGTTTGCGCTGTCGATCGAGGCGACGGAGTCGTCGGGCATGTAAGGCAGGTACGCCGCCTCGACTTTCAGCCGCATCTCCACGATGCGCTGGGGATCCTTCGAGTGGGTCAGTTCGACGGACTCGACGCGGCCGATCTTCAGGCCGTTCAGCAGCACGTCGGCGCCCTCTTCGAGTCCGGTGGAATCGGGAGTGTGGGTGGTGAGGTACGCCTTGGCATGCAGCCACGTTCCGCCGCTCAGCAGATAGACCAGCACCCCTAAGACGGCAATGGCGGATATCGCCACGACGGCAATGCGGATCTTCGCCCAGCGGTATCTGTGGGGATTGGGCATGCTTTCTTTTCGATTGTAGCGTGTCTCGTGGCGCAGGCACCCCTGCCTGCCGCGCCGGCACTCATGCCGGCGCAGTCGCTCCCCGCGCTCACTCCACCGCGTTGGCCGCCGCGATCGTCAACTCCCGGCTCAAATATCCGCTGAGCGCGTAGACCTCTCCACTTCGTCATCTTGTTCGAGGCGGCGAATGACAAAACGGCCATTCAGCCCCGCATAGCCCGAACCAGGGCATCCGTTGGGCCGTCCACGTCCGCTGCAGACGCGAGTTCAGCAAGACTTTCCAATTCGCGCTCCGTCCATTTGAGTTCGACGCGCGGCAGGATCAAGTCCGGCGCCACTCGTTCCAGCCGCGGAAAGAGCAGGACCTTGCGCTCCCCGCTGCAGCTTTCACTGATAATCCGGCGCCCCAGTTTCCGCTCGGATACTGCCCAGCGAAACAGAGCAACGGCGTCGGACAAGAAGTCGGAGTTGCTCGTGGAGCTGCAGTTCTTCCTTGAGCAGGCGCACCGTGCGCTCCTCGGCGGGAGCAAGGTCCGCCTGGAACTTGGCTTTGCGCGGCCGGCTGACCGCGGGCACATCGATTCGTCTTTTTCTGGCGCTCAACCCCATGGGCCGACCTCGGATCTTCAGATGACTGATCCGATTGCACTCCGAATCCACGTCGCAATCGAGTCATACCGGATCGGCGTCCACCAATCCGGCGGTTCCGCTCCGGGATGCCTCTTGAGCGAAGCTCGCGCCAGCCATGCATCCGCGGAAGATGGACCACTATCG
>Ga0302324_100004615_pt1 | contig 30361 bp, 21 predicted proteins | sample Palsa_T0_1_FD_201949 | JGI IMG/M metagenome (GOLD analysis project Ga0302324, IMG submission 201949) | Peat permafrost microbial communities from Stordalen Mire near Abisko, Sweden - Palsa_T0_1 | ecosystem: Environmental > Terrestrial > Soil > Palsa > Peat permafrost | place: Sweden: Abisko...
CTTCGCGTTTCATCTCGAAAATGTGCGCACAGTGGTGCGAAATTTCTTTCCCGTTTTTATCAGCAGGGGAGTGGTGCAAATCAGCGCCTACGTCGATGCGCTGCTGGCCAGCTTGCTGCCCACGGGCGCGGTCGCCGCGCTGGCCTACGCGCAAACGTTGTATACGCTGCCCGTCAGCCTCTTTGGGATGTCGGTGTCGGCGGCCGAGCTTCCGGCCATGTCCGGCGCGGTGGGCGCGGAGTCCGAGGTCGCCGAAGTGCTGCGCGCGCGCCTCAATGCGGGGCTGCGGCAAATTGCGTTTTTTGTCATCCCATCGGTGGCGGCTTTTCTGGTGCTCGGCGATGTAATTGTGGCAGCGATCTATCAGTCCGGCCGGTTCACCCATTCGGACGCAAATTATGTTTGGGGAATTTTGGCGGGATCGACGGTGGGGCTCCTGGCGTCCACGCTCGGCCGCCTCTATTCGTCCACCTACTATGCGTTGAAGGACACGCGCACGCCTCTGAATTTCGCCATCATTCGCGTCGTCCTGACCACGATACTCGGATATTTATCCGCGATTCCACTGCCGCACATTTTGGGAATCAATCCGCGATGGGGTGTTGCGGGACTCACGATTTCAGCCGGCATTTCTTCGTGGATCGAGTTCACGCTCCTGCGCCGCACCCTGAATCGGAGAATCGGCGCGACAGGGCTTTCTCCTGCGTATCTGGCCAAGGGCTGGGGCGCGGCGCTGGGGGCCGCGGGGATCGGCCGCGCGTTATTGCTCGCTGTCGGTCATCGCAATCCAATTCTCGTCGCGATCATGGTCCTCGGCCCGTACGGCCTAGCCTATTTTGCCGGAGCCGCGATGCTCGGTCTCCCCGAAGTCCGCGCCATATTGGGAATGTTTTCCCGCGCTCGCGACCGCTTTTAGTAGGACGGGCTTCAGCCTGTCGGTTTTGGCACTTGCGAGGCCTAAACCCAACAGGCCGAAGCCCGTTCTACTCGAGACTAAATTCGCCGCGCTGATTTTTCCTTAACTGCCGCCGCTTCTGTCGGTTTCCGCGCGGTCGAATCCGGCGGGGCCGCTCGCAGGTATTGCGTGGGCCAGCTCATTTTCTGTTTCATTTCGCGCCCCGTTCGCAGAGTCCAATACGGATCGCGCAAGTGCTCCCGCGCCATCAGAACCAAATCCGCCTGATTCTTGGCGAGAATATCGGCAACTTGCTCCTTGGTCTCGATCAATCCCACGGTGGCGGTCGGAATGTTCGCGTCGCGGCGGATGCGCTCGGCGAAGGGAACCTGGAAGCCGGGTCCAGCGATGATTTTCTGATCGACGGCGAGCCCCGCGGAGGAGCAATCCACCAGGTCCACGCCCAGGGGCTTGAGTTGCTTGGCCAGTTCCACGGATTGATCCAGGTCCCATCCGCCATCCTTCCAATCCGTGGCCGAGATGCGAATGAAAAGAGGAAGATTGTCCGGCCAGACTTTGCGCACCGCGGAAACGATCTCGCGCCCAATGCGGGTGCGGTTTTCGAACGATCCGCCATACTCGTCATTGCGAAGATTGCTGAGCGGGGAAAAGAATTCGTGGGCCAGATAGCCGTGCGCGGCGTGAATCTCCAGGACCAGGAAGCCCGCTTCCAACGCGCGGAGCGCGGCAGCCGCGAACGCGTCCACGATGCCGTGAATCTCGTCTTTCGATAAAGCGCGGGGCATCGGATATGTCTCCGAAAAAGCGACCGCGCTAGGCGCTACCGGTACCCAGCCGCCATCGGCGACCGAAACCTTGTTGGGGCCGACCCAGGGCACCTGCGTGCTGGCTTTGCGCCCCGCGTGGGCCAGTTGCATGCCGGGGACGGTTCCCTGACTCTTCAGGAATCGGACGATGCGCGAAAGAAACTCGACGTGCGCGTCGTCATAAATTCCGAGGTCTTCGGAAGTGATACGGCCTTCGGCGGTGACGGCGCTCGCTTCCGTAAACACCAGGCTGGCGCCTCCGACGGCGCGGCTGCCCAGGTGCACAAGATGCCAGTCGTTCGCGAAACCGTCTTCGCTTGAATATTGGCACATCGGGGAAACGACAATACGATTTTGCAGCGTGATTCCGCGAATCGATAGTGGGTCAAATATATGGGCCATGTTCTCCTCGTGAGATTTTCGGTATCGTAATTTGATGCTCAGCAAACTCGCCGCGGTGCAGCGAGGTATTGTACAGTTTGCAAGCGCCCGCTGTCTGCATTTCGTGGGTCTAAGTAGCGCGGGCCTCAGCCTGCGAGTTTTTGCCCCTGAATAGACAAAACCCCGCAGGCTGAAGCCCGCGCTACATCAATCGGTTTCCTGCGTGACGATGTGCACGTCAACCGCGGGGGCGTCGCGCAAGAAACGGTGGATGGCGGTCATGTACAAATATTTCCGCCATCCTTCGACCGCGGATCGTCCGAAAATTACCTGCGTCACGTGCTTGTCGCGAACGAACTCGGCCGTCGCGGAAGCCACGTCCTTGCCCGTTAGTTTCACCACCTTGGCGCCTAGGCTTTCCGAAAACTGGATGTTGGCGTTGAGCGAATTTTTGTCCTGCTCCGACGTGTCGTGCCCGATGTCCACGTAGATGGCGTAAAGTTCGGCGTCCATGCGGCGGGCCATGCGGGAAGCGCGCGCGATCAAATATTGCGCGCGCGGATTCGAGCTGAAGCACACCGCGAGGCGTTCCCGCACGGGCCAGGGATCGTGGATGTCCTTCTGGTCCATGTAGGTTTCCAGGCTGCGGTCCACTTGTTCCGCCACCTGTCGCAGGGCCAGCTCGCGCAGGGCGATGAGGTTGCCGCGCCGGAAAAAATTCTTCAGGGCCTGGTCCACTTTTTCGGTGTGGTAAACCTCGCCGCGCTTCATCCGGTTTTGCAGCGCTTCCGGCGTCAGATCGACCATGACGATTTCATTGGCATGCTGCATCACCCAGTCCGGCACCGTTTCGCGGATCTTGATTCCGGTGATCGCGCCGACGGTGGGAGCGATGCTCTCGAGGTGCTGCACGTTGACGGTCGAGAGCACTTCCATTTTGGCCTCGACGAGATCCAGCACGTCTTCGTAGCGTTTCCGGTGTTTGCTTCCGGGAATGTTGGTATGCGCCAACTCATCCACGAGGACCACCCGCGGGTTTCTAGCCTTGATGGCGTCCGGGTCCATCTCCTCGAAGATCGTCCCTTTGTATTCGATTTTCCGCCTGGGAACTTGCTCGAGTTGGGAGGCTAGATCGGTGATGCCTTTTCTTCCGTGCGTCTCGACGACGCCGATGACCACGTCTTCGCCCCGGCTCCTGCGCCGGATGGCTTCGCTCAACATGCTGAACGTTTTGCCCACGCCTGGGGCATAGCCCAAGAAAAGCTTCAGGATTCCCTCGGTGCGCTCCTTCGGGGAGACCTCTTCCAGCCACTGATCGGGAGTCTTTGTCATTGCAGATATTCTCGTTCATTCCGCCCAGGAAATGCTAGGCTAGAATCGGCCTGTGACCAAAAATCTGCCCACCACTCTCGCCCGATATGCGGCCGCGCTGGCCGCGGTCCTGGTCATTACTTATTTTTACGTGCACACACACCGGTTTAATGCCACCACCGTGGCGTTCACGTATTTGCTGGCTATCCTTGGGGTTTCCGCGGTTTGGGGGCTAGCCGTTTCCGTGTTCATGTCGTTTGTGGCGACGCTAACCTACAATTATTATTTCCTGCCGCCTGTCGGATCTTTTTTCGTGGCGGACCCGCAGAACTGGGTCGCGCTAGTCACGTTCCTGGCCACCTCCGTGCTGGCCAGCGATCTCTCAACGCGCGCGCGGCAGCAGGCCGCGGAAGCCAACCGCCGGCGCCATGAGGTCGAGCGCCTGTACAGATTCAGCCAGCGGCTCCTCAGCGCCGGCAATCCCATCGAGCTGGTGAACGCCATTCCGCGCCAGATCGTCGAGACGTTCGAGGTGGGAGCGGCGGCGCTATTCCTGGCCGATAAGCAAAAAGTATACCGCTCGGGAATGAATCTGCCGCAGCTCGACGCGGATTTTTTAAAAGTGATCGTCGCGCGCGAAGAACTGCAGATCGACGACGAGCACAGTGTCTGCTTCGCTCCGCTTCGGCTGGGCACGAAGATCCTCGGCAGCATGGGGATTTCGGGCCCCGTCCTGTCGCGCGAATCTCTGGAGGCCATGGGCACGCTGATCGCGGTGGCCATTGAGCGAGCCCACGCCATCGAAATGGTGGGGAAGACCGAAGCGGCGCGCGAGGGCGAGCGGCTCAAGTCGGCTCTGCTGGACGCGATTACGCACGATTTCCGCACCCCGCTCACTTCCATGAAGGCTTCCGTAACCACGCTGCTTTCCCCGGCTAGGCTGGACGGCGGTCAGCGCGACGAACTGCTCCACATCATCGACGAAGAGTGCGACCGGCTGAACCGGCTCGTCGGCGAAGCCGCGGAGATGGCGCGGCTTGAAGCCGGCGAAGTCAAGCTGCAGATCGAACCGGCCCTCGCGGGCGACTTGATTTCAGGCGCGCTTGAAGTGTGTAAGGGAGTGCTGGGGACGCGCCCGATCCGCATCGAATTGAAAAATCCGGAACTGAAAGTACGGGCAGACTTCGCGCGCGCCGAGGAAGTGCTTGTCCATTTGATTCAGAATGCCAATTTGTATTCCTCTCCCGACCATCCCATTACCATTAGCGCGGAGGAGAGGGACGAATTCGTTCAGTTCAGCGTGGCCGATCAAGGACCGGGAATTAGCGAGGTGGAGCTCGGGTTGATTTTCGACAAATTTTACCGCGGCACCGACCAGCGCTATCGCGTGCAGGGCACCGGCATGGGCCTGCCCATCGCCAAGGCGATCGTCGAGGCGCATGGCGGCACCATCGGCGTCATTAGCCAGGTCGAACGCGGGTCTGTATTTTCCTTCACTTTGCCGATCCTTAGGGGGACGACGGAACAAAAATGAGCACACCCACGATACTGGTTGTGGATGACGAACCGCAGATTCGCCGCGTGATGCGGACCACACTTTCCAGCAACGGCTACACCGTGCTGGAGGCTCGAAGCGGGGAAGAAGCGCTCGATATTCTGCGGAAGGAGCGCCCCGAACTGGTGCTATTGGACGTCAATATGCCGGGCAAGAGCGGCCTGGACACCTGCCGCGAAATTCGCGATCAATCGGACGTCGCCATCGTCATGCTGACCGTCCGGAACACGGAGCACGACAAGGTGCTGGCACTCGACGCGGGCGCCGACGATTACGTGGTAAAGCCCTTCGGCATGGAAGAGCTGCTCGCGCGCATTCGTGCGGCGTTGCGGCGCACGGCATCGGGCGAGCCCGTTCCCACGTACGTTTCGAGCGATCTCGAGATCGATTTCGAACGCAGAAAATTGCTGGTTCAGGGCCGCCCGGTGCGGCTGACGCCAAAAGAATTCGATCTCCTTCGCCACCTCGTGGCCAGCCAAGGAAAACCGCTAGAACATCGCCGCCTTCTGCAGGCCGTCTGGGGGCCGGACTACGGCGACGAGACGGAATACTTGCGCGTGTTCATCAACCAGCTACGGAAAAAAATCGAGCCGGACCCTGCGCATCCGAAGTACATTCACACCGATCCGTGGGTAGGATACCGGTTTGAGCCGGCTGGGCCGGCGTCAAGCAAGCCGAAGAAGAAGTAAGTAGGACGGGCTTCAGCCTGTCGCTTTTGACTTTCAGCGAGGCGAAAAGCAGACAGGCTGAAGCCCGTCCTACTTGTGCATCGGATGCGTCGTATCCAGGTCCAGGTTGAGCTCCAGCACGTTGACGCGAGGTTCGCCCAGGAATCCGAGCTGGCGGCCTTCGGTGTGGCTGGCGATGAGAGCGAGGACGTCGGCTTCGCTCATGTTGCGTTCGCGCGCGATTCGCGGTGCCTGGAAGGCCGCGGCTTCAGGGGATATGTGCGGGTCCAGGCCCGAGCCGGACGTGGTGACCAGGTCCATCGGGACTGGCGCGCCTGGATTTTCGGCCTGGGCCTTTTGCACGTCGCCGGCCATGCGGTCGACCAGCATTTTATTGGTGGGCCCGAGGTTCGAGCCGCTCGAGTTGCCGGCGTCGTAGCCCGTGCCTGCCGCGGACGGGCGCGATCGAAAATATCCGGGCGAGGAAAACGGCTGGCCGATCAGGTGCGCGCCGACGATATTTCCGTTCATCGTAATGAGGCCGCCGTTGGCTTGCCGAGGGAAGAGAAGTTGCGCCAGGCCCGTCACCACGAACGGGTAGACGATCCCCAGCAGCAGCGTCGTTACTATCGTCATCCAGATCGAGATCATGAAATTCTTTTTCATCGCGGTTTCCTCTAGACCATTCCTCTTCCTCACGCCCAGCGTAGCGTCGTAATCACCATATCGATCAGCTTGATCCCGATGAAGGGCGCGATGATCCCGCCCACGCCGTAGACCAGCAGGTTCCAACGCAACAGCGCCGACGCCCCCATCGGCCGGTACTGCACGCCGCGCAGCGCCAGCGGCACGAGCGCCACGATGATCAGCGCATTAAAAATCACGGCCGACAAGATCGCCGATTCCGGGGTTTTCAATCGCATGATGTTCAGCGCCTGGAGCACCGGAAACGCGCCGGCGAACATCGCGGGGATGATGGCGAAATATTTGGCCACGTCGTTGGCCACCGAAAACGTGGTCAGCGCGCCGCGCGTGATCAGCATTTGCTTGCCGATTTCCACCACCTCGATCAGCTTGGTGGGGTTGGAATCCAGGTCCACCATGTTGCCCGCTTCCTTGGCGGCTTGCGTGCCTGCGTTCATGGCCAGGCCCACGTCGGCCTGCGCCAGCGCGGGCGCGTCATTGGTGCCGTCGCCAGTCATGGCCACGAGTTTTCCCTTGGCTTGCTCCTTGCGGATTAGCGCCAGTTTGTCTTCCGGCTTGGCTTCGGCCAGAAAATCGTCGACGCCCGCTTCTTGCGCGATGGCCGCGGCGGTGAGGCGGTTGTCTCCCGTGATCATCACGGTGCGGATTCCCATGGCGCGCAGGTGATCGAAGCGCTCGCGCATGCCGCCCTTGACGATGTCCTTCAGCCGCACCGTGCCCATGATCCGCCCGCTGACCGCGACCAGCAGCGGCGTCGCTCCCGAACTCGCCACGGCTTGCACCACGTCATCGACTTCCACAGGAATCACCCCGCCATGGTCGATCACATATTTCTTGATCGAGTCCGGCGCGCCCTTGCGAATCGCCCGGCCGTCGAAATCCACGCCGGACATGCGCGTCTGCGCCGTGAAAGGAATGAACGTTGCTTCGAGCGAGGACAGGGGCCGTCCGCGCAATCCGTACTTTTCCTTGGCTAGCACCACGATCGAGCGTCCCTCGGGAGTTTCGTCGGCAAGCGAGGCGAGCTGCGCCGCGTCGGCCAGTTCCGCGTCGGTCACGCCGGGAGCGGTAATTAGTTCCGTGGCCTGGCGGTTGCCGAGTGTGATCGTTCCGGTTTTGTCGAGCAGCAGCGTGTCCACATCGCCCGCGGCTTCCACGGCGCGGCCGGACATGGCCATCACGTTGCGCTGAATCACGCGGTCAATTCCCGCGATGCCGATGGCGGACAGCAATCCGCCGATGGTCGTCGGAATCAAGCAAACCAGCAAAGACCACAGCACGAACGCGCTTTGCGGTGCGCCCGAATAAATGGCCATGGGTTGCAGCGCCGCGACGGCCAGCAGGAAAATAATCGTCAGCCCGCAGAGCAGAATGTTCAGCGCGATTTCGTTGGGCGTTTTCTGCCGCGACGCGCCTTCGACCATTTTGATCATGCGGTCCAGAAACGTCTCGCCGGGATTGGATGTGATGCGGACCCTGATCTCATCGGAGAGCACGCGCGTGCCGCCCGTGACCGCCGAGCGATCGCCGCCCGATTCGCGAATCACTGGCGCCGATTCTCCCGTGATCGCGGATTCATCCACGGAGGCCACACCGTGGATGACTTCGCCGTCCCCCGGAATAAATTGCCCTGCGGTGACCACGACCACGTCGCCCGCGCGCAGCTTGGATCCAGACATTTCCACCGTGCACCCATCGTCCTTCAATCGATAGGCGACGGTTTCCGTGCGCGCCTTGCGCAGTGTGTCCGCCTGGGCCTTGCCGCGCCCTTCGGCCATGGCTTCGGCGAAATTGGCGAAGAGCACCGTGACCCACAGCCAGATCGTGATTTGAAACTCAAACCCAAACCCCTGCGTGTGACGCAGCACGTGGCTCACCAGCTCGATGGTGAGCAACGCCGCGCCGATCTCGACGACGAACATGACCGGATTCTTCATGAGCGTCACGGGGTTCAGCTTGGCAAAGGAATCCCACGTCGCTCGGCGGGCGATGGCGCCGTCCCAGATTGATTTATTCTTTCTCGCTTGGGCTGTCATTTCGGATTCCTTAGAAAGTCTTTCCCGCGTTCATCAGCAGATGCTCGAGGATCGGGCCCAGGCTGAGAGCGGGGAAAAAGGTCAGCGCGCCAACGATCAGGATCACGGAGATCAGCAGGCCGGTGAAGAGCGGCGTGGTCACCGGAAACGTGCCCGAGGTTTCCGGGACGTGCTTTTTGCGCACCAGGCTTCCGGCAATGGCCAGCACCGGCACGACCATGAAGAAGCGGCCGAAGAGCATCGTCGCGGCAAGCGTCGAGTTGTACCACAGCGTGTTGGCATTGAGTCCGGCGAACGCCGAGCCGTTGTTCGCGCCCGCTTCCGCGTAAGCGTAGAAGATTTCCGATAATCCATGCGGACCCGCATTGGCCAAACTGGACAGGCCGAATTTCGGAGCGACCAGCGAAATCGCGGTGAACGTCAGCACCATCAGCGGATAAATCAGGACGGTGAGCATGGCCATCTTGACGTCGAAGGCTTCGATTTTCTTGCCCAGATATTCCGGCGTGCGCCCCACCATCAGGCCCGCGATGAACACGGAGAGAATGATGAATACGATGATGCCGTACAGCCCCGAGCCCACGCCTCCGAACACGACCTCGCCCAGCAAAATGTTAATCAGCGGAATCATTCCGCCGAGCGGCGTGAAAGAATCGTGCATCGAGTTCACTGCGCCGCAGCTCGTGTCCGTGGTCACCACGGCCCACAGTGCGGAGTTGGCGATTCCGAAGCGGACTTCCTTGCCTTCCATGTTCCCGGCGGGCTGCACGTGGCTCGAGGCATTTTGCACCAGCGGATTCCCGCTGGCCTCCGCCGAATACGCCGCCGTGATTCCCACCAAAAACAAGATCGCCATCGCGCACCACACGGCCCAGCCATGCCGGGGCGAGCCGGTCATCTGCCCGAGCGTGTACGTCAACCCCGATCCGATCGCGAAAATTAAAACCAACTCGAAGAAATTGGTGAGCGGTGTGGGATTTTCATAGGGGTGCGCGCTGTTGGTATTGAAAAAGCCGCCGCCGTTGGTTCCCAGCTCCTTGATCATTTCCTGCGAGGCCACGGGTCCCAGCGCAATCGTTTGTTCCTTGACGATCTGCGTGGTGGTTTTACCTGCGGAGTCGGTGGTCTGCACGGTTTGCGGATCGACGAGCTCAGCCGTCGCGTACGGCTTCAAGTTTTGCGGCACGCCCTGCCAGACCAGCAGGAGCGAACCCAGCACGCAAATCGGCAACAGTACCCAGAACGCCGCGCGCGTCATGTCCACCCAAAAATTCCCGAGCGTGTCTTTTTCGCGCCGCGCGATGCCGCGAACGATGGCGATGGCCAGAGCGATTCCCACCGCCGCGGAAATAAAGTTGTGGTACGCCAGGCCGGCCATCTGCGTCAAGTACGACATGGTGGTTTCCGGCACATAGGCTTGCCAGTTGGTGTTGGTCGTAAAAGACGCGGCCGTGTTGAAGGCCAAGTCCGGAGCGACGGCGGGGAGTTTCTGCGGGTTGAAAGGCAGATGGTTTTGCAGCCGCTGGATCAGATACAGCACCACCATGGTGACGCCGCTGAAGATCAGCATCGCGCCCGCGTATTCGGTCCAGCGCATCTCCTTGGTTTCATCGACGCCTGTCAGCCGGTACACCAGCTTTTCGATCGGGCGCATCAGCGGGTCAAGAAAAGTTTTCTCCCGATTGAATACGCGCGTCATGAACGATCCCAATGGCTTCGTTAGCAAGAGGACGATCAGAAGGAAGAAGAGGATTTGGAACCAGCCGTTATTTGTCATGGTCAGAACTTTTCCGGGCGCAGCATCGCGTACACCAGGTAAACGAGCAAGGCCGCGCAGACCGCCAGCGATACCACCGCATCCAGCATTTTCGCTACCTCAATCCATCGCAGAATTTCACATACAGAACGGACAACACAAAAAACACCACGGTCGAGATAGCAAAAATCGAATCTAGCATTGCTGTCCCTTTCTTGTCACTTCCTGCGAATCATAATTCAGAGCGGCGGCTTTTGCTTCGTCTATCTTGTGGAAATCAGCCCTGCCCGCGCTTGCGGAGTCGCACGCGAGCCAGCGCTGCGAGCTCGGCTGTCAACGATTCTCCGGCCTCGCGCTTGAAACGGAATCACTGGAACGCCGTCCAGTGCAGAGCGTGGAATCGCGTCGCATACTCCGGTATCCCCGCCGGCCCAGTGCCTCCGCGCAATTTCCGCCGCGTTCATCTCGGCATCGCTTTCGTGGCGATGCCCTTCTTGCCAGAAATTCGCCAGCACGTACAGCAGAAAAACGATGCCCAAGCCATTCAATACAAGAAAAATCGTCATGGCCGTTGGACCTCCTTCCGGCGCCGGCGTTCGGAGGAAGGTTGCAGGCTGCAGGTATCAGGTTTTAGGTTCCGAATCTACAACCTGCAATCTGCCCCCTGCAACCTGGACTCTATCACCGCCACGTCTTGGTGTGCGCCTTGTCAATCTTCATCGTCTTACAGGTCACCTTTATAGTTCTTGCTTGACACAGTAATCATGCAATTTCCCCAATTAGGAAGTCATGCACGGCACGTAAAGATTCTGTAAGACAGTCGAAATCGTTTCGCTAAGTCCCCTTGTTCCAGCGGCCAAGCGCACCTACAATGGCAACTGCTCGTATATGTCCCGCGATCGCTCCATGCTGCGTCCCAGATGGCCTGCGGCTTTTCTGCTCTTCGCGCTTGTCCTTGCCGTCAGCGCGCACGCGCAGGAACGTGCGGACTGCCGCGCCTTCCACAGCGCCCTTCTTCATTCGCCGGTGCGCTATTGCGTGTATCTTCCGGCCGGCTATTCGGCGGCCGAAGCGAAGACGAGAAAATATCCGGTGCTCTACCTGCTTCACGGGCTGGGCGGGAACGAGCAATCCATGGCGCTGGACGGCGAGTGGAGCGGGCTGCAGAATTTGCGGCGTGAGGGCAAGGTGGGCGATTTCCTGGTCGTGGCTCCGGACGGCGGGGATAGCTTTTACATTAATTCACGGGACGGTAAATCTCCCTACAGCGATTTTTTCCTGCGCGAATTTATTCCGTTCATCGAGCGCACCTACCGGGCGCGGAGCGAACGCGCGGCCCGCGGCATCACCGGCTTTTCCATGGGGGGATACGGAGCGCTGCGCATGGCCTTCGCGCATCCGGAACTTTTCGCTTCCGTCAGCTCCCACAGCGGCGCCTTGATGCGTTCGCCGCCGCTGGGAGTGAGCGCCGGCGCATCGTCAGGCAATCCGGCGGACGAGCTGCTCGCCAAAGTGTTTGGCGATCCCATCGACCGGCAATTCTGGGACTTGAACAGCCCGTTCGTCCTGGCGCGGAAAAACGCCTCCGCCCTAATGAAAATGAAAATTTATTTCGATTGCGGCACGGAAGATTCCTTCGGCTTCTACCGCGGCGCGAGCGAACTCCACGAGACACTCGACGCCCTCAAAATTCCCCACGAATTCCACCTCTACCCCGGGGGCCACAGCGTTTCCTACTTGCAGGCCCACCGCGCCGCCTCGTTTGAATTTCACTGGCTGGAATTCAATGGCCCAAAATAAATGGCGCCGCAGCCGCGCATGAGGTTCCGTTTTCCCGGTGCCTTCCACCAACGCGCGGCATCGCTTTTCTTTTCCTCAAGATTTGGTGGCACAGACTTCCGTCTATGGGTTTTGGCCTTACCAAGGAGCAAAACCCACAGACGGAAGTCCGTGCTACTTGAAACCCCGATCGCCCTTGCTATTCCACTAGATAGACGCGTTGCCCAGGCGCCTCGAACACCAATCGCAATCCAGGCGCGCCTTCCTTGACCTGAAAAGGCGCGACCGTGGAAACGACATCGAGCACATGCGTGGCCTGGAGTGCTCGCACCTCGGCCAACGCCTGCTCTGCGTCCGGGGCGCCCGGGAGCGTCCGCTCTCCCCATTGGCCGACCGGCTTGAGGTACGGCTTGTCGAAATAATAGGGAGTAACGCTGCCGTCCAGCAACAGAACCCTGCGAACCGATGGCTCCCGATTCAGGTACTCAAAGCTCTCGAGGTACGGGAGCTCGTGCGCTCTTCTGCTGGCCGCATAGCTCGGAGAAAACACGGCGCGCACTTCCGGGAAACTCGCTTTTCCAATCATGAAGGCGCCGTAGCCGGCCGAGACCGCTACCAAAGTGGCCGCCATCACGCGGGACCAAACACGGCCGCTCTGCCTTGCGTACCGCCATCCGATCACCGCGTAAATCGCGGCGATGGCGTAGACGGGGATGAGAAACCTGGACTCCTGTTGCGTCACGAACCACGCCGCCGTTAACAAGAGCGACAGCAGCATCGTCATTCGCGAAAGCGGATTCTTGCGCATGGCCGCCACTCCCATCGGCCCCAGCGCCAGCGGGCACAACCCGATTCCTCCCGCGCCGTGAAAATTGGAGGTGTGATACGTCAGGTTGTAGGGAAGCAGGAGAAAGGCGGGCAGGCCTCGGCCCAACCCCGCGCCGCGCCTTCGGATATATGCCTGAAAATTCGCGATCACTTCGGCGGACATGAATTTGGGGGAACAAACTAGCGCATAGCCGGGCGGCGGCGGGTAGATCGGACAGCCGAGCACGATCCAATTTCTCAAATAATATGGGGCTGCCACCACAATGCCGGCCCCAATCGCCACGCCCGCTTTCCCCGCAAGATTGCTCCAATCGGTTTTTCCGCCTCCGGCGCGCAGGGCGATCGCGCAGAAAATCAAAATCGGAAGGGCGATCAGCCCCGTGTATTTGGTTCCCATGGCGAAGCCGCAGAACAGGCCGAGCATCGCCCACTCGTTCCACCGATGAGCGTCGTACGCCAAGCGCAACGCCGCAATCACAAACGCCGCGTACAGTCCGTCCACAAAGCATTCATGCGAACCGGCGAAAACAGCGGGCATGGTCGCAAGGAGGGCCGCCATCCACCATGATTCCCCCGAATCCAGCCCCAGCCTGCATCCGGCCGCGGCGCACACTGCCAGCAAGAGCGCCAGCGTCAGCACACTTGAGAAATTGGGTGCTCGCGATCCGCCGATGGCGAGAAGAGCCCCGTAGAGTGTTTCCGCAATTTGCGGGAAGGCGGTATGCGAATTGTCCAGCACCGGCCGTATGGCCCCTTCTCGCAGCCAAACTTTTGGCCCCAACAGGTGATACGCGACGGCGTCGTCATTCCAGTCGCCAGTTATTTCGGCCAGGCCGCCTACCGCCGTCACGCCCAATACACACACGACAATCCATACTGCCGTTCGCGCGACTTTGCGTCCCGGACGGATTGCGGAGGGATGAACTTTCCTCCATCCGAGAATTTCCCGGATGCCGAGCAAAGCGGCTAGCCCAAGAATTATTTCAATCGTCAGAGGTGTGAAGGAAAATTGGCCGACCAGAAAAAGGATCCAGGAGAGAATCGCCAGGCCGCCAAGCAGCGCGAACACCGCTCGTTCCCATGGGTGGAACGTATCTGGCAGCAACCGGCCGATCCACCCGCCCGCTCCGCAGCCCCCTACAAGGAGCACCACCAGCGCGAATGCAGCTTTCGCTGCGAGCAGAGGCATGGATCAGTGCGCCTTCCATCGCGAAAGCAGGGATCGCGTCGTCTCCGAACCGAGGACGCGAATCGCCAAAAAAACGACGAGGACGATACCCATCCACAATTCCGAAACGAGGCCCCAAAACCCGTCCTTAGATCCCTTGCTTTCTCGCATGCCTTTCCGGCTCGCCATGGCGCCCTCGCGAAGTCCCAAGCATACTACTCCTGCTCCAATACAAGAACTTCGGACGAAAACAGAATTGGCGAAGGCGAGATATCCATTTTAAGATCGCCAAGTGTTGATTTTTCGGCATCGGCACGCGCGAGCGGGTTCTTGACCACCGATTCACAGCCACGTTATAAGATTTGAGGTGGATCGATTATGCCTTGGTCTCAGATTCGGCGCTGCCCCTTTTGCGGCAGCGATGATGTGTCCCGCTCCAGCCGCCACGACCTCTTCGAGAAAATTCTATTGCCCCTTTTTCTGTTGCGTCCGTTCCGCTGCCTGAAATGCGATGAACGCCACTATAATTTTGTGTACAGCCGGCGGGCGGAACCTGCCCGAAGCGAGCAGGGGATTTCTTCCAAGTAGCGTCCCCGCACGCGATTCCTTGTCTTCCGTCCAGGTCTCTCCGCGGGCAGCTGCGTGTTCACCTTGAATTTCACCGGCGAGAATTCCGTCTTGACAAAGGAATGAAATAGAACCGAAGACTTGACGGCGCACGTCCCGTAACCCGGCGCGACCCCCAAATGTCATTGTTCATGACAATCCTATTGTCATTCGATATCGAGGTGGAGTAGAGTGCTCCTCACGCGGTGAAGTCCTCCCCCTCCAGGATCCCGCGTGCAAGCCGTTCGCAGGATGATGGCGTGCATCCTCGTATCCGGCTGAAGCGCGCGGCTTTCGGTCATTCAGACCTCGCGGATTTTTCCCGCGTTCGCGACGGGTGTGTGTTTCCAGCCCCGCTGGCGACCGTGTAGGAGGCGTCCGTGCGCACCGTCATCCCAGCAGCCATCTTCGCTCTCCTTCTTGCGGCATCTTGCTTGCCGCTGGAGGCCCAAACCACTCCGCCCATCTTTCTCTATTTCCTGGAAGGGGGCGGGGCCGGCATGGTTCACGTATTTAGCGTGAACTCCTCGACCGGCGCCATAACCGAAGATCTCGGTTCGCCTTACGCTGCCGGAGTGAATCCCGAGTACCTGGTCGTCGATCCCACGGGACGATTTGTCTACGTTGCAAACGAAGAGTCAGAGGACGTTACGGCATTTTCCGTCGACGCTTCCACGGGTGCGCTGACGGAGATGCCCGGTGCGCCTTTTTCGATCGGCGCCGCGCCCGCTGCGCTTGGGATTGACCCCTCCGGCAGATTCCTGTATGTCTTTGCCACGAGCACAGTCGACGGCGTGGAGAAGGAATCCCTCTACGAGTACACCATCGACAGTGTCGCGGGGATCTTGTCGCCCGCGAGTTCATCCCCCACAATTTGGGAAAACGGACCACCGAACCTGATTGTTTCGATGGCGTTTGATCCGGTAGGCAATTACCTCTACCTGGGCCAGGTGAAGTCCGGCAATTTGGGCGCGCCGACCCTGGTTTGTAGTTTGAATTTCACGAACGGAACGCTCACGAAAATTGGATCGGTTCAGCCCGCGGAGGATGGGGAAGCGCAGCATTTAGCTATATCTCCAACGGGGAATTTCCTGTATTCGGTCAATAGCGCTTTTAACCAAGCCAATGTGTTTACAATCGGTTCGGAAGGCGCGTCTCTTACGGAAGTGTCGGGATCGCCATACTCGGTGCCGAACTTTCCTTCTTCCCTAGCCGTGAATCCCTCGGGAGATTTCTTATATATCGCGAATCAGAACCAGTCTTACCAGACCGATTATTCTCCGAGCCAGTACGACGGAAGCATCACCGTTTTTGCCGTAAATTCCGCGACTGGCGCTCTCACGCCATTGTCCGGCTCGCCGTATGCGGCTGGGATCAATCCTCTTTCCGTAGTAGTGGATCCCACAGGGAGTTTCGTATATTCGACGGCCACAACGTATACGTCTGGATATACAGGTTTCGCGCAAATCCTGGGTTTCTCGATTAACCCTTCTTCCGGCGCTCTCACGCCATTCTCCGGGCCCCCGTGGACGGATCCGAACACCAGCAACGGAAACCAGTTAGCGATTTCTTACGGCCCAGCGACGGCGCCCAATCCCACGCCCATGATTTCCTCGCTCTCTCCGCCTTCGACGATTGCGACCGCTGTCGCCTTTACCTTGCAGGTCAACGGGTCGAATTTTGTCCCCGGGTCCACGGTCTATTTTGGGGGGCAGGCGCGAAGCACGGCCTACGTGAGTTCGGCGCAGTTAAATGCCGGCATTCTGGCCAGCGATATTAACAACGACGGACCGGCCATCGTCTTTGTATTCAACCCGCTGCCCGGCGGCGGTCCTTCCAACTCCATCGCATTCCCCGTTTCCGCTCTCGCCCCCATCGTTTCCACTCTCAAACCTTCCACTACCATGGCCGGCGGACCCTTATTCGACTTGGACGTGCTTGGCTCCAACTTCGTGACCGATTCCGCGGTGTACTTCAACGGCACGGCCGTGACAGTGCTTTACGACAGCCCTATAGCCCTCACGGCGATCATCCCCGCGGCGGACATAATGACCCAGGGAACTGCCACCATCTCGGTGACGACCCCTGCGAATGGCATTTCCGGCTCGGGGGGAACTTCGAACACGGTTACGCTTACGATTTCGCCCCCGGAAGTGCATCCAGCGGTGACCAGCATTTCTCCTACGAGCGCGGCCGGGGGCGGGCCGGCATTCACACTGACGGTGAATGGAAGCGGCTTCGTGCAAAGCTCACAAGTCACCTTCAATCAAGCTAACGTACCCACGACGCTGGTCAGCTCCAGTCAACTGACCGCCGCCATTCCGGCGAGCGCGATCGCGGTGGCGGGGTACGCGAACGTGGCCGTGATCAACCCGGGCAACCTCGTTTCCGTGTCGCAACTCTTCACAATCACCAATCCGCCGCCGCAAGGGAGTTCCGTCGCACCGCCGACTCTCCCCGCGGGAAGCAATTCGCTGACGTTAACCGTCAGCGGCGCCGAGTTTGTGTCCGGCTCCGTCGCCCAGGTAAACGGCGCCTCGCGCGTGACCAACTATGTGAGTCCCACCTCTCTGCAGGCCACTTTGCTGCCCAGCGATCTCATGCAGGGAGGAACGCTGGATATCACCGTCTTGAATCCGCCCCCAGGCGGCGGCACCACGTCAGCGATTCCTCTCGGTGTGGCGAACTATTCCGTGACCCCGGCCACTTCGCCCACTCCCGTCACGCCCGGCCAAACGGCGAATTTTCCTTTGACGCTGTCGCCCTCGAACGGCGCGTTTTCCGATCCGGTGGTGTTCAGCGTATCGCCGCTGCCCGCGGGCGCGGCTGCTTCCTTCGCGCCATCGGCAACGATCACTCCGGGTGCTACGCCCCAAACGGTGACGCTTTCCGTCGCCACCACGCCATACACGGCGGCGTCCCAGATCCTTTCACCGCACGGGTTCGGGACGGCAGCCTTGCCAATGTATGGTATGGCATTCATGGTGTTTGCTTTGGCGGGGATTTGGCTAAGGGCATTCGGCGGCCGAGCGAGGCGCCTCGCTCCGTTGCTGCTTTTGGCGTTGCTGATCGTGGCAGCCGCGGGCCTGGCCGCTTGCGGTGCTGTGGGAAGCGGAGCACCCACGCCGGCGCCGATCATCCCCGCTACGGGAACTCCGCCGGGGAACTACCCGATCACGGTCACCGCGACTTCCGGAGGAGTATCGCACTCTGCCACCGTCACGCTCTCGGTTATGCAATAATCGTCTCCGTGGCCGCACAGGGGACCAGGGGGTTACGAAATAAATTTGGCGGGGCCAATCGTTCTGGCTGGAGACGATCCACGCCAAACGGTTGCGCACGTCTCGTGCTGTGGGGAGTGGTCCTTGCCGTGGGGCTTGCTGGAAGCGCCGCAGCCCGCGCGCAGGAGGCGCCACCACCGAATCCTCAGCCAACAGACGCCCCGGCTGAATTGCCGGGACAGGTTGTGCTGAACCGTTCCGGGCAGTGTGTCCAGCCGCCGCCCATGGTTCAATTGCAGGATTACAATGGACCGTTTTCCAAGTTCATCGGCGCATTCACTCAAAAACTCGACCGCCAATCCGTTCACGACCCGCACTACAAACCGGGCCTCATCCTTTGCTCGCTGGAGATCAAGGACAAGTTTTTCCTATACCTTCGCGACGCCGTCGATCCTGAAACGTTCCTAGCCGCAGGGTTCAGCGCGAGTGTTTCGCAAGCATTGAATTATGACCCGACCTTCGGCCAAGGCGCCACGGGATACGGCAAGCGGGTGGGCGTAGATTACATCGATCAAGTCCAGTTCCGGTTCTTCAAGGAATTCGCCTATCCGACTCTTTTTTCCGAAGACCCGCGATACTACCGTTTGGGCCAGGGCTCCAACAAGCGGCGTTTCTGGCACGCCGTGGAGCACGTCGTGGTCGCGCACAATGACCACGGCAGGCGCATGTTTAATTTTTCCGAATGGCTGGGAGAAATCAGCGGGCAGTCGCTCAGCAATCTCTACCATCCAGGAAATCGCCGCGGCGTCGTGCCCGCGATCCGCGGGATTTCTGCCGATGTCGGGATGGACGTCGGCTTTAATGAGCTTCGGGAATTTTGGCCGGAGATCGCGCGGAAACTCCGTCTCCCCTTCCGCGATCAAAACGAGCAGCTCCCGGAAGCGCCTCCCGCGGCGAGGTAGGACGGGCTTCAGCCTGTCTGGTTTTGATTTTGCCTTGCGCCGTCCAAAGCCCGCAGGCTGAAGCCTGCGCCACTGACGTTCACCCGAGCTTTCCGACATGACCTTCCAGCAAGCTCCAGGCGCGCTCTCCCACCGTTTCTTTCCAGCGGGCGTAATAGGCGGCCAGCCGCGGGCGGAAAGAGGAAGTGTCCGCTTCGTTGAAGGTCATTCCTTGCGTAGCCAACTTCGTGTGAAATTCGGTGTTGAGGGCGCTCAGATCCGCCCGTTGCAGGCGCACGAATTTCGCCGTGTTGCGCTCGATGATCCCTTGCACGTCGGCAGGAAAGCGCTGCCAGAATTTCCAGTTCGCCAATTGATTGAATCCCGACCAGCCGTGGTTCGTCAGGCTCACATACTTCTGCACTTCGTAGAGTTTTAATAGTTCGGCGACGGCCAGAGGATTGGTCTGCGCTTCGGCGGCCCCGTTTCTCAGAGTTTCGTACAGCTTGTTAAAGTTAGCCACCACGGGCGAAGCGCCCATCGCTTTCCACGCCTCTACGTAGATGGGCGCGTCCGGAGTGCGAATCTTCAGGCCTTGCAAATCATCCACCGTGCGGATCGGCTTGGTCGAGCAGGTAATCTGATGAAAGCCGTTGTCGAAGCATCCTTTCGGTACGGCGTAGAGGCCTTTGGATTTCATCTCCTCGCGCAGATAATCGCCCAGATCGCCGTCCAGCGCGCCGAACACCTGCTCCGGCGTGCGGAAGGCGAAGAGAAGGCCTTGCACGTTGGACGCCGGGACGAGATTTCCGATGGAGCCGCCATTCAAAGTGAAAAAATCCAATTCGCCGCTGACCACCATGTTGAGAGCGGCTGGGTCTCCTCCCGCGATCTTGTTGTTGTCCGCAAAAGTTTGAACCTGAACGCGCCCGTTCGTTTCGGTTTTTACTGCATCCCACATTTGCGTGAGCCATCGATCCAGCGGGCTGCCGGCCGGCTGGTTGTGGAACTGGCGCAAATCGAATTCGGCCGCCCGCGCGCGGCGGCTGGCGAGAAGCATTCCGCCGGCCACCATCAAGCCGCCTGTGAATTTTCTGCGAGAGATTTCACGTGGCATAAAAAATATCTCCTAGCCGATGTTTATTGTAGCGCCCGGTAGGACGGGCTTCAGCCTGTCAGGTTTTCGCAGTCGGCGCTACACTCAACGCAAGCCGACAGGCTGAAGCCCGTCCTACCTAACCCATCTGGCTCAGCGATCTTCCAAAATAAAAGCTGCGCGCGGTTTGGTCGTCCCATCCGGCGTTGCAGTGGGGAATCGACCATTTTGCGACCTTGGTGGGTTCGGTCACCGGTTTTCCAAAAGCGGGGCAGGACAGGCAATAAGACCCTTCGTGCGTCCCGATCCAGATCAGGTTGCGATCGAACTCCACGAAAACGTTTTCGGTCGTGCCGCGCCACCAGGATTCATAGTTTTCAATTTCGCCCTCGAGAGGCGGTACGAACCACGCAACCTCCTTCGGCTCGGTGGGGTTGGAGATATCGAAAACACGGACGCCCGCATTGAACCAGGCGATCACCATGATCGCGGGATTGGATGTGCCGGGGGCGAGCCAGCATTGCGTGTTATGCGAACCGAAACGTCCGCGCGCGAAGCAAAAGTCCGTGTAAGGAGCATCGGGAGGCGCGGCCGGGCGAGGGAAGAAGCCGATGATCTTCGGATTTTTCGGATCTTTGACGTCCATCATGTACGGTGTGTGGTAATTCTCGCGGCAGTCCGCTTCGAGCGCTTCGTGAACCGCGACCACTTTGTTCAGAAGCCGGGGATGCGCCCCATCCGCGATGACCGGATAGCAGGTGTGGAACGGAATTGTGCCGAACGTGTCGAATTCATATTGCATGTGGCCATACGGCTTGGGATTCGTTATGTCAGATAAATCCATGACGTAAAATCCGAACGCGCCGAATCCGCCGTAGCCGATCGTGCCGCCGTCCTCAACGCGCCTGGGAACGGTGATTGCGCCGTGATTGCCAGTCCACGAAGTGTGGTCTCCGGCGAAGCGGTATTTTTTGTATTCTTCTTCCTCGCCTAATTTTTGCCCGGGAACCCACCACCGGGAAACTTCCTGAACGCTCGCCGGATCGGACATGTCCACGATCATGAGCGCGTTGCTGTAAGGACGCTGGTGGTTCTCCAGGCGCAGCGTTTCGTCCCATCCGCAGTCGAGATAGGCGTACTTTCCGCCGTCGTAAAAATTGTGGTGCGTGCCGTTGCCTTTCGCTCCGGTGCTGTATTCCTGCAGTAGGTTGGGTTTGGTGGGGTCGGTGATGTCATAGTTGCGGATTCCGCGAAGGCCTTTGTACGCAAGAACTTTTTCCCGCAATTCCTGGTCATATTGGCCGTGCGGATATTGAGGAGTCGCGCTGGTCAGCGGCTGCGCCGCGGTGCACATCATGATCCACTTTTTGAGCTTCGTATTGTAGACCACGGGGCCGCCGCCTTGAATCACCCGCTTCTTATTCAGCGCGACTGGATTTTTGGGCTCGCTGACGTCGATAAAATCTCCGCCGGCCGGCAACAATCGTTGCTTGCCCTTGGCCCACATGGCCATGAGCGGTTCTCCGCCGCTGATGGTTGCGCCGTGTAGGTGGGAGATGATTTCCATGTTGTGGATATATTGCTTTTTGTCGATATATGTCAGCGAACCGAGCGGAAGAGGAATTTCCGGCGGAGCATTAGAGGTGTAAAGTCCTTGCACTTGGGCGCTCGTGCCGATCGTACCGGCAATGCCCGCGGCGGTCGCGCCAACCGCCGCGCCCACTGCGCTCTTCAGAAGCGATCTCCGGCTTACACTTTTCCCCGCCCCCACAGGTTGTTCGGCGTTGCTTTTAGAGGAAACGGAAGGCTTGCGGATTTTCGACATGGCGCTCCTTTGCCCGCTTCGGATTGTTGCGAGGCACAACGAGTCGTTTTCAAGCTGATAGCGACAAAACCCTTACACCCACATGCGCCCGTATGCCGTGCATCATACTCCAATCTCCCGCGGGTCAAGCATCCTAAAAATCCAAGGGCCAGACGGGCCGCGCGAAACGGCCCGCGGCGCATTGCCGTGCCTCGTTACTGCTTCCAGGCCGAATACACCGGCTTGGCCACTAGAAACGTGGGATTGGCTCCCGCTCTCGGCGTGAATTTCTGTATGCGTCCCGAATACGTTTCCGCGACGTACAGATTGCCTTCCTGGTCCACGCTCATGCCGTGAACGCCCCACAGGTAACCTGGGAAGCCGCCCGTGCTGCCCCAGGCGTAGAGCAGATGGCCTTGCAGGTCGTACTCGACCATCTTGTTGTTGGTGCGGTCAAAGACCCACAGCGTGTTGCCCGATCCAATGTAGACCAGGTTCAGGCTGGAAGGCGCATCGTCCACCTTCCACTCGTAGAGATATTTTCCGTCTTCATCGAACACCTGAATGCGGTGATTGTACCGGTCGTTCACGAACACGTGGCGGGTCGTCTGGTCGACGGCAATACCATGCACGTTGCTGAAATAGCCGGGGCGAGTGTCGACAGGCACCACGTCGTTGGCATGGCGCGGGCCGCCTTTTTTGCCCCACTGCAGCAGGAATTTTCCGTACTTGTCGAACTTGGCCACGCGCGTTCCGGTGTAGCCGTCCGAAACGAAGAAGGTTCCATCGGGCAGCCAATCGATGTACGTCGGACGGTTGAAGTGCGTGCCGTCCTCGCCGGGAGTTTCCGGCGTGCCGATGGTTTGCAAGAGTTGGCTGCCGTCATGCGAAAATTTGTAGATCACTTGCATGTTGTCGTCCACCACCCAGATATTTTTGTCCGGGTCGTACGGGCTGATTTGGATAGAATGAGGGCGACGGAAAATCTTGTCCCACTGCTTCCAAGTCTCGACGATGTTTCCGCTGCCGTCGTAGACCACCAGACAGTTCTCCCACTTGGCGTCCACGCCCAGTTCGCGATAAGGAGGGCCCTTGATTCCGATGTCAGGAGCCTTTCCTTCCCAAGCCGTCAACCACTCGCGGGTATCCTGATCCGTGGTGCTGGTTCCCGGGAGCGAGGCTACAGAGGCATCGCGCCAGAATTCGTCCACAGGGTAGCTGAGGCTGGGGCCGATGTCCGGAAGTAGCCGCGCTTTTGGCGGCGCCATCTTCGGCAATTCGCCGCGGTAGAGGGCGTAGATGCGATTAGGGTTTTCGGCGTAGACGCTCTGGCTGGCGCCTTGGGTCCACTTCTCATTTCCGGGCAGAGTGCTGATGTCCTTCGGCCAGTTCTTCACCACTTCGTAGGGGCCGCTCAGATCTTCTCCGCCCACAGACCCGGGGACGGCGGCGAATCCGGCCCCAGGCTTCGCTTCACCCTTGACCGCCGGCAAGCCGCCGGAAATTCTGACCCCGATGGCAACGCCAATCAGCAACATCAAAATCATCAGCCCAATTTTTTTCACGGGATTCCTCCGAGAAGGCTCTGTCAAGCTGCGGGAAAAATGCCCCGGCCGTTTTGTCATTCCGAGCGGAGCGAGGAATCTCTCCCCGGTTTAGGCCCACGAAAAGAAAGAGAGATTCCTCGCTCCGCTCGGAATGACAAAATAAATCACTTTTTCCTCAGCCCGTCTCTGCCTGAATCGGCAGCGCGCCACATCCTTTTCGCTTGCCCCTGGCCCAGACAATATGCGTTGTTCAGGCCGAAGGATTCTTCCTTCTGAATTTGGTGTGCCGATGGGATGCTGGCGCTGAGCGCGCTGCCAAGAGCCTATAAGGGACCCCTGCAATTGACAAGACGTTTGTGCAGGGGCGCAGGTTACGGGAGAGGAATTTTCAGATTGTTCCGCGATTTCATCGAGTCAACCTTGGCGGGCTTGCGGCCAACGGTTTCAATCTGGCATACAATAGCAGCTCTGGACCGGCCAAGCCGTCCAGCCGGGCCGTGGGGTGTGTTACCATCCCGCGCCAGACGCAAGGAGCGAAAATGAGCGCAACCAACACAAGTGTTTCCGTGCACAAAGACGCCACACCGATGGAAATGCTGTGCATCAACACGATCCGCACGCTTTCCATTGACGCGGTGCAGGCGGCCAATTCCGGCCATCCCGGCACGCCCATGGGGATGGCGCCGGTGGGCTACTGCCTGTGGCAGGAATTTCTGCGTTACGACCCGAACGATCCGCTGTGGCCCAATCGCGATCGCTTCGTCCTCTCCGCGGGGCACGCGTGCATGCTGCTCTATTCCATATTGCATTTGGCAGGAGTGAAGGAGGCGAATAAGAACACGCTTGAGATTCTGAATGACCCCGCCGTGCGTCTCGAGGACATCAAGAGTTTTCGGCAGCTTGGAAGCCGCTGCCCGGGACACCCGGAATCGCATCTGACGACGGGCATCGAAACGACCACGGGCCCGCTCGGCCAGGGCTACGCCAACAGCGTGGGAATGGCGCTGGCCGGAAGATGGCTCGCATCACGATATAATCAGCCCGGCTTCGAAGACATCTACAATTTCAATGTTTACGCTCTCGGCGGCGACGGCTGCATGATGGAGGGAATTGCCAGCGAAGCCGCCTCGCTCGCCGGGCACTTGCAGCTTTCCAATCTTTGCTGGATCTACGATAGCAACCGCATCACCATCGAAGGAGGCACGCCGCTGGCCTTCACCGAAGACGTGGCCGCGCGATTCGCCGCCTACGGCTGGAACGTCACGCACGCCACCGACGCGAACGATCTGGAAATGATTCGCGCCGGCTTTCGCACGTTCCTGGGAACGAAAGGCCGGCCGACGCTCATCATCGTCAACAGCCACATCGGCTATGGCTCGCCGCACCGGCAAGACACTGCCGCCGCGCACGGTGAAGCGCTCGGCGAAGAGGAAGTCAAGCTAACCAAGCGCTTCTACGGCTGGCCCGAAGACGCCAAATTCCTGATCCCCGACGGCGTGTACGAAAATTTCCAGAAGGGAATCGGCGTGCGGGGAAAAACGGAGCGCGATCGTTGGACTGCGCGATTCGCCGAATACCGCGCCAAGTATCCCGAACTGGCCGAGGAAATCTCGCGCATGGAGCATCGCGAGCTCCCGCCCGGATGGGACAAGGATTTGCCTTCGTTCCCCGCCGATGCCAAGGGCCTGGCCACGCGCGACTCCTCCCAGAAAGTGGAGAACGCAATCGCCAAAAATGTTCCCTGGCTCCTCGGCGGCTCGGCCGACCTCGCGCCTTCGACCAAGACCTTGCTCACCTTTGAGGATGCTACCGGATTTCAGCCCGGCCACTATGGGTTGCGAAATATGCACTTCGGCATTCGCGAGCACGGCATGTCCGGGATCATTAATGGAATGAGCCAGACCAAGGTGCGTCCATACGGCGCCACCTTTTTCACGTTCACCGATTACATGCGCGGCGGCTTGCGTCTGAGCGCCATCATGGGGATTCCGGTGATCTATATTCTGACGCACGATTCGATCGGCCTCGGCGAAGACGGGCCGACGCATCAGCCGATCGAGCACCTGGCCATCGCGCGCGCGACGCCTGGCCTGATCACGCTGCGCCCGGCGGACGCAAACGAAGTGACCGAGGCGTGGAAAGTGGTGATGCAGCTTCAGCACGAACCCGCGCTGCTGGTTTTGACGCGCCAGGGAGTGCCCACGCTGGACCGATCGCGATTCGCTCCCGCCACCGGCGTCGCGCGCGGAGCCTACGTGCTCGCCGCCAATCCAGGAACGTCTCCCGATGTGCTGCTGCTCGCCACGGGCAGCGAGGTTTCCTTGTGCGTCGAGGCCTTCGATCAGCTTTCCAAGGAAGGGATTCAGGCGCGCGTCATCAGCATGCCGTCGTGGGAGCTCTTCGAGAAGCAAGACCAGGCATATCGCGATTCCGTTCTGCCGCCCGCGGTGAAGGCGCGCGTATCCGTCGAAATGGCCACCACATTCGGGTGGGCGCGTTACGTGGGCATGTCGGGCCGCAGCATCGGGATGCACAGTTTCGGCGCTTCCGCGCCGATCAAAGCGCTCCTGAAACATTTCGGCTTCACCGCAGAAAACGTAGTCGCCGCCGCAAAAGAACAGATTCAACGCTTTAAGTAGGACGGGCGTTAGCCTGTCGGGTTTGAATTTCGCGTAGGTCCGAAAAAACGACAGGCTGAAGCCCGTCCTACTAAAAAACAATTCTCTCCGATAAGCCTGGGAGGCTACGATGAAACGCTTGGGCGCTTGTTCCGCTTGGCGCTGGACCGCCGCGACATGCTTTTTGTTTGTAGGGTTTTTTTTGCTCCGCCCGGTGCACTCGCAATCCGCCGCGTCGCTTGGGACTTGGACGACGAAAGCGCCGCTCCCCACGAAGCGTTTTGAAGCGGCCGGTGTGGCGCTGGGCAACAAGATTTACTTGGTCGCCGGCGAATCGAACGGAGCGCCCGCCAGCAACTTCCTCACCGAGTACGATCCGGCCACAAATCGCTGGCGCGACCTCGCGCCCATTCCGCACGCGTCGAGCCATCCGGGCGTCGCCGCCGCAAACGGGAAAATCTACATGCTGGGTGGCTTTACCTTGGTTCCGCACACGGGGGCCATGGACGTCGCGTTCGAGTACGACGTCGCCACGAACAAATGGCGCAACCTTCCGCCGCTCAGCAGCCCCCGCGCTTCCGTCGGCACGGCTTTCGCGGACGGCAAACTCCACGCCATTGGCGGGCGCGGCCTCGACAAAATCACCGTAAATACGCACGAAGTCTACGATCCCGCGACGGGAAAATGGAGCAAAGCCGCTCCGCTCCCCTTGGCGCGTGACCACGCGGGCGTGATCGCCGTCGACGGAAAAATTCACGTCATCGGCGGGCGCACCGCCGAGGGCACGGACCTCGTGAAATTGCACGATGTCTACGATCCCAAAACGGATACCTGGAAATCGGCCGCGCCCCTTCCCGCCCCGCGCAGTGGCGGCGCGATCGTTTATTATCACGGCTTGATTCTCTACGTCGGCGGCGAATGCAAGAAACCCAAGCCCGGCGGAGGCGGCGAAGGATTTTCCGATAACGATGGCTATGACCCGAAGACCGACAAGTGGACGACCCTGGCGCCCATCCCCGAAATGCGAAACGGCTTCGGCGCCGGCGCCGTCGGAGGACACGCCTATTTCGCCGGCGGCTCGATCGGATGCGGCGGCGCGCCCACGTCGGACACGTTGTTCGAGTTCACGTTGCCGTAACACGTAGGACAGCCGCTCTTGGCTGTCCTACATTTAATTTGGAATCTATGAGGTGAGCTGAGCGACGGTGTGCTCACCGTCGGTTTTTTCCTGATGGCCGAGGGAGAAGGCCTCATGCAGCGCCTTCACGGCCCTTTCCATTGAGCCCGAATCCACGAGGAAGGAAATATTGTATTCGGATGAGCCTTGTGCGATGGCGATGACGTTAATTCCTTGGCGGCCCAGTGTGCTGAAGACGCGCCCCGCGATGCCCGGCGTTCCGGCCATGTTTTCGCCGACGGCGGCGACGATGGCCACGTTGCGGTTCACCTTGATGTGCTCGAGGTTGTGCTGATGTACGTCGTCGAAGAGCGCGCTGCGCAGCGCCTCTTCCGTGCGCTCCGTGTCGGCGGCCTGCACCACGAAGCAGATGCTGTCCTGCGAGGAGGACTGCGAAATCATCACGATGTTCGCGTGCGCCGATGCGGTCGCCGTGAAAATTCGCGCGGCAATGTCCGGCACGCCGATAATGCCGGGGCCAGCAATGGCGATCATGGCCACATCGCGCGTCGAGGTTACGGCCTTCACCCCGAGCGGCACGGGCCGCACGCTGTGCGTGATTTTTGTTCCGGCCAGCTCTGGATGAAAACTGTCGCGAATCCACACGGGGATGGAGCTTTCGATCATCGGGCGCAGCGTCATCGGATGAAGGACTTTCGCGCCGAAGAAGGCGAGCTCGCCCGCTTCCGTGTAGGAAACCTCGTCGAGAGTCACCGCATCGGGAACCATGCGCGGGTCCGCGGTCAGCACGCCGTTCACATCCGTCCAGATAATCACTTCGCTGGCATCCAGCGCGCCTCCCAAAATCGTCGCGGAATAATCCGATCCGCCGCGGCCGAGCGTGGTGGGAATGCCTTTCGCTGTCGCCGCAATGTAGCCGGTGACGACGGGAATGCCGCCCGCTTCGAGCACGGGAAAAAGGGCCGCTTGCGTTTTCTCCCGCGTCGGCTCGGACAGCGGGTGCGCGCCGCCGTGCACATCGTCGGTCACAATCAAATCGGTCGCGTCAAACGACACGCCGCGAAGTCCCATTTCGCGCAGCGTGGCGGCGGCGATTCTTGCGGTGAGCCGCTCGCCCGTGCCGGCGATCACATCGAGCGCGCGGGGCGAGAGTTCGCCGAGGAGCGCGCAGCCGCGGCAATAATTCACCGCGCGTTCGATCAACGTGTCGATTTCGGCGAGCAATTCCCGCCGCGCTTCGATTTTGGAAATCAGTTTGCCGATGGCTTCGTGATGTTTTTCCTGCAGGGCTTTGGCCAGCGCTTCGGCCGCGGATTCGTCGCCAGTGGCCGCTTTTTTGCCCGCCGCGATCAGCGTGTTGGTCACGCCGGACATCGCGGAAACCACCACCACGACGGCGCGTTCCTTCGACGCTTCCGCCGCAATCGACGCCGCGCGGCGGATTCGGGCGGCATCCCCGACGGAAGTGCCGCCAAATTTCATGACCCGGATCGGACGCCTCATCGCACCCTCGCTCCAGCGGGGGTCGCGGTTTCATGCAAGGATTTTCCGTCCAGCAGGCCGCGCGCGCGCAGCAATTCCGCGTTCAGAATCGCCGCGCCGGCCGCGCCGCGAACCGTGTTGTGCCCCAGCACGACGAAGCGGTAATCCATCACGTTGTCCGGGAAAAGTCGTCCGACGGTGACGCTCATGCCGCCGCCCGCGTCGCGATCCAGGCGCGGCTGCGGCCGGTCCTTTTCGTCGCGCACGAGGACGGGGTGTTTGGGCGCGGTGTGCAGCCTCAGTTCCTGAGGGACGGAGCGGAAGGACGCGAGCGCCGCGCGAACTTCCTCGGTTGAGGCGCGTTTTGCCAACTTGACGCGCACGGCCACCATGTGGCCGTCGGACACATTCACGCGATGGCATTGCGCGCTCACGGTGAAGGGCGCGTTCTCGAACGAGCTGATTCCCAGGCGGCCGAGAATTTTGCGCGGCTCGGTCTCCATTTTCCGCTCTTCGCTGTCGATGAACGGAATCACGTTGTCCACCACGTCCAGCGACGGCACGCCGGGATAGCCCGCGCCGGACACCGCTTGCAGCGTAGTGGCGATCACGGATTCGATGCCGAATTTGGCATGCAGCGGCGCCAGCGCCAACGCCATGACGATCGTCGAGCAATTCGGGTTGGTGACGATGTAGCCCCCGCTGGTAAAGCCCCGCTCGCTCTTCTGGCGCTCCAACACTTCCAAATGATCGGAGTTGATTTCGGGAATCAGCAGCGGAACGTCGTCGTCCATGCGGAACGAGGACGCATTGCTGATGACGGGATAGCCGGCGCGCGCAAAAGCTTCTTCCGAGGAGCGAGCCACGTCCGAGGGCAAACTCGACACCACCACGTCGCAATCCAGCGGCGGGTGCGGCGGCTGCACGATCATCGATTTCACGAAGGCCGGCATGTCTCCCACCAGCCGCCAGGTACACGCCTCGCCGTATGTTTTTCCCTGCGAACGGTCTGACGCGGCCAGAGCCGTAACCTCGAACTCCGGATGGTGCTCGAGCATCTGGACAAATCGTTGGCCGACCATTCCGGTCGCGCCTAGGATTCCAATTCGTATTCGGTTATTCGACACAGCCCCTCCCGTAAATGTTATTGTAAGGATGCCGCAGAGCAAGCTGCAAAACTTCTTCGCCCGTGTTGCTCGAAAGCGCAATGTCGGGCGTATTAAGGCCCTCCGAGACACCTACAACGACTCCCACGACGAGGAGCGACGGAGACGCCCCCGCCGGGCATTCCGGCAATTTCCCGACCGTCGTGCGGTAAATCGTTTCGTCCTTGGTGGTCGCGCGGGAAATCACGGCGCACGGAATTTCCGCGCCGATTCCCGCCGCTTGCAGTTCCGCGGCAAGCGCGGCGTGGCGGTTGCCCGGCATGTAGATGACATAGGTGGTGTCCGCCGCCACGTGCCGCTCGTTCGTCAGCCCCGTCCCGCCTTCGCGATGCGCCGTGACGAAGACGACGCGCGAGGCATGCCGCCGGTCCGTAAGCGAAATCTGTGCCGCGGCCGCCGCGCCCAGCGCCGCGGTCACTCCCGGAATCACCTCGAAGTCGATCCCCGCCGCGCGCAGTGCCTCCATTTCCTCGCCCGCGCGGCCAAAGAGCAGAGGGTCGCCGCACTTGAGCCGCACCACAATTTTTCCTTCGCGCGCCAACTGCACCATTAGCGAGTTGATCTCGCCCTGCGAAATTCCCTTGGCGCCGCAGCGCTTTCCGACATTCACCACTTGCGCGGTTGGCGGAAGTACGCGCAAAAGCTCCTGCGGCACGAGGTCGTCGTGCAGCACCACTCCCGCGGATTGCAAAACGCGCCAAGCTTTGCGCGTCAGCAGCTCCGGATCGCCCGGCCCCGCGCCCACCAGATAGACTATTTCCGACATTTCGATGACTTCTCCAATTTGCGTCGCGGCTTCTAAGTGGCGCGGGCTTCAGCCTGCGGGTTTTCAT
>Ga0302324_100004619_pt1 | contig 30349 bp, 27 predicted proteins | sample Palsa_T0_1_FD_201949 | JGI IMG/M metagenome (GOLD analysis project Ga0302324, IMG submission 201949) | Peat permafrost microbial communities from Stordalen Mire near Abisko, Sweden - Palsa_T0_1 | ecosystem: Environmental > Terrestrial > Soil > Palsa > Peat permafrost | place: Sweden: Abisko...
ACCAGCAATTCGATATTGCGTTGATCGCCGAGGCCGGCGAGGGTGTGGCCGTCGCCCGTGGGGTCGCAGCCCGCCATTAGAACGCCGCCCGCCGCCACAAACTCTCGTTCGAATTTCATTTCTTTCAGCAGCAACATTTGGATCTCCGGAACCAGGGCCACGTATTCGGCGCGATTGGTCATCGCCTTCGACCAGGCTTCGGGAACCATCAGCTCGTGGTCTTTTTTTAACAGTCCGTGAAAATCCATCGGCGGGCGAGTTCCGCCTTCGAGGACCGCCAGAGTCGAAGTAATCGCCACATGATGCTCGATCAGCGTCTGAATCATTTGCTTGATCTCGGGACTATCGGGTTCCACTTTGGTGATGATGTCCTGAAGGACGCCGAAATAGTTCGTGCCACACGGGGCTGGTTGCTGCTGGGAGTAGAGTTCGCCGTCTGGCGCGCCGAAGGGGCCGTGCTCGAGATTGTCGATGCCCATCTCGGCTGCCTGGCGGAAACCGACGGAGCACAAGTGTCCGGTCACTTTCATGTTGAGCTGGTGGGCTTCGTCGATTCCGGCGCGCAGCTCATCAGGCGTGACATTGACGTATGCCTTGACGGAGGTGAAACCGACGGAATGCCAATAGCGCACAAAGGCGCGCGCTTCATCGGCATCCTTCAGCACATGCATCTGCGGAACAAGGCCAGGCGCGCCTTCCAGATATGGAGTCGTTAGGTAAAAATTGGGACCGGGCATCGCCCCGCTGTCGACCCGAGCTTTCACCTGGAGATCGCCATAGGGGTCCATCGAACCTGTGGTCCGAGCCGTAGTCACGCCGCTCGCGAGGTACAGCGGCGGAAACGAAAAGAATTGCTCGATGCCGGTGAGCGGCCCTTCGGCCGGAGCAGGATAGAAAAGATGTTCGTGCATTCCGACCAGGCCCGGGATTACGGTCTTACCCGTGCCATCGATGACTTTTGCGCCAACCGGGACAGGAACAGTCGCGGCCGCGCCGACCGCGGCAATTTTTCCGTGGTCGATGACCACGGTCTGATCGGCCAGCGGCGCCGCACCCGTTCCGTCAATCACCTCCACATGCGTCAACACGATCACCGGATCATGCTCTCGAATGAAGGTTGGCGCCGAGGCGCCTTGTTGCGCTCCCGCAGTGCCAGCGATCAGCAACGTGAAAACGAGAGGCCATTTGGTCATGCAGAGCTCCTTGGCTGGCGACTGACGCACATTCAAGCGAGCGGATTATACACGGCGTCCGAGGGGCGCGGCGGGCGCATTCGCTGCGCCGGTCACGCGGAGCGTTTGTTTTTCTTGACGGCGGTGAATTGCATGGTGCCGTCGTTGACCGCGCCAAACTTCAGGGCGGCGAGATCCAGCGCGTAATTCTGATACAGCTTCCACGGCTTCTTCGAGCCTTGTTTGGGAAGAATCGCACTCGAGCGCTGCAGATAGCCCGAGGTCAGGTGAATGGCGGGCTCTTCGACGATGGACGGGTCGCGGCGGCGCGGCGTGCAGTAATCGTATCCGCGGGCGTCCATAAAATTCAGGAGACGGCAGACGTACTCGGCAGTCAAGTCGCACTTGAGAGTCCACGATGCGTTGGTGTAACCAAAAGCGGCGGCGAAATTCGGGATATCGCTATACATCATTCCCTTGTAGCTGATCGATCGCGCGGGATCGACGGGCGCACCATTGATTTGCAGCCGTATGCCGCCGAGTAGCTTCAGATTCAATCCCGTGGCCGTCACGATCATGTCGGCGGCGAGTTCTTCGCCCGATTTCAAGCGCAAGCCGGCTTCAATGAATGTGTCGATTTCGTCGGTGACGATCGATGCCTTACCCGAACGGATCGCGAAAAATAGGTCGCCATCGGGAACCAGGCAAAGACGCTGGTCCCACGGGTTGTAGCGCGGAGTGAGGTGCCTGGCGACGTCGTAATCGGGGCCAAGATATTGCCGCGCGAAACCAAGAATCATTTTTTTGGTGTCTTCGGGCTTGCGCCGCGCGAAATTGAAAAAGTACAACCCGAGGAGGACGTTCTTCCAGCGGACGAGTTTGTGCGCGAGCCCGGCCGGGAGACGGCCGCGCATCCACTTGGCAACCGGATCCTCGGAAGGGCGAGAGAGTATGTAAGTTGGCGAGCGCTGCACCATGGTTACGTGCGCAGCCGATTTGGCGAGCGCGGGAACCAGCGTCACCGCCGTTGCGCCGCTGCCGATAACCACGATCCGTTTGCCTGCGTAGTCGAGATTTTCGGGCCACTGCTGCGGATGCACGATGCGGCCGCGGTAACGGTCCATGCCCGGCCAGCCCGGCATGTAACCCTCCGCGTAATCGTAGTAGCCGCTGCAAACATACAGAAAATTGCAGGTGAACGGCGCCCGCTTCCCTTCCGCGCCCGTGGCCTCAATCGTCCAGAGAGCCTCCGGCGAAGACCACGACGCCCGCGTGACTTGATGCCCGAAGCGAATCTTACGGTCGATGCCATATTCGCGAGCCGTATCTCGAATGTAGTCGAGGATCGTTGAACCATCCGCTATCGCTTTTCGGTTGCGCCAGGGCCTGAATTTGTAACCGAGGGTGTACATATCGGAATCGGAACGCACGCCCGGATAACGGAACAAATCCCAGGTTCCACCGAGTGCGTTGCGCCCTTCCAGAATCGCGAAGGTCTTTGCCGGGCACTCTGTCTGTAGGAAATAGGCCGCGCCAATGCCGGAAAGCCCCGCGCCAACAATCAGGACGTCGAAATGTTCGGCGGCGCACATGTCGCCAATAGTCATATAGCGCTCGATGCGGGCCGCATGAAGTGGACCATTCGCACTTCTTTACCTCAGACGAGCATACCGAAATAAGCACTTCGCGGGATTCTATCCGAGAAAGTTCGGTCTCCATAGACCGAACCTAGAGCGCCAATGTTTTCTTGCCGTCGGCAGGCTTCGGAGATCCACTCTCGTGCAAGACTTCCTCGATCTCGACGCGTTCGCGTTTGATTTCGAGGCGCAGCCTGCCGAAGATGCTCATGTAAATGTTGGCGACCCAAACCAGCGAAAATCCAGCGATGAGATAGCCGCGCCAGCCGGGATACAGAAGCTTGTAACGCGTCAGGAACAAGAAAAGAACCGTGACGTAGTGGCTGAAGCAAAACTCGCAGGTCACGAGGTAGAACAATTTGCGCTCGAGCAGCCGCTTGCAGGTCTTGCTTCTCCGCTCGCACCAATCCCGGGGCTCGCGGAATATTTCTTCGTGGGTGACCGTCCAGGCGACGGAGGCAATGGGAATCGCGAGGATAAATAACGCAATAATTTGCTGCGAGAGGGGCATCATGCCTGCTTCTTCTCGAGGACGGCCCAACGCGCGTAGAGCTGGTCCACGGAACGCTGCGCGTCTTCCGCCTGCACGTAGGCAGAATGCAACCGGGACGCGTCCGTAACGATTTCGGGATCTTCCAGCACGGCGCGTTTCACGCGCACGTCCTCTTCGGCTTTCGCGATTTTCTTTTCGAGTGAGGCGAGCTCGCGGCTTTCGGTATGGGAGAGTTTATTTTTGGTACCGTTCGTCTGGGTTTTAACCCCGTTCGCCTGATTCTTTGCTTCGTTCGCGGGAGCGGATTGAAGAGTCTGCGGCGCACGCGGGGAGGTCGCTTTTTCGGGCCGTTTCGCTTTACGCGAACGCTGCCAAACCTCCCATTGCGAATAATCCGCGAAGCGTTCCGCTTCGCCAAGCCCGTCAAGCCCTAAGACCAGTGTGGAGACGCGATCGAGCATGTAGCGGTCGTGGGTGACCAGGATCAGCGCACCGCGAAATTCGAGCAGGCTTTCTTCCAGGATTTCCAGGGTTGGAATGTCCAGGTCGTTGGTGGGCTCGTCAAGTAGCAAGACGTCCGCCGGCTGGAGCATCAGTTGCGCGATGAGCACGCGGGCCCGTTCGCCGCCGGAAAGTTTTCCCACCGGCCGGTTCAGGTCTTCGTTTGCAAAAAGAAATCGGGCCGCCCAGGACGCGACATGTATCACACGATCCTGATAGGTGACCGAATCGCTGTCGGGGGCAAGCGCCCGTCGCAACGACACGTCCGGGTCGAGTTCGCGATTCTGATCGAAGTAAACAATTCGCAGCGAATCGGCTTTGGTGATCCGCCCCGCTGTGGGTTCGATATCACCGCGAAGAAGCCGCAGTAGCGTGGATTTGCCGCTCCCATTGGGGCCGACCAGTCCGACGCGCATCTGGGATTGCACGATCAAACTCAGGTTCTCGAACAGCGTCCGGCCGCCGATCGCGTATGCGACGCCGTCGAGCGTGATGAGCTGCTTGGTCTGGCGATTACTCGCGGAGAAATCGATTTTTGCGCTCACCTCGCGAGTTCGTTGGTTTAAGTCGGCCAGTTCGCCAATCATCTCGTGCGCTTTATCAATGCGGGATTTGGATTTGGTGGTGCGGGCTTTGGGGCCCCGACGAAGCCACTCAATTTCGGTGTGAACCAGATTCGCCAGAGCGTCCTGCCGCTTGCCCTGCGCGTGAAGGTATTCTTCCTTGGCCTCGAGGAATTTCGTGTACGTGCCCTTCACGCGCAGAAACCCATCCGCATACAGGCGGCTGAGCTCGACGATATCGCTGGCGATGTTTTCGAGGAAATAGCGGTCGTGGCTGACGACGACGCAGGCAAAGGGCGCGTTCTGCAGAAGAGTTTCGAGCCACTTGATGCCCGCGAGATCCAGATGATTCGTCGGTTCGTCGAGAAGCAGTATGCCTGGCTCTTGCACCAGCGCTTCGACAATCGCGAGGCGCTTTTTCCAGCCGCCCGAAAGGGATGCCGTAGGCAGATCGGGATCGGCGAATCCCGCCCGGCTCAAGGCTTCGGACGTGCGGAAGTGGTGGTCAGCGTGCGACACGCCCGCCCGTTCCAGCGCGGCTTCGATCACTGAGCTGCACGTGGAAGCTTCGGGAAATTCCGAAATCTGAGTAACCAAGATTAAGCGCGTTCCCTTGCGCACCGCGACGTCGCCGCTGTCCGGCTTCACACCCCCACAAAGAATTTCCAGCAGCGTGGATTTTCCCGAGCCGTTGGGGCCAATCAGGCCAATACGGTCGCCATCTGAAATGGTGAAGGAGATATTCTGGAACAGCGGAGCAGCGCCGAACCTTTTGGACAAACCCTGAGCATTGATAATCGGGGGCAAATTGTTCTGTTTCTCCTGAATGATTTTACCCTTGAATGAGCCGGCGGCGCAAAACGACCTGCTAGAATGGCCGCATCCAGTGGAAATGGAGCCGAGATTTATGGGGCGCGACAATGCGAACGAACATTTTGACGTGCTGATCGCGGGCGCCGGCGCGGCGGGATTGATGTGCGCGATCGAAGCCGGGAAACGCGGCAGGCGCGTCGCGGTTCTGGAGCACGCGGAACGTGCCGGAAAAAAGATTTTGATTTCGGGCGGGGGGCGGTGCAACTTCACGAATTTGCATTGCCGGCCCGATCATTTCATCTCGGCGAATCCACATTTTGCGAAGTCGGCGCTGGCACGGTACACCCCGCAGGACTTTATTGCGCTGGTGGAGAAGCATGGGATCAAGTATCACGAAAAAACGGTGGGCCAACTGTTCTGCGACCGGGCGGCCCACGAGATTACGGGAATGTTGGAAGCAGAGTGCCGCGAAGCCGGAGTGAAAGTGATCGTCGGCGCCAGGATTCGGGAGGTACGCAGAGCGGATGGTTTCGTGGCAGCTTGCGACTCGGCGGAGTTTCGCGCGCCGGCGTTGGTCGTCGCGACGGGCGGCCTTTCGATCCCGAAAATGGGGGCGACGGCCTTCGGATACGACATTGCCAGGCAATTCGGGCTGAAAATCTGCAAGACGAATCCGGGGCTCGTGCCCCTGTTATGGGGAGCCGAGGATCGGAGCAAGTATTGCGATCTCGCCGGAGTTTCGGCAGAGGTCGCCGCGGCGGCGAACGGACCGACGTTCCGCGAAGGGATGTTGATCACGCACCGGGGATTAAGTGGGCCGGCGGTGCTGCAGGCTTCTTCGTATTGGAAAGAGGGAGTTCCCATTCACATCGACCTCGCACCTGAACGCGACGTTCTCGGGACGGTGCGCGAGGGCGCTGGCAGAACCAGCGCGCAAGTGCGCTCGGCCCTGCAACACGTCTTGCCGAAGCGATTCGCGACGCGCTGGCTTGAACTTCACCCGAGCGATACGTGGAGCAACACGTCACTCGACGAATTCGAGCGTGAGCTTCACGACTGGACTTTGTTTCCCTCCGGCACCGAGGGCTACGATAAGGCTGAAGTAACAACCGGCGGCGTGGACACGGACGAACTGTCGAGCAAAAGCATGGAGAGCAAGAAAGTCAAAGGGCTATTCTTCGTCGGCGAGGTTGTGGACGTAACCGGGCAGCTGGGCGGCTTTAATTTTCAATGGGCCTGGGCCTCGGGAGCGGCGGCGGGGCGGTCTTTGTAACGCGCGGACGTAGCGGTTATGATGCGGCCGTCAAAGATTCATTACGCCGCGCGGGAGCTCACACGCGCGGAGCACGACGCCCCGGGGCCTTTTAGAGGATACGCATGAGTTCCGCAAAAAACAGTGGCGTCGCATTTCCGTCCGCCCTACCATCGGCGCGGACCATCGAGTATCCGACGAACGGCACCATCTTCTCCCAAGAAGATCGGTGCACGGACGTTCACTACATCAAGATGGGCGTGGTGAAGCTAATGCTCGTGTCCAGGCGCGGCAGGAGCGGCATCCTGGGATTTTTGGGCCCTGGGGATTTTTTTGGGGAGGGCTGCCTCAGCGGCAGGGCATCGTATCTAACGTCAGCGATTGCGCTGGTTCCGACGACGGTAAACGTGGTCAAGCAGAAAAAGATGATTGAGATCCTGGGGGCGGAGCCGGCGGTGTGCTCGCGTTTCATCAACTATCTACTGGCGCGAAACCACAGGATTGAAGAGGATTTGATCGATCATCTGTTCAATTCCTGCGAGCGGCGGCTGGCCCGCACGCTGTTGCTGCTGGCGCAATATGATAAAGGCAGCACCGAGGCGCTGGTCCTATCGCAAATCACTCATGACACGCTGGCGGAAATGGTTGGATCCACGCGTCCCCGCGTCAGTGTGTTCATGAACAAATTCAGGAAGCTGGGATTTATCCACTACACGCGAAGCGGAGGATTGAAAATCTATCAATCGCTCGCGAAGGTTCTGGAGGAATGAGGCCGGCGATGCGGCGGCAACAAAGTTTTGCTAGGCACTTGTTTCGTACATTTTGCAGGGGTAGGATAACGTTATTCTTCTGGTATTTATAGCATGGAGATGAGCGTGGCCCAAGGTGAGCTAAGTCCGCGAACGAGCCTCAGCAAAATCGATCTACCCCCCGCATCGCTGGCAAATTACCTCGCGGACTTCGAGCGCCAAGATGGTCCGATGTTTTTCGACGGAGCGTCGAGCAACGACGATCCGTATTCAGCGGCGCGAAAACGCTTCAAAATCCTAATCGCCGACGATCATGAAGCCGTGCGACGCGGATTGCGATCGGCAGTGATTTCCGCAGGTTGGGATCTTTGCGGCGAGGCGATCCATGGAAAAGACGCGGTCGAAAAAGTCGAGCAACTCAAACCCGACCTGATCATCCTGGACCTCAGCATGCCGGTGATGAACGGGCTCGACGCTGCCCGCGAGATACGGAAGAAAGCGCCGAACGTAAAGATCGTAGGCTTCACGATGCACGAATCCGCGCAAGTGCGGGAACAAACCTCGATGATCGGATTTCACGCGCTGGCGGCGAAGTCCTCGCCTCTGGGAAACCTGCTGGCCACGGTGAAATCGATTCTCGAAGCGTCCTAGCGCGGCTCGCTCGCGCGGAATTCTTTCGGGATTGCGAAGGAATTGCGGGAGTCCACGGGGCGCAGCCCATTGCAAAATGGCTTCGCGGCTCAGGCTTCGACGATTTGATTGCGGATTGCGTAGCGGACCAGCTCGCTGACCGTGTGTATTTGCAACTTACGCATGATGTTCGCGCGGTGCGTTTCGGCGGTCTTCACGCTGATGTTGAGTGACGAAGCAACTTCCTTGCTGCTCTTCCCCTCCGCGAGCAACTGCACGATTTCGCGCTCGCGCGTAGTCAGCCGCTCGCGAAGCGGTTCCGAGGCGTCTTGCTTCGGACCGCCCTCGCTAAAGCTCGTCAACATAACCTCGGTGGCGCGCGAGGTGAAGAATGGCTTCTTTTTCGCTAGCGATTCGACCGCAATCACCAGATCGCGGTCGGAGTCCGACTTCACGATATAGCCGCGCACTCCCGCCTCGAGAATTTCCCGAATCAATTGATCGGAGTAGTGCGCGGAGAAGATCAGAACCTCGGTGTCCGGCGAAGCCTTCTTGATGCGCCTGGCCGCGTCCACGCCATTGAGATCGGGCATGCTGATATCGAGAATCACGATGTTGGGTTTCAACTCCTCGGCCTTGGCCACCGCTTCGCGCCCGGTCGTGGCCTCGCCGCAGATCTCCCAGCCCGCATGGGGCTCGAGCAGCGTCCTTACGCCGCGCCGCATCAGGTCGTGATCATCGGCGATCAGGATACGAACCGTTTTCATCTACCCTCCAGGACGTGCTTTGGCATAAATCGTGAGTTTCGGACTTCTAGTTCAACCACGCTTGCGCTGAATCTCCTTCGAAGGAGACGGTTTCTGTGAGGCTATATACAACACACCAAACCACGTTGTCAAAACCGAGCTTCTTCCCGGATCTTGCTGGTTGCCGTCGATCCAATTCAAAGCGGTCCGGACCGAACGCAAATATTCCCGACAGTATAGCAGGCAACTACGCATGCTCCCTGGGAAGCCTGATTCGAAAGGCCTTGCGTAAGTTTTACGAGCCATCCGCCAAAATTTCCCTGGAAAACGGCCTTGGCGTGAGCGGGTACGGAAGCGCAGTTTATATCTCTTGTTGTGAATAAGTTAGCGCGATGGTTTGCGGAAGTATGGCCCCAGAGTTGCTTTTCCACATTACGGGAAGGCCATTGATATGCCAGGATTGAAACCGCCGGAAGGCATGAAGTTCACTTACGATATTTTTAGGAAGTTCGTGGGGGACGGACCGGTTTGGATCGAGACCGTCCAGGGCATCGAGACGTGCAAATCACGACTGCTGGATCTAGTGCGAAGAAGTCCCGGCGAGTATTTCGCGTTCGATCCCGTACATTCGCGAGTGGTCGCCAATAGTTCAGATTCCGCAACGGTGTAATCTTCATTCGCGCGCGTCAGGCAATTCGACGTCTTTTGCAGCTTTATCGTCGCGTAAACCCAGGAACACGGCCTGACGCACTTTCTGGTCCGCCGTAATCTCATGATATGAAACCTGAGCGACGAGCTTGGGGGCCAGGAACGAGACGTTCTTCGCGCGAGGCAGATCAACAAACGGGGATTCCGATCGGACCAACGGCCGGAGCTTGGCGTAGACGGCAGCGAGAGTCGTTTCGTCGAATCCTGTGCCCACCTTTCCAGCGTAATGCAGTTTCCCACCTGAGTACGCGCCCAGCAAGAGCGCTCCAAAGTGTTTTCGCTGACCAGCGGGCTTTGTGAAACCGCCGATGATGAACTCATCTTGCCGGTGGATCTTTACCTTTAGCCAATAATTGGAGCGCGATTCGATGTAAGGAGAAGACAGGTCCTTGGCAATGATGCCTTCGAGTCCTTTTCGTCTGGCGATTTTGTAGGCTTCCACTCCGCTCGCGGCGAGGCGTTTGGATGGCATCAGCCCCGGAGCGCCGGAAATCGCCCTCTCCATGGCCGCTCGCCGCACGGAGAGCGGTTCGCGGCGAAGGTCCTTGCCGTTCATGAACAGGCAATCGAAAACGATAAACACCGAGCCGGTTGCCGCGCGTTGCAGAAGTTGAAAGCGGGAAACGCGCGCGCGGTCGAACACCACCACTTCGCCATCGAGTAGCAGTGTGGCGGGACGGAGCGCCTGAACTGCGGCGGCGACGCCTGAGAATCGCGCGGTGCGATCGATCGCGTTGCGGGAAAATAAGCGCACGGTTCGGCCTTCCTTGTAGGCGAGCACGCGGTAGCCATCGTATTTCTCTTCGTACACCCAGCCCTGGCGATCGAGTGGTTCGCGGACCAGAGTCGCAAGCATGGGACGCGCACGGAATGGAATTGAGTTTTTCACGGTGGCGAGAGCGGAAACCGGTCTGTTGGATTACTTTGATTTCCTTCGCGGCGTGCGGCCCGGAGCAGCAACTCGCGCACCTTTTGCGCGCGGCACCGCAGGCGTCACCTGGCGCGCAGGCTTCGGCGTTGCCGGATCTCCGGTCGCGGCTTTTGCCACATCTCCGCCACCATCCGCGGCGATTTGGGCGAGGAAGCGGTTGCTCACGATGGAACGCGGTTTTTCGGCGGTGATATCAGCAGTGGACGCGTACTGATCGCGGTGCTTGATCAGCAACCAGGATTTGCCGTCGCTGCGGCCATAACCGTGCGTGCGCACCAGAACCCACGAACCCTTCAGCTTTTTTCCTTGCAGCGTGATTTTCAAATCGCCTTTTGCCAGCGCGGCGTCTACGTCGTCCTGTTCCGGGGTCCAGGTTCCCTGGTCCCAGACCATCACCGTGCCGCCGCCGTATTCGCCCTCCGGAATCACGCCCTCGAACGTGGCGTAATCCACAGGATGATCTTCCACCTGCATGGCCAGCCGCTTGATCGAGGGGTCGAGCGACGGGCCTTTGGGGACGGCCCAGGAAAGCAACACTCCTTTCCACTCCAGGCGAAAATCGTAGTGCAGCGCGGTAGCGCGGTGTTTTTGAATGACGTAGATCAACGAGCCGTGTTTTTGTTTTGTCCCCGTTTTGCCCGAAGGTTCGGGAGTAACGCTAAAGTTTCGCTTCTTGCCATATTCCTTAAGCGGCATGGTTTTCCTCTCGAAAACGAATCCGAAATTAGGAGTGCAGAATTCACCAGAAGCGCGCGGGAGTCAATCGAGACGATGCTGTAACCACCGCGCGGAAAAACTTCTGGAACGCTAGTCGGCTACACGCGTAGTCGGGTCGCGGCGCGAAATTTGCTTCCGCGTGGGATTGCGCCATTCGCGACCTTCACGCCGCAACAATTCGGTGGCCTGGTCCGGTCCCCAAGAGCCTGCCGCATAATTGGGAAAATCGCGCGGCGGCAGCGCTTTCCACACGTCGAGAATCGGCTGGACCACCGTCCACGCCGCCTCGACCATGTCCGCGCGCTGAAATAAGGTGGGATCGCCCATCATGCAATCGTAGAGCAGCGTCTCATAACCCGTCGAAGGCGTGGTGCCGAAATAGTCCGCGTATTGAAAATCCATATTCACGGCGCCTAACCGTACCACCGGTCCGGGCACCTTGGCTTCGAAGCTGAGTGAAATTCCCTCATTGGGTTGAATGTTCAAGACCAACTCGTTGGGCGGAATTTTTTCCACCGATGTTTTGCGGAAAAGAATAAACGGAGGGCGCCGGAAGCGAATGACGATTTCGGTCAGCCGCTCCTTCATGCGTTTTCCGGTGCGCAAATAAAAAGGAACTCCGGCCCAGCGCCAGTTGTCGATATTCAGCGCCAGCGCGACGAAGGTTTCCGTGGTGGACGCGGAATTCACGCGCGGCTCGGTGCGGTACGCCGGAACGTGCCGACCGTCCACGGTTCCCTCGCCGTATTGGCCGCGCACCGCGTGATCCAGTACGCGTTCCGGATTCATGGGCTGAATGGCGCGGAGGATTTTGGTCTGCTCGTCATGCACGGCGGCAGCGTCGAAAGAAATCGGAGGCTCCATCGCGGTCAGGCTGATAAGCTGGAAAATATGGTTCGGCACCATGTCGCACATCGCGCCGGCGCGATCGTAGTAGTCACCGCGCAATTCGACGCCGAGTTCTTCCGCGACCGTGACTTGCACGTGATCGACGTAGCGGCGGTTCCAGACCGGCTCGAAAATACCGTTGGCAAAGCGGAACGCGAGAATATTTTGGACGGTTTCCTTGCCCAGATAATGATCGATCCGGTAGACCTGATTTTCCCGCAAGACCTTGCCGATTTCGTGGTTCAGGGCCACCGCGGTAGCGAGGTCGTGACCGAACGGCTTTTCGATGACCACGCGCCGCCATTTGCCATTGACCTCATTGGTCAATCCGGCCACGCCGAGTTGTTTCACGACGATCGGAAAGAACGTGGGGCTCGTAGCCAGATAAAAAAGGCAATTGCCTTCCGTATCCTGTTCCTTTTCGACCTCGGCAAGCAGCGCCTCAATCTTCTGGAAGAGTTTCGGGTCCTGAAAATCTCCGGATAGGTAATAGAGCCGCTTGGCGAACCAATCCCACGTTTCGCGGTCCAAAGCGCTGATCGTGTATTCACCCTCTTCTGGGGCCATTCGCGAACGAAATTCGTCGATGGAATATTCTTCACGCGAAACACCTACGATGGCGAATTGATCGGGGAGCAGTTTTCCTTTCGCGAGATTGTAGAGCGCGGGGATCAGCTTTCGTTTCGTCAAGTCGCCGGCCGCGCCGAAAATAACCATGGCGCATGGCGGAGCGGGCCGGCCTTGCGCGCCCAATGCAGCGTCAACCGAATCGAAAGTTCCCATTACGTCCTTTTATGCAGGAGGCGGTCGCGACTCACGATTTGGACTGCGGCAGCTTGGGCTGTTGCCTTCCGGGCCATCACCAGCGACCGCAGCTCGCGCTAAGAAAGGGCCTTTTGAATTGCGTTTTGCAAGGTCGTCAAACCCGCCGCTAAATCGGCTCCCAGATGGACGCGTAGGGCGCGGCGATTGCGATCGGCGAGAACCTGAAAATCGCCGCGAGCCTGGGCTGTTTTTACGATTCCGAAGGTGTATTTCTGGCCGGGCACGGCAAGATCCGCAGCGTCATCGCAGGTAATCTGCAGGAACACGCCGGAGTTTGGGCCGCCTTTGTAAGCCTGTCCCGTCGAGTGCAGGAACCGCGGACCGAAACCGAGGCACGTTGCCACTTTCTTCTTGTCGCGAATGGAATGGCGCACGGTTTGTAACTGAGCTTGATGCGCGTCGTTGCGTTCAATGTAGGCGAGAAGGCCCAGATAATCGCCGGGTTTGAAGCGATTGAAATGCGCTTTCAAATATCCGATCAGACTTGCATCGTTGCCGGCGGCTTGTTTGAGGGCGTCCGTATTCTTCGGGTCGCTAAAAAGCTTGATTCCGTTCCCCTCAAAGAATGGCGTCTCTGCCGGAAGCGAGCCGGCCTTTTCATACTGATCCGTAAGTTTGCGTGTTTCGATCTTGCTCGCTTCCACGTCGGGCTGGTTGAAGGCATTCACGCCGATGATCGAGCAGGCCACGGCAACCGCAATTTCCCAGCGGAAAAACGCCTGACCGAGGTCGTACTTGTCGGCGATAGCGATGCGAACCACGGGTTGACCGGATTTTTCGAGAATGTCCACGGCGGTGTCCAGCGTCGCGTCAGAGCTGCCGTCGAGGCGCACGTACACAAAAATTCGGTCTTTCCCGTATACTTCCGCCGTGCCGATCGCTTCGCGGTCGACTGGAATCATGCCTTTGCCTTCTTTTCCCGACGATTCCGCGATCAGCTGTTCGAGCCAGGCGCCCAGATCAGAAATTCCCGGGGACGTGAAAAGCGTGACCTTGTCGCGGCCCAGTTTTTGCCCCGCGCCGAGAATCGCGCCCAAAATCGCGCCGGGGTTCTTGTCGGCGGGCACCGAAGCGCCGCACCCCGTGACCATTTCCTCGGCATGCTCGAGGAACTTTGCAATGCCCACACCCTGGATCGCCGCCGGAACCATCCCGAAATTCGAAAGCGCGGAATACCGTCCGCCGATGCTCGGCACCCCGTAGAAAATATTGCGGAAGCCATCCGTCTCGGCAACTTTCTGCATATGCGAGCCGGGATCGGTCGTGGCGATAAAACGCTTGCCCGCTTCCGCCGGGCCCACCGCCTTAGTCACGAGGTCGTAGAAATATTGCTTGAAGATATTGGGTTCGAGCGTGGTACCGGATTTGCTGGCCACGATGAAAATGGTTTTGGCGATGTCGATACTTTTTTCGACGGTCCGAATCTGCGCCGGATCGGTGGAATCGAGGACGTGCATTTGGGGGCGTCCCGGTTCCTTCCCGTAGGTCTTTTCAAAAACTTCCACGCAAAGGCTGGAGCCGCCCATGCCCAGCAGGACGCAATGCGTGAAACCGGCTTTTTCGATTTCGGCGGCGATTTTCTTGAGCTTGTCGTGCTGGGCAATTTGCTCGGCCACAATCGTGAGCCAGCCGAGCCACTTACCTTCGTCGGTGTTGGTCCAAAGCGAGGCGTCCTTGGCCCACAGGCGCTTCACCTTATCGCTTTTCTTCCAGTCTTCAATCGTCGCAGCGACGGCCTTGGCAAAGTCGTCGGGTAATTTGTAAGCGAGGGTGTTCATTATTTCTTCACCGCCGCAGTCGAGCCGCTCTGTGGATCGCCCGTGTGTTGCGCCACGGCCGCCAGCAACGTGTCGAAAGCATCGGCGAACTGCTTGACACCGTCCGCCGTGAGCTTGTCCGTGGCGGCCTTCATGGAGATGCCGGCCTTTTCGAGGCCTTCCATCGTTTGACGCGCCGCATCCACATTTTCTCCCAGGCTCGCGCGTGGTTTGCCGTGATCTCGGAACGCGTCATAGGTCGCCGGCGGAATGGTGTCGACGGTGTCCCGGCCGATCAGCTCCTCCACGTAATAGATGTCGCTGTACGCCGGATTTTTGGTACTGGTGCTGGCCCACAGGACACGTTGGGTTTGCGCGCCTTTTGCAGCCAGAGCGTCCCACTCCGGGCCACTGAAGATTTGTTTGTAGCGCTGGTAAGTGAGTTTTCCATTGGCGATCGCGACTTTGCCTTTCAGATTCTTCAGCGCTGCAATATCGGCCGGGTTCGTGGTGACTTTGATCTTCGCGTCGATCTCGCCATCCACCAGCGTGTCGATGCGGCTGATGAAAAAGCTCGCGACGCTCGCGATGCGGCTGGCGTCCCCGCCTCCCTTCACAAATTGCTCCAGGCCCGCGATGTACGCTTCGCCTACACGGACGTAGACATCAAACGCGAACAGCAGCGTGACGTTGACGTTGATCCCTTCGCCGATCAATTGCTGAAACGCGGGAATGCCCTCCGGAGTGCCGGGAACTTTTATCATCACATTGGGACGACCCACCGCCTTCCAAAGGCGGCGCGCTTCGGCAAGTGTCTCCTGAGTTTTGTGCGCGAGGTAGGGCGAAACTTCCAGGCTCACGTAACCGTCGCGGAATTTTGATTGTTCATACACCGGGTGGAAGGTGTCGGCGGCGTCCTGAATGTCCTTGATCGCAAGCTGCTCGTAGCGCCCGCTCGCGTCCAGGTCCTTGCGCGCTTCGAGATCCTTCAGCGTCTGCGCGTACAGCGTGCTGCCCGTGATGGCCTTCTCAAAGATAGACGGATTGGAGGTCATGCCGCGCAAGCCGTCATTTTCAATCATCCGTTTCAATTCGCCAGTGGTAAGCAGATCGCGGCGGATGTAATCCAGCCAGACGGATTGCCCGAAGTTGAGCAACGCTTTCAGAGGATTTTGCACGGTATTTCCCTGGGCGGATGCAGGCGTTGAATTGACTGTGGTGCTCATCGTGAAGCCTCCTTCAAAGACTGCAGGTGACTCTCAACCGCGGAAACCGAGGAACTCTAATTCTACATCAGGACGAGGCGCGCTTGCATGAATGGCCGATGATTTCGGAGCCTCGCGGGAGTGCATGGCAATTAGAGCCGCCTTACGAGGCAATCGATTGCGCGATCTCTTAAATTATCTTGACGCACAACCGCGAAGGGATAACTCTTCGCATATGCCAGCCTCTCGCCGCGGCACCCGCGCCAAGCGCAGATCGAAGACAGTTGGATGGCAGCAGATTCTGGAGCTGCTGGCCGCTGAGTGGTCTATCCGGGTGGTGCAGGCTCTCGATCGCGGCCCCAAATTGTATCCGGAAATGCGACGTGAGTTTCGCTCTGCGTCGCAAACCGCGCTCGCGCAGACGTTGCGAAACCTTCAGGATGCCGGCCTGGTCTGGCGAAAGGCTTATCCGACTTCCCCGGCACGCGTGGAGTATTCGCTGACGTCGTTGGGAAAGAGTTTTATCGCGCCATTGGGAGCCCTCTGCGAGTGGGCCGATCAGCACGAACGAGAGCTAACCGCGGTTGCTACGCGTGGAGTTAAACAAGTCCGGATCACGGCCAGGAAGAGGAAAGAGCTCGAATTAGAAAACTGAAATCTCGTGCCGATGCGCGATGCGATTCCGATCGTTAGGAAGGCGCCACCAAATAAGAACGATCCGGAATTACCTCAGTGAATCGTTCGAGGCGAGACGATAGGTAAAGCGCCGCCAAGCCGAGGCTTTGGCCAGAAACCTTCCAAGCAGGGTCCGCGAAAATGATTCGAGGTCGATGTGCCGCCTGCCGCGATGAATTCGTATCGCGCGCCCGAGAAATTCCTGACCAGAAACCGGCGCGCCGTACCGGTCGAGGGAGTCGCCCTTCACCACCAGCAGGTCACTACCCCCTGTCAAATTGGGCTGGGTAATTCGCAGAACAACGCGGTGGACGAATAGCCGGCTGGCCCGTTCGTAGAGGATGATGTCGCCGGGAACAACCTGCGAAAAATCATACCGACGGACGAAAAGTTGATCGCCGGGCCGCACCCATGGGTACATGCTGCGCGCGGCCACGCGTACCGCCGCCGAACCACCGATGCGTACCTTATCGGCGACGGATTCGGATGCAGCCGGCGTCGACGAGCCACGCCGGGGCTGCTGCTCGATTGGATAAGGCGAGAGTGCGGAGGCGGCGCTCACGGAAAGTTAGATGATCCTTTGCCGAGCAGGATGCAAGCCATTCGCTCCGGCCGAGAGGAAAGCGCTCCATCGTAGCGCTTTGGCTTCGACGCAGTTAGGCCGATTTTTTGGGATGTGCCCGAAACGAGAACAGGGCGAAACTGCGCATAATGCTAACGAGGCAATTCTGACGGGGCGGTCGCCTTGGCTGCAGGTCGCCGGGCCCAGCCATATTTGCGCATTAGGCGCAACGGCCGAAGCGCAATGTACAGCGGCGCCAGGGCTTTCGGCAAGCGCATCATCACCCAGTCTTCCTCGGCTGGGACCACCGAGAGCCGCAACGCGTACCGCCAGCCTTCTGCGAATCCCGCGAGCATGCGGCGCCGGTAGCTGAGTCGCCCAGCAGCGTCGAGAGTCTGAAAATTTCGACGCATGTGGCGTTGCATGATCTCCGCCGCTAAATCTCGCGCAACCTGATCCGATGCGACGGCCGCCGCAATTTCCGGCGGCAGGGGCGCTTCGAGCGCGCTCGTCGCCAGCGCCAAGCCAAGATGAAGAATTCGTGTGGCGTGTAGCGATTCCGCGACCTGTTGCGTTTTATTCCAATCGAGCGCCGGGCAAGACTGAATCAGTTCGGAAATGTCGGCGATCCACGAAAGGCGCTCCCAGAAATCCTTTGATCCGTGAATGCAAAGCATCGGCAGCAGATGTTCCCGTGCGAAGGTGGGCACTTCGCGCCCGGCGACGTCGACCGGCGTCGTGTGCCAGAAGAATTCGTCGAGATTTGGGGGCACGGGATAATGGCGCAGGGTCAACTCGGTGTGAAGCTCGACCATGGCGCGGCGTTCGATGTCGCGGTAGTTGTATTCGCCGGGAACAAGCGCCGCGGAGGCTCCCGGCGAAAGGATCCACTCGAACTTCGGGCGGTAGCCGAGGCCGGTAATCACCTCGTGGGCGGCAGGAAGATCGCGTTGACGCAGCACGATGTCCACATCTTCAAATTCGCGGAGCGCCACGTCGCCATAGGCCTGCGCCGCAAGCACCGGTCCCTTGTACGAGACGGCCTCAATTCCCTTCGCGCGGAAAAGATCAAGAATGTGAAGGAGCTGGGCGGTGAGATAAAGGCACCGCATGGTATTGGCGCGGCACGTTTTTTTGAGCCGCTCGCTTGCCGCCGGAGGCAAAGCCACCGGCGCGAATCCAAACAAATGGCGGGCCAGCAAGGGTGTAATAGAATTTTCTTCAGCCTCGTACAGAAGGTAATCCCAGTCGAGAGATTGCGAGCTAATTTCGCGGATGAGCTGCGCCGTCCTGGAAGAGACGCGAGTGCGAGCGCAGCAGATGAGCAATTCCTTTTCGCGGTTGACTGCGCTTACGTGAGGAGGGCTCATTCATTTCCCGTCGCGCGGCGGGCCGGCAATCGGCCGACGATCGAACGACGAGAAATTCTACGCCATGTGTGGCTGGCCGGAAAGCCAGGCTCGTGGCTAAATGCGGCTCTGTAGCTGCACTGCCATCAGGGGAGGCAACGGCGTTTCCATCGGGATGCGGCGCCCGGCCTTCAAGAGCCGGGCCCGGAAATCGCTGCAATCCAAACCCGCTCCGGAGCACACGGTCTCAAAATCCACATGGCTATTGAACAGGAAGTCCTGCGCTTCGCGGCGCGCGCGCAACGTGCCGGTGCGCCAATCCTCCACGGCATGCACGAGGACCGCCGTCCACAGGCGCCGTTCCGAGATCAGCTCCTCGGTCACTGTATTCTGCGAGTTTCCGTAAACTTGAGCGTTCATCGTCCCCATGGTTTCCCCCATTTCATTGGCATGCGATGCCCCGCGGCATCCATGATTTCAAAAGTCGACTCCGATAACGCTGCGCGTAAGTGCACTCCGGCAACCAAACGAATGGGTAGGTCGTAAGCGCACGTCGCTGCGATTGAACGCTGCAAAGAAGTCAGTTCGAATGTCTTATCAGAACATCAGCGATGGTGAAGAGCCTCGAATTACGCGGGAGGAATGCTCCGCGCGAGCGCACTCGTTCCACTGCGGAACATGGGAATTTCGAGGTGAGCGGGAGCGTGCGGCTAGTTTAACAATTCGGCGCCAAGGATTTCACGCAGCTTCAAGGCCAGAGCATTCAAGGTGAACGGCTTTTGCAACAGGACTGCGTCCGATTCCAGAATGCCGTGGTGGACGACGGCCTGACCGGTGTAGCCGGACATGAAAAGAACGCGAATGTCGGGCCGGACCGTTTTGACGCGTTCGGAAAGTTCGCGTCCGCTGATTCCCGGCATCACCACGTCCGTCATCAGCAAGTGGATCTTGCCATCGTGCATGGCGGCAAGTTCCAAGGCAGCATGGCCATTTTCGGCCTCGATCACGCTGTAACCGATCATTTGCAGGTATTCGCGGGCCAGTTCTCTGACGCCTTTCTCGTCCTCAACCAGGAGGACCGTCTCGGAGCCGCGCGGAGTTGCGCGAAACTGCGCGGGCGGCTCAAAACTCGGCAGCGCTTTTTCTTCTTCGATGCGCGGCAGATAGACCTTAAAGCTTGTACCGCGACCGGGTTCGCTGTAAACCCAAACGTAGCCTCCGCTCTGCTTCACGATTCCGTATACGGTCGCAAGGCCGAGCCCGGTTCCCTTCCCCTTTTCCTTGGTGGTAAAAAACGGCTCAAAAATATGGGCCTGCGTTTCCGCATCCATCCCGCAGCCGTTGTCCGTCACCGCGAGCATTACGTACTTGCCGGGCGCCAGCACGGCGGGCGGGTGCGCGAAACTGGCGTCCAATTCGGCGTTGGCGGTTTCGATGGTCAGGCGGCCGCCCTCCGGCATGGCGTCGCGAGCGTTGACGGCGAGATTCAGAATCACCTGCTCGATCTGGCTGCGGTCGGCCTTCACCAATCCCAGATCGCGCGCGCTCGTCGTCTCCAACTGCACATCTTCACCGATCAGCCGGCGCAGAATTTTTTCCATGTCGGCAACGACAGCGTGAATGTTTAACACTTTCGGCGCCAGCATCTGTTTGCGGCTGAACGCGAGCAATTGGCGCGTCAGGGAAGTCGCCCGTTGCGATGCCGTTTGAATCTGCTCGGCGTTGCGGTGTAACGGATCGCCCTGGGGCAATCGCTCAGCAAGGAGGTCCGCATAGCCTTGGATTACCATCAAGAGATTGTTGAAGTCGTGGGCAATTCCTCCGGCCAGCCGGCCGACTGCTTCCATCTTCTGCGCCTGACGCAGCTGTTCTTCGAGTTGCTTGCGGTCGCTGATATCGAGGGCCATGCAAATCGCGCCCTGCAGTTCACCGTCTCTGCTGCGCAACGGCTCGACGTGGCAGGTGTAGGACCCGCCTTTCCATTCGGAATGGAAGGTCATCGATTCACCGGCGATCGCGCGGCGGTGCGCCGCGATCGGCAAAAATGTGGAATCCGTAGTGCCAAAATATTCGAATAACGACAGGCCGCTGGCGAGGTTCGGCTTCAGGCCAAGCCGGGCAAGGCCCGCGCCGACTGCGGAGGTGAAGCAGAGACTTCTATCGACGGTCCAGAGTGCCGCGGGCAATTGCTCGACCAGGACGCGCAACCGTGCTTCGCTCTCCCTGATTTTTTCTTCCGCGCGCTTGCGTTCGATCGCCAGGGCGATTTGGCCGCCGACCGAAGCCAGGAATTCCAGGTCGCGTTCGGTATAGGCGAGTTCGTTTTCATAGTGCTGCACGACCAGGACGCCGATGGTCGCGGCGGGAGTGCGCAACGGGACGCCAAGCCATGAAGGTGACGGTGTTCCGACCAGTTCCACTTCGCCATCGGCCGTCAAGCGATCGAAGACATTCTGTGGAATCAGCATGGCGCGCCCGGTTTTGTAGACGTGCGCGGTGCAACTTCGTCCCACTTGCTGCGGAGGCGGCGCCTGGTCGAATTGATCCACAAAAAATGGAAAATGAAACATCTCCGACGAAGGCTCGTAGAGCGCGACGAAACAATTCTCGGCGTACAAGACCTTCTTGAGCGCCTGATGAATCAAGTAAAGCAGATCATCGAGATTATCGGTGACGCTCACGCTGCGAATAATTTCAAAGGTGACCTGCCGCTCCAATTCCGCGCGCTTCAGGTCGGTAATGTCCTCCATGGTTCCTTCGTAGGCAACCACCTTGCCCATTTGGTCGCGCACCACGCGAGCGTTCTCGGACACCCAAATCGGGGCGCCATTCTTGCGGCGCAGCTGATATTCGAACCGCTCGACGGCGCCGTCTGCCTCCATGCGGCGCATAAATTCCACCCGCGCCTGGGGGTCCGCATAGAAATCCGTACTGACATCGCGACCGCTGTCGATCATTTCCTGCGGCGAAGAATATCCGCACATGCGCGCCAGCGCGGGATTCACGCTCAGGAGTTGGCCCGCGACCGAAGCCTGGAAAATTCCCTCCACCGCATTTTCGAATAGCAGCCGCAGACGCTCTTCGGCTTCCCTCCGCGCGCACTCGGCCTGGCTGCGTTCGGTGATGTCTTCGTACATGGCGAAACTGCCAATGCATTTCCCGTTGACGACCAGGGGCACACAGACGATTTGAACGTCGACGGGTGTGCCGTCGCTGCGCCGGCGGCGGGAATTGGCGCGGAATGTTTCGCCCGAGGAGGCGCGCGAGCTGAGGGCGACTGCCTCGGATCGCAATTCATCGGGAGCAAGAAGGGCGTCGAGGTCCATGCCCAGAATTTCAGGCTGGCGATATTTGAACACCGTTTCAAAAGCGGGATTGCACATACGGATGCGACGCTCGAGATCGACGACCACGATGGCGATGGGATTATTCTCCATCATGGCGCGAAGTGAAGCGGTTTGCTCCGCAGCCTTCGCTTCGGCCGTGAGCCGCGCGGTTATGTCCACCGCGGACACCAGCACAGCGTGGCGGCCGGCATAACGGATTCCCTGCGAAGTAATCTCGGCGTCGAAGATCTCGCCGTTCTTGCGGCGATGCTTCCACGCGCCTTGCGTGGACAGCGTCTTGGGGCGATTGTGGACCGTTTCCATCAGGCGCCGCACGTCCTCGGCAGGCCGGATGTCCGATACTTTCATTCGCAGGAATTCTTCCCGCGAGTAGCCGTAATTCTGGATGGCCGCCTCGTTGACCTCAAGGTAATCCAGTGTTTTCTGATCGAACACGAACATCGGGTGCGGGTGCTTTGAAAAAAGGAGCTCGAAATTCAAGTAGGGATGGGAGTTGGCAGAGCCTCCGCCATCGCCCTCGAGTGCCGCGGTCGCAGGGGTTTCGCCGTCACGTAATGATGGTATGCGCAGCGAATCTTCACCTTCGGTCAGTAACGTGGCGGATTTTTTACGCATGGCCCAAGGTCCGGGATGGCGTCGCCCGGCGGATTTACCCCGCAGCTAGGTTAGGAGGCAGAGGACCGTGCGCCAATGGTACGTTCGTACCAAAGCCGCACATTTAGTGACACTTACGAACAGCGCAGATTTCTGTCCAGGGAACGTGGCGGGGGCTCTCGGCGGTTGGATTTGGGAGGAAAATCGCGGCCAAATCGAACTCGCCCAACTGCTTTGGGGGAACACCGCAACAACTCTCAGCCGGTATAGACGCTATTTCTTGGGTCGCGATTCAGGCGGCACTAAGTTGTTGGCTCGGTAATAGGCGACGAGCAGGCCGTAGTGCTCGCCCATGTGCTCGGTATAGCCGATCCAATCGTCCAGATGCTTTAGAACTCCGGCGTCCCCTTCCTTTTGAATTTCAGCAGCGCCATCGTCCACGGACTTCTTGAGGAAGGCAATTACTTCGGCTTTGGTCTTGTACTCGGCGGCGGGAGGGTCGTTGCGTGCATCGCCCATTTTGGTGCCGGTGACCTGATTGAGCAGGCCGAAGTTTGAGCCGGCGATGTGCAATAGCACCGCGGAGAAGGTGCGCGTGGCGGGCGTCAGCTTGTATCCATGTTTGTCGGCCGGCCAGTCTTGCGCCATGGTCAGCAGGCGCGTGCCGACGTCGTTCCAGCTCTCGAGCACGGCTTGCGAGGGAGTCTTAGGTGCGGCGGCAGGTTGTTGAGCGAGTGCGGTTCCAGTGAAGACGCTCGCCAAGACCAGCGTCGCGAGTACGACCGTAGAGCGTGCAATTCGATGCATCGGAAAGTCCCCTTGGTACGGCCCTCGCTTGCGCCCCGCGGGCCGCGGCTAGCCTACTCAGCTTTCGTCGCCAAGTCCAGCAACCCGTTTCGACAAAACAGAAACCAATTTGCCGCCATTTGGTGTTGCATGGCCGGTTCGGTAAGATGAAAGTGGTATTTCGCTCCGTGGCGCGGTTAGCTATCGTCTAGGCTCATGGAAAAACAAGATCCCAAGTCTGAGTTCGCGGCGTCGACCCAAAAGCCCTTGTCCCGAGAACTCGAGCTTATCGTGACGGGCCAGCACTCCGATCCTTTCGCTGTGTTGGGACCTCATTGGATCAAGAATGATGGCTCGCGGATTTTGGCGATTCGATTCTTTCGCCCCGGTGCGGTCCAGGCCAGCGTGGCGTTGGATCAGGCGAAGGCGATTTATCCCGCGATCCTGATTCAGGCAGCGGGCGTCTTTGAGGTCATGCTTCCGGCCACCGCGATCAGTACCGCCGCGGGCCAGCCCGTCGACCCCAGCGCGTATCGCCTGCACTTCAGTTTCCCAGATGGCAATCGCTTTGAAACGATCGATGCGTACGCTTTTCCACCGGTCCTCACCGATTACGACCTCTATCTATTTGGCGAGGGCACCCATTACCTGAAGTATGAAAAGCTTGGCGCGCACGTCCGCGAGGTCGCCGGCGTGCGCGGCGTGCATTTCGCGGTCTGGGCGCCGAATGCGAAGCGCGTTAGCGTGGTGGGCAACTTCAATTTCTGGGATGGCCGCGTGCATGCCATGCGCGAACGCGGAACGAGCGGTATCTGGGAGATTTTCATCCCGGAACTGGGCGACGGCGAAGTCTATAAGTTCGAAATTCTTTCGCGCATCGGCAATTACATCGGCTTGAAATCAGACCCCTACGGCTTTTCAGGTGAAGTGCGGCCCAAGAATGCGTCCATCGTGCGAACGATTGACGGCTACGCCTGGAGTGACAAAGCGTGGATCGACGCACGAACAAAGCGCGACTGGCTCCATGCGCCACTGTCGATCTACGAACTCCACGCCGGATCGTGGCGGCGCAATTCGCAAGAAGGAAATCGCTGGCTGACTTACCGCGAATTGGCGAAGGAACTAATCCCTTACGTCAAGCAGATGGGTTACACGCACATCGAATTGCTGCCGATCATGGAACACCCCCTCGATCTATCCTGGGGATACCAAACCGTCGGCTACTTCGCGGTAACCAGCCGCTTCGGCTCGCCCGCGGACTTCATGTATTTCGTGGACCGCTGCCATCAGGAAGGCATTGGCGTGCTGCTCGATTGGACTCCCGCGCACTTCCCGCGCGATGCGCATGGGCTGGGATTCTTCGATGGGACGCACCTGTACGAGCACGCCGACCCCAAGCGTGGCGAGCAACCCGACTGGGGCACGTTTGTTTTCAATTACGGGCGCAACGAAGTGCAGAACTTCCTGATTTCGAACGCGCTGTTCTGGATCGACAAGTATCACTTGGACGGTCTGCGCGTGGACGCCGTCGCCTCGATGCTTTATCTCGATTATTCGCGGAAGCCGGGCGAGTGGATTCCCAATCAATATGGCGGCCGCGAGAATTTAGAGGCGATCGCCTTTTTGAAGCATTTGAACGAAGTTCTGCACACGCGGCATCCGGGCGCCTTGACGATCGCGGAAGAATCCACGTCGTGGCCCGCGGTTTCGCGCCCCACCTATGTTGGCGGCCTGGGTTTCGACCTGAAATGGAACATGGGCTGGATGAACGATACCCTGCGCTATTTTGCGTTCGATCCCCTGTACCGCCAGTATCACCACAACGAGCTCACGTTTTCGATGATTTACGCCTTCCACGAAAATTTCGTTCTGCCGCTCTCGCATGACGAGGTGGTCCACGGCAAGCGCACGCTGCTCGAAAAGATGCCCGGAGATAACTGGCAGAAATTCGCGAACTTGAGACTGCTCTTCGGGTACATGTACGCGCATCCGGGCAAGAAACTATTGTTCATGGGTAGCGAACTGGCCCAGCGCGACGAATTTTCGGAAGCGGGCAGCGTGGACTGGTCGCTGGAAAAATCTCCGCCGCATCGCGGGGTCCAGCGCCTGATCGACGACCTGAACCACTTGCACACCGGCGAACGGTCGCTTTTCGAGGTGGATTTCGAGTGGTCCGGCTTCGAATGGATCGACGCGAATGATGCCCTGGACAGCATCTTGAGCTTCATCCGTCGCGCCAAGAACCCCGAGGATTTCATCGTGGTGGTCTGCAATTTCACGCCCGTGGTGCGCGAGAATTATCGCATTGGCGTTCCCTCATCCGGCTATTACCGCGAAATCCTGAACAGCGACTCGGCCTACTATGAAGGCAGCGATGCCGGCAATTCTGGCGGGGTCCGCGCTGAACCCATTCCCTGGCATGGCCGCCCGTGGTCCATCAAGATCCGCGTCCCTCCCTTGGCCGCCGTGTACTTCAAACCCCAGCGCGACTGATATTCCCCTATCGGCCACGGAACATTTTTGCGGGGCTCTCCGTATCTATGGTCAGGAAGAGCGTCGGGGGCTTCCCAAAATGCGAAAAACAACTCAGCTCCTAGAGGCGATGTGTCTAGTGGTGGCGTCAATGACGGGAACGGCCGCGAGTGCGATGGCCGCGCCGGGAGAACGCTATTTGCATGTAAAGGTCGAAGACGCGAAAGAGGGCGAGAGCGTCAACGTGAATCTGCCGCTATCGATCGCGGAAAAACTGCTGCCTGCAGTGAATAAAGGGAAGTTGCACGACGGCCGGGTGACGATCGGAAGCACGGACATGAATGGAATTGACGTGAGGGCCTTGCTGGATGCGATCCGCACCGCATCGGACAACGAATTTGTAACCGTGAAGGAAAAAGACGAGGACGTGCGTGTCGCGAAGTCCAACGGAAACCTGGTGGTGCACGTGCGCTCGCACGACAAAGACAATGAAAACGTGGACGTGACCATTCCGCTCAAGGTGGTTGACGCGCTGTTCTCCACCGCAAAGGACAACGAACTGAACATCGTCGCGGCGCTCCATGAGCTCAGTGACGCCGGCGACGCCCTGCTCATCACCGTTCAGGATGCTTCGCAACATGTGCGCGTTTGGGTCGATTCACACAGCTCTGCGGACTAACTCACGATAAAGGAGAGATCCGATGATACTGCTGGGTAAAATCGCGCTGGGCCTTACCGGAACGATGCTGGCCGGGGTCGGCCTGATCTGCAGCGAAGGCATGATCGAGGTCAACGTGGTGGAGAAGCAGCCGGAGGCGCACCACGTTTACGTCCTGGCCCCGGCGATGATCGTGCCCATCGCAGCGCATTTTATTCCAAGGGAAAAGCGGGGCGAGGCTTCGCAACACCTTGGGCCCTACATGCCGGAGATTCGCGCCGCGCTCGGTCAGTTACGGCAGTGCGACGATTTCGTGCTGGTGGACGTGCAGGACCGCGACGAGCATGTGGAAGTACGGAAGCTGGGCGGTTCGGTGGTCGTGGACGTGAAGGACCAGGATGACACGGTTCATGTGTCCGCGCCAATTCGATCCATCGCGAGCACGCTGGAAGAAATCGCCGCGTCTGACTCGGAACCGAGGAACTAGTCCGCGGCGATTCTCCTGCCTGGCGAGCGTCACGACGACGCGGACGAGGCTCGCGAGAATGGCGACGGAAGGGTCAGGCCGCGGAATCTTTCGAGGGTATCCAGTAAACTTCCTGACGCAGGGATTGTTTGTCGAAGCCGCGGCGCGTCAGAATCCCGTTGCCCAATTCGATCATCTGGGGATGACCGCAAAGGTAACCGGTGGTATCGGCGATTACCAAATCCCACTTGTCAACATATTTTCGAATCACGTCCTCGACGCGCCCGGTTTCGCCGGCCCAATCCGCATCTTCCCATGGCCGGCTCACCGTGGGAATATAAGTAAGCCAGGGAACCTCGGCGGCCACGCGTTCGAGCTCTTCGCGATACCCAAACTCCCAGGAGCGGCTCGCGCCCTGGATCACATACAGGTGCAGATCTGCGGGGAACTTGTTTTCCTTCCAGTCCGTGTAGAGAGTGCGAACGTAGGAAACGTAAGGCGCGACGCCCGTGACGGTGGATAGCAGCAAATGGTTCCGGTGCCCGCTTTTCAAATCCAGCGTGAATCGCCCCTTGGCAATTCTGCGCATCGACACTTCCATCCCTGCTTCAATAGGGAACAATAGCGGCGTCAATTCACCTTGCTCGACAAGTTCGAAAAAAAACTCCAGCTCTTTTTCGTAGGGAGACGAGACCAGGGAGTACGCTCGCTCGATTCTTTTCCCGTCCTTTTCGACGCCGAGCGTCGCATATTGGCCGGCTACGTACTGAAAACCTTCTCCAGGATCGATCCGGAAACGCCATAGATCCTGTGAAAACTTCTCGCGCATCGTTACGCGGCCGCGAGTGAATTTATCTTCGGCAGTTCGCATCGTTGGTCTTAGCCTTTAGGTCTTCAGCGCGAGTATAGTCGAGCACGGTCGCTGGACGCTAAAAAAATCAAACGTTCCCGTGCGGCGTGATTCCCGGAGCGCTAGCGTTGCTGTTGTCCCGCCATCGCCATCGGGTTGAAGGGCTGTGGCGTACCGGTGATTTTGTCCTTCGCATCGGTAATGACTTTCGTCAATACCATGCTGCTATCTTTCCCTTGGTACTTGACCATGCCATAAGGACCCACTTTATCAGCCACCCAGACGTCACCCGAACCATCCTTCATCCGGTAATGCGTGGTATTGAAGGTACCCGCGGGAGTGGTGACGGATTCCGCGCCGACCTCGTCGGCCAGTTGGCGGACGTCGGCGGGCTGCTTTTCCGCGTGCGCCTTTATCATCTGCGCGGGCATTTCCATCGGAGGGCGGTTCGCCATCTGCATGATCATCCGCGAGGTGACCATGCTCTGGTCGTCTCTGACGCTCAAGGACTTCATCACCATGGTACCCATCGGCGAATCCGAAACCGTTATTTCGAACCAGTAGCCCTCTTTTCCGTCCACCGAATCCTTGCCGACGATCGCCATCTCCATCTCCGTCTTGGTTCCGTCCTTCTTGGTCAGCTCGTAGGCCGCACCCGATCCGACGACAGGGTTCCACACGCCGCGCAGCGTAGGGCTGGCCGACCTCCCAAATTGCGCAGCCGCAGCGGCCGGGAGCAGCATGCAAAAGATGGCCACGATTCCCAATCGAACGCCTCGCTTCATACGAGCTCCTCGAGAAAGTTTTGGGTGCTGGCGGATCGCAAGCCGACGCGAATTCGCACGCGGCCCAGACTTCAAATCTGGAATCAGGTTTCCGCTTCCTTTAGAGATCCTGCCCCTGCATGTCGGCCATTTGTTTGAGATCGAATGCGATCCGAAGCGAACCATCACCGACGCGCAGATTGAAATCAACTTCCTTTTCGCCGGCGGGGATCAATGCCGCGCCACTGGCATCGGTCTTCGGAAACTCAAAGATTACGCCGACGACCTTACCAGAAGTTCTCTGAAAGACAACGCTCGCCGGACTGATTTTTTTCTTTTCCTTTTTCAGCTCGATGAAAGCCGCATTCTTGAATGCATCCTCTCCGCGTTTCTCGAAAATGGACATGTCCGGCGAATTGATCAGGATCTGGTACGAATCTGGCTCGGCGGCGGCCAGCTTAGCCGCCGCTTGCGGCGTGGCTAAGCCCTTCAGAACCGCGCGCCGGGCGGACGCTTCGCGAATCGTCCGCGATGACGCCCAAAATACGCTATACCTTTGAGAGGGTGTGGCCGGCCCTTGCGGCGCGCCGCCTGCGAGCTGAGGCGGAGCCGACGCCGAAGCAGGATTCACATGAGTCGAGGACAATCCACTCGCCCCGAGAGATGGGTCTTGGTCAACCCCGGTCGTAACCGGCGCAATTGGATTTAATGTGCCGGTGAGTGGCACATTTGCCTTGGCCCAGGGAGACGCTTCGAGAACCGCCATCACATCTTTTTCGTCCCATTGCGTGTATGGCTTCGATTTCCAGGGCTCGGCGCCCGCAGACACGGCTGCGGCAATCAAAACTACGAGAATTCCCGCGTACACTGCCTTTGGCATCAAATCTTCGCCTCGAGATCCAAAAATATGCGCGGCAAATCTAATCACCCGTCGGACTTGACGCGACTTTCGTTGAATCCACATTTCCTGGCGATCCAGCCGCTCGGAAGTCACTTTGCATCAACTCGATTCGATACAGTGGATTCTCGCGCGATTCGAAGTGGGTGCGCATGAGGAGTTCACCCACGAGCCCCACAGCCAGGATTTGCACCCCAAACAGACACAGCATCATGCCCAGAACCAGCAGCGGGCCGTGTGTCACGAAGATCGATTCTTGCCAAAAGACTTTTCTGGCCAACAGCGCGAGCATGATCACGCTGCCGGAGAATACACCCAAAATCCCGGGAGGACCGAAGAAGTGGAGCGGGCGGGTCATGTAGCGCATCAAGAAGCGAATTGTAATAATGTCGAAGAAAACGCGCACGGTCCGCGAAATCCCGTAGTGCGACTTCCCCTCGGGCCGCACAATATTCCGGATGGGAACCTCGACGATTTTTGCTCCGTTCCAGGCAGCCAGGGCCGGAATAAACCGGTGCATTTCGCCGTACAGTGGAACATCCTGAATTGTTTCGCGGCGGTACACCTTGAAGGTCGTGCCAAAATCGTGGATGTCCACACCGGATAGCTTCGCCATCATCCAATTCGCCACACGCGATGGCAGCCGGCGCATGACGTAATTGTCGACCCGCTTTTGCCGCCAACCGCTAACGACATCCGCGCCTGTTTTCTCGAGCGCTTCGAGCATCATGGGAATTTCGGTGGGATCGTGTTGCAGATCTCCGTCCATGGAGATGACGATGTCGCCGGTGGCGAAGTCGAATCCAGCAGCGAGCGCAGTGGTCTGGCCGTAGTTGCGCTTCAGCCGCAGAATCGCGACGCGCGCGTCTTCCTGCGCGATCTTTGCCAGCAGTTGGGGAGTCGCGTCCGAGCTTTGATCGTCCACGTAGACGAATTCGACGGGCTCATACTTGCCGGTCATCACCTCGCTGAGTTGCCGGTGCAACTCGACCACGCTCTCCTGCTCGTTGTGGAAAGGCACGACGACCGAATAGCGCGGCGTCGCGGCCGCTTGGGTACGCATTCCGCTAGTTTAACTCCCGATAGCTAATGAAGTGAATCCCTCGTTGCAAGAATGCATCCCGTACGCCGCCGTCCAGTAGTCCATCCAGTTCAGTTTGCCGCTGCTGCTGGAGGCGCGACCGGGAAGCCCGCAGGTTGGCGTCGCAAATGCCGGGGTGCAACATGATTTCCGTGCTGCCTTCTTTGACGGATTCCGCCATCCGGCGCAAACCTGTGGGGCCAAGCTCTCCCGTCATGGCTAATCCTAAAAAATGGTCGGGACACGTAAGTTTATATTTT
>Ga0302324_100004620_pt1 | contig 30341 bp, 27 predicted proteins | sample Palsa_T0_1_FD_201949 | JGI IMG/M metagenome (GOLD analysis project Ga0302324, IMG submission 201949) | Peat permafrost microbial communities from Stordalen Mire near Abisko, Sweden - Palsa_T0_1 | ecosystem: Environmental > Terrestrial > Soil > Palsa > Peat permafrost | place: Sweden: Abisko...
CGACAAGGAGGGCGTGTTCCGGGCGGTGTTCGAACAGGTCGAGAGGGAGGTGTCGGACCAGGCCGTCGCCGAGTTCCTGCAACCAGACCCGTGGCAGGCCTTGATCGTCGGTTGTCGCCTATGGGTGGAGGCCCACCTCGCCCCCGACGTGCGTCAGATCGTCCTCAACGACGCCCGCGCCGTGCTGGGGTGGGAGGCGACTCGGGCTATCCAGACCCGGTTCAGCGCGGTCGCGGTGCGGGGCGCCTTGAGGAAAGCGATGAATGCCGATGTACTGAGCCGCCAACCCCTGAGGCCGCTCGCGTTGATGCTGACCGGCGCCATGAGCGAGGGCTGCTTGTACGTTGCCGAAGCAGACGATCCCGACACCGCACTCGATGAGGTCAGCGGGCTGATCGCCATCATGCTGTCGGGCATGCGCGTGACAGAGCCGGCGCTGAACTCCTAGCCGGCCCGCCACAGAAAGGCGAACATCCGGCTAGGCCATTTACCCGGCCAGACGATATAGGCGTCGGTCGTGGGCCGCTCGTACTGCATCACGACCTCGCCAACCTCGTCGGGACGAGACGGTGAGCACCATGCTCGCGGCCAAGTTGGCGCGCATCCTCGATAAGCACACACACACAATCATCTGCGCCGGACGCGGGCGCGATGTCGGCGACAGGCCGGCGCATACAGATCAGACGGCTCTGGTCGCTGCGACTCGGGGTCGGCCTCGGATCCTAGAGTGCCGCACGACGACGCGGAACGTTCCGACTGGTCCGGGATCGGGGCGGTCCCTGTCCGTCACCAGGTGCCGCAACGATGCGGGCTCTTGGCGGCCGAGACCGACCCCAAATGGAGGTCCGGGGGAGACGTGTAGAAGCCCTTGCCCCGCCCCCTTTTGCCGCTCGGTCAAAGTGGCCGGTCTCGGGGCCGGACGTGCCGTACGGACTGCGCCAAGGTCGCCGGCCTGAGTGGGCTTCGTATCCCGATCGTGCTGTCGTTGGGGATATTCGCCACCTTTCTGGGGTCCCGATATAACCCTCTCCGAACTGAAGCTACATCGCTCACCGACGCAGTTGCCCGATAACCCGACCGGGACTCGCCCTGTGACTCCCACAGGTCGCCGGCTAGGGGCGCGCATACTGACGCGCAATCTTCTGTAAAGGCGTTGACGGACGCGCAGATATTCGGCATGGAGAATGAGGTTGTGCTTCTCACTACCATCCCTGCGGGTGAATCCGGTGGGGGCGTATGGTCGGGAGCCCTGGGTCTCGGTCTGACCTGCGAACCGGCTGACGCTGGCTTGGTTTGCCTTTCGAATCGATCCGTCGACCGGGACCCAGGAACTTATCCCGGCATCCACCGGTGAACCGTCTGATCCGCCCGTCCAGGTCTCGAGGGGGAGGTTGTTTTCACCTCCGAAGACGTTGCCATTGTCAAGCTCGCGCGTCTCTTGTTGACCGCGATGAGGGTGGAGAACTACGTGCCGCCCACTTGGCCGACGGGCTCGGTGCCGAAGCAATCGCACCTCGATGTCAACGTTTCCAATCTTGATGACGCCGAGAAACGCGCCATCTCGCTCGGCGCCGTGCGGCCACCATCGCAGCCCGAACCCGACAGCTATGTCGTTCTCCTCGACCCAGCTGGCCACCCGTTCTGAGTTCTCACCCACCCAGATTCCTGAAGGCTGGTCATCGGACTGACCGACTCATGACGCCAAGTTGGCAGAGCGCTGAATTGTAGGAACGCCTTCATAGCGACCTAGAGCGGACGGCGGGACTCGAGTCTGGCACGCTCACCTTGACGAGGTTCTGCTAAGTGTCCAGGTAGATCGCTTTCGTGGGCTGAGGTGGCCACCTTCCCTCCACTGCGTCCGCATCTCGCTGCGCTTTGTAGACCGGCCAACAAGGCCGCGGCCGGCCCGCTGGGTGCGAAGGACATTGTCAGAGGCGTTTTCCCGAGTTCGCAGCCCGAGACCTTGACTACCATACCGTGAGTACTATACGTTACAAACTTATAGTAGGTCTTAGACATTCCAAAGGTATGCTCGATTCGAAAGGAAACCTCCGATGACCTGCACTCGCACCAACACCGACCCAGTCAGCCTCCACAAGGAGAAGTGGCGGACGAGGCCTGGGAGTGCAGTACACGCCAAACTGAGGTGCAGAAGCAGGAGGATCCTGGGACGCTTCTTCCTGGTGGGCTTAGTGGCCGCCCTTGTGCCGGCTTGGGCGCCGCTAGCGGGCGCCGATGCGGCGATCCACGCCAGCCCAGCTGCTGCCGCCGCGGCCGGCGACGACTGGGCGATTCAGTCCAGCCCGACCCCAGCCGGAGCGATCAGTCCAACGCTTGCTGGCGTCTCGTGCGTATCGGCGAGTGACTGTGTCGCCGTCGGGTATTACTCCAACGGGTCGGGGAACGTGACGCTGGCCGAGGACTGGAACGGCACTACGTGGTCGATCCAGACCACGCCCAGTCCTGCGGGTTCGGTGGACAGCGTGCTCGTAAGGGTGTCGTGTGTGTCGACGAGTGACTGCGTCGCGGTTGGGTTCGGGGCTAGTGCGACGACGGTCGTCCCGCTGGTAGAGCGGTGGAACGGGACCGCCTGGTCGATTGAGTCGGTGCCGGCTCCTGGGGGCACCACGGGGAGCTTCCTGTATGGGATCTCGTGTCTGTCGGCGAGTGATTGTGTCGCCGTCGGGGATTACTCCAAAGGGTCGGCGACGCTGACGCTGGTGGAGGGCTGGAACGGTACGAAGTGGTCGTTGCAGCGCTCGCACAACCCCTCGGGTAACGACGCGGTCCTGGGCTCGGTGTCGTGCGTGTCGGCGACGGTATGCACAGCCGTCGGCGACTCGGCCGGCGGGGCGAAACCACTGGCCGAGCGATGGAACGGGACGGCCTGGTCGATCCAAACCACGCCGGCCTCCGGCGGCTTCGCCGCCGTGTCGTGCCCGTCCGCCAGCCTCTGCACAGCCGTCGGCTACACGGACGTTGATGGACTCACCAAGCCGCTGGCAGAGCGCTGGAACAGAACCGCCTGGTCGGTTCAGTCCACGCCACAACCCGTGCCACAGGGCTCGCTTACCGCCCCGCAGTCGGAGTGGGTCCAGCTGCTAGGCGTCTCGTGCCCCTCGACGGGTGCGTGCATTGCCGTTGGCATCGATCAAACCCAGGCGGGCGGGACGATCCCGCTCGTCGAGAGCTGGACCGCGGCCGGGTGGACGATCCAGGACTCGCCCCAGGCGATTGGAGCTTCGTCCAGCCAACTAACAGCCGTCTCGTGTTCGGGTGTGGGCGTGTGCACGACCACCGGCACCACGAACCTCGGCGAAGCGGGTCAGACGTTCGTGGAACACGCCGCCCCGGGTATCTGCGCGGTGGACGACGCCGCCTGCTCGCCTAGCGGGGTGTTCGTCTCGCCCAACGGCAACGACGCTTGGGCTGGGACCCGCACGCAGCCCAAGCTGACGCTGGCCGCCGCCGTCGCCGTCGCCGCGCAGGATCACACCAACGTGTACGCCATGGTCGGCATTTACGACGAGACGCTCGAGCCGGTCAACGGCGACAGCGTCTACGGCGGCTACAACGGCTCGTGGGCGCTCTCCAGCACCCAGAACACGGTGATCACAGGCGCGCTCGACTCGCAAGGGGACACCATAAGCGTGCTCGCCCGCGGCATCACCAAGCCCACCACGCTCGAGCGCCTTGTCCTGGGCTCGGACAATGCGGTGGCGGGCTCGGGCTCCTACGGGCTGAGCGGGGTCGACGACCCGGGGCTGCGCCTAATGCAGATAGGCGCCTACCCTGCTCCCGGCTCGTCCGGCCTTGCTGGATATCTAGGATATCCCGGCTTCGCCGGCGCTGGCGGCGGCTCAGGCCAGTCCGGTCTGGATAGCGGCGGCGGCGGCTACGGCGGCGCCAACCCCGGCGGCGACGGCGCTGGCGGCGCCGGCGGAGATGGCGCCACGGACGCCCCCGAGGGATATGGTGGCCCCGGATTGCCCGGATTGCCCGGCGATGGGTCCTCGTCCGCCGCCTGCGGCGAGGAGAGCGGCGCCGGCGGCCTGGGCGGATCAAGCACGCCCACGGCCGGCACCAACGGCGCTCCGGGCGAGCCCGGCTGCATTGGCGCCGACGGCACCGGCGGCGGTGGGGGTAACACCCAGCTCGGCACCGGCTTGTGGTTCAGCCAGCCCGGGACGCCCGGGGCGAATGGACTCGATGGCACCGGCGGCGGCGGAGGCGGTGGGGGCGGCGCCGCGGGAGGCTTCTTTTCCACGAGTACGAACACCGGCGGCGGCGGCGGGGGCGGCGGGAACGGCGGGGGAGGCGGGGCCGGCGGGGGAGGCGGCCAGCCCGGCGGCGGGTCGTTCGGGATCTTCCTCAGCGACTCCGCCGGGGCGATCGTGCAGGACTCGTTCGTCGTCTCGGCCAACGGCGGTGCCGGCGGCCCGGGCGGCGCAGGCGGCGCCGGCGGCGCCGGCGGCTCGCTCGGCTTCGGCGGCTCTCCCTCCAACAACGCCGGGGAGGGCGGCGGCGGCGGGCCCGGAGGCAATGGCGGGTGGGGCGGCGGCGGCGGGGGCGGCGCAGGTGGGCCGAGCATCGCGGTCGCCGGCCTGACCGCGGCCGGCGCACCGGCCAGCCTGGTTACCGACGGCGCAGGCGGCACCGGCGGCGCAGGCGGCCCCGCCGGAGGCGGCGGAGGCAGCGGCACCGCAGGCGCAAACGGCTCGGCCGAGGACTTCCTTTCGCCCCCTGTCTAATCACATGGAAGGGCTGGTTCCGTTCGCCACAAGATGCGTGGGTCCTCCACCGTCAGGCGGACGGAGCCAAGTTGGCCGCAGCTCGGGGTGCTGGCTGAGGAAATCCGGAGAGCCCCAAAACCGGAAGAGCCGGAAGAGCCCGATGTCTGGGTTGGGTCTTCCGGTTTCCGATGTCTTGAGACAGCCGATGTGGAGCGGACGACGGGACTCGAACCCGCGACCCTCACCTTGGCATAGAATAAATGAAAGCCACTTCCACTACCTGCATCTTTATGAATACGGACGCGCAGATATTCGGCATGGAGAATGAGGTTGTGCTTCTCACTACCATCCCTGCGGGTGATCCGGTGGGGGCGTATGGTCGGGAGTCCTGGGTCTCGGTCTGACCTGCGAACCGGCTGACGCTGGCTTGGTTGCCTTACGAATCGATCCGTCGACCGGGACCCAGGAACTTATCCCGGCATCCACCGGTGAACCGTCTGATCCGCCCGTCCAGGTCTAGGTGGCTGGTGTGAATCGAGGGGCTGTTGTGGTCCGCGCGGCTGGTGTTGAGGTCATCGAGCTCGGGGTGGGCGCCGATGTGGTGTCGGCCGTGGAATGCGGTCGATGTCGGCGCTCTGTGAGTTCTGCGGAGCGTGGTATGCGACGAAGGTGTCCGGGGCGGGGTGTGTGTCAGATCGTGATCGCCCATGTTCCTGCTGGGCTGAAGCGCAGTTCCAAGACAGCCAGTCGGGCCAGGTTGGTGGCGGCCACGAGGAGGTTGAAGTCGGCGGCGACCTTGGTCTGGCCACGCACTCGGGCTCGCCGGCCGCCGTGTCGGCAGCGCATGAGATGGCCGAGTTTGCGTTCGACTTTCGGGCGGGTGGCGCGGTAGTCGGCCGCCCGGACGGGATCGTGTCGGAGGGCGCGGGCCTTGGCGAGTTGGGCCTCGTAGTCGCCGAGGCTGTGGTGCGCCTTGGGGCGAGTCGGTGCACTGGCCGGCTAGAGGCCAGGAGGCGCAGGCGTCAGCGAAACGGGCGCTGCCACCGCTGCGTTTGGTCCAGGCGATGGCCACGGTGACGTGGTTGGGGCAGGTGACGGTGTCGGTCTCGAGGTCGACGTCGAAGTGGTCCTTGGTGAACCGGCCGCCGGCCGCCTTGGATGGCTGCACATTGATGTTGGCGTCGAACGCGCCGTCAGCGCCGCCAAGGCTTGCCGCCAAGGCCCGATCGACCGCTCCCCGGTCCTGACCACGACCGACTGGCCCGTCCCGCTGGATCATGCGCAAGACTGAGCCCGTGACCGCTACAGGCTTCGGGCGCGAGAAAAGCGGCCGGGCGCGGCTCGCTCAATGAGCCCCGACCGAAATCGTCACGCAGGGGGACCCTCCTCTGACGCCGGTCCCACGCGTCTCATCTGTGTGACTCATCTGTCTAACGCGGCCCATAGACAGATACCAGAACAGGTAACCAGTGCACGGAACGGTGACCAGAAATGAACCGGCTCGCCCAGGAAACAAGCCCCTACCTGCGCCAGCACGCCGACAACCCGGTGGACTGGTATCCCTGGGGGGACGAGGCGTTTGCGGCTGCCCGCCAGCGAGATGTGCCCATTCTCATGTCTATTGGATATAGTTCATGTCACTGGTGCCACGTGATTGGCTCTTACGCTCACCGAGCCGGGGGAAAGTACGAAAATGCCCCGTGAGCAGGCATTATCCGTTCCGGATCGTGCCAGGATGGGCCGGAACCTGTCGGCGTTTCCATCCCCAAATCTGTCTAACTCATCTGTCTAACTCATCTGTCTGCGCATCAGGCAAGCCGGTATACGGGCGCTGTCAGCCACCACGCAGGGAGGCTCCCTCGCCCGGCGCGGCCACCGACCGAACGCGAACCTTCCCACTTCGACTTGCGCGCCGTCCGGACCTGGCCGCTCGGCTCCACGCCGCGGTCACCTACCGACAGCCCCACACGAACCCGTACCTGGCCAAACCGCGCTAGGGGCGTATGCTCCTTGGGCGGGAGGACCGACGGCGCGGAGCGGGGCTAGAGGCCGGCTGCGAATAGCCTGGCCTGACGTCAGGCCAGGACCCCAATCATCAGGTCGTAGACAGGTACCCCTTCAACGTCGCGAAGCGCCGGCGATGGTAGGAGGCGTCGCCGAGCAGGGTGCTCGTCACGCGAGCCCTTTTCGCGTAGAGGCCCGGATCTGCCTCGTCGGTCATGCCGATACCGCCGTGCATCTGTATCGCCTCCGCCCCCGAGCGCAGCGCAAGTTCGCTCATGATGGCTTTGGCGGCGCTCACCGCGGCTGGGCGATCGTCGCGGTCGTCATCGACGGCGCGCACGGCATCTTGGACCACAGATCGAGCCAACTCCAAGTCGCAGTGCCACACCGAAGCCCGATGCTGCAGTCCCTGAAAGGAACCGATCGGTACGCCGAACTGGTGCCGGTCCTTGAGATAGGCGACGGTCAGATCAAACGCCGCGCACGCCGAGCCGAGCATCTCCGCAGCCAGAGCCGCGGTGGCCGCGTCGACGACACGGCCGACCGCCGCTTGGATGCCTCCGGGTTCACCAAGAACATCGCCCTCCCCCACCACAACATCGTCTAGTCGCACGTCGGCGATCGGGCGGTGGTCCAACAAGCGCCGGGCCCCGACGGTGACGCCTGCGGTAGCGGGCCTGACGACGAACGCGCCCAGGCCCACCGGTGTGCGAGCCAGCACGATCAAGCGGTCGGCCACCTGGCCGTCGATCACCAGTCGCTTCGCCCCTCCAAGGGACCAATCGTCCCCAGTGCGAGCTGCGCTGGTGACGCTGCAGTCGAGGCTGTGGTGGTTGCCGTCCTGGATACCGACAGCGACGAGCGTCTCGCCCGAGCAGATCGCCGGCAAGAAGGCCGCTTTCTGCCCGTCGCTTCCGAGAGCTGCGATCAGGCCAGCCCCGAGCACGATCGAGGACAAGTAGGGCGTGGCGGCGATCGTTCGGCCGAGCTGCTCGAGTATGACCGCCAGATCGGCGAGGTGGCCGCCGGCCCCTCCGAGCTCCTCGGGGATGGTGATCCCCGCCCAGCCGAGGTCGCCAAGCTCCTTCCAGAGTCGCCTGTCGAAACCCGTTTCGTCCCCCGCGGCGCGCCGGTCGCGGACCCTCGCCAGGGGAGATCGTCTCGCAACGAGGTCGGCGGCCGCACTGTCTAGGAGCCGCTGCGCGTCGTCGAGAACCAACGTGGCGCTCATCGATTGCGCAGAACGATCCGGTCGTCGCCGAAGGGTTCGTCCCGGCGGCGGCTGGCCTCCTTGAGGCCGACTTCGCGTACGTCGTCGACGAAGCCCCGAGCCGGGCGGGCCATATGGGCGCGCCCGTCGAGCTCGGCCGCCAGGCGCTGCATGGTCCTGGCGCCCATCAGCTCCATCGACAGGTTCACCGAGCGCTTGTTGGCCGCCAAGATGTCGGCATCCAACAAAGCCAGCCGGTCCATCAGGCGGGCGCACGCCTCATCGAGCTCGTCGGCCGGGTACGACTCGAGCACCAGACCTAACTTGGCGGCATCGGCACCGCTCAGAGAATCGCCGGTCAGAAGCAGGCGTTTGGCCCACTGGACTGGAATGTGCCAAAGCCACATGTTCACCGGCAGCGTGCCCATGCTCCGCGCCGGCGGGAATCCGATCCGGGCGTCGTCGGCCGCGATCACCAAGTCACAGAGCATAGCCAGGTCGATCCCACCGGCGAGGCAGTAGCCGTGGACCTGGGCCACCACCGGCTTGTGCATGTCGAAGATCGTCATCATGGCCCGCTGGTTGCGTTCGATCTGCCAGATGTCGTCGTCGGTGGACGAGATACCCCGAAACTTCGAGGCGCCCTCCCGGATACGCAGGTCCTCGCGCCGGTCGCGACCCAGGTCATATCCGGAGCAGAAAGACGGTCCCGCGCCCCGGAGCAACACCGCATGCACCTCGCGGTCCTCGTCCGCTTCCCACAACACCGACGCCAGCTCGTCGAGGAGGGCAGCAGAGAGCGCGTTTCGTTTTTCGGGTCGGTTGAGCGTGACGCGAGCCCAGCCGCCGACCAACTCGTAGATGACGTACTTCATTTGGATATTGACTCCTACTCGAGGGAGCTCAGGACGGGAGACCGAGCTCGCGTTTTGAGATGATGTTGAGCTGGATTTCCGAGGTCCCGCCTTCGATTGACAGGCCGAAGGCGCGCAGCCATTCGCGTGCGGCGCGCAGGTCCTCCTCGCTAAACCCGTCGCCTTCCCATCCGAGACCCGACGCGCCGCGAAGGGATTCCTCGAGGTCTCGGCGGCGCTGGGTGAGCTTGGCCCCGGCGTATTTGAGGACCGATGGGTGCGGTCCGAGCTGGCCGGCCCTGCCCATCTCGGAGGCGCGGCGCTGTGTCAGGCGGAAGGCAAGTTGGTCGATCTCGGCGGCCGCTATGGCGACCGCCACGTCGTCGGGCAGTCGGTCGACGTCGTAGGCAGCACGAGCAACGTCGACGAGACTGCGGCGGGCCCTTCCGGTGAAACCGCTGTCGGTCATGGCCATGGCGACGACGGCTTCGCGTTCGTGCTTGAGTCCTCGCTGCACGATGTTCCAGCCTTCGTTCTCCGGGCCGAGGCGATGATCGACGGGCACCCGGACCTCGTCGAAGACAGTGGAGCAGAACTCCGAGGCGCCGCTGATCAACTCGATAGGAGAGATCGCGATCCCTGGGGTGGTCAGGTCGACCATGAGCACGCTGATGCCCTTGTGCTTGGGGGCGTCGGAGTCGGTCCGTACGAGCAGTTCCATGAAATCGGACTTGTGGGCGTAGGAGTTCCACACCTTGGCCCCGGTGACTACGTAGTGGTCACCGTCTCGGACGGCTCGGCACTGCAGCCCGGCGAGGTCGGAGCCGGTGTCGGGCTCGCTGAAACCGAGGCACCAGCGGATCTCGCCGCGGGCCATGCGGGATAAGTGGATCCGCTTCTGTTCCTCGGTGCCGAATTCCTTTATCAAAGGACCAATCATTAGCGGCCCGAAGTTCTGCAGTAGGTAGCCGACCCCTACGGCTTCGAGTTCCTGCCTCACGGCACGGCCCTCGGCCGGGTCCAGGCCGGCCCCCCCGTGTTCGATTGGCCAATCGGGCAGGGCCCATCCTCTGGAGACGACTTCTTTGAACCAGACCTCCACGTCCGGGTCAGAGAACCGGGCCCGCCTGCCGCCCCACACGAGCGCACCCCGGTCCGGATGGTCCGGTCGGGCGAGGGACGGGGGCGTGTGCTCGGCCAGCCAAACGTGGAACTCGTCACGCGGCGACATCAGGCGGAGACCCCGGCCTGGAGATCGAATTCATCGCTGAGCGGCGGCGCGCTCACATGAGGGAACATTTCCTCGAAGGCGCCGCGGGTGATCCGGTACCGGACGTCTTGGCCGATGCCGTCGAAGAGCGAGTGCAGCGTGTCCTGGGTGTGCCCGAAGGTGCCTTCGAGGTGCGGGTAGTCGCTACCCCACGTAACGTTCCGGTAGCCCATCGCCCACGATGCGGCGGGAGCCGACTCGTCGTGCTGGAAGGAGGCGTAGACCTGTGAGTACAGGATCTCCTTGGGCGGGCGCGAAAGTGCGGGGCGCACGAACATCCCGTGCTGACGGCACGCCTCTTCCATCCGGTCCCCGAGAAACGGGACCCAGGTGGCGCCCCCTTCGGAGACCAGGACCTTCAGCCGCGGGTGGCGGTCGAGGGCTCCCCCCGCGACCAGCTTGGTGACCGCCCGCTGCGCTCCGTAGGTCGTCTCCACGTAGTTGAAGATCGCCCCGCCGGGACCGCGGACCTTGACGGTATCGCCGCCGTCCGTGCCGACATGGAAACCGATCACCATGCCGGCCTCCTCGGCCAGCCCCCACAACGGATCCCAGTCCTCGAACTGGTAGTCGGGGATCGCGGACGGGACCCCGGTCGGCAGGCCGACGGCGTGGAGGCCGATCGACGCCGCGTGCTCGACCTCCGCCGCTGCGTCGTCGAGGTCGAGAAGCGGGACGTGGGCGACCGGGACTAGACGGTCTGGCGCCGCCGCCTGAACCTCTGAGAGCAGCCACTCGTTCTGGCCTCGGGCCGCCGCCTTGGACAACTCGCGATCTCGTACCAGGTGTGACCACATACCGAGCGAGGGGTACATCACCTCGCCCCAGATCCCCTCGGAATTCAGGTCCACCAGCCGGGCCGTGACGTCGCGGGCCCCCGGCGGGCGGTGGCCCCGCTCCCAGATCGTCAACCCCTCGCCGTCCCGCTTGGTCATATACCTCGGCAGCTTGCGGCGAAACGACTGGCCGTCGACGTGGACGATCTCACCGTCGTCGCCGTCGGGCTCGGACCGGGGCATCCGCGCCGCTAGATCAGGAGGAAGGATGTCGTGCCACAAGTCCTCGGGTTCGAGGAAGTGGGAGTCGGCCGAGTGGGCCCAGATCTTCATGCTCGTCCCCTTTTCGGCCGGCGCACAACTAGTGTAGGACAACTATATATGCTAGAAGTCGGATGTGCCCATACGTATCGACCCTCGGCTCCCGGTCATCATCGGCGTCGGGCAGGTGCTGCAGCGCGATACCTCGTTCGAGGACGCCCGGGAACCGGCGCTCCTGATGGCCGACGCAGTCCGATCCGCCTGCACCGACGCCGGCCTGGCCTCGGTGCCCGCACCCGATTCGATCCGCACGGTGGAGTTGTACACCTGCCTCTATCCCGACCCCGGACGCGCCGTCGCGGCCCACCTCGGCGACGAGTCTCGGTGGCAACAGCCCGCAGTCTCTTCTCAACCTGACCGCCGCCGAGATCCAACGCGGCCGAATCGACCTGGCCTTCCTCTCCGGCGGGGAATGCTGGCGTACCCGCACGCGAGCCCGACGAGAGGGGGTCGACCTCGGCTGGGGCGACCGGTCGTCGACTCTCGGCGTCGATCGCGTGATCGGCTCCCGCGTCGCCATGACCGACAAGGCCGAGGAAGCCCGGGGGATCGGGCTCGCCACGCAGGTCTACGCCATGTTCGAAAGCGCGGTGCGTGCCCGCTCCGACCAGTCTCCGCAGGAGCATCAGAGCGTCGTCGGTAACCTGTGGGCCGAGTTCTCAGCCGTCGCCGGTGGGAATCCATTCGCCTGGAGTCGCCAGCCCAAGACCGCCGAGCAGATCACTGCCGTCACCGCGTCCAACCGGCTCATCGGGCTCCCCTACACCAAGTCCATGAATTCCAACAACGACGTGGACATGGCCGCCGCCCTGGTCGTATGTTCGACAGCCACGGCCTCGGCACTCGGGGTTCCAGAGGACCGCTGGGTGTTCCCCCACGCTGGAGTGGACTGCCGCGACGTCCCGCTGCTCAGCAGCCGATGGGAACTTGGGCGATGCCCAGCCGTGCGCTTCGGAGCCGAAGCGCTGTTCGCGGTGGCCGGGATCGGCCGCGACGACGTGGAGTTCTACGACCTCTACTCCTGCTTCCCGTCCGCGGTGCAAGTCGGGGCGACCGAAATCGGGATCGCAGACGGGAGAGGGTTGACCCGCACTGGCGGCTTGTCGTTTGCCGGGGGCCCCTGGAACAACTACTCGATGCACGCGGTTGCGACGGTCGTCGACGACCTGCGCCGCTCACCGGGTAGCTTCGGCTTGGTGTGGGCCAACGGCGAATACCTGACCAAGCACGCCTTCGGCCTGTACTCGACGAGCCCGCCGTGCGGTTACAGGTCTGCCAGCGCGCAGGAGAGGATCGATGCCGGCCCGACGCGCCCCGCCGCGACGGAGCCGCTGTCGGGGTCGGGGACAATCGACTCCTACACGGTCATGCACGACAGGGCCGGCGCCCCCGACGAGGCGTTCGCCAGCTGTCTCGACCGCGACGGGCGCCGGATGTTCGCCCGCTCGACGTCCGGCGACGTTATCGCCGCGCTAACCGAGCGGGAGGGCGTGGGCACGAAGGTAACCGTCGACGCCGAAGGGTGCCTACGAACCGTTTGAGCGATAATGTAGCCCGGGTATAGTTTGGTGGCCCGGCTACCCGCTGGAGGGACCACTTGGGGAAGGCCAACATTTCACTGGATAAGCGAACGATCTCGACCCGGTCCCGACGCTGGCGTCAGTCGCTAGCCCGGTTGGCCGCAGCTTCCGTGCTAGTCGGGGTCGGGCTGACGGCAGTCGTGCACCCACGGCCGGCCTACGCAGATGCCCACGCCCCTCCCCCTTTCCCCGCCAACTGCCCTCTCGGCCAGGCCCCGCCGCCAGGCTATCCCAACCCCCCTCCGAGCTCCCCGTGGACCTACCCGGTCGATAACCCCATCTTGAGCACGACCGCCATCCCCGTACCGGATCAGAACTTTTCGGACTGGGGTGCCCCGGGGCCGAACGGCTTCAAACCCATCACCGTGGGGCAGAAGTACGGGCCGGGGCCGATCCCCTACCTGGCCCCCTTCAAAGGTCTCATGGTCGCCGGCACGATCCAGTTCCTGACCGACAACCCGGCTGTCCCGAAAGTGGTCATCCCGAACCTGTACGCCTCCGTCTGCGGCACGGCGGCAGTCCCCGAGCTGACCGGCACCCTGCCGAGCTCAGATGTCGAGCTGGCCACGCCCAACGTATATGTCGGGGGGCTCGAGGCGATCCCGATCAGCGCCTCGTTCGGGTCGGCCGGCCACCCCCTCGAAGCGAACATCCTGCCCCAGCCGGCCCACAACGGGGGGATCGACGCCCAACTGGCCGGCTCGGCCAACGCCGCGGTCAACACGCTGGGCCTCTCGTGTGCGATCTCCCTTAACGCCAATTTCACGACATTGGAGGGACAGCCCATCACCGGGCCCCCCACCGACGGGTACGCGGTAGTCGAAGACGACAACATCCCTGTTCCGCCCCTCACCGCTTCGCCGAGCTGCCCTCCGGCAATCGCGCAGACGTTCAACAAGCTCCTCGGCCTCACCTCGGGAGACGGAACGGCCAGCTTGGTCGCCCCGTTCTGCTTCGACTTCGAGCTCAACGGAACCTTCAGCGCCACACCCAGCCAGCGCTGCCCGTGGCCCTCATGACGACCCATGAGGGTGGGGCACGGCCTGCAGTACCGCGCTGCTGACTTGGCGAAACTTGGTGCGATCTCGGCCGCGGCAGCGATCGCCGCGGGACTGCTCTGCGGTGGCTGCGGGTCACCGGCGCATGACTTCAAAGGGCCCGATGGCGTCGCCTACCGATGGCCGCCTCCGGCGGCCGTGGCATCGGGGCCTCCGTCCACGCCGCGGTTCTGCGCCTTGCTCATCGACGACTTCGAGCACCTCAAGTCACTGCAGGCAGCCAAGCCCAACCAACCGCTGCCGAAACTGATCCAGCTGCAGGAAAGCTTCGACCCCGGGCTGCAGGCGGCTGCGCCGCCGTCGATCGCCGCCGCGGTCGAAAGCTGGCTGGGATACGGCACCAAACTCGACGCGCTGCTCGCCCAGCACGGCTACGACATCCTCGCCGTACCGCCCAACGCCCTGAAGACGATCTCCACCGGGCAATCCAATGCCGCGGCCGAGGCCGTGTCCAGCTTCTCCTCCGCCTCCTGCGACTTCCAGATCATCTCCGGCGAGGGATAGCTCATCGCGATCGTCTGGCTAGAGGTCGCCGTTCGCTACCCCGCGTTGATCGCAAACGTCGCTGCGCCGGTGACCTGAGCGTTGCCGGCGGGCAGGGGGAGACCCAGCACTGAATTGAGCACCTGGGCATACGTCGTGAGCCCAGACCCGGCACGACGGATCCACAACCACTCAGATTCGTCGGCGTGCCCGGAGCCGGCGTGGTATCGGTGAAGAATTGGGGCACCGGGAAGTCAGCTGCTACCACCTTGGTTACCCCGGCGGTGGGTGGCCCGGTGACCGGCTGACCTGTTTGGTACGGACCGCCTGCCGGCCCACTCGTTCCGTTGGTGACCGCCAGCGGGGTGAAGTAGTTGAAGAGAGTCGGGTCGGCCTTGTACTGGGCCTGCAGGTTGGAGAGGTCAGCTGGCGACAAACCCTCGACATTGGCGTTGCCGACGGTGAGGCTGCAGGCGCCTACCGGCACGGTGATTCCCAGCGGCGCTATCACAGCCGTGCCCTTGAAGGACGCCTGCAGACTGATCAGGAGGCCGCCGTTGGCGGCTGGGGTGTGCGAGATGGTTGCAGTGGCGTTGCCTTCGACCTGCGAATACCCCTCGGCCAGTTTCAAGCCGTCGTTGGCCAGGAGCTGCACCTGAACCGGATTGTTGGTGACGGAGATGTTCGCCTCGGGCACGATGCCGGTCAGCCCGGGGAGAGTGGCGTAGCCGCAGGCGGATCCGTTGATTGGTCCCACGATGAGCTTGATCGTCTTGCCCGCAGTGAGCATGAGCCCTTGGAGGTGGGCCGTGAGGGGGATCTCGTACGGTATCGGCGGGCTACTGCGCGGGTACCCGATGGGTGGGTTCTGCAACGCCGGACACGGCGTGGTCGCGGCCGACGCCGAGCCCTCGGAGAAGCCCGTCGGCAAGGCCCCGAGGAGCGCTGACACAAGCACGAAGACGGAGGCGAGTCTGAATGGCCTCCACCCGATTCGAGATCTGTGTCCTCCCAATATCATTCCCCACCCTTTAGACTGACGCCGACTCTATACGTGAACTACATCGCCTGCAATAAGGCGGATGCCAGGAACGCGCCGAGTCGACTGGCGACGTCGGCCGGGGCTTCAAACATCGGCCTAATTCGAGTTGGACCGCGTGGGTTGACCATCCATCGATTCAGCCAGAGCCCGCAACGTCACGATGTCGCCGGTACCTATGAGTAGATGGTCCACCCCGGATCCGGCCCAGAGCGCGGCCTTTTCGAAGTAAAAGTTCCGACCAGCCGCGCCGTGGCCCCCGATTTGCATGGCGAAGGCGTGGAGGAGCTATTCGCGAGTGGAGTCGGGATCACCTGGCAGGCAGAAGGCAAACACCACGAGCTCGAAGTCGGACCTGCTCCGACCCGAGTGAGCCACCCCCTCCTCTATTGGCGCCCAGACGGCGCTCATCTGAGTCGGATCCGCGAGGATGACAATTGCGCCGTCAGCAATCTCGCCGGCCAGCCTGAGCGCCGCCGGCCCCATGGCACTCAGAAAGATGGGAATCCTGTGCTCGACGGCCGCTTTGAGTCGCAACGCCTTGCCGAGCCCGGTCGAGTCCTCCGCCAGGTACGGCAAGTTGTAGTACGTCCCGGCGTGCTCCAGTGGGCCTTCCCTCTCGAGCGCGGCGCGGACCACCGCGACGTACCCTCAGCCTCGTCAACGGCTTCCCGTAGACGACACCGTGCCACCCTTCGACCACCTGCGGCCCCGACGGGCCCAACCCGAGCACGAACCGGCCGTCGGAGAGGCCCGCCAAGCTCGCGGCGGTCATAGCCGTCAGTCCAGGGGTCCGGCCCGCCATCTGGATGACACAGGTGCCGAGGCGCATTCGCGTCGTCGAGGCGCCCAGCCAGGCCAACTGACTCACGGCGTCCGTACCCCAGTCCTCTGCGGTCCAAGCCGAGGTGAAGCCCAGCGCCTCTGCTGTCCGGAGCAAGTCGGGGGTGGGGCGCCTGATCAGGGCGAGATTCAATCCGAGTTCCATACGGTTCCGTTCTGTCCAAGGCTGTATAGTTAGCCTATATAACTCGCGACCGCCTCCAGGCCGGTCCGGCCCAATAGGAACGGTTCATGTCGACGCCTAGCCCTGAAGCAGCGACCGCGGAGGTGGCCCGTTGGGCTGCATCGACGTGGGATCCAGACATCGAGGTCGGCTACTGGTGGGACGCTCTCGCAGATGCTGGGCTCACCCTTGCGGGCCTGCCGGACGGGTTTGGGGGAAGGGGGTGGCCCACGGCTCTGGCCAAGACCGCCTCTATCGCCCTGGCCCGTGCCGGCGTGCTCGGGCCGCCGATAGGAGTCGGATTGGTGATGGCCGCCCCGACGATCCTCGACCACGGGGACACTGCTCTTGTCGATCGCCTGGTTCCGCCGATCGTGAGGGGGCGCACGGCGTGGTGCCAGCTGTTCCGCGAATCAGGGGCCGGGTCGGATCTAGCCGGCTTGGCCACGGAGGCCTCCCGCGAAGATGGCGGCTGGACGGTGGAGGGATCGAAGGTGGACCACTGACGGCACGTACGCCGACATGGGGATGCTCCTCGCCCGGACCGACAGCTCACGGGAGAAGCGCGCAGGGATCACCTGGTTTGCGCTGAACATGCACCAGCCAGAAGTCATGGTCCGGCCCTTGCGCGAGATGACTGGCCGGACGCTCTTCTCCCAAGTGTTCCTGGATGGCGCCACGGTCTCCGACGACGACATAGTCGGCGAGGTACACTGCGGGTGGCGGGTCACGACGACGACCCTTCGCCACGTTACGAGCGTCGGTCGGGGGTAGCCTGCAAGCAGCATCCAGCGCGGCGATTCCCGGCACCGTCGCCGGCCACTTGGACCGCCGGGCCGGGGATTTCGTGGGAGGATCACCACCTCCGGCGATGGGCCGGGTGACAGGCGGCATGTACAGGCGCCTCGTCGCTCTGGCCCGAGCCAACGGGAGAAGTGGAGAACTGCACTGCCGGCAGGAGCTCGTCCGACTCCACACCCTTCTGGAGCTCAACCGCCTCAACGTGCTCCGGTCCCGATCCGGCACAAAGCCAACCGGCGCCGAGGCGAACATAGCGAAGCTCCTCATGAGTGAGATCTCCCGCCTGGCGGGAGAGATCGCCGGCTTGGTGGGCGGGCTCGATGCCGTCCTCGTCGGGGATGACGCTCCCGAAGCCGGGCTGCTAAGCGACATCATCCAGTACTCACCGGCGCCGTCGGTTTACGGCGGCACGGATCAAATCCAGAAGAACATCATTGGCGAACGGATCCTGGGCCTTCCGCGCTGACGCCCTCGCCTGTTGCGGCCGACATTGGACGCTCGACGACCCATAGGAACTGGACGTGGCAGATACGCCCTTCACAACAGTGCGATACGAAGTACTCGAACAGGGAACAGTCGCCGGGGTAACGCTCAACAAGCCCTAGACCCACAATGCCCAGAACCAGCGCATGACCTATGAACTGAACGCGGCCGTTCGACGAAGCGGTTGGCGAAGATGAGCGTCAACCAGACACTCGACGCTCAGGGCTTCTGGACCGCCCAACAGGCTGCATTCTCCCTGCAACACCTCGGCCACGCCCAAGTCCGCGAAGCCCGATTGCGGGCCAAGAGCCGGCCGGCGCAGCCCGAAGTCAGCTAATACGAGGTCGGTTCATCACCGTCACAGTTTGGCCGGCCTTGCTGTCATCACGAATGAGATCGAGAACCGCCTGCGATATATCGTCCGGTCGCAACAGCTCCATCAGTGCGAGGATCGGCTCCAACCAGGGCGCCGGCCTGCTGCCGTCGCCGGTCTTCAGGACCATGGGAGTATCGACGATCCCTGGCAGTATCGCGTTGACCCTTATCCCATCGGTCGCGGCCAATGCGCCGCACGATTGGGTGAAGTGGATGATCGCGGCCTTCGACGCCGAGTACACCGGATCGGTTGGCATGGCGGCCAAGCCGGCGACGGAGGCGGTGTTGACCACGACGCCGCCGCCTCGGCTCCGGAGGCATTCGATGGCCAGCTTCGTCCCGGCCAAGGTCCCGAAGACATTGACCGTTACCACCCGCCACATCTTCTCAAGGGCGGTATCGGGCCACTGGGGATCTCCGCTGACCAGGCCGGCATTGTTATGCACTATGTCCAGACCGTCTCCCTGTTGGTCGGCCACCTCGAAGAGCCTCCGCAGCGACGCCGGGTCCGAGACATCGGTGGGCACGAAGATCCCTTCGGCGCCTTCTCCAGTGACCAGGTCGGCGGTCTCCTTGCCCGATGATCGGTCGATATCGGCCACCACCACAACCCTGCATCCGGCCCGCGCCAACCCGATCGCACAGGCCCGACCGATCCCTGACCCAGATCCAGTTACCAGTGCAACCTTGCCTGTGGGGTCCATGCTTATGCGACTCCGGTCAACTGGCGTAGGTAGTGCCGTCTCGAACAGCCTCGAATGCCGCGTTCATCTGCGACAGGGTCGCCTGGTTCTGCATGAGCACCATAAGGTCACCGTTGAGGAGAACCTTGCCGCCCGCGAATGCCGACATCATGTCGAGCTCGCCACGGTTCATTGCGGCCGCGCTGGCGTAGCTCGCGGTCAACGTTGCGTCAGGGTTCTCGACGGCGCCGAGACCGACATGGATGGCACCGTGATCGATGGTGAAGTTATGGCGGATCTCACCTCCGCCGGGCACGTCGGTGACGACTTGCTGGATGGAGAGTTCCATGTTCGCCGCTGCGGCCCGTAGCTGCTCGTTCGTGTCGAGGTTGGCCTGGACAGCGTCGAACCACGGGGTAGTCAGAAAGTCCACTTGAGATGTCTCGCTTTCTCGTCGTTTAATGGGTAGACGTGGGGTAGTCGGCCTTTTCAGCCGTACCCCTGCCTTTGGGCTTGGCGCAGAAGGTCAGGTGACCAAACGTCCTGGTCTTCACCGAAGAGATGCTCGCCTTCGAGTTCCCAATCGGCCATCGACATCCAGGCGAAGTAGTTCGGGCTGCTTTGGAAGGCGAACCGGTTAACGCAAGTACCTGTCACCTCGAGCCTGCGCCCCGCGGCATCGGTCACCGACAGTTGCACCTTTGCCGGTCGGCCATGGGAATCTCTTTCGACGCGGCGCGAGCCACCGGTGACCGCGACGAGATCACCCTCGATCAGGTGGTACCCCGACATTACGAAGTAGGTATCACCACCCCATATCGACATCGCGAGCAGGGCCCGATCGGCGCCGACCAGGTAGCTGTAGCCAGCACGGACCGGGCCAACGTCTTTGCGGACAGACCAAGAACGGTCCCGCATTTCGAAACCATCGACAACCAGCTCGTCGCCGTGCAGGCGGATGGAACCCGTGACCCGGCATGCCTGGTCGAGGTGGCCGGTCGCGCCGAGCATCGGCGCGTGGGGGGCGTGGAGCGCCTCATATTCGAGGTCGAGCGACAACTCCGAGCCGTCGTCGTAGCGAACGGCATAACGCTTCAATGGCTCGAGGGTGCGATACGACAGACCGTTCGGGAGGTCGAGTTCGGTCAAGTCGTGGTCAGGCATCGGTAGGTGCCACCAGTTCCGGGCGTAACGGATCGCATGGAGGGAATCGGCGGAATCGTCCCATACGTATACGCCCGCCGAACACACTCCCTGGTTTGGGCGGAACACGGGATAGACCGCCCCCGTAAGACGACGCTCGGGAATGGAGAACGCATACCAACTCGTCTCGGTCCAGAACGGGTCCGACCCAGCCGGTTCGTGGAAAGAGTCGTCAGCGGGGGCGGCTTCATTCACGACGGCGCCCCGCCGCTCCCCAATACCGTCGGCAATGGTCTCTCCGCCATCGCGGCCATGATCGGCCACAACGCGACGTTGCGAGCCGACCGTCGATCGAAGTAGTCGAAGAGTGCCGCAGGCGTTCCCGCCACACCCTGGCTCATCCGGGAATCGAGTACCCGCAAGCCTTCGTTCGGGGTAGCAGGCCGCCCGCCGAGTACGACTTCAAGGTCGTCGAGGTCACTCTCGTCGATCGTGGACCCCAGCGTGTCGGCAGTTTGGAGGTGCATCAGCAGCAGAGTCATCCCGATAGCCCGCGACCGCGCCGCTGGTGTCTGGAGTTCCGGCATCAGGACCGAACCGAGATCGGTGGACAACATCTCGAGCACCTCAGCTCGTGGCGATGGCTCCGAGGCCGCCAGAACCGCGGTCGGAGCGAGGTCGAAGTCGGCCAGGCGCGCCAGTTGGCGAACGATCTGGCGTTCGAGGAGGGGCAAGAGAGCCAAGTACGTCGAAGCATCCATGCGCCCACCTCGTTTGCCGAGAGCCACGATGCAGGCCACGGCCATCCGGGCGAGCACGAGGAGCTGGAAATAGGCCACGCGGTCCGGGTCGACCGCGATCCCGGTGGCCGCCGAATAGCGCAGAAGGGCTCGGTCCAGATCATGGAGCGGGACTTGCGCACTGCGTATCGTCATCCACGCCAGGTCGTCCATCGGGTCACCGAGGTGGGCGAATTCCCAGTCGAGCAGGGCTGTCACCGCCCGTCCGTCGTGGAGGAAGTTGCCCGGACCGAGATCCCCGTGACACAGCACCGTCCGCTGGGCTTCGGTCGGGAGGTGTTCGGCCAGCCAGTCGAAGGCGAAGCGCACCAGCGGCGCCGGCCTGGTCGCGTGGGTGTCGAGTATCCGTCGCCACAGAGCCAGATCGGTAGCGGTGTGATCGTGGGGCGCCGTCGGGAGGGCGAGGCCAGGCAGGTCGAGTCGACCCACATCGAGGTTGTGCAGGGTGGCTACGGCGTCGATGAACGAATCCGTGACACCCGCAAGGCCGTCGCCCCTGAGGTTTGTCAAGTCTTCGGTCCCGTCGATCCGGGTAACGAGGAGCGCGGCTCCGTCCGGCGTCACCGCGATCAGGTCAGGCACCGGCACCCCGCTGCCGGCGAGGGCGCGATAGATCACGGCTTCGCGTGCGAGATCGAGTTCGGTACCCGACAGCGGTCCGTCGCCGGTGTCGCGGCGCAAAACGAGATCCAGCGTCTTGCCGTCGTCGCATTCGACCCCGACGAGCCAGGTCGCCCGCGAGCGGCCAGCCGTGGTCCGTTCGAACCGCTCGACCCGTCCTCCGCTGAGCCCAGCAATCCAGGCCCTGTCGTCGGCCTCATCGGTCATCATCGGGCGCTCTCCTTCGTTCTGCGCGCTTTCGTACTAAACTAATCGAACGTTCACTATGGCACAATCCTTGAGAACCTCCCACGATCCGTTGTCGATGGACGAGTTCCGCTACCAAGCGCGGGCGTGGTTGGCTGAGCGAAGACGGCCACGGGCCCGGTCGCACGCTTGGTCCAAGTATCTCCTCGGCGCCCCTGGTTACCGCATCGCCGGGGGAGCGACGAGATCCAGCGCAACATAATCGGTGAGCGGGTCCTCGGCCTACCGAAAGAGCGCCGATGAGTATAGTGAGGCCGAGCATGGCAACCCGACGAATCGGCCGTCCGCCGGCTTCGGCCGACCTCGACCCGACGACGGATCGCATCTTGTTGGCGGCCCGTGAGGCATTTTCACGATACGGCTACCACACGACCACGCTGAAAGACATCGCTGCAGCTACCAACATCACCACCGGCGCCATCTACCACCACTACGAATCCAAGAAGGCTCTGTTCGTCGCGGTCTATGCAGATGCCGAGGGCAAGGTGCTCGCCGAGTTCGAGGCAGCCGCCAAGCGTCAAGCCACGTTCGCCGACCAGCTCTGCGCGGTGTTCGAGACCGCGGCGCGCCTTCACGGCAACGACCCAACCCTCGCCCGGTTCAGTGCGATCTCCGCCATCGAACTCAGGCGCCACCCTGAGCTAGACGCCGCCATCAACGATGGCTCGAAGTCCGCCCTTTTCAACTTCCTGTCAACGCTGGCGAAACGGGCTGGTGATCGGGGCGAGCTCCCTACCGGCCTCGACGTCTCCTCGGTATCGCACCTGCTCGTGGCCATGATGCTCGGTCTCTCGCAGTTCGGCGCGATCGCCGAGAGTGGGAATGCGCACCGAAAGGCAGTTCGAGCGCTAGAGCATCTGATCCGGGCCTCGTTCTGAAGCGTCGATCCCATCTCCGCCAAGGCGGCTCGCTAGGTCAGCGGCGCCGAAACGTTATCGGAAGCTGACGGAGGCCGTGTAGGACATAGCTGCGCTCGTAGAGCAGATCGGCTTCACCGTCGAGAGCCAGGTCGTCGAGTCGTTCGAGTATGACCTCCAACCCGATGCGCGCTTCGGCCCTGGCGAGCGCGGCGCCCAGGCAGTAATGGACCCCGTTGCCGAATGCGAGGTGTGACCGGGAGTTGGCCCGCTCGAGATCAGCCACGTCGGGGCAGGTGAACTCTTCGGCGTCGCGGTTGCCGGATGCGTATATCACCCACAGGCTCGATCCAGCCCTGACTGACACACCGCCGACTTCGGTGTCGACGTTGGCCACGCGAAACAAGCCCTGCACCGGTGACTCCAAGCGGAGAGTTTCCTCCACCAGTTGGGGAATCTTCGAGGAGTCAGCCCGGAGGGCCGCCAAGAGCTCGGGCTGCTCCAACAAGAGCAGCAGCAGACTTCCGAGCAACTTGGTAGTCGTTTCGTTACCTGCCACGAGAAACTGCGCAAACATGGCCAGCATCTCCGGGTCACTCAGTGGCCGCTCCCCCTCGGCCGCCGAGTATACGATTGCGCTGATGAGGTCCTCGCTGGGCGCGGCCCGCCGCTCGACGATTCGTTCGGTGAAGTACGCGAAGAACTCGACGAAGGCACTCAGCATCCGCCGGAGCTGATCGGCTGACATCTGGTGATTGCCGATCACCGCGGTCAAGTCGTCCGACCAGCGCTTGAACATCGCCATATCCTCAGGCGGCACACCAAGGGACTCGGCAATGACCCTGAGGGGCAAGCCTACCGCGAACTCGCTAATGAACTCGCAGTGTCCCCTGGCGACGAAGCCTTCAACAAGATCCTCCGCTATCTCACGGATACGGGGCTCGAGGTCGCGCACCCGCCGCGGCGTGAAGGCTCGGCTCACCAGCTTGCGCTGCTCGTCGTGGGACGGCGGGTCGGCGCTCAGCAGCACCGACACCGAAGCCATGCCCATCCCGGCGGCCAGCGCTTCAATAGATGCACCTCCGTCGGACACAAGCTGCTGCAAGACGGCGAACGTGTCGGCCGCAGCCTTCGGTCCCGTCGGCATCCGTGACGAGAACCGCTCGGTGTCGCGGACGACTTCGAGGATGTCCTGATAACGCACGACAGCGAAGCAGCCAAGCTCGTCGATCCACGTCACCGGAGAGTCGGCGCGCATCTTGGCGAAGTACGGGTAGGGGCAGCGAACCGCGGCCGGATCAAGGGCCATTAGCTCCTTCATGGCCGCATGCCTCAGTGCACCTCCGCCAGGAAATCGCCAACCTGGTAGACGATGCCGACGTCGGCGAGGCGGGTGAGCTTTCCGCCGACTGGTGTTTGCACATCCAACTCGGCCTTGTCGGCTTCGATCGTGCATATGACGTCGCCGCCCGTTACCACCGCGCCGTTCTCGACGGTCCACGCGACCAGCGTCGCCTCCACCATCGTCATGCCGAGCTTAGGTACCTTGATCCGGGTTGTCATCAGCGCTCGACCACCCGACGGGCGGCATCTACGATCTCGGCCCGGCCGGGAAGGTAGGCCCGTTCGAGCGGCATCGAGTAGGGCACGGGGACGTTCTTGGCACCGAGGCGAGCCACCGGCCCGGCAAGAGAATCGAAGAGGTGCTCGGTTATCTGGGCGGATAGCTCGGCGCCGAACCCGCATCGCGTCACCGCCTCGTGCACCACGAGGGCCCGCCGGGTCTTGGCCACCGACGTGAGTACCCGGTCGAGGTCCAGCGGGACCAGCGAGCGGAGGTCGAGAACCTCTGCCTCGATACCGTCCTGAGCTAGCGCGTCGGAGGCACGAAGACAGTCATTGACCTGGCGGCCGTAGGAGACGATCGTCAGATCGGTACCCTCGCGACGCACTGCCGCCTGACCAAGGGGAACCACATGCTCACCAACGGGCACCGGACCCGGCAGGAAGTACGACATGGTCTGCTCCACGAACACGCACGGGTCCTCGTCGAATATACAGCTCGTCAGCAGTCCCTTTGCGTCAGCCGGGTTGCTCGGTATGACCACCTTCAGGCCTGGAACGTGGCACAGCCACGCCTCGAGCATGTCGGAGTGCTGGGCGCCGAACTGCATTCCGGCCCCGGCCGAGCAGCGGATGGTGATCGGTACCGCAGTCTGGCTGCCTGACATATACCGAAGCTTGGCGGCGTGGTTGCACACCTGGTCCATGGCCACCGCGATGAAATCGAACATCATGATCTCGGCTATTGGACGGAACCCGGCGATCGCCGCTCCGATCGCCGCTCCGACGATGGCCTGCTCGCTGATCGGAGTGCTTCGGACACGGTCGGTGCCGTGGGTCGTAGACAGGCCCATGGTCGCCTTGTAGACGCCACCACCCTCGGAATCGGCCACGTCCTCGCCGAGCACGATGACCCGCGGATCTTTCGTCATGGCCTCGTCGATCGCCCGGTTGATGGCAGCCACCATCGGGAGCATCACCGTCTGTGGTTCGGTCGCCGTGCTCACGCTAGGTTTTCCGCGTACACGTCGTCCTCCAGTTCGTCGGGGGAAGGGAGTTCCGCTGCCAGCGCGTACGCGACGGCATCGTCGATCGCGGCATCGCATCGCTGTTCGATCTCGGCGAGGTCCACCTCCTCCGCCACTCCCTCGGCCAACAGCCAGACCCGGAAGGCCGGGACAGGGTCGGCGTCCATGGCCGCCTGGCGTTCTTCAGCTGGCTGGTACTTCATATCGTCACCCATGATGTGGCCGAAGAAGCGGTAGGTGATCCCCTCGAGCAGCGTCGGCCCCTCGCCCGATCTTGCCCGACGCACCGCCGTCGCGGCCGCTTCGTACATAGCGATCGGGTCGTTGCCGTCGACGGTAACTCCGGGAATGCCGTAGGCCGCCGCTCGCATCGCGATTCGTTCGACACTGGTCCCATCGGCGAGCTTCGTGTGCTCCGCATACCGGTTGTTCTGGCACATAAAGATCACGGGCAACTTCCACACTGCCGCCAGATTCAGCGCTTCGTGGAAGGCGCCGATGTTCGAGGCGCCGTCGCCGAAGTTGACGACGGTCACCTGGTCGGTACCGGCCAGCTTGGCGGCAAGACCGAAGCCGTTGGCAATCGGCAGGCCCGACCCAACGATTCCCGTTGTGACCATGAGCCCCGAGGTCGGGTCCGTGACGTGCATGGGACCACCCTTGCCCTTGCAGGTACCGGACCGCTTTCCCAGGAACTCAGCCCACAGTCCGCGCAGGTCAACCCCCTTCCCGATGTGATCGTGCAAGCCCCGATAGGTGGTGACCATATAGTCGTCGGGCCGCAACAGCACGGAGAAGGCCGACGGGATGATCTCCTGACCCCGAGGCGAGTAATAAGTGCAGACGATCTGGCCCGATGCGAGGAGGAGTCGGAAACGCTCGTCGCATTGCTTGATCTTGGTGGCAGTCTCGAACATTCCGAGCAGCGCCACGCGGTCTGGCGTCATCCCTCGCCGTCCGGGTCGAGCCACCGTCCGAGCTCTCGATGGAAATGGCGGATGCGAACCTCCTGGTAATCGCCGAGCGTCACGCCGGCCTTGCGGGTGGCTCTGAGGCCCTTCTGCAGGCGGGGCAGGTTCGCCATGTCCTGGCGGAACACGTCAGCCAGCAGCCCAAAGTTCGTCCCGTCACCCCAATCCTGATCCGGTGCCAATCTGAGCTCCGCCGCCGGTGATGGACGCGGACCCGCCGGGTCGAACGGCGACAGCATCATCACCTCCATGATGCAACTGTTCGGATCGGAGCCGTCTGGCCGGAACCGGTAGTTGATACGGGAATATCCACCCCACGGCACGAAGTTCGGGAACACGTGGTACTGGATCGCGTCGAGGGCCTCCGAGTCCGAGATAACCGAGCCCTCAGCTACGGCGCCCTGTAGCTGGGTCCGCACCAGCATGGCGAGCAGCCCCCTGGCCGTCTGTCCCTCAGCCAGCGCGACGGAAGCGCCAGGGCCGAACTGCATCCCGAGAAGGTTGTCCACCAGTTCCTGCTGGGTGGGCTCGCCGGATAGGTGCGGGCTTGGGACTGCTTGCGCCGTGATCATGCGGTTCCACCGGCGCTCGCCGGATAAGACGTCGTATTGGGTATTGGCATCGCCCATGGCCATGAGTAGCTGCGGATGAGTCACGACGACGTGGAATGACTCCAGGAACGCCTCCATGGCGACCTTCCAGTTGCACGCGATGAGGCGCGACACGTGCGCCTGCTTGGTGAAATGATCGTGATCCCACGGAAACTTCTCCGGAAAGCGACCGAGGAACTCTGAGAGCGGCATGCACCCGGAGTCCATATTGACGAACACCCAGCCACCCCAGGTGTCAACCTTGGCTTCTGGTAGGTGGAAGCGCTCGGCGTCGACGTGGGGGAAGTCCCACCGGCACGGCATCGAGACGAACCGACCATCGAGATCCCAGGTGAAGCCGTGGAATGGGCATCTGAGCCGTTCTACGTGACCGGGTTCCTCCACCAAGGTGGTGCCGCGGTGAAGGCATACGTTATGGAAGGCTCGAATCTGGTTGGGCGCTGAACGCACGATCACCAGCGAGTCCTCGGCGATGTCATAGACGGTCGTGTCGCCGACGTTCGGGATATCCTCGCTGCGACAGGCGACCTGCCATACCTTCCGCCAGAGTCGCTCGACCTCGAGATCGTGCCACGCCTGCGACGTATAGCGCTCCACCGGGATGTCCTCCGAGCCCAGGTACTCGTAGTACCCCTCACGCAACTCGGGCGGTGGGGCGACGACGTCAAGCGCTAGAACCTCTTGGACCGATGGCCCATCGGAGCGGGCCGCGCCAAGTTCCATCTGAGTGTTCGCGGCAGTCATGGGCCTCACCTCCACATATCTAACCAGACGTTCAATATTATTCTAAAACGTATCGTCTTCGGCAGTTCGAACTCAAGTCCAAGTACTCGAACCACTTGCTAGGCGAGACCGTCTTCACCTTGCCGAGGGCTACGGAAGTACTACTCGGCCGACGCGGTAGTGGAAGCGCTGCGTTTGCGCGGACGCCTGCCCGTCTGGCGGGACTTCCCCGACCGGTTGACCGTCACCTCGTCCGTGCCCAGGTAGCTGGCGATAACCTCCGGATGGGAAAGGACTTCAGATGGAGTCCCTTCCGCGATCACGGCGCCCAGTTCGAGGGCAACCAGACGGTCACAGAGCGACGACATCAGTGCCATGTCGTGCTCGATGACGACCATGGCGCACCCCGTATCGGCGGCGACTTGCTTGAGCACGGGGGTGAGCGCCTCGGTTTCGGACTGAGCTACCCCCCCGGTGGGTTCGTCGAGGAGGAGGAGGGTCGGCCGGTGGGCCTTGATGCAGGCCAGTTCCACGATGCGCCTGGTGCCCGTCGACAGGTCGCCCGTCAGTCGGTTGCGGAAGGCCCGGAGCCCGAACTGTTCGATCAGCTCCATCGCCTTCTCGAGCGCAGCTCCCTCCGAGTCAGCCGAGGCGGGCATGCGGAACGCCGCGGCGAACGGCTCGCGGCTGTAGAGGTGGCGCTCCAACGCCACCTCTATGCATTCGGTGACGGTCAGGCCAGGGAAGAGCCGGGCTTCCTGGAACGATCTCCCGAGACCCGACACCGACCGCTCGAAGGGTGGCAAGTCGGTCATGTCAAAGCCGTCGATGTGGATCCGCCCGCTGTCGGGGGTCAGGAATCCCGAGATGACGTCGAACAGGGTCGTCTTGCCGGCTCCGTTGTGCCCAATGAGCCCCACGATCTCGTGGGGCTTGACCGACAGGTCGAGGTGGTTGACCGCTGTCACCCCACCGAACCGCTTGACCACCTGATCGCATTCGAGCGCGGGCACAAGTCCGTTGGTACCGATCGGCACTTCGAGTTCGACGGTCGGATCCTCCGGCGCGGGCCGGCGTGGCTTCGTCGTCACCTTCCGAGTAGCCGCCTTCTCGGTGTGAGTCTCGTGCTGTCCGCCGATGAACACAGCCCGTAACAGGTCGGGTCGGTCCAGCAGATCGGCCGCACGGCCGGTGAAGCGGACGGTTCCCTTCTCCAGGAAGGTGGCCCGCTTAGCAAGCAGGAGAGCAACGTTGACCGATTGCTCGACGATGACCACCGTCGTGCCCTGCCGGTGGATGTCGCGGACGGCTTCGACCAGATCGGCGACGATCGCGGGTGCAAGCCCGAGGGACAACTCGTCGATGCAGAGAAGCTTCGGACGCAACAGGAACGCCATCGCCAAAGACAGCATTTGCTGCTCGCCACCAGAGAGATTCCCCGCCAACTGGTTGTGTCGCTCGTCGAGGATCGGAAACATTGCCACGACCCGGTCTCGGGCGGCGCCCGCGCCCACCCGGTCCCGGCGTAGCGGCCACGACGCCACCCGCAGGTTCTCGGCAACGCTCAGAGAGGGGAAGATACCCCGGCCACCGGGCATCATGGTGAGGCCCAAAGCCGCGATGTCCTCGGTACGGGCCGCGGTGACGTCCCTGCCAGCGAACATGATCCTGCCCCTGCTCGCCGGTAGGAGGCCGGTAACGGACTTGAGCAAGCTGGACTTTCCCGCCCCGTTGGTCCCCAAAAGAGCGACCATCTCCCCCTCGCGGATGGTCATGTCGATCCCGAACAGAACCTGGAGCTGGCCGTACGACGCGTTGACTCCCTCGCATCGCAAGAGCACGTCGGCATCGTCGGGCTCGCCTCCCCCGTGCTCGTGGTCGAGACCAACGCTGGCGGCCGGTGGTGTGTCATCGTCGGGCACGACGACAACCCCGTCGCGGCTACCGTCGGTCTCGTCACCCCATGCGCCGGTATCGATATCACGCCGGCGGGCCAGGCGGGTGACGACCGCGTCGCGGGCCCTCTCGAACAGTCCCGCCAGGCCCGCGGGAAAGACCATCAGGATGAGAAGCACGCCGATCCCACTGACCAGGACCTGGTATTCCGGTCTCTCGATACCGATCCACTGGAGGAGGCCAACACCGGCCAACGCTCCACCAACGGACGTGATCCCTCCGACGACGACCATACAGAACACGGTGATGCTGTCCGTCGGTGGGGCGGTCTGGTAACCGATGCTGCCGAGGATGACAGCGTAGAGGGCGCCGGCTACGCCGGCGATCACGCCGGCGATCACGAAGGCAGTCAGGCGGGTCCTGGTGGTGGGAACGGCGGCAGCTTCAGCGGCTCTGGCGTTGTCCCGGGTGGCGAGCAGGGCTCGCCCGGGCCGGGTACTGCGAATCCCGGTGACTAGGACCGCAGCCAGCACCAGGATGCCCAGGCACAAGAAGTAGAGGTCGCCTTCGTTGGACAGGGCGAAGCGCTTCCATAGATTCGGTCTCAGCACTGACGACGGCAGGACCGAACCGAAGTTCGTGGGATTAAGGAAGAAGTCGTTCATGGCCACCGCGAACGCCAGGGTGGTCGCCGTCAGGTAGAGGCCGGGCACCCGCAGGGCCGGAAACCCCAGGATTACAGCGGCAATTGCGCCCGCCGCTGCACCCCCAACCATCGACTGGAACAGATCGAGGTTGAAGTGCATCATCAGATCACCGGAGACCACCCCGCCGACCGCAACGATCGACATCTGTCCCAGGCTGATTGTCCCCGCCCAGCCCGAGAGCACCACCAGGGATAGGGCGGCCAAGCCGAAGACGATCCCGATGTTGACTTCGTCGAGGCGGGAGGCCGAGAGATAGGTTGGCAACGTCAACGCGAAGACCGCAAGAATCCCGAACCCGCCTATCTTCATCGCTCTGACCTCGGGTAGGGCTCGCACCACCGCCGGCATCGGCTTCAACTCGGCGACCGAAAGCGTCGCACTGCTGGCGTCCGCTCGGCTCTCCGAGCGCCGCCGTAGAAGCAACGCCACGAGGATTACGGCGAGGAACAGAGGTGTCTCCACTGACTGCTTGGAGACATCGAGGCCGACGACGGCCTCG
>Ga0302324_100004621_pt1 | contig 30340 bp, 23 predicted proteins | sample Palsa_T0_1_FD_201949 | JGI IMG/M metagenome (GOLD analysis project Ga0302324, IMG submission 201949) | Peat permafrost microbial communities from Stordalen Mire near Abisko, Sweden - Palsa_T0_1 | ecosystem: Environmental > Terrestrial > Soil > Palsa > Peat permafrost | place: Sweden: Abisko...
GCGTGCCGGCGAAGCCGATGGCCGCGTCGTTGCCGAGCACCTGCACGGCGACCATGGTCATCGCCTCGGACTGCGTGGGGTTCACTTTGCCCGGCATGATGGACGAGCCCGGCTCGTTTTCCGGGAGTATCAGCTCGCTGAGTCCGGCGCGCGGGCCGGAGCCAAGCCAGCGCACATCGTTGGCGATCTTCATCAGCGAAGCGGCTAGAGTTTTCAGCGCTCCGCTCGCGAACGCGATTTCGTCGTGCGCGGAAAGCGCCGCAAATTTATTCGGATGCGATCTGAACGGCAGTCCCGTCAGCTCCGCAATTTTCTTCGCGGCGCGCTCGGCAAATTCCGGCGGCGAATTCAGTCCCGTGCCCACTGCCGTCCCGCCAATCGCCAGATCGTAGAGGCCGGGCAGCACCGCCTTCAGCCGCTCGATATCCCGATCGAGCAGGCTCGACCATCCGGACATCTCCTGCGCGACGGTCAGCGGCGTCGCGTCCATCAAATGCGTGCGGCCGATTTTGACCACGTCGCCAAACTCGCGCGCTTTCGCGTCCAGCGCGTCGCGCAGCCGCTCGACGTCGGGGATCAGCACCTCGGCCACGCGCGACGCCGCGGCGATGTGCATCGCCGTGGGAAACGTGTCGTTCGAGGACTGCGACATGTTTACATCGTCGTTGGGATGGATCGGCGTCTTGCTGCCCATCACGCCGCCCGCAATTTCGATGGCGCGATTCGAGATCACCTCGTTCGCGTTCATGTTGGTCTGCGTGCCGCTGCCGGTCTGCCAGATGCGCAGCGGAAAATGCTCGTCGAGCCATCCGGCGATCACTTCGTCGGCAGCCTGCACGATCAGCTTCGCTTTTTCGGCGGAAAGTTTCCCGAGGTCCTGGTTGACCAGCGCCGCGGCCTTCTTCAGGATTCCGAACGCGCGAATCAGCTCGGGCGGCATTTTGTCCGTGCCGATATTGAAGTGGATCAGCGACCGCGCGGTCTGCGCGCCGTAGTAGCGGTCGTTGGGCACCTCGATCTTGCCCATGCTGTCGGATTCAATCCGTGCGCCCGCTTTCGATGCAGGCGACGCTTTGCCGTCCACGCAGTGCCTCCGTATTTCGCGTATATCCAAAGCATACTGCGGAATTGGCTTCGCGCGCATCTTCGTGTTCGAGTGATTAGTGACTCAGGCGCAGCGAAGGATGAGCCATTCGCCTGCTATGGTTGCGGAAGAGGCGGATGTCCGGCGAACATGTCCGGCTGCTTCTTGGCTTCGTTGTAGGGCTTGTAGAGAGTGGAAGGCTCGTCCGGCTGCGCCGCAAGCACGCCGCGCACGGTGCCATGATCGGGCGCCTGCGCCCAGCTCGTTTCGTACCGGTTGCGGAACACGGGCACAAGATTGGAATGAGCGATCCTCCAGCGGCCATCTTCCTTCACGTAATCAACGTAAAAAGTTCCCCAGATCCACGCGGCCGAGGAATTGCTGCCGGCAGCACCCGGCGATAGCCAGTGGCTTCGCGCGGACAATCCATCGCTCGCGATCTCAATAACCGGATTAGCGGCCATGTGAAGTATGAAAAATCCCGGGATGGTTTTCGTAACTTCAAACGATCGGTAAAGCGCCCGGACGCTTGCCAGGCCGCGGTACACGCCGCTATCGGAAAACTCGATGGACACGTCGGGCAGATTGTGCGCGAAGCACTCGTCCACGATGCGGTCGAAGCGCTGCTTGAAGAGGTAATGAATGTATTTCGATTGCAGTTGCTGGATCTCGAGCGTGTCTTCCAGGTGGCGCACGCGGGCGACCAGATCTTGCACGGTGCGCATCAGGTCATCGTTGCTATTCGGGCTCATACGCAGGGCTCCTCGACGATCGTTTTCCTCTGACGCGCAATTGTAATCATTTTAGCGGCCGGGAAGCGAGATTTGGTCGGGCGCCGGGTGCCCATCCTTGTCTGGCCAGGGTGGTGTTGACGTTTCCTCGCCTCCCTAGTGTGTCTGCAAGCGCACCGACCCCGCGCGCGACGCGCGCTCCGTGCCCGTCCCTCGCGGTTCCCCTCCGTCCGCGCCCAAAATATTCATCCGCCCGTATCATTACTGATGTATAACTCTCGCCACGCTCACAAGGGAGGTGCGCATGCCCGTAGAAGAAAACATTGTTCTGATGAGGCGCTGGTTCAAGGAAGTTTGGAACGAAGGACGCGTTCAAACGATTTACGATCTGGTGGACGAAAATGTCATCGCCGTCGGACAGGACGCGCCCGGCATCGAAATCCACGGCCCCGCCGATTTCCTGAGACTCTACAATCGCCTTCGCGGCGCGTTTCCAGATATCAAGTTCACCCTCGAGGACACCTTCGGCGCGGACGACAAAGTCATGGTCCGCTGGTCCGCCGTAGCCACTCACACCGGCGACCATCTCGGAATACCGGCCACGAACCGTCCCGTTCGGATCACGGGCATCACCGTCGTGCGCATCGCCAAAGGCAAAATCGTCCAGGCCTGGGACAATTGGGACCAGCTGGCCCTGATGCAACAGGTAGCCCCCGCCGCCGCCGCTGCCCATTAATTCTTGTCTTCGTCGCGGCCGTTGCCTTTGTAACCCACGCCTTCTCGCCCTGAGACATCGCCAGCGGCGAGGTCGTAGGGCAGGCGGGCAGCCGTTGCTTTTGTACCTGCCGTTGCCTTTGTACCTGCCGTTGCTTTTGTACCTGCCGTTGCTTTTGCACCTGCCATTGCCTTTGTACCTGCCATTGCTTTTGTACCTGCCATTGCCTTTGTACCTGCCGTTGCCTTTGCACCTGCCATTGCTTTTGTACCTGCCGTTGCTTTTGTACCTGCCGTTGCTTTTGTACCTGCCGTTGCTTTTGTACCTGCCGTTGCTTTTGTACCTGCCATTGCTTTTGTACCTGCCGTTGCTTTTGTACCTGCCGTCGCCTTTGTAGCGCACGCCTTTAGGCGGGCAGCCTTTACGCTTTTTCCGTAGTTTCCTTCCACGGCGGCACCCACGCCTCAACAGGCGCGGCCTCCCTCTTCCAATCCACCACAAACGATCCCGAATACGGATATTCCCGCCCGTCCTTACAAAACCCCGCACGAACCGGATTCATCCAGATGTAAGCGGCGACCCGTTCGACAGAGTCGTTCTCACGTAGAACGTGATCGTAGAATCTCTTTTGCCACAAGCCGCGCTGAAACTTCTTCTGAAATTGGTACGCGGTCTTCTGTTTCAGAATCTTGAGAAACATCAGCAGGTCGCTCGCTTCGCCCATGCCCATCACGAGCACGTGCACATGGTCGGGCATCACGCAGTAGGCGTATACCGCAAATCCGTGCGACGTTGCTTCTTGCCGGAGCACCTCGACCATCCAGGACGCGCCCTCCGCATCTCCGAACACCGGGCCACGGCCCGCGCAGCAGAATGTGACGAAATACCATCGCGCGCCCTTGTATCGCGCGGCATCAAGACGAATTCTTCCGCGAACAAAATCCATGGGTAACCCGCCGTGCCCGCCTGAAGGCGTGAGCTACAAAACCATCAACAATGGTTCGCCCGCGGCCCTCAACGCAATCCCCAGACGCGCATCATGGCAGAAAAACGTCGGCTCGTATCCGCCGTTGCCTTCGTAGCGCACGCCTTCAGGCGGGCAGCTCTGTCTCGTATCCGCCGTTGCCTTCGTAGCGCACGCCTTCAGGCGGGCAGCTCTGTCTCGTATCCGCCGTTGCCTCCGTAGCGCACGCCTTCAGGCGGGCAGCTCTGCCTCGTATCCACCGTTGCCTTCGTAGCGCACGCCTTCAGGCGGGCAGCTCTGTCTCGTATCCGCCGTTGCCTTCGTAGCGCACGCCTTCAGGCGGGCAGCTCTGTCTCGCTTCTTAGACGTAAATGTAGCGCCCGCCCTCCGGCCCTGAGGCGGGCGTCCCGTCTTGCGCTACAATCTTGGCTGTGTTCGCGGCCAACCCGCCGTATGCTGGAGGGCCACCATGACAGGCAAAATCCATCTCGGAACATCCGCCTTCACCGCCGCCGGCTGGGAGACCTCCTTCTACCCCTCCGGCATGAAGCCCGCCGACTACCTCACCTACTACGCCACCAAATTCGACACCGTCGAAGTGGACTCCACCTTCTACCGCACTCCCGCCGCCTCCACCGTCTCCGGCTGGGCCCGCAAGACGCCGGACCACTTCATCTTCGCCGTGAAAGTCCCGAAGCTGATCACCCACGAAAAAATCCTCGCGGATTGCGACGCCGACTTCAAGCACTTCGTGGACACCATGGACCTCCTCGGCGACAAACTCGGCCCCATGCTGCTTCAGTTTCCCTATTTCAATCGCAGCGTCTTCACCAGCGGAGCGCAATTCCTCGCCCGCCTGAAGCCGTTCCTGAAATCGCTGCCGAAAGATCACAAATTCGCCGTCGAGATCCGCAACAAGAACTGGCTCGACGCCACCCTCTCCGATCTCCTCCGCGACCACGGCGTCGTCCTCGCGCTCCAGGACCAGAGCTGGATGCCCCTCCCCGCCGACTACAAATTCGACCCCATCACTTCCGACTGGACCTACGTCCGCTGGCTCGGCGACCGCAAAGGCATCGAGAAAGTCACCAAGACCTGGGACAAGACGGTTGTTGACCGCTCAGCCCAGCTGAAGTCCTGGGTGGACTATCTCCAACCCATCACCCGCCGCGGCGTCACCATCTTCGCCTACGCCAATAATCACTACGCAGGATTCTCGCCAGACACCGTAAAGCTGTTCCGCGAATACTGGGAAAAAAAGAAGTAGCGGGGCCGTTGCCTTCGTAGCGCCGCTCTTCAGAGCGGCATCTTCGTTTGTGCCGCGTGCCCCATCCTTTGTCCGCCGCGGCGGACGAAGGGTGGGGTTGTTGACGTTTCTCCGCCGTCGTACCGCTCGCCGTTTTCGGAAAAGCGCCAGCGGCGCGACAGACGTTAGCCCAGCCCGGAAGGGCGGGGCAACCTGGGACAAGAAAGCATGACTTCGTAGCGCGCATTTTGCGTCCCGGACGGTTTAGCGGGACGGCTGCCTCAATTACGGCCTCGCAAGCTTCGCGTATTCCGCCATCACAGTTCCGTCCGCATCTGACACATGGAAGACAATCCAGTATCCCTTCTTGGCCATTGATCTCTCCCGTGGCTTGGAATTTCTATCTCGATTTTACGGTGGACCAACAATCTACGCGCGGCCATCAATGCGCGCGCGATTCGCCTCCAGCGAAGTCTTGATGATAAGATTCACTTACTTTACCAATGAGCATACGAACGCTCCATTTCTCCTGCAATGTGCGCCCGGTCCGGCTAGCGTTCCTTGTAGATAAGCCAGACCCAACAATTCTGGAGGAAGTGTTTCGACAAAACACCCTTCTCTGGGGCGGATGCCTCAACCCAGTGGTTATCCTCAATGGCAGCACGCGAAAGGTAGTCGGGCGCCATTACCAATTTCACGACACGCCATATGAAGAGGAAGCGTTCCTAACGCTAAAAGAGTTCGACCCAGATGTTCTGATTAACTTCAACAACGCGACGCTGCCCGCGTTCTTGGACGTCTTTAGGAGGCGGATTTTCTCGAGGGACGCACTAAGATGGAATCCGTGGGGAAGGCAAGAGGTCCCTTTCTTCCTCCAAGTGTTCCCCTTTCTCAGACAATATTGGCGCGAAGAGGTTCGACCCACGAACGCGCCACCGCACAAGTTTTGCTATCTTGACCTCGACTCAGGCAACCCACTAACGCCCTTCCTCGTGGCGCGGTTTGGTGCTTACCCGTCGGAGGCTCAAGGTAACGAGCTGCTCGCGGATCGCTTTAGCGGGATGGGTATCAAATACGATGAATCGTTTCGCAAAACGCCGGACCTCTCGCAATGGATCTTCCCGACTCGGATCACGCTATTCGGCCTAAACGTTCCCTCGCCAAAGCCGTACCATTCCCGTATTTTCTTTTTGTTGGACCCCGCAGACATGTTCGACGTCGCGGATTACTGGAATCTGAGGGCGGCCGGCTTCCTCGTATTTCCTCTTCCGATCAATGATTATCCTGATTCCGCCGACAGAGCCCGAGCATTTGCTGAGGAATCTGCATACGCTATCAACACCAGTGTAATGGCGGGCCCAACAATTGTTAAGAGTCGGAGCCTGCAGGACGACCAACTCGATGAGGCCGGAAAATGGCTCATCGGCTTAAGATTGAAGAACTCTATTCCGTCCTTGATGGGATGGGTTCCCCGCTACGGCATGAGGCACGAGCGGGCGGAGCCTGATGTTCACGTGCGTCCTGCAAGCGCGAAGGAGGCCAGCGAGATCGTAATCTCCAACGAAGGATTGGGCACGTTCCAAGGTGCCGCACCGGACTGCGCGCTTCTAGATAACGAGGACTCGCAACATTGGGCGCTCGACCTAAGAGTCTACGGAGGCGGCGACGATTCTACGTTCAGATTTCCTTGGCTGCACCCAAGCTGCGACGAGGTGGCTAGCTATCGGTTTGGGCATGAACACGGACCTGCGGCCTCCCGCGTCAGCAAGCAAGGAATTGTGGTCATGCCAAACGGGGGCGGACAGAGCGCGTTGGTCCACGAACCAAAGGTTGTGGAAGTCTTTAGAGCATATTTGAAGGACGCGCGCCTCACGTACCTGAAAACGAGCTCGGCGGGTCTGGCCTTGGACCGAATCATCGAACAAATGGGCGATCTTTACAGGTGCCAACTTTTTCAGAATTCTGGAGTGCGAGCGCTGGTCGCTGCTCTCGCCGATGGTTCACCAAAGGCGGGTCAGCTCATTCGCCAAACTATTTATAGCGCTATCCCATCGGACCGCGGCGATCGGCAAAAGCAAGGACACGATATTCTCGACAACTTGCTTTCTCATCAGTTACTTCGGCAGGGCTTTGAACTTCAGTGTGACAAATGTCAACGGTGTGACTGGTACCACCTCGGCGAATTGGCCGAACAGTTCAAGTGCAAGAAATGTTTTCACGTCCAACTTGTTCCGCTACTCGACCGGAAATCCTGGTCATATGTCTCAAACGGTATCCTGAGGCTGGAAGGGAAAATGGCCGGATGCATGACGACCATTCTTGCGTTAATTTTCCTCCAGTTCTTTTCAGATCTTGGAATGAAGATTGTTTCTTCATTCGACTACACCGACGACACAAACTCTGCGGAACGCGATTTCGCGGTCCTTTCCGCAGGATCATTTGACGAGGACGTCGACGTGATAATCGGGGAGTGTAAGACTTCGTACGACCTAAAGGAGAAAGAGAAGCAAGACATCAGACGGCTTGGGCAGCACACGAAGGCCTACGTAGCTTTTGCGACAGACTCTGATCAATTCTCGGAAGATGACAAGCTGTTCTTCACGGAATTAGTCGAACTGGGACTCAAGCCGATCCTTCTTACGCGTCGCCATCTCGAAATGTCTCACTTGAATGTCGGCGAATACCGTCACCAGGGCACAGGACTAGGGCGCAGCGCCGAATTGCTTTCGCGTCTAACCATCATCGATACCCTCGGCAAGTCATTCGCCAATGCTCACCGTTTGTGGATATAAGGGCGGCCTAGGCTCTAGCGTGTGATTTTTCGGACGCCCCATCCTTCGTGAAACCAGGGGTGGGGATTTTTCCCCGCCACTCAACCGTCGCCCCTCATCAAAAAGTCCACAGGCGCACATCCACCATCCCCCTTGACATCCTGCTAGCTTCCAACCAGGGCCCGCACCAGCTCTCGCGGCCCCAAAGGAGCCACGCATCATGATCAGACAGGACAGGGCTCCCAGTGTCCACGGCAAGTGGAGCCTGGGAGATCGAGCGCACCGACCCTACAGGCCGCCGCAACTACTCACCGGCCACGTTGACGATTTTCCGCTCATCCCCGTAACACCCGTAGACATCGCCCCGCGCCCGATTCTGCCACCGCCGTCGCGATCCGATGGCAGGGCTCCCGAGGCCACGGTCAGTGGCGCTCGGGAGATCAATCGCGATCCCGAGAGACCATCGGGAACCGAGGGACCAAGCTTGCCCGCCCCGAGCGCTGAAGAGCCAGCCGCTGCCGGCCCAGCTCAGCCTTCCCGGCCTCCGCAATTACCCAAGCCAGTCCAACAGACGACTGATATCGTCGTCCAGCCGGACCCGCCCAGGAAGCGCGCTCGAATCGAACCAGAACCGGCAGTGGACTACAGCGAAATGGGGGTGGAAAAGCTTCGCAAGGTTTACGATTGGATTGGCCGCGTTCTCAGTAACAGGGGCGTGCCTCCGCCCGAGCCTCAATTCCCAAGCACGTCGCGGCATCGCACGAACTTGTCCGGACGAAAGTCCGCCCAGCGCACCGGCCGTGCAGCTCGCTCCGGCGCGACGAAATCCAAAACACATCCTGCCTCGACGCGTGACCGCCATTCCCGCCACTGCACCATCTGCCATCACCCCGAGCGCGCCGCCATCGAGCAGGAGTTCGTTCACTGGCACGACCCGAGCGAAATTGGGCTGGATTACGAGGTCGGCCGCCGCGCCGTCTATCGCCACGCCCACGCCGCCGGGCTTTTCGCTCGCCGCGAGCGCAACATGCGCTTCGCCCTTGGGCACATGGTCTCGCAGGCCATGAATATTACGCCCACTTCGGATTCGATACTCCGCGCCATTCGTGCTTATAGCTGCCTGAATCGTCGCGGCCAGTGGACCGAGCCGGCCGCCCACGTCGTCGTTTCCTCCGGCAGCGCCGCACGAACACGGCTCCCAGTGTCCACGCAGGACAGGGCTCCCGAGGCCACGCGAACACGGCTCCCGGTGTCCACGCAGGACAGGGCTCCCGAGGCCACGCGAACAGGGCTCCCGGCGTCCACGGCTAGTGGAGCCCGGGAGATCGAACGCGCTCGGGAGATCAAGCGAGCCCGGGAGATCAAGCGAGCCCGGGAGATCAAGCGCGCACTGAACCCGGCCCTCGCCGCGGCGTCCGGTGTTTCCTCCGCCGGGGCCGCCGCCGCCCCGCCGATCGCTGGCGGGTCGCCCCGAAAATCCAAGTCTACCCGTCACTGCGTGCCGAGTAGAAAGCGACGCAAATGATTGAAAACACACGACTGCGACCATTGCTACCCGTCACTGGAACGGGGGTGCTCCGAAGCTTGAGATTTGTGTCCGGCCCGGGAAATCGCGGAAGAATCGCGCGGCGCATCTTTACCTTTCGCGCCGCTTCAACTGCTTGTCCCAAGCGCAGCCGAAGGGCGCCGGCTCAACTGCCTGTGCCTTGTAGGGTGGGGTTTCAACCCCGCCGAAAACGACGCGGTCGCGTCGTTACCTTTCGCGCCGTTTCACCCGCGCGAGCTTTCGGTTGCACGAGTCACGAATCACGTATCCGCCGCGCTAAAAACCGCGGCGCTACATCCAAACCTTGTGGCGTTGCGCGCGTTGGCGCTGACGCGTACATTATTCGTCCGCGGGAAAATCCAGATCGAAATTCGCGGAATGGGAGAGAGTGATGGCCAAAAAGGGATATTGGATTGTTTGCTACCAATCGGTTTCTGATGAGTCGGTGCTGCCGAACTATGCCAAGGCCGCAAAGCCGGCGATCGAAGCGGCTGGAGGGCGTGCTCTGGTCGCGGGCAAGCCTGCGAAGGCACATGAGGCGGGAAAGCCGGACCAGAGGACTGTCGTGATCGAGTTCGAGAGCGTGGAGAAAGCGATTGCCACGTATGAGAGCGATGGTTACAAGGCAGCGTTGAAGGTGCTCGGCAACGCGGCGACGCGGGATTTCCGCATCGTGGAAGGAGTGTAGGGACGGCGCGATGTTTGCGCGAGCACATGTGCATAATGGGACAGCGTGTGCGCGGATTCGGGGACATCATCCGCACATGCGCAAGAGAACGGACAAAAGGCCCGCGAACAAAACAGTCCTCGCCAGCGTCAAGAGGGAGATGGCGGCGCCGCGCATGGCGATGTCCGCCCGCGATCAGGTTGCAGTTCTCGCCGCGGCGAATAAATCACACCGAAAACGCCGACTGCGAGCTGTTGCTGCCGACTAATCGTCTGCGACAAAGCGCCCTGCGCGTGATAGCCTGCACCTGCTTGCAGCAAGACGACCGGTACCGCGTGCCAAAGCCGTGTGCCGGAGCCAGCTGGCAAGGCTAGTGACGCAAACCGGAAACCTGCGCGGAATACCAACACCGCGCAGACGAGAACCAACATGCCTACCGAGGACTGGATTAGGGCGCTCGAGGACGGCAGATTGGTGAAATTCACCAACCAGGATCTGCCGGGCGGCGGCTCATTCATTACCGCGCAAATCGAAAAGCACGAAGTCGTGTATTCGATCATGCTCGACAAAGTGAAAAACCCGCTGAGCCGTCAAGAGGTCGAAGGCCGCTTCAAGGCTGAACTCTCGAAGAAGTAATACCGGGCCAGGGTACTCGCAGGCGAAGAAAAATTCCCCGCGCGCCGCGGAATCACATCGCAACGAGCCGGAACAGAGGCTGAATCGTCAGTTTTTCTTGGTTCCCTGCCCGCCCGCAAACATGGCGGATTGCTGGAGCGCCTCCTGGGACTTCTGAAAGGCCTTGGCCGCGTGTTCCATCGCTTGTCTGGCGTGCTCGTGTCCGGTCTGATGATCTTCCTTGCCGTGATGCATCGCGGCCACGCGATGAGCGTGCGCGGCAAGCTCGTGAAACTCAGCAGCTCTCTGATGCGAATCATTTGCCATGAAATCCTCCGAAGTGCACACACAACGGTAGCTCTTTGTGGGGCGCATGTCCACGCCGGGCAAAAGTGCCACCCTCGCGGGGAGCGCAGAGAAAAACGCGGAGCACCGAAAGAACAAACGCATGAGCGTTAGCCGGAGATGAAATGCATGGCAACATCACGCCAAGCATCTGCGCCGGGGACGAACACGAACGGCAACGATGCGGGTGCGCTTGACCTGCATTGCGCGCGCGGATATGCTGAGCCGACTTCGGGGGAATGCGTGATGAAATTTAGGCCTCTAGCGATTTGCTTGGCGGGGATTGTGCTGGCGCTAGGTGCGAGCGCGCCCGCGCGGGCGCACCACTCGTTCGGCGTCGAGTACGACGCGAACAAACCCATCTCGCTGACCGGCACGATCACGAGCATCGAGTGGACCAATCCGCACTGCTTCATCTATATCGACGTGAAGGATAAAGACGGCAAGGTCACGAATTGGAAGATGGAAGGCTTTCCACCGAGCGTGCTTTACAGATCCGGATGGCGGCGCGACGTGACCGTGAAAGTCGGCGACGAGATCACGATGACGGGATGGCAGTCGCGCGTCGGCGGACCCTGGGGACATTCGCGGGAAGTGACGCTGAAGGATGGGCGCAAATTTTATTTTGGTCCGCCTCCGGGCACGGGTGACGGCGGCAATGCGCCGGGCGCGAATCCAACGCCGTCGGGACAGACGCCGCCCGATGCACCGCCCGCGCCGCCTGCGCCAAGAAACTGAGTCCCGAGCATCACGGGCTTAAGCCCAAGGTTTGTTGCAACGCTTACGTCGCGGCTGAAGCCGCGACCCACAAAGCGCTCGGAAGCGAGAACGATGCAAATTGGAAAACTGACTAATGGAATCGTGATTGCGGGTCTTGCAACGTTTCTGGCGGCGCTGCTGCTTTTCGCTACCGCGGCGGCGGCGCAAGCGACAGGCGCGGCCGCGGCGCAACAGAAAGGCGATGACGCGAGCGCGAAGATTCCGCGCACGGCCGATGGCAAGCCGGACATGACGGGAGTGTGGCAGGGCGGCAGCAACCGCATTGGAACTTGGGAAGAGGCGAATGTGGACGGAGGATTTGTCCCGGGCAACGTGCCGATGACGCCGTTTGCAATCAAGGACAAGCAGCCGCCGCCTCCCTACCAGGACTGGGCGCAGAAAAAGGTGGACGAATCGTACGCACGGCGCGGCGTGGACGAGCCGATGGTGCGCTGCCTGCCGCCAGGAGTTCCGCGAACAACGCTGATGGGATTGTTTCCGATGCAGATCGTGCAGACGCCGAAAATGGTGGTGATGCTTTTCGAGGTGTTCCACGAATTCCGGCTGATCCCGATTGACGCGAAGCATCCGGACGACCTCGATCCCAGTTACATGGGCGATTCCGTCGGACACTGGGAGGGCGATACGCTGGTCGTGGACGTTACCGGATTCAACGACAAGACGTGGCTCTCGGGCGTGGGAACGATTCACAGCGAGAAGCTGCACGTGGTGGAGAAATTCACGCGCGTGGACATGAATACGATCCTCTACGAGGACACCGTCGAGGACCCCGTGGTGTTCACCGGGCCGTGGACGCGCCACGGCACGATCATGCTGCGTCCCGGAACGCGGCTGCAGGAATATGAATGCGTCGAAAACAACGACGACCTGCTGCGATACAACGAAATGCTGAAGGATGAATCGGTGTTTCGCCGGAAACAGTAATTCCCCGCACCCCCTCGGCCTCGCGCCGACGTGACTTGTGCTTTTGGGCAAACTCCATTTTACTTTTCCAGGTGAATAGGACGACTATGTTTGAGGTGGACTTTCCGGTGCGACTCCGGCATCCGGCAAGGCCTCGTGTTTGCGGCCGGCGAATGCCCCAGCCTGGCGCTGCTTCAAACCGTCGCACCATACTGCGGATTCGCGGGAGGCACCGTGCTACAAACTGATACGCGCGCGGACAGGCTGGCGAGCTCAATGATCGAGGCATGGAAACAGTGGGAAGGCCAGGTGGCGGACGGAAAGTTCCATCTGCGCCAATACATGGGCGGGACCGAGCGCGGCCCGGTGTTCTTCACCGAATACGGCGAGCAGAAGGCCGCGATCAAGCTGATTCCCGCGAACCCACAGAATGCCGATTCACAACTGGCGCGCTGGGCTCTGGCCGCTAATCTGACGCATCCGCACTTGCTGCGCATGTTTCAGACGGGGCGGTGCCAGGTGGGCGGCGGGCGGATGGTCTATGCGGTGACGGAATGCGCGGACGAGGACCTCTCGCAAATTATTCCGCAGCGGGCGCTCTCGCCTGCCGAAACGCGAGAGATGCTGCGGCCCGTGCTCGAGGCGCTCGCTTATCTCCACGGCAAAGGTTTGGTTCACGGGCACGTAAAGCCGGCAAACATCCTGGCAGTCGGCGAGGAATTGAAGATTTCAAGCGACGGGATTAGCGCGGCGCGCGAGACGCGCGGTGAGCGCAGCAAGCCGAGCGTGTACGACGCGCCCGAGGTCGGAACGCGAGGGGGCTCTGCGGCGGGAGATGTTTGGTCGCTGGGCGTGACGCTCGTCGAGGTCCTGACGCAGCAACTGCCGACATGGGGATGGAAGGGACAAGAGGAACCTGACCTGCCGAGAGCGATTCCGGCGCCGTTCGGCGACATCGTGCGGCAATGTCTGCGATTAGACCCACAGCGGCGATGCACGCTGGCGGAGATTGGAGCGCGGCTCGATCCGGACGCGCCCGCGCTGGGGAAGGAAACGCGTGTCGTTGAACCGCGAATGGTTGCGCAGTCGGTCGTGCATGCGCCCAAGGCGGCAGAGATCACGAAGCCTCCGATACAGGCAAAACCAGCGGCTGCGTCCGAGGAGACGAGCGGAGCGCCGAGGCGAGGCTTCACAATTCCCGCTATCGCGATCGGAGTGGTAGCGGTGGTGGCGCTATTTGCGGCTTCGAAGTTCTTCCACAGCGGCCCAAAGAGTTTGCCGGAACCGGCGGCGTCCGCAGTAGAGCAGCCGAAGACGCAGCCGCAATCAAAACCGGCCGAACCGAAGAAACCGGTCGAGAAACTTGCGGCGAAACGATCAGATGCGAGCGCTGCGGCGCCTCCCGCTGCCGCGGCTACCGCGGCTGTCCGACCGAAACCGGCGGCGACGAGCGCTACGGGCGAATTCGTGCGAGGCACCGTGTTGCATCAGGTGCTGCCGGCCGCGCCGCAAAGCGCGCTGAATACAATTCGGGGCGCGGTGAGAGTCGGCGTACGCGTGCAGGTGGATGCATCGGGAAAAGTGGTGGGAGCGGATTTGGATTCGGCTGGGCCGAGCAAGTATTTTGCTAATCTGGCGATGAAAGCGGCGCGAGATTGGGCATTTGCGCCCGCGAAAGTTGGTGGCCAGAATGCGTCGAGCGAATGGATTCTGCGATTTGAATTTGCGCAGGATGGAACAACGGTCACGCCGGTGCCGGCTGCGCGGTAAACGTGAACGACGGCTGGCGCGTGCGCTGAAAACACCCGCCGAATGGGCGCCTCAGAGCCAAGAAACCTCGCAAGAACCCCACCCTTCGCTCCGCGAAGGATGGGGCACCCAACCCACTCGAAGGATGATGAAGGCAGGTGGGCACGCAGCGCCAAGCATCTGCGCCGGGCGCATCATGCTGCGCCCCTACGCAACCATCGCCCCTTGGTCGGGGAGCCTCTGGACTGACGGGATGATGGTTCGCGGCGCCCAGTGACTTATTTTTTGGGAGTGAGGCGCAGGATGTTTCCGGCGTCGGTTATTACGTAGACCGAGCCGTCGGGGCCTTGCTGCACGCCGCGAATGCGCTGGGCCAGATCAACGAGCAAATGTTCCTCGGCGACTACGCGATTGCCGTCCAGAACGAGACGCACCAGAAACTTTCCATATAGCGCGCCGATGAACAGATTTCCCTTCCATTCCGGGAACATGTCGCCGGTATAGAACATCATTCCGCAGGGCCCTATGTCCGGATACCAAAAATAGATGGGCTGCTCCGTTCCTTCCTTGACGTGGGCGCCCGTGCCGACCAAGTCGCCCGAGTACTGCCGGCCATAGGAAACGTTGGGCCAGCCGTAATCTTTCCCCGCGCGAATAATATTGATCTCATCGCCGCCGAGCGGGCCGTGCTCGTCCATCCAGAGCTCGCCGGTGGCGGGATTGATCGCGGCGCCTTCGGGATCGCGATGACCGTAGGAGAAAGTTTCGGGCAGGACGGTGGCCTGACCGAGAAATGGATTGTCCTTGGGGATCGAGCCATCGGGATTGATGCGAGCGACGCGGCCGGTAAAATTGCGAAGAATGTCAGGGTCGGTGACTTCGTGGGTGGTCGAATCCATTTTCGAATCGTAGAAACGGAAACGGTCCGCGCCGGTGACGTAGAGCGTGCCATCGGGCGCGAAAACAATGCGACGGTCCCCGCCGTCAAGAAGAACTTGCACGTTTTCGAGACTCTTCTCGTCGTCACTGAGACGCGCGCGGGCGACGCGCTCGGTACCGATTGACTTGGTGCGGCGCTCGGCGAGCGGCAAATCCGTTTCTTTGGCGTAGAAAAACGCGTTGGGCCAGACGGCGGGATCTTCGCCGGGCGGCGGCGCGAAATAGCTGAAATAAATCAGGCGATTCTGCGCGAAGTGCGGATCGAGGACGACGTCGTGCAGACTCTGCGCGGCGACGACTTTGACGCCGGGCACTCCAGCGAGGGGAGCGGAATAGACGCCATCCATCGTGGCGATGCGCATGGCGCCATTGCGCTCCGTGATGAGCATTTTGCCGTCGAGCAGGAAAGCCATGGCCCACGGGCTGCTGAGGCGTCCCACAACCGTGTCAACCGTGAATGGTGGAGAGGCTTTCTGCGGCGCCGGGGCGTTTGTCTGGCCAGGGAATGCCGGCTTCGGCGCGGGGAAATCAGTCGCCTTCGGCGGCGCTTGCGCGCGAACGGACGAGGCAATCGCAATCGTCGAAACCATTACGGCCATCGCAAACGACAACTTCCTCATGAATCCTCCCTGGATGGAGCGCAGGCAGGTTACCCGGAGAACGAAGATTAGGCAACCGCGCGGCGCGCGTCCGCGGAACTAACGGGAATTTGACATCACGTCGGGCGATACGACATCCTGTGCCTCATGAATCTACAACTGGCTGACAAACTCGCACTTGTTTCCGGCTCCAGCAAAGGCATCGGTCTGGCCATCGCCACCGGGCTCGCACGCGAAGGCGCGAAGGTCATCATCAACGGCCGATCCGCAAAATCGGTTGACGAAGCGCTCGCCAAGATTCGCCAAACCGTCCCGGACGCGAAACTTGAAAGCTTTGCCGGCGATCTTGCGGATGCCGCGGTCGTGGGCAAATTGGTGGAGCGGTTTCCGGCGGTGGACATCCTCGTCAACAACCTCGGCATTTTCGAACCGAAATCGTTCGAAGAGATTCCGGATTCCGACTGGCAACGATTTTTTGACGTGAACGTCTTGAGCGGCGTTCGACTGAGCCGAGCGTACCTGGGAGGCATGAAACGCAAAAACTGGGGGCGCATCGTCTTCATCAGCAGCGAAAGCGGAATTCAAATTCCGGCTGAGATGATCCATTACGGGATGACCAAGACCGCGCAATTGGCGGTTTCACGCGGACTTGCCGAGACCTGCGCGGGTACCGGCGTCACGGTGAATTCGGTGTTACCCGGCCCCACGCGTTCGGACGGCGTGGATGACTTCGTCAAACAGATAAGCGGCGGCAAACCATTTGCCGAGTTCGAGAAGGAATTTTTCGTCAGCGTGCGGCCGAGTTCCCTGCTGAAGCGATTCGCCACCGCCGAAGAAGTGGCGAATCTGGTCGTTTATGTATGCAGCCCGCTGTCGGCGGCCACCAACGGAACCACCTTGCGCGTGGACGGAGGCACGGTGCGTTCTTGTTTTTGAAGAACGCGTCCGGACGCCTACGAAACTCGCGCTGGAGTTCGACGGACGGACTGTTTCACGCGAATTGCGGCGCCCAGGCAGGCTGCCGGCACGGTCAGGATCATGCCGGCGATCCAAAACCACAAAGGCGCTTGATGAGGAAGTTCGATCATGGCGTAGACGGTGAGCGCAACCTCGATCGCGCCCATGATCGCTGCGTGCGACATCCGGGAGCGGCGGGCGATCCAGGCGGTGACGTAACCGCCGGCTGCCACGGATAGCATCGTGTACGCCATCATGAACAGCCTTTCGGGCAAGGTGTGACTCAGCGGGGCGCCGCTTTGCAGCGCGTCAGGGAATATCCTCAACGTGAGGGGGCTGGCCACGGCTTCGATCGCAAACGAAACGATTGTGAGTACGACGATGCCCGCGAGCACGGCCAGCACGCTCCGAATCATGATCAGGCCCCTTGGTGAAAGTCCGACTCCGGCTGAAAACCGCGCAACAATCCCCTAGCCCGCAGCGCCGGTGCTGTCGGCAGCGCGCTCGATTTCGGCATTGATCTCGCCGCCGATCAGGAACGCGAGGCCGGTGACATACAGCCAAACCAACAGAATCATAACAGCGCCAAGGGACCCGTACGTGGTGCTGTAGGTGTTGAAAAAATGCAGGTAGACGCGCAGGCCCACGGAAGACGCCAGCCACAGCAGCATACCGAATAGCGAACCGGGGGTGATCCAGTGCAAGCGATGCTGCTCGAGATTCGGTCCGCAATAATAGACGAGCGAAAACGAGAGCATGACGAATAGCGCGGCGGCGGGCCAGCGGAAGCCCTTCCAGGCGACTACGAGGAATGCACTCCAGGAGGATTCGGCCGCCAGCCAGTCCACGAGATAACTGCCCACGAATACGATGAACAATGCCGACAGAAGCAGAACGGCGATGGCCAACGTCATACCCAGCGCAGTGACGCGCACCCTGAACCAGGAACGCGCTTCACGCACCCGGTACACGGCGTTGAGAGTCGAGATCATCGAGCTCATACCGCCGGAGGCGAACCAGAGCCCGGCGACGATCGTGAAGGTGAGCTTTCCTCCGCCGCTGCGTGACGCAAGCTCGTCCATGACCCGATTGAAGAGCTCAGCCGCCGCCGGCGGAAGAAGGTCCGCGAAATTCGACAGCAGGGTGGTCAGAAATTGAGAGCCGCGGGATGCAAACAGGCCGAACAGCGCCAGCATGAAAACCATCAAGGGAAAGAGCGCGAGAACGAAATCGAAAGCGAGCCCGGATGCGCGGGCGAAAAGATCATCGTCCGCGATGGCACTGAGAACCTTGTAAACCAGGCGAAGCGGGGTGAGGCCACCGAGTTTCCAGAGTGATTCGAGATGCTGGCGCGGGGCGGGCGATGGGGTAGTTGTCATTTGCGTCGGGGGCTGAAGCTCCTTGCGAGCGGCGTCGCCAAGATGGGCGAGTGAAGCCAAGCACGTTCGCCGGGTGCGCCTCGGCGGACTACGCCCCTACGAAAGACATCTGTCGCGGGACGAGGAGCCAGGACGTGAGATAGCCCGGGTGATTGCGCGACCGCAACGTCGTCACCGTGGCGATATTTCGAAGCGCCGAGTCGCGCGTCGTTGGAGATGCTCCCCGAGCGGCGCGGCACAGGACATTCGCGAGAGACTCGGCCCAGGGTAGAACTGAGTCCGTGAGGGCTGCTGCGATTTCGGATTCGTCGCCGGTCACGCGAAGGCGATGCGTCAAATTTGTGCTCGAGCGGCGGGCGTCGTGCGCGCCTTCGTAGAGAGTGGCGAGGCTCAGTTCGCGGCCGCACGATTGCGAGACGGAAAAATCCGCGTAGGTTGTGAGACCTGCCACGCGACCGGCGTGTTGCGCGAGGTGCGCGCGGAGCGAACCATACCAGAGTTGCGCGGAATCGCCATTGGCCGGGAATGCGACGGCTCCCTGACGAATTAACGCGTCCGCGAAAAGTCTGCAATCGGCGTAGCGCTCGTCATAGATGACAGCGGCGATCGGCGGAACGATCAGCGACGCGGCCGGTTCCGAAGTGGCTGTCGCCGCGGCAGCGTTACGACCCGATCCCCAAATCGCGTCCGGAAGGGCGGCGGGAACAATCGCGGCCGCGCCAGCGCCCTTGAGAAAGTCGCGCCTATTCATGGGTGGCTCCATTCGGCGGCGGTGGCGCCGGAGTGCGAGCGGAGGCGGGCCGCGTGATGTAGGCAGCGATCAGGTCGAGCTCGCTATCGGGAACTTCGATGCGAGTGTGCGGCGGCATGCTATTCAGGCCGACGCGCGTGATCTTTATTACGTAGGCAGCGGTTAGGTCGGTGCGCTGGCCCAGGAGCGCACGGTCCTTGCCGAGACGACGGCCAAGCATGATCGTGCCGGTCCCTCCGGCGAGGTGGCAATAGCCGCAGCGAGCGTAAAAGAGCTTGTTGCCTTCCTCGAGCTGCTGAGGGGAATCTTCCGCCGGCTTGACCTGGGGAAAGCCCGGGCGCGCCATGCCGATAGCGATCGCCGCGGACATCGTGACGGCAAAGATCATGAAGGGTGCGAGCGAACGGAGACGCGGCTTGGTCCTCATGCGCGGGCTCCGCGAAAAGCCTTCGGCCAGATGCCCTGCTTGCCGGGAGCGAGGATTCCGTTCGGATCGAGCGCGTCCTTGACGGTTTCGTTGAGGCGGAGGAGGGCGTGGTTATTGAAATCGAAGGTGAGCGCGACATCGTCCATGTCGGAAAGATGGGTGCGATATTCGCTGTAGCCTTCTTTGGCGGCGTCGGCGACGAGGACTTTGAAGAGCGAGCGAACTTTGGTGGTCATCGCGGTGTCGTCGCGATCGTAGATCATCATGTTGATGTTGGTGGTGTAGCGCTCGAACAGGGTGAAGGATCCGTAGTAGTCCACGCCGATTTCTTCGTAGCGCTTCTTCGTGCTGTGAAACTGCTTGAGCACGTGTTCGCTGGTCGGCGGGAGGACGGGCGAAAATCCGAGATGGCCGCCGCGTCCGCCGCGCCAATTGATGATCTGCAGGGCCGTCGCGCTGGGCACGCCTGCGCCGGAGTCCGCGATCGGATCGCCGCGATGCCATTTCACGATCTCGAATTGCTTTTGCGTGTGTTTGGCGAAGGCAGCCTTGATGATTTTGGCGTGCGCTTCGTTGACGTCGTCGTAACCGTAGAGCCGGAGGTTGATGTTCCACCAGCCGAGGTTGAATTTGTCGAGCACGGTACGGAGGACATCGTCCGGCATGGCGCCATCGCCTTGATACCACTGGCTGCGCTGAGACTGCGCGGCCACGATGCGGAGTGAATTGCCAATGCTGGGGCTTTGCTGGAGAACGCCACTGAGCCGCAGCGGCTGGAGCTGGTCCACGGCCCAACCGACATCATCGGGATTGGGAAGCTGGATATTCAAACCGAGCGTGGCTTCTGGCTCAGGCATCAGCCACATCCCCAATTTCGTGACCACGCCAAAATTCGATTGCACGAAAACCTGATCCCAAGAAGGACCAAAGCCGTACTTGAAAAGCTGCCAGCAGGGGCTATTGCTCATTGCGCCCGTGCCCGTGCGAACCATGTCGCCATTGGGCAGGACGATTTCCATGCCGCAGATGTTGCGTGTGTTGTCGCCATAGGGCGTATAGCCGTAGCCGCGCTCGAGCGCGTTACCCACCACGCTGCCCCAGGCATTCGCCGGGACGGACATCCACAAGGGAATTTTGTGCTCCTGAAGGTATGCGAACAGATCGAAGAAGCCGACGCCGGGCTCGATCAGGCAATAGCCGAAGCGCTCATTGACGTCGAGGATGCGCTTCATGCGGCCGAGGTCGAGGACGACGGTGCCGCTCATGCGCGGCGCGGCGGCGCCGTAGCCGAGATTCTTTCCGCGCGAAATGGGCCAGAGGGGAACCTTGTATTCGTTGGCGATGCGAACGACAGCCTGGACCTCTTCGGCGGATTGCGGACCGACGGCTGCGCTGGGGATGTGCTCGTCGGCGTCGCCCGGGGCGTAGATGTCCATGTAGGTGTTGCGATCTTCGTCGGTGGCGAGAACCCACTGGCGGCCGACGACGCCAGCGAACGCGTCGAGAGCCTTCTGGAAATTTTTCTCGGATACGTTCGGGGGGAGAACCAAAGGCATTTCTGACCGCTCCTCTCAAGCCGGTTCGCCGCTGACGGTGGCAATGCGGCAACCTTCATACCACAAAGTGCGGGGAGGGCTCCACAGGCGAGATTCGCGGGTCGGGAGGCGGCGGTGTGCGGAACCGTTGGGAGTCTCGGATTTGAGAGCGGAGAGAGGCTGCCCACCTGAAGGTGGCCGCCACGAAATCGGAAGCGAATGGCGCGACGTCGCCAAGGATTTGCGCCGGGCGTAGCGGTGCTACGCCCCCACGAAACCGGTGATGGTTCGGAGACGCATAGCCAAGCATCTTGGCCGGGCGCGGCACGGCGTGGCAGGCCCTTACGGAGTCAAATGCCTCGACGAAACCGGGGACGGGTTTTTGGGCGACGGCACTAACTTGCGGCCAGCTGTACGGCTATTGCACTCCTGGACAGGGGGATTGCGAAGGGAGTCCGCGATATGCTGGCGGAGGGTAGACTTTAGGTGTACGAGGATCGCGAGAGGATGGCCTTTCGCTACTTCCCTGTTTAGACGCAATGCGGACCGGGGTCGGACGCGTTGTTCGGACGACCGGGGGTATCTTCAGGCTTTTCGAGGGCAAAAGAGGGATTCACGGTGGCGCCACTGTTCCAACGTCTATTTGCGGCTGAAGAGGGAGAAGAACGCCCGAAGGCTGCCAATGAGGGTGTGCAAGAGGCTCCGGTCGAGGCCACGTCAGGAGAAGCGGCGGCACAGGTAACGACTGTCTTGGCTGAAATGGCTCTGCGAGAGCCGCCAAACGGATTGATACCGGCGAGCAACCTGCCTCCGGCAGCGGATGCGCTGGCGGAACTTTTCGCCGAACCACCGGCTGTCGAAAAGTCGCATGAAGATGAGGTTGCTGTCCAACCGGAGAAGCCCTTGGAGCCGAAAGCCGAGGAGCCCCCAGCGAACGCCGCACCGAAAAAGCGAAACTTACTAGCGCGATTGCTGACTTTCAAGCGCCCGCCGAAGACCACGCCGGAAAAGCAAATACCTATCGAGCAGGATTCCACGAACGGAGCAAGCGAGGAAACTTTGGCCGAAGTGCGGGCCGACGCCGCGGATAAAGTGGCGGCGGAATCGGCTGCCGAGTCGGCTGGCGACGCCCAACCGCAGGAGCCTGGCGAGCGCGCTGCGGTAGATTATAGCGTTGTCACGGGAATGCTGGAGCCACCGATCCCGGCGGAGGCGCTGCCGTCCGCCGCCGACGTTCTCGAGAAATTATTTCCGTCCGAGGAAACTTCCTCGGTGGCGGCGCCGGATCTTTGGGCTCAAGTGCGTGAAGAAATCCATCAAGAGGTGCGCGAGGAGGAATTCGCGCAGGCGTTCAACGGAGCCCGGGTCGGCGCGGTGGGCGACGTTTCGACCGACATCTCCGCCGAGCCGGTCGTTGCGGAGAACGTGCAGGAAGAGTCGGCCGTCTACGAATCCCCGCGAATTGACACCGACGCGGAGCCTATCTCCGATGTGCGGCGCGATGCTGGCGCTGACGAGACGCCCATAGGGACCTCCACGGAGAACGCGCAAAGCATCCGGCGGCTGGGCTCGAATGAATCGCAATGGCCATACGAAAATCCGTACATCGCGGTCCGCGAGTCAACGACTCGAGGACAAGCGAGCGAGAATCCGATGGAGATTCCGGAGGAGCCTTCGCAAGCGGAGATCCCCGAGGCACCGATGGAGTCCATCGGGCCCATCGCATCGGCGCCCGAAGCGCCTCAGAGGCTTTACAAGGATTGGGCGTTCGACGAAAAACTCGCGAGCCATCGCGAATGGGTGGAATCGCACGGCGTGATGGGCCAGAGGGCCGATCTTTCCGGCGCTGAGCTGGAGTCTTCGGACCTGATCAGCGTCAACCTGCGGCTCGCCGACCTTCACGACGCGAATTTGCGAGCCTCGGATTTGCTGCTCGCGGACCTGCGCGACGCGTGCCTGGTGCGGGCCGATCTGGAGGAGGCGTGCCTGGTGGGCGCGAATCTGGAGGGCGCAAACCTGGAGGGCGCGTCGCTGGAAACAGCGATGGGGCTGGTGCCGCGCCAATTCGCGGGCGCAAACCTGCGAGACGCACTGCTGGCGCCGCCGCTGATGGAATTCGAGGCGGTTGCCGCATTCCAACGCGAATCGCAAAATGCGTTTCGTTATTTTGGAGCCATGACAGCGGCGAGCGCGGTTTCGTGGCTGGTAATTTGGAGAACGCGCGACACGCAGCTGCTTACGGATTCCGCTGTGATTCCCTTTCTTCACTCGCGCGCCGCGGCGGCCGCGCTTCCGACAGCGGAATCGTATCTGATCGTGCCGGTGGCGCTGTTCATTCTCTATCTGCTTTTTCATTTTCATTTGCAGCGCCTGTGGGATGCGGTGATGGAGCTGCCGGCCATCTTCCCCGACGGGCATACGCTGGGCGATCGCGGGCCAGGAATGATCTCGGGATTGCTGCGCACCCATTTCCGCTGGATGAACCCCGATCCATCGTCCTCGCGACTGGTGGAAAAGGGAGTGTCGCTGCTGGCGGCGTACTGGATCGTGCCGGCCACGCTGCTGCTTTTCTGGGCGCGCTACCTGACGCGGCTGGAAATCCACGGCACCATCCTACATGCGTTGCTGGTGGTGATTGCGACGGGGATTGCCGCCTACGCCACGACGAAAGTAGGACGGGCGCAGGAACGGTGGGCAATCGAGAAACAGTGGACGCAACGGTTGATCGCAAAGATCAAAGCGATCAATCCCATTTCAGTGGCGACCGTTCTTGGCGGAGTGTTGTTGCTGCTGTCGGCGGGGACGATCGCGGGAGTGCCCCACGACCGCACACGAGCGCCGCAGTACGGGGCGGCGAATATACGAAGATGGGCGCCGACCGCATTCTGGTGGCTGGCGTTCGATCCCTACGCCGATCTGACGGAGGCATCGATTTCGCGGAGACCGGCAAACTGGAATGGCGCAGACGAAGAGGTCGCTTCGGTGGATGGCCTGCGCGAGAACAGCGCGAAATTCCGCTACGCTCAGGGGTACGGCGTGTTTCTGGCAAACGCCCATCTATGGCGCGCTGATTTTCAGGGAGCGTTCTTGTCCGAGGCGGACCTGCGCAGCGCGGACCTGGGACAAAGCAACATGCGGTTTGCGGTGATGGACCATGCGCAGATGAATCACACGAATCTCGACCGGTCGAATCTGGATGGGGCCGATCTTCGCCGCGCGGATCTGCGTTACGCAAACCTTTCGTACTGTTCGCTGGCGGACGCGATCCTGGTGGATGCGCGGCTCGAGGGCGCGAGCGTTTACACGGCTCGGCTGCCGGGCGCTACGATGACCCGCGCAAACCTGGAGAAAGCGGACTTGCGCGAATCGTATCTGGGCGGCGCGCACATGGACCATGCCGATCTTCGGAGCGCTTATCTATGGTCGGCGAAGCTGCCCGGGGCGGACCTTGGCGGCGCACAAATGGAAAGCGCCATTCTGATTGACGCGGACCTGCGCGGCGCGAATCTGGGTGGGGCGGAACTGACAGGAACGGTGCTGAACGGCGCGGACCTTACCGGAACCAGTCTCGAGGGCGCGGACCTCCGAGGTGCACTGGGGTTGAGCGCGAATCAAGTGTGCTCGGCGAGATCGAGGCGCGGCGCGGTGCTTGATCCGGATATGGAAACGCAGGTTGAGGCGCAGTGCGGGAAGTGAGGCGGGGACGGCGGAAGTTGAGGAGTTAGGAACTCTGCCCGTTGGCACCGCCGAAGAGAGATTCTTCGACGAATCACCCAGGCTCGACAAACCGTCGACCTGGGAGCCCTTTCTTGTGACCGGACGTCCCGCAAGAGCGGGGCACAAGAAAAAATCCGGCCACTTCGCCCAGAATGACATTTCCGGGTAATTTAGTCGGAGACTAAATAATAGTCGGAGGTAGGGTTTTCCTCCGCTTCCCCTGCTTCCTTTGGTTCCTCTGCTTCCTGCGGCACAGTTAGAAGCTGGACCAGGGGCTGGCGGCTTTCAAGCGATCGTTCACGTTGTTGATGTTCTTCACGCCTTGATCCCCTAGCCAATCCTCGAGCGCCTTCACGCCTTGCTTCGCGTAGACCGGGATGGCTTCCTTCCAGGTGGCGCGGCCGCAGAGAACGCCCGAAAATTTGACGCCTGATTCGGCGGCAAGCTCGAGAGTCTCGGTGAAGACATCGTTGCTCACGCCGGCAGAAAGATAGATGAACGGCAGCTTGGCCGAGGTAGCGGCCTTGAGGAAAAGTTGCTTGGCCTGGTCGCGCGTGTAGGCGGATTCACCCTTGCAGGCTTTGGCGCCGGCGACGTAGGCCATGTTCACCGGGACCTCGACTTTGAGGACATCCACTCCGTATTGAGGTTTCGAATATTCGGCCATACCGCGCGCGACGATATCGGGCTTCTTGCGCGCGTAGGCGATGTCCTTCTCGTCCGCGCCCTCGTCGTAGCCAACCAATTCAAGGAAAAACGGCACGTCCGAAGCGGTGCACTCGGCGCCGATGCGTTCGACCCAGGCGTGCTTAATCTCGTTCACGGCCGGCGGATCGAACGGCGTGTAATAGAGCAGAATCTTGATGCAATCGGCGCCAGCGGCGACGAGGCGGCGGACGGACCAGATGTCGAGAAGGTCGGGGAGGCGGCCGGGACGAGTGTTGTCGTAACCGCTGTTTTCATAGGCGAGCAACAGTCCCGCGTTTTTCGATCGAGCAAGAGCGGCGGGAAGACCGTATTCGGGATCGAGCAGGATGGCGCTCGCATGCGGCGTGAGAACCTTCACGACCGCGGTCTTGAACTCCTCCAGCATCTGCGGGGTGACGGCGCCCTTGTCTATGCCCTTATCCTTGGCGATGGCGCTCTTGAGCGATCCGCGCTGGTCCATGGCAGCGGCGGCGATCACGTCGCGCGAGTTGGATACGGCTTTCAGGCCCTTCAATTTTCCCGGCGTGAGTTTCATCGTGTGCGGCCCTCCTGGGCGAGTTCGCGGAATGAAGAAACGGTATTTTAACACGCGGGGTGGGGCAAGTTTAGAGGTAAGAGTTGACGGATGGTTGCGAAAGGCAAAGGCGGGGGAGAGTGCGCTCGAAGGGCGGGGTCATGCCAAACATCTTCGCCGGGCGTGGCAGATCTACGCCCCTACGACAAGGACGTGGTGCTGGTTGACGCAGGAATGGCTGCCGGCTGACTCAGTGGGCGAGGCGAGGGCGGTGAGATCGTCGAGGAGACTCGGGCCGATTGACGCGAGCAGCGGCAGGGCGCACAGGGTGCGCTCCTGCAAACCGCCGCCGGGATAAAGCGAATCGAGCAGGATGCGTTCGTGGCGGTCGAGAATTCCCGAGCGGAAATTCTCGGCGCGGGCGACCTTTCCCTTCAGCTGTTCGATCTGATGAAGCATCTTACGCTCGGAGGCGTGAAGGGCTTCCAGAAGTGTGGAGTCGAGGCGGGCAAGCGGCTCCTCGTAATCCTTGAGCAGGGCGCGGATCGCTGCTTCGCTGTCGTCGAAACGGCTGGAGAGCGCTGCCGGGAGAGATTTCTGCTCCATTTTCGCGCGAAGGTGCTGCGGCCCGGCGAAAAGATCGCGAATCTCCAGACCATACTGCGCCAGGAAGCGCGCGATCGGCGGCTCGACGATTGTGACACTGGCGCGAGGAAGAATCGCGGACATGCGGCCGAGGATCTTGCGATAGATAACTTGGGTCTGCGCCATGTAGGCGACTTCCGCGGGCCCACCGAAGTAGGCGGCGGTTGGGAGCAGCGTGTCCTGCACGACAGGACGCAGGAGAGCGCTGGGAGTGAACGATTCCGGCGAGGACTTGACCGCTGCGGCGAGCTGATCGCGGGTGAATTCGGCATCGCCGGCAAAGAATTTTCCGTTGCGGCTGCGAAGCGGCTCGCGGCGACCACCAACTTTGTAAAAGAGCAACGTGGATTCGTGCGTGACCTTGACCTGGTCGTGGAAACCGGCGCCGGCGAGTTCCTTCGAACGCGCGAGCAGCGCTTCGCGGAGCGAATCGGTTTCTTCCAGCGCGCGCAGGTAAACGGGCGCAGCGAGGCGATGGAAACGAACGTCCAGGGGATCGATGAAGATAATTCCCCGCCCCGCGAAAAGCCGCGCCATGAGCTTTCCGAACGCCGAGCCGTAGCTTTCACCCGGCGTATAGGATTCGCGGAGAGCGCGGGCAACGTCCTCGGAGTGGGCGCCTTCGAGAGTCTGCGCGGCGGTTGCTACAAGCGGCTCGATCTCACCCCCGAGAACGACTTCGCCGACGTGCCGGCCGGCATCCGCGTCTTTCGCGGGCAACTCGTAACGCGCGAGGCCGCTGCGCGTGTTCCACAACGAATGATTGATCTCGGCGAGATCGTGATCTTCGGTTGCGAGCCAGAAAATCGGGACGGCGTCGGCGCCGCGGCGCGTGGTTTCCTCAGCGCACCGGACGATCGAGACGGCTTTGTAAAAGGTGTACGCCGGACCGGAAAAGAGACCGACCTGCTGGCCGGTGACGATGGCGACGGCGCCCGCTGCGAGACGGTCGAGATTGCGCGCGGTCGGGGAATCGAGTTTGCCATCCGGTGAAAAGCGCTGATTTTGCTCGCGGAGGATTTCCACGCCGCTGCGACGCGTGGCGGAATCGAGACGGACTTCGCGCGCGGCTGCGTCAATACCCGCGGCAGTGGGTGGATGAGCATAATAAGACGACACGCGCGCGAAATCTTCAAGAAAGGACGCGAAGAGTTTGGTCGTGTGAGGGATTTCGCGGAATGGAATACAGTGGGACTCCATGGAGGCAGTCATGATACACGCGGCTCCAGACAGCGGCAACAGCGGGCGGCGGTACATGCGGCGAGGGCAGAGTCAGATTTCAGCACCGATGGCATTGGATGATGGGCGGCAACGAAGGATTCCGGCTGAGCGCTCACGATCGATCGCATGTGGGCGACGCAACGCAAAGGATCAGCGCCGGGCGCAGCGGTGCTGCGCCTCTACGAAACCGGTGCATTGCGGCGGCACGGATCAGGTGGCGGCGGTGGATTTGCGGCGGTGGAGATCCTGAAGCGCGGCGACGTCGGGCGCGTGGCCGGCCATGGCGCGAATGCCGCGGGCGGCGGCGCTTGCCGCGGATAAAGTGGTGATGCAGGGAACGTTGTAACGGACGGCGGCGCGGCGAATGGATTTTTCGTCGTAGAAGGACTCGCGGCCGAGCGGCGTGTTGATGACCAGATTCACTTTGCCGGTCTTGATCAGGTCCACGATATTCGGCCTGCCTTCATTCACTTTATACACCGCTTCGATTTCAACGCCCGCGCGCGTGAGAGCCGCGGCAGTGCCGCGCGTTGCGGTAATTTTCAAGCCGACTGCAGCCAAATCCTTGGCAATGGCGGCGACGTGGCGCTTGTCATGGTCGTTAACGCTGATAAAAACGACTCCCGAGAGCGGCAGGCGCTGGCCGGCGGCGAGTTGCGCCTTGGCGAACGCGAGGCCGAACGTCGAAGAGATGCCCATGACTTCGCCGGTGGAGCGCATCTCGGGGCCGAGGATCGTATCCACGCCGCGGAATTTATTGAACGGAAACACGGGCGACTTCACGGCGTAGAAATCGTGGACGGCGAGTTCCTTCACACCGTTCATGTCCACGACTGGGAGATGCAGATCCTTGAGCTTGCGGCCGGTCATCAGGCGCGCGGCGACTTTCGCGAGCGGGACACCGGTGGCTTTGCTAACGTACGGAATCGTGCGCGAGGCTCGCGGATTCACTTCGAGCACGTACACCGTGTCGTGCTGGATAGCGTACTGCACGTTCATCAAGCCGACGACGTGAAGGGCGCGGGCGAGACGGACGGTGTAGTCGCGAATGCGCGCGAGGACCTCGGGCTTGAGCGAGACCGAGGGGAGAACGCAGGAAGAGTCGCCGGAGTGGATGCCGGCTTCCTCGATGTGCTCCATGATGCCGCCGATGACGACATCTTCGCCATCGGCGAGAGCGTCCACGTCAACTTCGGTGGCGTCTTCGAGAAACTGGTCAATCAGGATCGGGCGCTTGGGGTCGGTACCTGAACCGATCTGCGCCGCCTGCGCGACATATTCCTCGACGGTTTTCAAATCGTACGCGATCACCATGGCGCGGCCGCCGAGAACGTAACTCGGCCGGACGAGAACCGGCAGGCCGATCTCGGCCGCGGTGGCGACGGCTTCCTGCGGCGCTAGCGCTGTGCCTCCGCGCGGCTGCGGGATATTCAGCTCCGCGAGGAGCGCACCGAAGCGGCGGCGATCTTCCGCGAGATCAATTGATTCGGGGTCAGTGCCGATGATCTTCGCGTGGTTGCGCTTTAGCTCGAGCGCAAGGTTCAAGGGGGTCTGCCCGCCGAATTGCACGATCACGCCCTGCGGTTTTTCACGCTCGAGAACCGCGAGGACGTCTTCGAGAGTGAGCGGCTCGAAATAGAGGCGATCGGAGGTGTCGTAATCCGTCGAGACGGTTTCGGGGTTGCAATTGATCATGACGGTCTCGTAACCGTCTTCCTTGAGAGCTAGAGCCGCGTGGCAGCAGCAATAATCGAATTCGATTCCCTGCCCGATGCGGCTGGGGCCGCTGCCGAGGATGACGACCTTGGGGCGATCCATGGCGCCGGATTCGTCTTCTTCCTCGTACGTCGAATAGAGATACGGCGTGAAGGATTCGAATTCGGCGGCGCAGGTGTCCACGCGCTTGAAAACCGGGATCACGCCGAGTTCGTGACGGCGGGCGCGCACGGACGCGGACTTCACATTCCACAATTTGGCCAGCTCTTCGTCGCTGGCGCCGGAGCGCTTCGATTCCAGAAGCAGCTCGCGCGAAATGCCACGCAACGAACTTGCGGCCACGCGGCGGTCGAGCGCGACCATGTCCTCCATCTGGCGAATGAACCACGGATCGATTTTGGTGAGCGAGCAAACCTCGTCGCGCGACATCCCGCGCTCGAGCGCCTCAAAGAGCCAGTGGATGCGGTCGGGGCCGGGGACATGGAGCTTTTCGCGCAAAAGCGCGGTGGTGACCTCGGCCGGAGCGCGCCAGGCGGTGCTGGGCTCGAGGGAGCGGATGGCCTTGCAGAGCGATTCCTGAAACGTGCGGCCGATGGCCATCACCTCGCCGACAGACTTCATCTGCGTGGTGAGCGTAGTTTCGCTGCCGGGGAATTTCTCGAACTGAAACTTGGGGATCTTGGCGACGACGTAATCAATGCTCGGCTCAAAGCACGAAGGCGTCTTGCGGGTGATGTCGTTGGGAATCTCGTCGAGGGTCATGCCGACGGCGAGCTTGGCGGCGATTTTCGCGATCGGAAAACCGGTGGCCTTGCTGGCGAGCGCGGAACTGCGCGAGACGCGCGGATTCATTTCGATCACGACCATGCGGCCGGTTTCGGGATCAATGCCGAACTGGATGTTCGAGCCGCCCGTCTCGACGCCGACTTCGCGAATGATCGCGGCAGCCGCGTCGCGCATGCGCTGATATTCCTTGTCCGTGAGCGTTTGCGCGGGAGCGACGGTGATCGAATCGCCGGTGTGGATGCCCATGGGGTCCACATTCTCAATCGAGCAGATGACGACAAAATTGTCGCGATGATCGCGCATCACCTCGAGCTCGAATTCCTTCCAGCC
>Ga0302324_100004622_pt1 | contig 30340 bp, 21 predicted proteins | sample Palsa_T0_1_FD_201949 | JGI IMG/M metagenome (GOLD analysis project Ga0302324, IMG submission 201949) | Peat permafrost microbial communities from Stordalen Mire near Abisko, Sweden - Palsa_T0_1 | ecosystem: Environmental > Terrestrial > Soil > Palsa > Peat permafrost | place: Sweden: Abisko...
GACCTCAGCGAAGCCGAATCCGGAAATTGTGGCCAGGGACGCGGCGTTGCCGGGACTGATCGTCGCCCGCACGGTCCTGACCGTGGGCTCGGCAGCGGCCCGGCGCAGCAGCTCGGCCAGCATGGCCCGTGCGTACCCCTGGCGGCGGAATTCAGGAGATACCGAGTAGCCGATCTCGACTATGCCCGCCTCATCGGGCGGTCCGTGAAACCCGGCATGCCCGACGACGGCACCTCCCGGCTCGGCTACCGCTGCCCGTACGATCCACCGAGCGCTAGCGGGGTCCGCCGCCAGCTGGCCGAGCCGCAGCCGCCAGAGCCGCCGCGCTCTGCCGGTCACGAAGTACTCGGTGAGCTCGACCCCTGCCTCGGCGCTGGCCCGCGTCAGGTCCCCGTCCAGCAATGCGGTCATCGCCGCGCTGGGCAACTCTACGAACCGCACGTGTTTCGAACTGGCGGGCGACGATGTCTGCCCATCACTCTCATCCGTCACGGTGCTGATCGTTGCGGCGCGCTCGAACGGTGTCCAGCGGTTTCCGCGCTTGCTCATTGCGCTGGCCCGCTACTCCGCGGGTGCCGATCCCGCCGGCCGGCACGTGCCGATGAAGATCAGCAAGATTGTCGCCTTACTCGAGCGGGACGGCTGGAGGCTGAGGCGCGTGTCCGGTTCGTGCCGGCATTTCACCCATCCTTCGAAACCTGGGCTGGTTACCGTCATCGGCAGGCCGAGCGCTACTTGAAGCCGAAGACTGAGTCGAGCATCCTGAAGCAAGCGGGCTGCGAAAGGAGCGGTCATGAAGGGCTACGTGGTGGTCTTCGAGGGCGACGACGAGTCCGGCTACTCGGCGTACTCTCCTGACCTGCCCGGGGTCGTTGCCGCCGGGACCGGGCCGTAACTGATCCAGCGCCCGCGCTGGCCCGTCGTCTCCATGCCTCAGTGTGCAACGCCACGGCGCGCCGCAGCGTCACATGCGAAGAGCTTCCAGTCCGCGGCCGCCCGTCCGCTGCTTCGCCGTCCGATAGCGGCCGGCCACTCCTCGGTTAGCTCCCCGCTGGCGGCTGGCCTTCCGGTGGCGGCTGGCCTTCGGCGGGGGGGTCCTGCCCGGCCGGGGGGTCCTGCCCGGCCGGGCCGCCGGCAGTGCCATCGGAGGTGCCGTGCTTGTCGGGATCGAGATCCGAGATATCCAGTTCGGGCCTGCCGCGCACGAATCCGTCCGGGTCGTCGAAGTCGTCCGCGGTCGGCAGCAGATCCGGATGCGCCCAGACGGCGTCCCTGCTGCTGACACCGCGCGCATCGGTGAGACCGCGCCAGATGGCTGCGGCCTCCCTGAGCCTGCGCGGCCTGAGCTCGAGCCCGACCAGAGTGGCGAAGGTACGTTCCGCCGGACCGCCGGTGGCCCGCCGCCGCCTGATTGCCTCGGCGAGGGAACTGGCCTGGGGCAGCCGGTCGGCGGCCACGGAGTCGACCACCGTCGCGACCCATCCCTCGACGAGGGCGAGCACCGTTTCCAGCCTGGCCAGCGCGGCTTTCTGCTGCTCGGTATCCTCCGGCTGGAAGAGGGCAGCCCCGGCCAGGGCCTCGTTCAGCGCTTCGGGGTTTGCCGGATCGATCGCGGGCATTGCGTCGCGCAGTGCAGAGGTGTCAACGGTGATTCCCCTGGCATAGTCCTCGACGGCGCCGAGCAGCCGGGCGCGCAGCCAGGGAACATGCGCGAACAGCCGGTGGTGTGCCGCCTCTCGCATGGCCAGGAACAGCCGGACCTCGTCCGCGTTGACCGATAGCCCCTCGCCGAATGCGGTGACGCCCGCAGGCAGCAGTGCCGCGACGCCTTCCGGGCCGAGCGGCAGGCCGACGTCGGTTGAGCTGACGACCTCGCGGGCGAGCGCGCCGATGGCAGCGCCGGTCTGGCCGCCGACCATCATCCCGCCGATTCTGCGCATCATCTGGCCGAGCCCGCCCAGGGCGCCGAGCCCGCCCATGCCGCCGGTCATCGCCGTCATCGCCGAGCGCAGCTCGGGCGGTAGCTCGCCGCCGAGCTCGTCCGGGTCCTCGGCGAGCAATCCGCCCATCGCATCGACTGCCCGGGCCGCGATCGGATCGCAGAGCTTGGACCAGACCGGCAGGGTGGCTTCCACCCACTCCGACCGGCTCCATGCCTGAGCCGCGCGGATTCCGGTGGGAAAGCTGGTGACATCCTCCAGCCAGAGGTCGGCGACCCGGATGGCGTCGGTGACCCTCTGCCGCTCCACGTCGAGAATGCTGGGATCGCCTTTTGCCGCGACTGTCTGCCGCGCCACGTTCTTGGCGAGGTCCCAGTTGACCGGACCGCCTTGCCAGGACATCAGGTCGGCGAACTGCCGCAGGGCGTCCGCGAACTGCTGAGGATCGCCAAGCGGCCCCAGCGGCCCGCCGCCTGGGGTGCCGCCGGAATCGCCCGAGCCACCGTGGTCGCCGGGCCGGCCGAAGCCGAAGGGAGGATCAGTCATCACGGCTGCCTCTCAGGCAGGATGGAGAAGTCACGTCCGCCCACGTTATCCGGGAGCGTTGCACGTTGGTTAAGGGAGAGGGTCAGGTTCGCCCAAGGCTGAGCCACGCGGTCGCGCCGGCGGCCAGCCCAGGGCGAGCGGAAGCGCGCCTGGCGGCGCACGGCCGCGGTCCAGTTGTCGCGGTCACCGGTGCCGCGCGGGGCCTCGGCCATGCCCTCACCGTCCGGCTCGCGTCGTCGGCGCGCATCGGCAGGGTGGTCGCCATCGACGATCACCGGGGCGACGTGAGCGGGGTGACCTGGCGCGTCGTTGACGTGCGGGATCCCGCACTGGCCGCGCGCCTGACCGGGGTGGACGTAGTCGTGCACCTGGACCTCGACCTGGCACCGGATTCCGACTACCGCTCGCGCCGGGCTTTCAACGTCCGCGGCGCGCAGACCGTGCTCACCGCGGCAGCAGCCGGCCGGGTCGGGCGGGTCGTCCTGGTGACCAGTTCCATGGTGTACGGCGCTCGCCCGGACAATCCGGTGCCGCTGGAGGAGACCGCGCCGCTCGGCGCAGATCCCGATGGCAGCGTGGTCGGGGACATGCTGGAGATCGAGCATCTTGCCCATCGCTCGGCACGGACGCACCTTGGCATGGCCATTACGGTGGTGCGGCCCGCCGCGCTGGTCGGCGAGGGCATGGACACGGTGGTAACCAGGCATTTCGGTGCGCCGCGCCTGCTCACGGTCAAGGGTTGCGCGCCACGGTGGCAGTTCTGCCATACCGCCGATCTGGTGTCCGCGCTGGAACTGGCCGCGGCGGGCGAGGTGAGCGGTGAGTTCGCCGTCGGCTGCGATGGGTGGCTGGAGCAGGAGCAGGTAGAAGAACTCTCCGGGCTGCGCAGGATCGAATTGCCGGCCGGGCTGACATTTGGCACCGTGCAGCGATTGCACCGGGCTGGGATAACCCCCGCGCCAGTCACCGACCTGCACTACGTCGTGTACCCGTGGGTGGTTGACTGCCGGACCCTCAGGGATGCGGGCTGGTCGCCGGAATTCGACAACGCCGCTGCCTTCGGCGTCCTGCTCGAGCAGCGGACAGGCCGCCTTGCCGTCGCGGGGCGCCGGCTCGCCAGGAAGGACGCTACGGTGGCGGCGGGCGCGGCCGGCGCGACTGTCGCGGTGATCGGTACTGCGGCGATCGTGCGCCGGGCCAGGCGCCGCCGCCGTGCGACGTGACCGGCCGCCATCCCGGAAGGTAGCTTTGCAGCGTGGGTGTGATCAGGCTCGCCGAGCTGAGGCACGGGGCGCTATCAGTTGACGAGGCGCTGAACGCCGTCAGGGACCCGGCCGCCGGAGGCGTTGCCCTGTTCACCGGCGTGGTCAGGAATCACGATCACGACCATGGAGTCGTGCGCCTGTCCTATACCGCACACCCGTCCGCCGCGGCCGAGCTGCGGCGGACAGCGGAAAAGGTGGCGGCAGGCTTCGACGTCCGCGCGCTTGCTGCCTTGCACCGGCTCGGCGAACTGGACGTGGGGGAGCTGGCGGTAGTCGTCGCGGTGTCCTGCGCGCACCGCGGCGAGGCATTTGACGCCTGCCGTGCCCTGATCGACGAGCTCAAGGCCACCGTGCCGATATGGAAGCACCAGGAATTCGACGACGGCGGAAGCGAGTGGGTCAACAGTGCGTAGCCTTCCGCCCGGGTCCGGTCGCTACGCAACGCTGCTTGTCGCCGCGGCCGGCGTCGTGGTGGCGCTGGTGATCGCGTCCGTGGCCTCCGTTCCCTACGTGGCGCTGACCCCTGGTCCCACGCTGAATACCCTCGGGAAGTCGGGCGGCAGCCCCATGATCGAGATCAAGGGGCATCGCACCTACCCGACCGACGGGCACCTCAACATGGTGACCGTGTCCTTCATCGGCGGGCCGGGAACCGAGTTCAACATTTTTGCGGCGCTGCGAGCCTGGCTCAGCCCGCACGACGCAGTGGTTCCCGAAGAGGAGATCTTCACGCCCGGCCAGAGCGAGCAGCAGGTGAGCAAGCAGGACACCGAGGAGATGGTGAACTCCCAGCAGACCGCCGTGCTAGCCGCGCTAAGCCAGCTGAAGATCAAGTACAAGACAATTGACACGGTCGCGGCAACCGAGGCCGGGATGCCAGCCAGCGGCGTGCTGCGGCCAGGCGACGTCATCTCCGCGGTCGACGGCAAGCCGGTGACCTACACAGCGGATGCCGGCACGCTGATCAGGGCCCACCGGCCGGGGACTCCGCTGGAGCTCACCATCATCAGGAAGGGCAAGCCGCGCACCGTCCGGCTGGTGACCAAGGACGTGAAGGGTCAGGCCATGATCGGGGTGCACGTGCAGGAGAGTTTCGTGTTCCCGTTCTCGGTGAAGATCAATATTACGAACATCGGCGGACCGAGTGCCGGGCTGATGTTCGCGCTCGGCATCATCGACAAGCTCACTCCGATGAACCTGACTGGCGGCAAATTCATCGCCGGAACCGGGGAAATCGAGGCGAACGGCACGGTGGATCCGATCGGCGGGATACAGCAGAAGATGGCGGGAGCGCGCGCCGCTGGCGCCACGATCTTCCTCACTCCTGCCGCCAACTGCTCCGATACCGTTGGCGCCGTCCCGGCCGGGATGCGCCTGATCAAGGTCAGCAGCCTCGGCGGAGCCATTCGTGACCTGCAGGCACTGAAGGCGGGCAGGGCAGTCCCAGCCTGCTGACTGACGGTCATTTCGCCCCATGGCCGCCGCCATTTACCGTGCCGCATCGCGCGGCCGTGCATCATTCCGGCCGCCGCGAAAGAGTGCCGCGATCATGCGTGGATGAGCAAGGGAACCTTGCGTGCTGCCGGTAAGTTGCCATCTGGGAGTATGTACCGGCGCGCCAGCTCAGCCGTACGCGCGCCCCTCCGCTGAAATGCCGGCGGAGCCGTGCCCGAGGTGATCTAAAGGGGGAAGGCATGACCTTCCGATCTCCTGGCCAGCCAAGGCCGCCAGTCGGCCGTCCGATCGTCCTTCCCCGCTGGCCGAAGCTCCTCGTCCCGGTCGTCGCCGGGGTGATCGCCCTGATCGTGGTGGTCTCGGTAGTAGCCGGGGTGTGGACTGACTACCTGTGGTTCCACTCGGTCGGGTATACCTCGGTCTTCGACACGACGTACGGCGTCAAGTGGCTGCTGTTCATCGTCACCGCGCTCTTCATGGCGGCCGTGGTCGGCTTCAACGCATGGCTGGCGTACCGGATCAGGCCCGCCTTCCGTCCGGCGGCACCGGACCAGCAGAGCCTGGAGGGCTACCGGAGCATCATCGAGCCGCGCCGGCGGCTCGCCCTCAGCCTGCTACTCGGACTGATCGGGCTCATCGCCGGGCTGACTGCGGCCGGCTCCTGGCGCACCTGGCTGCTCTTTGCCAACCGCACGTCGTTCCACACCACGGATCCGCAGTTTCACCTGGACATCTCGTTCTTCGTGTTCGTCTACCCGTTCCTGCGGATGGTCCTCACCTATCTCTTCGCGGCCGTCCTGCTGTCGCTCGTCGTGTCACTGCTGGTGCACTACCTGTACGGGGCATTGCGGCCGCAGGTGAAGGGCCAGCGGGCGACTCCCGCGGCCAGATCCCACCTGTTCGTGCTCGTGGGCGTCTTCATGCTGCTCAAGGCGGCCGCGTACTGGGTGGACCGGTACGGGATCGACTTCTCCCAGCGCGGGATTGTGCAGACGGGCGCGTCCTACACGGACGTGAACGCCATCCTGCCGGCCAAGACCGTGCTCGCGGTGATCGCGGTGATCTGCGCGGCGCTCTTCTTCGCCGGCGCGCTGCGCAGGAACACCCTGCTGCCCGCGGTGGGCTTCGGGCTGCTCGTGCTCTCCGCCGTTATCATCGGCGGCGTTTACCCCGCCATCATCCAGCAGTTCGTGGTCAAGCCGAACGAGCTGGTGAAGGAGACCCCGTACCTGTCCCGCGAGATCATCAGCACCCGGCGGGCCTACGGGGTCTCCGGCGTGAAGGTCATGCCCTATTCGGCGACCTCAACCGAGTCGCCCGCGCTGCTGGCCAAGCAGGTGACCGCGCTCCCGGACGTCAGGCTGATGGACCCCGCCGTGGTATCGCAGGCATTCCAGCAGCTCCAGCAGGTAAAGAGCTACTACAAGTTCCCCAATGTGCTGTCCGTCGACCGGTATGTCCTGCCGGGCAGCAGCACGCCTCAGGACACGCTGATCGGCGTACGCGACATGAACGGGCCGCCGGCCGGCCAGGCCAACTGGATCAACTCGCACCTCGTCTACACCCACGGGTTCGGCGTCGTCGCCGCGCCGACAAGCACGGCCCAGGCCGACGGCGACCCGGCGTTTACCGAGAACGACATCCCCCCGACCGGCGAGTTCCAGCTGACTCAGCCGCGGGTGTACTTCGGCCCGCAGGAGACGAGCTACGCGATCGTCGGCGGCCACCAGCAGGAACTCGACTACCCGAACGAGAGCACCGGCGGCCAGCAGAACACGACCTACACGGGAAGCGGCGGCGTGCCGATCGGCTCCGCCCTGAACCGCCTGCTGTACGCGATCAAGTACCGCCAGCTCAACATCCTGCTCTCCGGCGCCCTCGACGGTAAGTCGAAGATCATGTACATCAGGGACCCGCTGGCCCGGGTCGCCAAGGTCGCGCCGTTCCTCACCCTGGACGGCGACCCCTACCCGGTCATCTCCGGCGGGCAGATCCTGTGGGTAGTGGACGGCTACACCACGACCGACGACTACCCCTATTCACAGCGGCTGAGCCTGCAGGGGGCTACCTCCAACAGCTACAGCCCCGGCGGGTCGGCGTCCGGCCAGGTCAACTACATCCGCAACTCGGTCAAGGCCACGGTGAACGCCTACACCGGCGCGGTCCACCTGTACCAGTGGAGCAACAACGACCCCGTGCTCGACACCTGGATGAAGGCGTTCCCCGGCATCATCCAGCCAGCCAAGGACATCCCGGCGGCCCTGATGGCGCACCTGCGCTACCCCGAGGTCCTGTTCGAGGCGCAGCGGCAGATCCTCGCCCAGTACCACGTCACGGTGGCCCAGGAGTTCTACGGCGGCCAGAACTTCTGGGCCGTGCCCACCGACCCGAGCGGCGTCACGCCCAAGCAGTTCAGCCAGCCGCCGTATTACATGACGATCACCATGCCAGGCTACCGGCAGCCGGAGTTCTCGCTGACCACGTCGTTCACGCCGCGCGGCCGGCCCAACATATCCGCGTACATGGCCGTGGACAGCGCCCCGGGCCCCGGCTACGGCACGATCCGGCTGCTGACGCTGCCGCAGGACACCGCCATCCTGGGGCCTGAGCAGGTGCAGAACTCCTTCGAGTCCAATACCGTGGTCGCGCCTGCGCTCACCTTGCTCCGGCAGGGCGGATCCAAGGTAACCCAGGGCAACCTGATCACCTTGCCGGTTGGCGGCGGCCTGGTGTATTTCGAGCCGGTCTACGTCTCCCAGTCATCAGGCACCAACTCGGGGTCGTACCCCACTCTGCAGCGGGTGCTGGTGTACTACGACGGCCAGGTCGGATTCGCGAAGAATCTGCAGGGTGCCCTGGCGCAGGTGTTCACCGGGATTCCGAGCAAGCCGGCCACCAGCACTCCACCGACGACGAAGCCGACCAGCCCGAAGGCCAATGCGACGGTGCTGAAATTCCTGCGGCAGGCGGAGACTTTCTACGGCGACGCGCAGAAGGCGCTCAAGAGCGGCAACCTCGCTGCCTACGGCCGCGACATCGCCAAGGTGAAGGGGGCGCTCGACAAGGCAAAGCAAGCGGCGCAGGGCTGACCGCGCCGCCCGGAGCGCGGGATACCCCGTCCCCGGGCGCCGCCGGCCAGCGGCAGGCGCATCCGGCAGCCGCCGCCACGGGCGCGCACGGGGCACTGCCGGGCGTCCGCGCCGCCGCCGCCGAGGGCGTACGCTCGGTGCTGACGGAAATCTAGAGCAAAGCTCACCTATGTGCTTCCCGCACGCCCCGGGCAGGCCCCAATCGCGAAGGAGAAAGACTGGTCGTGGCGCCTCGTGTGCTTATTGACGCGACCGCTGTGCCTGCGGACCGCGGTGCCGTCGGACGCTATGTCGACGGACTGGTGAGCGCGCTGGAGGCGGCAGGGGCCGATCTGGCCGTTGCCTGCCAGCGCGCCGACCAGGAGCGGTACGCGCGGCTGGTACCCGGCGCCCAGGTCGTGGCGGCACCCACCGCTATCGCGCACCGGGCGGCCAGGCTTGCCTGGGAGCAGAGCGGCCTGCCGGTCGTCGCGCAGCAGGTAGCCGCCGACGTGATCCACGCACCGCACTATTCGATGCCGCTGCGCCCCGGCGCCCCCATCGTGGTGACCATCCACGACCTCACGTTCTTCACCGAGCCGGACGCGCACAATCCGGTGACCGCGACGTTCTACAAGTCGGCGATCCGCACCTCCGCACGCCGCGCGACACGGCTGATCGTCCCGTCCAAGGCGACCAGAGACGAGCTGGTCCGGGCGCTCGGCGCCGATCCCACCAGGATCGATGTCGCCTACCACGGAGTGGATCACACTCTCTTCCACCAGCCTGACCCGGCACAGGTGCGCCAGGTTTCCGCCCGCCTCGGCCTGCACGGCAAGTCCTACGTCGCCTACCTCGGCACGCTTGAGCCACGTAAGAACATCCCGGCGCTGATCAACGGCTGGGCCGCGGCGGTGGCTGATCTCAGCGAGCCGCCCGCCCTGGTACTCGCGGGCGGCAGCGGCTGGAGCGACGAGGTCAACGACGCGATCGCGGCAGTGCCCGCGCACCTGCGGCTGGTCCGCCCGGGGTATCTGCATTTCACCGATCTCCCCGGTTACCTCGGCGGCGCGCTCGTGGTTGCCTTCCCCAGCACCAGCGAGGGATTCGGGCTGCCGGCCCTGGAGGCGATGGCCTGCGGCGCGCCGGTACTGACGACGCACATGACGTCGCTGCCCGAGGTTGGCGGCGACGCAGTGGCCTACACCGAGCCCGATTCCGGCAGCATCCAGGCCTCGCTGCGAGCCCTGCTTGACGATCCAGCGCGCCGGGAGGCACTGGGCGTGGCCGGTCACGCCAGGGCACTGGAGTTCAGCTGGGCTGCGTCGGCCGAGGCGCACATGGCCTCCTATGAGCGTGCGGCGGCGCAGGGACGGGAGTAGCGTCACTGCTCATGCCGAGCGATTCAGGCCCTTCCTGGGAGTCAGCCGCGCGCGGCTGCGGTACTGGCGAGATCGAGGCGATCCTGCTGGTCGGCGGCCAGGGTACCCGGCTGCGCCCGCTGACCATCGCGACGCCCAAGCCGCTGCTGCCGGCTGCCGGCGTGCCGTTCCTCGCGCACCAGCTGGCCAGGGCGGCGGCGGCCGGCATCACGCGGGTGGTCCTTGCCACCGCCTACCGGGCGGAGATGTTCGCGGCGGAGTTCGGTGACGGATCGCAGTTCGGGCTCCGGCTCGACTGTGTCCAGGAGGAGGTGCCGCTCGACACCGGCGGCGGCATCCGCAACGCGGCAGCTAGCCTTCGCAGCGGCCCGGACGACCCGGTTGTCGTCTTCAACGGCGACGTCCTGTCCGGTCACGACCTCGGCGCGCAGCTAGAGCTGCACTGCAAGGAGGACGCGGCAGTTACGCTGCACCTCGTCGAGGTCTCTGACCCGGCGAGTTTCGGCTGCGTGCCGACCGATTCCGGCGGGCGGGTGACGGCCTTCCTGGAGAAGACGCGGTGCCCGCCAACCAACCGGATCAATGCGGGTTGCTACGTCTTCAAGCGGCGGGTGATCGACGAGATACCAGCCGGTCAGGTGGTCTCCGTCGAGCGCGTGACCTTCCCCGCGCTGATCAGCTCCGGTCAGGTCGTGATGGGCTATCCGGACGACGCGTACTGGCTGGACGTGGGAACTCCCGCGGCATTCGTCCGCGGCTCATGCGACCTGGTACTCGGCCGGCTGGTATCACCGGCGCTGCCCGGACCGTGCGGACCGGCACTGGTGCTGCCTGGCGCCGTGCTCGGGCCAGGCGCGCAGGTGACGGGCGGCACAGTCATCGGGGCCGGCAGCCACATTGGCGCGGGCGCGCACGTCGACGGATCCGTGCTATTCGACGGCGTGCGGATCGGCGCCGGGGCGCGGATTGCCGGCAGCGTGATCGCCTCGGCGGCCGTTATCGGCGAGGGCACGGTCCTGGACGGCGCGGTGATCGGCGCCGGGGCGCACATCGCTGCCGGTAATGAGCTGCGCAACGGACTCCGGGTATGGCCAGGGACCGAACTCGGCCCGACCTCCATCCGGTTCTCCGCGGACGCCTGACGCGTGCCACAGCCCGCCCGGGCAGCCGGCCCGGAGGGCACGCTGCCGCTGCGCCGGGAGTGGCGAGCGCCGTTCTGCGTCGATGTGCGGCTTGTCCTGTCCGTGCATCGCCGGGGACCGCGCGATCCCGCATTCAGCGTTAGCCCCGACGGCGCCGTGTGGCGCACCTCGCGGACGCCGGACGGCCCCGGCACGCTGCGGGTGACGGCGGCCCAGGCCGCCGGCACGGCCGCTAGCCCGGCGGGCATCACCGGTGCCGATATCGGCCGCCCGGCCGCCACCGTGATCAGGGCGACCGCCTGGGGGCCTGGCGCGGGCTGGCTGCTTGACGCCCTGCCAGACCTGCTCGGGGCGCAGGATGACCCAGCGGCCTTCGCCCCGGCGCATCCGCTGCTGCGCGACCTTGCCCGCCGGCACCGTGGCGCGCGGGTAGGGCGGTCAGGCCGGGTGCTCGAGGCCCTGGTTCCCGCGGTCCTTGAGCAGAAGGTGGTGAGCCTGGAAGCGCACCGCGCATGGCGCCTGCTGCTGATCAGGTTCGGTGAACCGGCACCGGGACCGGCGCCGGCGCGGATGCGGGTGTTCCCGGCCGCCCGAACATGGCAGCAGATCCCGTCCTGGGAGTGGCACCAGGCTGGCGTGGAGGCAGTACGGGCGCGCACCATCGCAGCGGCCGCGCGGGCAGCTGGCCGGCTTGAGGAGATCCTGACGATGACCGCGGCCGACGCGGATCACCGGCTGCAAGTGCTTCCTGGCATCGGGCCGTGGACCTCGGCGGAAATCCGGCAGCGCGCCTGCGGCGACGCTGACGCCGTCTCCGTCGGCGACTACAACCTGCCCGCGGCCGTCGGCTGGGCGCTGGCCGGGCGGGTCACCGACGACGCGGGGATGCTGGAGCTGCTGGCGCCGTACGCCGGCCATCGCTACCGGGCGACCAGGCTCGTCGAGCTGAGTGGCGTGCGCCCGCCGCGCCGTGGCCCCAGGCTCGCGCCGCGCGACTACCGTGCTTTCTGAATGCCCGCCGGACAGCCCGGTGACAAGGGTGGACAAGAAGGCCAGGGCAGTCAGGAAGCCAGGGGCAGGGCGGGCGGAGACCCAGGGGCAGACACGGGCGGAGACCCAGCCGGGCCGGGGCGGAAGGTGCCCGCAGCCTAGGCTGGGCTCATGAGCGATGACGCGCGCGCCCCGGCCGGGACCGTTCCTGATGACAGCGCGCTGCGCCGGGCGCTCGCCAGGGCCAGGGACGGCAAGGCGCTGGACCAGGCCGAGGCGACGACGCTGCTGCATTGCCGCGGCCAGCACCTGGCCAGGCTGCTCGGCTACGCCTCCCGGACCAGGGATGCCGGCCTGGCGGCGGCCGGCCGGGCGGGCATCATCACCTATTCCCGCAAGGTCTTCATCCCGCTGACCAGGCTGTGCCGGGACCGCTGCGCTTACTGCACGTTCGTCACCGTCCCCGGGCGCCTGGACAGCCCTTACCTGTCGCCGGACGAGGTGCTGAAGATTGCCGCCGATGGCGCCGCGCTCGGCTGCAAAGAGGCACTTTTCACCCTGGGTGACCGGCCGGAGGCACGGTGGCACCAGGCACGCGAATGGCTCGACGCGCACGGCTACGACGACACGCTGTCCTACGTCAGGGCGATGGCGATCAGGGTACTCGAGGAGACCGGGCTGCTGCCGCACCTCAATCCCGGCGTCATGAGCTGGCAGGACTTCCAGCGGCTCAAGCCGGTAGCGCCCTCCATGGGGATGATGCTGGAGACCACCGCGGCCCGGCTGTTCACCGACAAGGGCGGCCCGCACTTCGGCAGTCCAGACAAGGACCCGGCGGTAAGGCTGCGGGTGCTCCAAGACGCCGGACGCAGCGCGGTGCCGTTCACCACCGGCATCCTGATCGGCATCGGCGAGACGCTGGCCGAGCGGGCCGACTCGATCTTCGCCATCCGGCAGGTGGCCCGCGAGTACGGCGGCATCCAGGAAGTTATCGTGCAGAACTTCCGCGCCAAGCCGGACACGAAGATGCGCGGCGTCCCGGACGCGGAGATCGATGACCTCGCTGCCACTATTGCCGTGGCCAGGCTGGTGCTCGGCCCGGCCGCCCGGATCCAGGCGCCGCCGAACCTGATCGGCGATCAGTACCAGCTGATCCTGGATGCGGGGATTGATGACTGGGGCGGGGTGTCGCCGCTGACCCCGGACCACGTCAACCCGGAACGGCCCTGGCCGCAGATCGACGAACTTGCCTCCTGCACCGCAACCGCCGGGTTCACCCTGCGCGAGCGGCTGACGATCTACCCCGGTTACCTCCGCGAGCCGTGGCTGGACCCGCGGCTGGCGGCGCATGTGGGCGCACTTGCCGATCCCGCCACCGGGCTGGCCGACGAGAGCGCGATGCCGCGCGGACTGCCGTGGCAGGAGCCTGACGGCGGCTGGGGCGATGCCACCGGACGGACCGACCTGCACGTCACGATCGACACCACCGGCCGCACCAGCGACCGCAGGGACGACTTCGCCGAGGTGTACGGGGACTGGGACGAGGTCAGTGCCCGGATCGAGCCGTCCGCCAGGCAGGCAGCGCCCGGCATGGCAGTGCCCGGCATGGCAGTGCCCGGCATGGCTCCGCAGCGCCTGCGCGCCGACGTGCTCGCGGCGCTGCGCCGTGCCGAGAGCGACCCCGCCGGACTCACCGACTCTGAGGCCCTCGCGCTGCTCGACGCCGACGGCCCCGAGCTTGAGGCGCTCGCTGCGCTGGCCGACTCGGTGCGCAGGGATGTCTGCGGAGACGACGTCAGCTACGTGGTCACCCGGAACATCAACTTCACGAACGTCTGCTACACCGGCTGCCGGTTCTGCGCGTTCGCGCAGCGCCGCACCGACGCCGACGCCTACACCCTGTCGCTCGGGCAGGTCGCCGACCGGGCCGCCGAGGCGTGGGAGGCGGGCGCCACCGAGGTCTGCATGCAGGGCGGCATCCACCCGGACCTGCCTGGCGACGCATACTTCGACCTGGCCGCCGAGGTGAAGCGGCGCTGCCCGGACATCCACGTGCACGCGTTCTCCCCGATGGAGGTGATGAACGGGGCGTCGCGCACCGGCCTGCCGGTCCGCGAGTGGCTGACCCGGGCACGGGCGGCCGGGGTGGGCTCGCTGCCGGGCACGGCGGCGGAGATCCTGGACGACGAGGTCCGCTGGGTGCTCACCAAGGGCAAGCTGCCGGCAGCCGCGTGGATCGAGGTGATCACGACGGCGCACGAGCTGGGCATCCGGACGTCATCGACGATGATGTACGGGCACGTGGACACCCCGGCGCACTGGGTCGGGCACCTGCGGGTGATCCGCGGCATCCAGGAGCGCACCGGCGGCTTCACCGAGTTCGTGCTGCTGCCGTTCGTGCACGCCAGTTCGCCGATCTACCTGGCCGGCCTCGCCCGCCCCGGTCCGACCCGGCGGGAGAACCGGGCTGTGCACGCGGTGTCCAGGCTGCTGCTGCACGGCGCGATCAGCAACATCCAGTGCTCCTGGGTCAAGCTGGGGGAGCAAGCCTGCCACGACGTGCTCAGCGGCGGCGTCAACGACCTGGGGGGCACCCTGATGGAGGAGACGATCAGCCGGATGGCCGGCTCGCAGAACGGCTCCTACAAGACGATCAGCCAGCTCGCGGAGCTGGTCGCGCCGACCGGGCGGCCGCTGCGGCAGCGCACCACGACCTACGGACGACCTTCAGCGGAACGGATTGCCGCCGCCAGTGCCAGCGACGGGGTATGCGCCTCCGTGCGGGGCACCAGGGCGCCGCTGCCGCTGGTCGGTGCCTAGCCCCGCCGGTCAGGAAGCCCGCCCGCTGAGCGGGCGCGCCAGCGCGGCCGGGGCGGGCTCGCCCGCCGGCGAGCCCGCCCCGGCCGCGGGGCACCGAAGGTGATCAGGACTTGGCGATCACCTTGTTGAGCGCGGCGACGTCAAGGGCGCCGATGCCGGTGACCTCGTCGTAGCCAGGGGTGGCCGTGTACAGGCCGTTATTGCCGCCGACGATGTCGGTGAAGCCGGGCACCGGGCTGGTGTCGCCGAGCGCCGGGTTGACCGCGTCGTAGAGGGCGTAGAAGTCGATCGCGGCCATGCCGAGCTTGTTGCCGTGCGCGGACTGCAGCCGGGCCCAGGAGCCTAGCGCGAGCGGCGAGGACAGGCTGGTGCCGCCGACGCCCTCCAGGGCGCCGTCGACGTAGATCTCCGCTGCGGTGGCGTTCGGGTCGGCGTCCATCGCGATGTCGGGCACCGCGCGGCCGCCCTGCGTGTACTGCTGGTCGTAGAAGGGATCGCTGTCGGCGGTCCAGAAGCCGGGCTCCTCCGTTTCGCTGTCCCCGCCGCCGCTGCCGACCCAGCCGATTTCCTCGACCCGGTTGCCAGCTGCGTCGGAGACCAGGCTGGTACCGCCTACCGCGGTCGTGTACATGCCGGAGGCCGGCCAGTTGGTGCCGGGGAACGAGCTCGGCGCGCCCGTGGCCGCGACGAAGGCGCAGCCGTCGCCGTTGTCCCCGGAGGAGGCGAACAGGGTCTGGCCCTGCATGGCTCCCTCGGCGAGCACGTTGTCCGAGCTGACCATCGAGCCGTCGAGGAACGGGCCGATGTCGCAGCCGCCGACGCTCGCCGACATGGCGACTGCCTTGTCCTGCGAGACGAACGTCGTGAACGCGGTGTCCAAGTCGGTGTCGTCAAGCGCGCCCACGTTGTAGAGGTAGATGTGCTTGAGGGTGGTCGCCATCGCGCTCGAGCTCTGGGTGTCCAGGTCCCACTCGTCGGCGCCTGAGGTGTCGGTGCTCTGCGGGCCGACGGGGATGATCGTCACCGGCACCTGGGGCAGCTTGAACGTCTTCTCTGCGAGGCGCAGGTCCGTGATCGCCCCGGTGACCGAGCCCTCGGTGAACAGGGCGACCGCGGTCTTGGCGCCGCTGGGCGTGCCCGCGGCGTCGTAGGTGTTCTGGAAGTCCGCTGGCGGCACCTCGTTGGGGATCACGGGGGTGCCGGCAGCCGGCGTCGCGGCCGCCTTCTTTGTCGTCAGGACCGGGTGCGGGGTCGGCAGCCGCCAGTCGGACAGCCCGACGACAGCCTGCACGGTCCCGCCCAGGGCGGAAGGTACCTCGGCGGCGCCGGTGTTCGCCACGAAGGTGCCTCCGTTCGGCATCACGAAAGTGCCGATGGTCGTGTTGAACGCCTTCTCCGCCTCCCCGGCGGTGCCATTGGCGGTGATCAGCAGCCGGTCGCCCTGGACGGACAGGCCGGTGAAGCCGCTCTTGCTCAGGTAGCTGGTCACCGCGCCGACCTGGGCGGTGGTCGGCGCGTAGGCAGCCTCCCACTCGGCCGGGGTGAGGAACTTGCGGTAGGTGGCGCTGCCCGGCTGGTACATCGCGCGCAGCGCCGCCTGCTCGGCCGCGGCATTCTGCGGCCTGAGCGTCACGGCCAGGCGCACCGGCGCGGAGGCCGGCGCGTCGCCGGTCAGCGTGGCACCCTTGATCGAGGTGGCCTGGGTAGCCGTCGGTACCCAGCCGGCCGGCGCACCGGCGGAAGCCGACGCCGACGCCGCGCCGGCCGCGCCGAGCGCGACCAGCACGCTCAGGACGCTGCCGGCGGCGAGGCCGCGGCGCATCGTGCGTGAGTGGGACATGGGGGTCTCCGTGTCATTCGGTACGGGTGCCCAGGGTTCGGACACTGCTAGGTGAGCTGGTCCGATCATCAGTCATGGCGGTTGCAAAGGTATTGCAAGGTTGTTACCTGGCCCCTGTCAGCGCCGGGCGTCCGGCCTGGCCGGGGCCGGCAGCCAGGGCCCGTCCTTGGCGAATACCACCGCCTGCTCGACGGACATCCGCAGGCCGGCCAGGCGCGCGGCGGTGAACGCTTCGTCGCCGAGGGCCGATACCGCCGCGGCCATTGCGTCGTTGAGCCTGGCCAGGTCGGGCCCCGGTATGGGCGCGCCGATGTCCTCCCTGATCGCCTGAGACGCGCCGAGCAGGGTGGCCGCACGGACGGCGTTGCCCGCGGCCGACTCCACTGCGGCGAGTTCCTCAAGGATCTCCGCAACGGCGCGCCGCTCACCAACCGCCTCGGCCAGATCGAGGCTGCGCAGATAGAACTGCGCGGCGGCAGGGCGGTTCTCGCGCAGCGCGGCGACCATGCCCAGATTGGCCAGCGCCGCGACCTCGAGCCTCCGGTCACCTAGCTGCCCGCCCAGCTCAAGCGCCCGCTGCTGCAGTCCGGCCGCGCGATCTAGATCACCGGCCTTGTAGGCGACCAGGCCGAGGTTCGTCAGCGCGCCGCCGGTCAGCTTGTGGTCACCCAGCCGCCGGGCGTTGTCCAGATGCTCGAGGAGTCGCTGCTCCGCCAGGGCGAGATCGCCCATGTTGGTGGCCACCACCCCGAGATTGCCCAGGATGAGCGTGGCCCGGCGCAGGTCGCCGATGTCGCGGAACCGGGCCATACTCTCGGTGTAGTACCTGGTGGCCCTGTCCAGGTCGCCCTGATGCAGGGCCAGCCGGCCGAGGCCGCTCAGCGCCTGGCCCATCTGCTGGGCGTCACCCGCGCGCCCGGCGAGCTCGAGCGCCTCGGCATACATGGACTGCGCCGCCGGATACTCGCCCCGGATGTGCGCCACCGATCCAAGATCGCCGAGGCAGCTGGCGACCCGGACCTCGTCGCCGATCTCCCGCCAGATCGCCAGGCTCTCCTGCTGGTAGGCCCGCTGGGCATCCTGGTCCGCCTGTACGGAGGCGAGCCGCCCTGCTCCGTCGAGCGCGATGGCGCGCAGCCGCCCGTCCGAGCCCGGTCCCGCGGCGGTCAGCGCCGCGTCAAGTACGCTGCGGCCGGCCGCGACTGGGCCCCGCACCATCCAGAACGGAGCCAGGGCTCCCGCTAGCCTCAGCGCCATGGCCGGGTCGCACTTCGGGTCACTGCCCCGCGGAGCGAGGCACCAGTCCAGGCCGGCCCGGCAGTTGTCAAGCTCGGCTTCCAGCATGTCCAGCCAGGCGGCCTGGTCTGGCCCGGCCAGATCCGCCTTCCCGGCGAAGTCCAGCAGCCAGGCCAGATGACGACCGCGCAGGTCCGCGGCTTCTCCGGCCGCTGCCAGCCGGCGATGCGCGTACTGGCGGATCGATTCGAGCATGCCGTAGCGCATGCTGCCGAACCGCTCCTCGGTAGTCAGCAGGGACCGGTCGATAAGAGCGGTGACGGTCTCGAATATCACGTCGAGCGGCAGCGCCTGATCCGGGCAGACCGCCTCGGCCGCGTCTATGGTGCACCCGCCGGCGAAGACGGCCAACCGGCGGAAGCAAACCTGCTCGGTCTCACTGAGCAGGTCGTGGCTCCACCCGATGGCCGCCTCGAGCGTTCGGTGTCGCGGCAGGCCGACCCGGCTGCCGCCGGTCAGCAGCCTGAACCGGTCACCGAGCCGGGCGGACAGCTGCTCCGCGGTCAGCGCGCTGACCCGGGCCGCCGCGAGCTCGATGGCGAGCGGGATGCCATCCAGCTGACGGCAGATGTCGCCGACTGCTGCGGCGTTGTCCGCGGTCAGGCTGAAGCCAGGCCGGGCCAGCGCGGCGCGGTCGCAGAACAGCCTGACTGACTCCGCCTCGGCCGCGGCCTGCGGATCCACCGCGTCCGCCCCCGGCACCGTCAGCGGAGGGACGGGCCAGCTCGCCTCTCCCGGCACGCCGAGCCTGGTCTGGCTGGTCGCCAGGATCCGAAGCCGGGGGCAACTGCGCAGCAGCGTCGCGATCATGTCAGCGGCCGCATCGATAACGTGCTCGCAGTTGTCCACGATCAGCAGCGCCTCGGCGTCGCGCAACCTGGCGGTGATGCCGCCCAGCAGGGTCCGGCCAGGTTCCTCTCTGGCCGACAGGACCAGCGCGAGCGTGGGAACGACCAGGTCAGGCCGGCTGATCGGGGCCAGTTCGACCAGCCACACCCCATCGGCGTATCGCCCGGATGCCAGCACGGCTGACCTGAGGGCGAGGCGGCTCTTGCCTGATCCGCCTGGCCCCGTCAGGGTGAGCATCCTGGACAGGCGAAGCAGTTCCTCGATCGTGCCCAGCTCGGCTTCCCTGCCAACGAATGATGTGGTCTCCGTCGGCAGTCGCGGCACGGGTGCGGCGTCCGGCTGGCGGGACGCCGCGCTGTCATCGCCGGCGCTGCCCGCTGGCGGTTTCGCGCTGGCGTCGCCCGCAGGTGCCACCACACGGGCGTCATCTCCGGCATGCCTGGCCTCGGCCGGATGCCGGTCAAGGTCAGGATCCTGCCGCAGGATCCGTTCCTGCAGGCGCCGCAGATCCGGGCTCGGATCGATGCCGAGCTCTTCCGCCAGCCTGCCCCTGAGTTCTCCGTAGGCGCTCAGTGCCTCTGCCTGGCGGCCGCACCGGTACAGAGCCAGGATCCGCTGCCCGGTGAGCCGTTCGCGCAGTGGATGACGGGCGGCCAGGCCATCCAGTTCCGCGACCAGGCCGGCGTGCCGACCGCAGATCAGGTCAGCATCGATCCGGTTCTCCAGCGCCGTCAGCCTGGCTTCTTCCAGGCGCCAGGCATCCGCCTGCGCGAAGGCCATCTCGGCCACATCCGACAGGGCCGGACCGCGCCACAGGTCAAGCGCCTCGCGCAGGGTCACGGCGGCGGCGTCGGCCCGGCCCGCGGCCATCTCCGCCTCGGCCGCCCTGGCCAGGCGCTCGAAGCGGACCGCATCCAGCTGGTCGCCCTCGACGTTGAGCTGGTAACCGGACGCCTGGGTCAGCAGGACGCCGGCGCGGGCGCCAAGGACCCGGCGGAGCCTGGAAACATAGACCCGCAGGGTGGCCATGCTGTGCGGTGGCGGGCTGCCCGACCACAGGTCCTCGACGAGCCGGTCGAGGGAAACGACCCGGTTCGCCGACAGCAGGAACATGGCCAGCAGCGCTCGTTCGCGCAGCCCGCCAAGATCGAGTGTCAATCCGTTATCTTCGGCTTCGATCGAACCGAGTATGCGGAACTTCACGGCGGCCACTTCCTCACATGCTGAACTGGCCCAGCGTAAGCGGATCATGGCGGCAAGCCATGAGCGAGACACCCGATAGCGGCCCTGCGACCATGCGACCAGGTGCCTTGTCAACATCTTGTAATCTATTTGGTGCAGAACAGCACCATGAACTCTGGGCTGCCGGGGTTGCCGCCGGGACTCTCGTCATGGGCGTGGCTGGATCTGGCCGGCGATGAGGCGATATTGCCGGCCGGGATCCGGCTGGCGGATGAGGCAAGCCCCGGCCAGCGGTGTTTCGTGCTGATCGAAGGCACGGCCACCGTGGAGGTGGCCGGCGACCGGCTCGGCGAGCTCGGCGCCGGAGCGTTCGTCGGCCTGGTGGACCAGGGCGGGCGCCCACGGCCTCCGTCGGGTCTGACCATTCAGCTGACGACGGGCTCGCGCGTGCTCGTCATCGACGCTGGGCGCCTGGCCGCGCTCATCGACTCCGATCCGCCGGCTTCCGCCTGGTGCCCGACGTCCCAGCAGCCATGATCGGCCGGATGCCCCCCGTGCGCCGTAACGCTGCCGTTCCTCACAATGTCAGCAGAAACTGCTCAGGATCACGGGGCGGGCGTGCCGGCGGCGCGCCAGCGGGGTGACCGACGCCGACGGCTCCCATCGGCTCCCAGCCCGCGGGCAGGCCGAGCGAGGCTGCGGCGCTTGCCTGGCAGAACAGCGTGCTGGACACCCAGCACGAGCCGAGTCCCTCCACGGCCAGCGCTACCAGCAGGTTCTGAACGGCGGCGCCGATGGCGACGACGAACATGGCGCGCTCGGCCGCGGCCCGCCGGTCGTCAGGGTAGGCGTGCGCCGCCTCGGTGACGAGGCACGGCACGATGATCAGCGGCGCTCGCCGCAGTGGCTCGCCGCGGCGGAGGCGGCGGGTGATCTGCTCCGGCGTGAACCCGTCGCCGCGCAGGTCGGCGGTCCAGGCGTCGAGCATGTCATCAAGCAGCGCGGTCCTCGCCCGCGGTGACTCCACTACCGCGAAGCGCCACGGGTCGCTGTGATGCGGCGCGGGCGCGGCCAGCGCGGCCGCGATCGCGCGCCGGACCGACTCGGCGCTGACCGGAGCGTCGGTGAACTCGCGGACGGTCCTGCGGGCCGCCAGCACGTCGGCGGCGCCGAGCCGGAACATGTCCTCGGCGGCGGGGCGGATCAGTGCCGCCGCACCAGGCCCGTCGGCCTCGGTGACAAGTTCAGCCAGACCGCGCACAATCGCGACCGGCACCTGCCGGGTCTTTCCCTTGACCAGGTCGGCGGCCCCGGCGATCTCGTCGGCCACGGCGGCCACGGTCACCTCGAGCGGGGTGCCGAAGGTATCGGCCTGGCCGCGGTGATCGCGCAGCGGCGCGAGGCCGGCCGCGCCGATCGCGGTGTCCGTCTGGCCGGTCCGCCATGGCCGCCCCATGGTGTCGGTGATGATCACGCCGACGCGGGCCCGGCGCCGGGCCCGCAGGCCCTTGCGCAGCTGGCGCGCCGAGCTGTCGGGATCGGCGGGCAGCAGCACGACGGTGCCCGGGGCGGTGTTGGAGGCGTCCACCCCGGCCGCTGCCAGCACCAGCCCGTGCCTGGTCTGGGCGATCGTGGTGGGGCCGCGCCGGGCGACGACCCGGACGGTCTCCGCGTCGATCGCCTGCTCCCGGTCAGCCTGGATTACCCGGCCCTCGGCCTTGCTGATGATTTTTGAGGTGATGACGATGATGTCGCCATCGTCCAGCCCTGGCACCGCGTCGGCGATCATCGCGGCGAGGTCGTCGCCGGCCGCGATCTCCGGCAGCCCGGTCACCGGGGTGACGGTAACGCTGCTCACCGGCCCGGCGGCGGCGTCCATCGGCCCGGCGGCGCCGCTCACCGGCTCAGGAACCCCGCTCACCGGCATAGCCCGGCGGCCAGGTCCAGCGCGGCGCGGGCTATCTCCGCCGACGCGCTCAGGTCGGTCATGTACAGCGGGAGTGCCCGGACGGCGATCCCGGCGAGTTCCGGGGCGTCCACGGCGGCCTTATCCTGCTCGTCGACGAGCCAGCCGTCCAGCAGCGCGGCTCCGTAGTGCGCAGCGACCGCCGTGGCGCTCGTCTGCACCCCGATAGCGGCCAGGCAGGCGTCGGCCATGCCGCGTACCGGCGCGCCGCCGATGATCGGCGAGACGCCGACCACGGTCTTGGCGCTGACCGCCTCGGCGATGCCAGGAACAGCCAGGATGATGCCGACGCTCACCACCGGGTTTGATGGCGGCAGCAGGACGAAGTCCGCGGCCGCGATCGCCTCGAGCACCCCGGGGGCGGGCCTGGCGCCGGCGGCGCCCGCGGCGGTGATCTCGACGGCTGGCACCGCGGCGTGCAGCCGGACCCACCACTCCTGGAAGTGCACGGTGCGCCTGCCCTGGTCGTCGTCCAGCACCACCCGGGTCTCGACCCGGTCATCCGACATCGGCAGCAGGGTCACGCCAGGCTGCCACCGCTCGCACAGCCACCTGGTCACGGCAGTCAGCGGCTGGCCCTCGTTCAGCATTTTTGTCCGTGCCACGTGAGTGGCGATGTCCCGGTCGCCGAGGCTGAACCAGCCAGGCCCGGCGCCGTAGGCGGCGAGCTCGGCAAGGACGGTGAAGGTCTCCTGCGCCCGGCCCCAGCCCTGCTCCTCGCTGATGCCGCCGCCGAGCGTGTACATGACGGTGTCGAGGTCCGGGCTGACGTGCAGTCCGAACAGGCTGATGTCATCGCCCGTATTGCCGATGACGGTGATCTCGGCCTCCGGGGCGGCGGCCTTCAGGCCGCGCAGGAAACGCGCGGCGCCCACGCCGCCAGCGAGCACGGTTATGCGCATGACGGCAAGTCTCGCAGGCGGCGCGCTCGCGGGTGGCACCCGACGTCCCGCGGATGGCACCCGACGTCCCGCGGCGGGGCCGCCTGGTAGCCAGCCTGCAGGCGCGAACGGAAAATTTGCCGCTGACGCGACTATCCGGTGCCGGCCCTATCGCAGACTGGCCGGTGCCCCGCCCCGGCCATCCCGCGGACCGGCCGGTGCCCCGCCCGGCGGCCCGGAGACCTGCCCGGGCACCCCCGCAGGCCGGGCCGGCAATGCTGGGATCCCAGCATTTCTCGGCGGACTTTCCCGTCATCAGAGGCCAAGGCGGCGGCCATTATCACGTATCGCTCTTGACGTACGGCAAGACACGCGGGTGTAATTTCATCTATGTAATTCTCGCGCCTCAGGGAGCGGGGCTCGAGCCGACGGGGTTCTGGGAGGGTGGAGGTGCGCTGTGACTGACGTCATCATCTCGCTGGTGCACGACGATTTCGGCATGGGCGAGGATGATGCCGAGGGAGTGGGCTGGCAGGACCGGGCACTGTGCGCGCAGACCGATCCGGAGGCGTTCTTTCCCGAAAAGGGCGGGTCCACCCGGGAAGCGAAGCGAGTGTGCCGCAGCTGCGAGGTCCGGGCCGAGTGCCTGGAATATGCGCTTGAGCATGATGAGAGGTTCGGGATCTGGGGCGGGCTGTCCGAGCGTGAGCGCCGGAGGCTGAAGCGCGAGGCGGTGTAAGCGCGAGGCGGTGTAAGCGGGACAGCAGAGCAGGTCCGGGGCGGGTGCACCGGCAGGGGCGGTGACCGCCAGGGCTGATACCGCGAAGCGCAGCATCTGGCCGTCGGCCTGCCGGCACTTCGCGTATTGTGCACGGCGTACCCGGCCTGCGAGAACGGTGCCGCCGATGCGCGTGCCGGACCAGGCTGCCCCCTGAAAGCAAGCGGAGCCTTGTCGCCGAACGATACGTATCCCCAGCAGGTCGTCACGGCCGTGATCGTCGCGCACGACGGCGCCGCCTGGCTGCCGCATGTCATCGGCGCCCTGCTCGGCCAGACCAGGCCGGTCCAGCGTGTCGTCGCCGTCGACACCGGCAGCCGGGACCGGAGCGGCGCGGTGCTGGCCGGCCAGCTCGGCCAGGCAGTCGTGTTCGGAATGGAGCGCAGCACCGGTTACGCGGCGGCTGTCTCGCGTGCGCTGCAGCACCGGGCCGCGAACGTGCCCGTGCCAGGCCCGGCTAGCGCCGGTGACGGCGAGCGGGTGGAGTGGCTGTGGCTGCTGCACGACGACTTCGAGCCGGCACCTGACGCCCTTGAGCAGCTACTCCGCGGTGCGGCGGAGATCAGGTCCGCCGCGGTACTCGGCCCCAAGGTCATGGACTGGGCCGACCGCGAGGTGATCCTCGAGGCCGGGGTGACCATCGACACGGCGGGGCGCCGGATCACCGGCATCGAGCCGCGCGAGGTGGACCAGGGCCAGCACGACGGTGACCGGGACTCACTAGCAGTCGGCAGCGCCGGGATGCTGGTCCGCCGCGACGTGTGGGATCAGGTCGGCGGCTTCGACACCAGCATGATCCTCTTCCGGGAGGACGTCGACTTCTGCTGGCGAGTGCACGCCGCCGGCTACCGGGTCCGGGTCATCACCGACGCGGTGGCCTACCACGTGGAGGCATCTGCCCGGCACCGGCGGACCGTGTCGGTATCCCGCCGCCCGCACCGTCTCGACCGGGGCAACGCGCTGCTGACCCTGCTCGGGAACCTGCCACGCGGCCCGATGCTCACCGCACTGGCCGGCAACGTCGCCGTGTCGGCTCTCCGCATGATCTTCTTCATGGTCGCGAAACGGCCAGCCGCGGCGGTTGACGAGCTCGCCGCCGGCTGCTCCGTGCTCGGTCATCCGATCCGCCTGCTGCGCGCACGGCGCCGGCGCTCCCGCGGGCGCCGTGCCGCCTACGGCCGGCTGCGGGCCGACCTGCCGCCGGGCCGGTCCCTGCGCCGGCTGGCGGAGTTCGCCGCGGACGTCCGGTCGCGGTCGACCCAGCTCGATACGGCAGGCAGCCACCATGCGTCGGAAGATCCGTCCGAGGACGACTCGATGCTGGTCGACACCGGGCTGGCGCAGCGCATCCTGGCAAATCCGGCAGTGCTGCTTTTCGCCGGGCTGACCGTGGTCGCGCTCGTGGCCGAGCGCTCGCTGCTCAGCGGCGGCACGCTCGGCGGCGGCGCGCTGGTGCCCGCATCGGGCGGTGCCGCCGGGCTGTGGCATACGTACCTGCAGGGCTTTCACCCGACCGGGGTCGGTTCGGCTACCACAGCGCCCCCGTACCTGGCGGTGATCGCCGCGCTCGCCACGATCGCGGGCGGCAAGCCGTGGCTGGCCGTCGAAGTGATCCTGCTTGGCTGCGTGCCCCTGGCCGGCCTTACCGCGTTCTTCGCCGCCCGGCGGATCACGCGCTTCGCGCCGGTCCGGGTCTGGGCCGCCGCAGCGTATGCCCTGCTGCCGGTGGCCATGGGATCGGTCGCGGCCGGCCGGATAGGCAGCGCGCTCGTTTTCGTGATCCTGCCGCTGATCGCGCTGATGGCGGCGCGGATTTTCACCCAGCCGCCGCGGCAGGCGCGCCGTGCGGCCTGGGCAACGGGCCTCGGCGTCGCGGTGGCCACCGCGTTCGTGCCGCTGGTCTGGGTAATCGCACTGATCGCTGGCTGCCTCGCCGCGCTCGCCCTCGGCCTCGGCCCGGCCCGGCGCGGCCCGGCCCGTCGTGGCATGTCCCGTCGCGGCATGGCAGGGAATCTGGCGATCGCCGCGGGAGTGCCGCCGGTGGTGCTGATGCCGTGGACGTTCCAGGTCGCCACTCATCCGGCGTTGCTGCTACTCCAGGCCGGCGTCCAGGCACCGGGCCTGGCCAGTCCTGATCTGGCTGCGCGGTCGCTGATGCTGCTCAGCCCGGGTGGCCCGGGGATGCCGCCATTCTGGGCCACCGGCGGCATCGTCGTTGCTGCTCTCGCAGCGCTGCTGCTGAGCAAGCGCCGGTCGCTTGTCGCGGCCGGCTGGGGCGTCGCGCTGTTCGGCCTGCTGATCGCGATTGTGGTAAGCCGGGCCGTGGTCACGCCTCCGGATGGCGGCGCGGGCGTCCCGGCGTGGCCGGGGATTGCCCTTGCCGTCGTTGCCGTCGGCCTGCTGCTGGCCGCGGCGACCGCGGGCGATGCCATTCCGGGCCTGCTCTCCGGAGGACTCTCCCAGCGGCGCGGCCTGGACGGCATCCGCGGCCTCGGCGTGATCGTCATTGCCCTCGCCGCGTGCTCGGCACCCGCCCTGGCGGCCACATCGTGGGTGATCAACGGGGTCTCCGGGCCCGTCGCTGCGGTGCACGGACAGCTAGTGCCTGAGCTCGTGTCCGTGTCGTCGGACAACGGCCTGCGACTGCGCACGCTGGTGCTTCGCGCGGAGCCCGGCCACGTGAACTATGCCGTGCTACGCGGAATCGGCCCGTCCCTCGGTGACCCGGATCTGGCGCCCGTCCCGGCTGCCCAGCGAGCGCTGGGCAGTGCCGTCGCGACCCTGGTCGCGCCGGACGGCGGGGAAGCGGCTGATCAGGGCAACACGCTCGCCCAGTTCGATATCGGATTCGTGCTGATGCCGGCCCCGGTCAATCAAGGCCTGGCGCGGCTACTCGACGGAGTGGCCGGGCTGCGGCCGGTAAGCGCTACGTCGTCCTTCGACCTCTGGCGGCTAGTGGACTTCCCGGCCCGCGTGCGTGTCGTCGAGGCCGGCGGGCATGTCGTCCCGCTGCGCTCAGGGAGTGTGAGCGTCGCGGGCGCGACCGTACCGGCCGCAGGAGGCACGCTCGAGCTCGCCGAGCCGGCCGGCGGATGGAACGCCACGCTCAATGGCCGCCCGCTGACGCCCGTCCGCTCTCCGGCGGGCGGATGGGCGCAGGCCTTCCGGCTTCCGGCCGGCGGCGGCCGGCTCAGCATCGGCCACGACGACCTCGGTCACACCGCTGCACTGCTGCTGGAGCTTGTCGTCTTCGCCGTGGTCGCGGTGCTCGCCCTCCCCGGTACCGGCGCGGCGGCGGGCGCGGCGGCTGCCGCAGATGCTGACGCCGGTGGCGGAGTGGGCGAGCCCGGCGAGCCCAGCGAGCCCGCCGGGCGGGCAGTGCCGGGCCCCCGTACCCTTGCGCGCGCGCGGAGCCGGGACAAGGGACGAGCCCGGCGACCGGCCCGCAGGCCGAAGCGCGACAGGGAAGGCCCGCCCCGGCCGCGCAGGTCCCGTCCGGCGGATCCGGCACCGCGTGCGGGCGCAGCCAGGGACGCAGCGCCGCAGAGTGCAGGCGCCCAGGTCGCGGCCGCGGCCGCCCGCGCCGCCGCCGCCACGGCCGCGACCGTCCAGGGAGAGCATCCGGCCGGGCCGCCGGCCGCGTGGCCGGCCAGCCAGCCGCCAGCCTGGCAGACCAGTCAGCCGCCGCCCCGGCCAGCGGGGGAGCCGCCCTGGGATCAGACCAGTCAGCCCGCGTCCTGGCCGGATGGGGAGCTGCCCGCGAGGCAGCCCAGCCGACGGCCAGCCTGGCAGACCAGTCAGCCGGCGTTCCGGTCAGAAGAGGACCCGTCCTGGAGTCAGGCCAGTGAGCCGGGGTCCTGGCCGGAGGCGGCGCTGCCCTGGGATCAGGCCAGTGAGCCGGGGTCCCGGCCAGAAGAGGATCCGTCCTGGAGCCGGGCCAGTGAGCCGGGGTCCTGGCCGGAGGCGGCGCTGCCCGCGAGGCAGCCAGGCCAGCCGCCGGCCTGGCAGGCCAGTCAGCCGCCGGCCGGTCAGCCAGCCTCGCCGTCAGCCTGGCCGTCGGGCGGCGACCCGCTGGATCCGCTGCCGCCGGCCGGCGGACCGGGACCGATCTGGCCGCCGTCGGCGGCGGACGAGGAAACCGCGTCCCGGTGGCCCGTGCCTGGTGAGGACCGCGGGGATGATCGCTGGTGAAGGCCCTGTTCGCGCACAAGTACGCGCTCGCCGCGCTGGTGATAGTGGTGCTGGGCGCCCTGTACGGGCTGGCGGGCCTCAGTCATCCTGTCGCGCTGGCTGCCGGCAGCCAGTCGCGGCCGCCGACCCGGGCACCTGTCACGACTGCGATTCGTGCCTGTCCCTCACCGGGCAGCCCAGGCGGCGGGGGGGTCGCCATCATCGCGGGCGCTTCCGGCACCGGGCAGGCCAGCCCGGCAAGTGCTGGCACGGCAAGCCAGGGGACGGCTGTGGTGAGCCGCCTGTCGGCGGCGGGCAGCGCCGAGGACGGCACTCCGCTGATCACCCTTAGACGGCCTGGCGTACTGACCCGGGCAGCCATCCCGGTGGCAACCGCCCGGTCGGGCCTGGTGCCGCGCGGCAGCCAGCCGGCCGCCGGGGGCAAGGTGCTCGGCGGTCCGTCGCGAGGCGGCGTGATTGTCCGGGCCACCGGATTGATGGCCCGCGCGCTTGCGGTAGAGCAGACGGGATCGGGGGGGTTGCCGACCGCGCTCTGCGGTAGTCCTGGCACCGACTTCTGGTTCGCCGGCCCCGGGCTGGCCTCGGTCGCTGGCCTGCAGCTGTACCTGATGAATACCGACGGCCAGCCTGCAGATGCGGAAGTCGACATTTTCACCGGCACCGGACCGCTGCTCGGCAGCACCGACACCGGAGTCGCCGTTCCTGCCCATGGTCTGCTCATCCAGTCCCTGGCTAAGCTCGTGCACGGGTCCAGGGTCGTGGGGCTGCATGTGCGCACGAGCGTTGGGCGTATTGTCGCCGCGGTCAGGGAGACTAAGAGCGCGCGCCAGCCGGGTGCGTGGCTGCCGGCTAGCCAGCCGCCGGCTAGGCGCCTCATTGTTCCTGGCCTGCCGGCCTCGGCTGGCACCAGGGAACTGTACGTGGCAGTGCCTGGTGTCGGCAGTGCGCAGGTCAAGGTGACGGCGGTGACCGCCAAGGGCTCGTACCAGCCGACCGGCGGCACCGGGATCGACCTCACCGGCGGCTCTGCTGGCTTGGTGCCACTCCCTTCGCTCGCCGGGGTTGCCGCGGCGGTCAGGATAACTTCGAGCGTTCCCGTCACGGCCGCCATGCTGGTGCCTGGCGGGCCGCCCGGCGCGCCCGGTGCTGTGAGCGCTGCGTCGGCCCCGATCGAAGAGCAAGGAGTCATCGCCGACAACCTCAGCGGTTCCGGCGATGCCTCCACGCTGATCCTGTCCGCTCCGCGCGGTGCGGCCCAGGTCCGGATCACCGAGAACGGCGCCGCCGCCCGGGTGATTGCCATCAAGACGGCGCACACGGTAGTCGTGCGACTCCGCGCGCCAAGCGGATCGGCCGCACGATCGCCGTTCGCTGTCGTGATTACCCCGCTGGCAGGGTCGGGGGCGGTCTACGCCGGCCGGGTGGTTACCGTGCACGGCACGGTGGAGTCGATCTTCCCCGTGCAGAGCTCGCTGACCTCGGTGCCACTGCCCCCGGTGCGCGACTCGCTCGCGACCGTGCTGCCCTGACCCGTGCGGCAGTGCCGAGCTGAAAGTGCCAGGCCTGACCCGAAAGTGTCAGTCCTCCGCCGAGTAGCCAGGATCGACGGCTCCGGGGTCCAGGCCGAGCAGGCGGGCGAATTCCTCGACCACCACGTCCAGCACCAGTTCGGCCAGGTCCTCCTCGCCGTCGGCGCGCGCGAGCAGCGGGCGCCGGAACAGCACGATGCGCGCTGGGGATGCCGGGCGCCCCGCATCGCGCGGATCGCCCGAACCCGGGTCGAGCCGGGACAGCGGGACTGGGTCAGGCAGGTCAGCCAGGCCGGCGGCGGCAGGGATCTCCTCCACGGCGAACTCGACACCGGACAACTCGGCAGCCCAGCGTGGCTCCAGCTGGGCGACGGCCTGGAGCACGAGATCATCGAAGCGCTCCGCGCGGGTCCGGTAGATCGGGGTGTCCTGCGGGGCAAGGATGCCGCGCAGGCCGCGGCCATGCCGGTCCCGGCGCCTGATCCGCACCGGCCCTGGACCGCGGCTGTCACCAGTGTGCACAATGACCGAGCGTATCCCGGTGCGGCGGGGCCGCGCGGCAGGCGCCCGGAGCCACGCATGGAGACACGATCGTGCAGAGTGCCCCGGGTGGTGGCGTTACCGCCTGCGGATCGGTACCGTCAGCCGTTGTGAGCGATCTACGCGAGTGCGCCTGCCGTGCGGCTCGCGGGCGCGTTGCTGCTAGTGCGCGGCGGCCGGGGACGTCGTTGTGAGCGAGGCACGCCGGGTAAGTGCCCGGCACTGCTCACGGCTCACCTGTAAGCAGGTCGCGCTGTATACGCTGACCTACGTGTACCGCGACTCCACGGCAGTGCTCGGCCCGCTGGCCGCCTACGTGGAGCCGCACTGCTACGACTTGTGCGGTGCGCACGCTGACAGGCTTACCGTCCCCCGTGGCTGGGACGTGGTCAGGCTGCCAGCCGTGCCTGCCGAGCAGGTAGCCGATGACCTAGAGGCACTGGCCAATGCCGTCAGGGAGGCTGTCCTGCCGCAGGCCGCGAGCGAGCCCGTCGGGCAGGGCGTCGAAGTAGGCAGGCGCGGCCACCTGCGGGTGCTCCGCTCATCGCCGCAGGACAAGGGCAGGCTCGGCTGACTGGCCAGCACCATCTGCTGTCCCTGTACTGACTTCATGATCCGACACGGCGGCGTCCTGCCGTGCCCTGACTGCCCTCCGATATGTGGGCTAACCCGGTCCTGCC
>Ga0302324_100004623_pt1 | contig 30337 bp, 21 predicted proteins | sample Palsa_T0_1_FD_201949 | JGI IMG/M metagenome (GOLD analysis project Ga0302324, IMG submission 201949) | Peat permafrost microbial communities from Stordalen Mire near Abisko, Sweden - Palsa_T0_1 | ecosystem: Environmental > Terrestrial > Soil > Palsa > Peat permafrost | place: Sweden: Abisko...
AGTCGATGATTTCCGATCAGTTCTCGAAGCTTCGCCAGCGCCGGACGGCGCCGCTGATCCTGGAACTCGATCTCTCCGAGGGGATCTCCGAGGAGCGCCCGGCCGATCCGGTGACGGCCGTGCTCGCGCGCCGCAGGCTGCTGCTGAGCGACGTGCTCGACGGCCTGCGCAGGGCCAGCGGCGATAACCGGGTCAGGGCGCTGGTAGCCAAGGTAGGCGGGCGGGGCATTGGCCTGGCCGTGGTCCAGGAGCTGCGGGCCGCGATCGACCAGTTCCGCGAGGCCGGGAAGCTGACGGTCGCCTGGGCGGAGACGTTCGGCGAGTTCTCGGCCGGCAACGTCCCCTATTACCTGGCGACCGCGTTCGACACCATCTACCTGCAGCCATCCGGAGACCTGGGGCTCACCGGGATCGCGGTCGAGCGCCGCTTTTACCGCGGCACGCTGGACCGGCTCGGGGTGCAGTTCCAGGTGGGCAAGCGGCACGAGTACAAGAACGCGGCCGACCAGTTCACCGAACGCAGTTTTACCGGGCCTGCCAGGGAGGCCACCGAGCGGATGACGGCGTCGGTCATCGAGCAGCTCGTCGACGCCATCGCCAGCCGCCGCGGTATCGCCCGCGGGCAGGCGCGCGCGCTGATCGACCGGGGACCGTTCCTCAGCGGCCAGGCCCTGGAGGCCGGCCTGGTGGACGCGCTCGGCTACCGCGATGAGGTATTCGCTCACGTCAGGAAGCAGGCCGGGCCGGACGCCATCCTGCAGTACGTCAGCCGCTATCAGCGGTCGCATGCGCTGGCCGAGCGGGCCCGCAGGCTGCCGGCCCCGCGCCAGCAGTCGGTCGCGCTGATCTACGCGACCGGGCCGATCAGGCGCGGGCGCAGCGGGCACGGCCCGATGTCCGGCGGCGCCATGGGCTCGGACACCATCGCCGCGGCGCTGCGGGCCGCGACGGCGGACGACCGGGCCCGCGCGATCGTGCTGCGCGTCAACAGCCCGGGCGGCTCCTACGTGGCTTCCGACACCATCTGGCGCGAGGTAGTACGGGCCCGGGCGGCCGGCAAGCCCGTCGTGGTGTCGATGAGCGACGTCGCGGCCTCCGGCGGCTACTTCATCGCGATGGCGGCCGACGCGATCGTGGCGCAGCCGGGAACAGTGACCGGCTCGATCGGCGTGCTGTCGGGTAAGCCGGTGGTCACCGAGATGCTCGGCCGGGCCGGAGTGACGACCGACTCGGTCGCGGAGGGCGCGCATTCGGCGATGTTCACCACCACCCGCCCGTTCAGCGAGGATGAGTGGGCGCTGGTCAATGACTGGCTTGATCACATCTACGCCGACTTCACCGGCAAGGTGGCGGCCGGCCGCGGGATGTCAGCCAAGCGAGTGCACGAACTCGCCAGGGGCCGGGTGTGGACCGGCGCGGACGCGCTGGCCAACGGGCTCGTCGACGAGCTCGGCGGGCTGGACACCGCGGCCGCGCTTGCCCGCACCAAGGCCGGCCTGCCGCCCGGCGCGCCACTGCGCGTCTACCCGCGGGTGCGGCCGCTTGACCGGCTGCGCCCGCCGGCGTCGAGCGATGCGGCGTCGGCCGCGGCGGCCGGGCTGGCCGCTGGCCTGCTCGCGGAGAGCTGGGGGCCCGCCTGGCGGCTGGCCGCGCGGGCCGGTCTCTCGCCGCACGGACCGCTGATGCTGCCCGGCAGCTGGACCTTCGAGTGACGGAACGGATCGTGGCGGCTGACTCAGCCCGGATCGGCGAGGTGCTGGAGGCGTTCGCCTCGGGCGTCACCCTGGTGACCGTGGCCGATGGCCGCGACGACATCGGGACGACCGTGAGCGCGTTCTGCCCGGTGTCCCTGGACCCGCCGCTCGTACTGGTCTCGCTGATCGCGGCCTCCTACCCGGCCGAGCTCCTCGGCCAGGCGGATCTGTTCGCGGTGACCATGCTGGAGGCCGGCCAGCGGATGCTGGCCGGCCGGTTCGCGGCGTCCGGCCGCCCCGGAGCCCGGCTGCTGCTGGACGGCGTGCCGCACCGGCGCGGTGAGCTGTCCGGCGCGCTGATCGTCTCCGGCGGGCTGGCGGCGGTCGAGTGCGAGATCAGCCAGCGGGTGCCCGCCGGGGATCACCTGCTGCTCATCGCCCGGGTGGCGGCGGTGGCCTACGTCGCGCCCGCCGGCCAGCCGCTGGTAAGGTTCCGCGGCGGCTATCCCCCCGTCGCCGGGTGACTGAGGACCCCGTCACGCGCTCAGGTAGGCCAGCACGGCGAGCACCCGCCGGTTGTCGTCATCCGATGGCGCCAGGCCGAGCTTGATGAAGATGCTCGTGCTGTGCTTGCTGACCGCCTTCTCCGAGACGAACAGGCGCTGCGCGATCGCGCTGTTCGAGCGCCCCTCCGCCATCAGCGCAAGGACCTCGCGCTCCCGGGGTGACAGCTGCGCCATGGGCTCGTCTGCCGAACGCCGGCCGAGCAGCTTGGAGATCACCTCCGGGTCAAGGACGGTGCCGCCGCCGGCCACCGTGCGCAGCGCGCCGATGAACTGATCGTCGCTGAACACCCGGTCCTTCAGCAGGTAGCCGACCGCGCCGGCCTGATCGGCCAGCAGTTCGCGGGCGTACAGCTGCTCGACGTACTGGGAGAGCACGAGGACCGGCAGGCCGGGCGCCTGCCGCCTGGCCTCAAGAGCGGCCCGCAGTCCCTCGTCGGTGAAGGTCGGCGGCAGCCGGACGTCCACGATCGCGATGTCCGGCCGCTGCTCAAGGAGCGCGCGCAGCAGGTCAGCGGAGTTATCCACGGCCGCGGCGATCTCGAAGTCATGCGCCCGCAGCAGCCGGGCGAGCCCTTCCCTCAGCAGGAAGAGGTCTTCGGCGATGACAACGCGCATGGCACCTCGATGACGACCAGCGTCGGTCCCCCGGGCGGGCTGCTCACCGCGAGGATGCCGTCGAATGTACCCAGCCGCCGCTCAAGCCCGCGCAGGCCGGAGCCTTTCAGCGGGTCCGCGCCGCCGGCCCCGTCGTCGGTGACCTCGATCCGGAGCAGGCCGGCGGCATGCTGCATCCGGATCTGCACGTGCCGCGCGCCCGCGTGCTTGACGGCGTTCGTCAGTGCCTCGGCGACCGCGAAGTAGCAGGCCGACTCGACCGGGGCGTCCAGCCGTCCCGGCACGTCGATGTCCGTCACCGTGTGCAGCGGGGTGTCCAGGGCGAGCGCCCGGACGGCATCGCCGAGACCGCGGTCGGCCAGCACCGGCGGGTGGATGCCGCGGACGAGATCGCGGAGCTCGGTCAGGGCCTTCGACGACGTCTGGATGGCCTCGGCGACCAGTTCCGTCGCGGCCTGCGGGCTGTCCGGGATGAGCCGCTGGGCCGCGCGCAGGCTCATCCCAAGCGCGACCAGCCGCGCCTGCGCCCCGTCGTGCAGGTCCCGCTCCACCCGCCGGAGCTCGGCGGCGGCGGTGTCCACCGCGTCGGCCCGCGTCCGGGTCAGCTGCCGCACCCGGCCCGCGAGCTGGGCGTCCGGCACCCGCACTGGCCAGAGCAGTGCCCTGGTGCGGGCATCCAGCGCACGCGGCACCAGCCACAGGCCGAACGCCACCAGCAGCAGGCCCTGCACCCCGGCCAGCGCGGCCCACGGCCGGCTGGTGACATAGACAGCGCCGTACAGCATGTCGCGCGGGCCAGTCATCTGCCGCCACCGCGCAGCCAGCACGATCCCAGGAATCCCGAGGCCGACCAGCCCGGCCACCGCGAGATCCCCCGCCACCACGGGGAGCAGGATTGCTACCAGCAGCGCGATGGCCAGCACGACCCCGCCGCGTACGACGCTCCACCCGCTCGCGCCGAACAGCCAGCTCGGGCCGAACAGCTCCAGCGCGAGAAGCGTGACGGGAAGCAGCACCAGCTGCCACGGCGGATGCGCCGCCGCGCCCGCGCCACGGGACGCCGGACCGAGCAATGCCCTGGCCAGCCGCGACTGCCGGTCAGCGGTGCGCCAGAAAAGCCATGCCCCGGCGCTCAGGAACGCGATGGCCTGCGGCAGGACCAGGTGGCTGCGCCACGAGCCCGCGCCAGCCGCTGTGGGGCCGTGCAGGAACGCGACCCGCGACCCGTAGTCGTAGCGGAGCGCGATCACGAACCCGCAGAGCCCAAGCGACAGCAGCGCGAAGGGCAGTGCCTTCGCGGCCAGGCCGGGCGCGAAGATGACAGCGAGCCCGGCCAGCAGCAGCCCGGCGAACGTCGGCAGGTGGTTGCCATTCAGCAACCCGAATCCGGTCAGCGCGAGCGGGAGCAGCAAGACGCCCCAGCCGAGGCCGCGGATGCGTCCCGGCAGCGTGCTCGCGGTCGCGCCGCGCGCTCGCTGCCTGCGCAGCGCGACAGCGACGCATCCGGCGATATAGGCCGCTATGAGAATCGTCAGCTCCGGCATGCCCGGCTCCTTCGGCGTCGCTGCCCGCGTGCGTGCTGGCCGCTGGTCTCCATCGTGGCTGGCCAATGCGCCGCCCGCCATGGACCGACGCCCACTCGCCGGGTAGGCCCGCACCTACCACGCGACGCGAAGCTGCGGGCGGACGACGCGAAGCTCCACCGCGACGCGAAGCTGCCCGGGCGGACATGGTGTCCGCCCGGGCAGCCAGCGTCATTGGGCGCGGTGCGCCCGCCTGACTTGTGCTACCTGCGCGGGGCCGAGCTGACCACCTCGCCCGAGGTCGGATCCAGCAGGACCGGCCGGAAATGCGGCGTGACGGAGAAGTTCAGCACGCCTCCCGGCGCGTCCAGCCTTCCCGCCATCCGGTCGAACGAGCCGTCGCCGATCCGCTCGCCGCCGAGCCAGTTGTCCTCGATGAACTTGATGATCGAGCTCTGGTCGGTGACCTTGTGACTGACCGAGTTGGCGACGGTGTACGGCGAGATCACCACCAGTGGCAGCCGGGGGCCGTAACCGCACCGGTCTTCGCCGAAGGACGTGCGCACGGGCACGCCGGTGCAGATGGTGCTGTCCAGCGCGGCGTCATCCGAGCCATTCACCTTTGGCCCGTTCTTGCTGTCATACCAGCCGTCAGAGTCGTCGTAGGTGATGACGATGGCCGTGGACCTCCAGTCCGGTGACTGCTCGATCTGGTTGATCGTGTTCACCAGGAAGGTCTGCTCATCCAGCGGGTCGGAATAACCCGGGTGCCCGTTCTGCGATGCGGGTGCCTTGAGGAAGCTCACCGCCGGCATGTTCCCGCTGGTCAGGGTGGTGTAGAAGTCGGACAGGTCGTACTGGTGGTTGGCCTGGTCGGTGCGGCCGATCGCCGCCTCCGAGGTCGGCGGCAGGTGCTTGGGGTTGGCGGTCGACGCGTAGTACTGGAACGGGTCGTGGTGCGGCACGTAGTCCTGCACGGCGATGCCGCCGATGTTGTCGTGGCTGGAGCCGCACACCGCGTAGCCGTCGCTGGTCCCGGTCGGCGCGAAGCCGCCCTGGAACCAGCCCCAGGTGATGTGCTTCCGGTTCAGCAGGTCGCCGATGTTCTGGCCGGTCATCACGCCCAGCGGGTTGGTGGAGGTGTGGCTGGAGTCTGCGCAGTCGTCATACGCCGGGTCGATGTCGCCGTAGATGGTCCCGACGCCCTCGGCGTTGGGGGAGCCGACGCTGCCCGGGTCGGATTCCTCGACGCCCGTGGTCGGGTTGACCGCGAAGCCGCCGCCGTCATCGCCGGAGGCCAGGTTCAGCGCGCCGGGGGTGGACGGCCCGAAGTTGGTGTCGTAGTTGTTGTCGCTCATCGCGTAGTTCTGCGCGTAGTTCCACAGCGCGGTGACCGTGTTGCCGTCGTAGTAGTCCATGACCAGGCCGGGCGCTTCGTAGAGCGGGGGCGAGCAGGTGTCCACCTGGGTGTACTGGACGAACTTGTCCATCAGGCCGCCGTCGAACGCCTCCTCCTCGGGCGTGTAGCCGTGGTTCTGGTCGCAGGTCAGCGCCTCGGAGTGGGAAAGCCGCTCAGGGTTGTAGCCGTTCGGGTTGTGCGTGAGCAAATGGTTGGTCAGCCCATCCACGTGCGGCGTGCCTGGCTTCGCGGTGAAAGGCGAGCCGTCGGTGTTGGCTGCGTTCGGGTAAGTGCCGAAGTAGTGGTCGAAGGAAACGTTCTCGTCGAAGATCACCACAAGGTGCTTGATGGGCGTGCTGGTGGACGCCCTGGGGTAGTCTCTCGCCGGGACGGTGGCCGGAACCGGCGGCGTGGCCACCGTGTACCTGGCCGGCGAGGTGCTGGCCAGCGATGCGGAACTCACCGCCACGCTGACGCCGAGGACGCCCGCGGCGCCCAGGATTATCAGGGACCGGGGCCTTCGGAGCCCATGCCACCTTCCGGCCATGCCTTCGCTGAGGCTGTCGGCCATGTCACCCTCCTTGTTCTTGTTCGGCGTCACTGCATAACCATCGCTGCTGCACGGCACCGCGTCGCTGGCGGGCGCCGGACCGGCCCGCCAGCCGGACCGCCACCGCCCGCTTAACCCTTTCTTTAAGGAGGTGACGTGTCGTAACTACTGGGTTACGAGAATGGAAACTCCTGGCGAAACAACGGCTTGCCGCGGCCCCGGCGGTCATGCCAGCATTCCCTTGCCGAGGAAGTCGGTATTGTCCGTTACTCCCGGCAGGGCGAAGAAGTAGCCGCCGCCGAACGGGCTGATGTAATCCACCAGCGGCTCGCCGATGAGCCGTTTCTGCACCGCCTCGAACTGGCGCTTGATGTCCTGCTGGTAGCAGGTGAAGATGAGGCCCATGTCCAGGTCGCCGACCTCGTCGATGCCGCGGTCGTAGTTGTGGGCGCGGCGCAGGATACGGCTCGAGGCCGTCTGCTGGGTACGCGGATTCGCCAGCCGCATGTGAGCGGCCAGCGGAATCACATCGCCGGTCGGGTCGGCCGCGTAGTCGGGGATGTCGAACTCGTTGTTGCCGTCCAGCGGCGCCCCGGTGTCGCGCCGCCGGCCGATCATGTTCTCCTGCTCGGTGATGGCGACGCGATCCCAGAATTCGGTGAACATCCTGATCAGCCGCACGACCAGGTAGCTGCCGCCCGCGGTCCAGGCCGGCTGGCCGGCCTGGCCCGGCTGCACCCAGACCAGCCTGTTCATCTGGGCAGCGACCGTGACACCGGGGTTGGCTATTCCGTCCATGAACCCGAGCAGGTTGCGGGGGGTGGTGCCGGCCGGCCGGCCGGGGCTCAGGAACCCGTCGATGCGCCAGCGCACCTGCATCCCGCCGCGGGTATGGCGGGTGATGTCGCGCAGCGCATGCAGGACCACGTCGGCATGGCCGCCGCTGATCTGCAGCACCAGGTCGCCCTGGCACTGCGCCTCGTCCAGGGCGTCGTTGGGGAAGGGAAGCATGGCGGTGAGCCCGGCGGGACGCTGCGGGCCCAGGCCGTAACGGCCGTCGAAGAGCGACGCGCCGACCGCGGCCGTGATCGTGAGGCCGTCCGGCACGATGGTCGGCCCGAGAATCCCGGAGTCCGACGGCGGCGCGCTGATCCCGACCGGCGGCGGCGTGCCGCCGCGGGTGAGGAACCTGGCCCGGCTGGTGATCGTCCGCAGCAGGTCGGTCAGCTCCGCGCGGCCCTGCGCCACGACGTCGAATGAGACGACCGCCGTCTGCGGGGCCGGCGGCCGCAGGATGCCGGCCTGGTGACTGCCCTGGAAGGCGACCGGCGGCAGGCGGCCCTGCGCCGCGGCCAGGGCCGCCGCGTCCGCCGCCGGGGCCGGCGGCGAGGAGCGGTAGGCGTAGCCGGCCGCGACGCCGCCGGCGCCGCCAGCGGCGATCCCGGCCACGCCCGCGCCGATCGCCCCCCGCAGGAACGAGCGCCGGGCCGGCCTGTGCGCCTGCCCGGCCACGCCGCCCGAGTCCAGTTCGTCCGGCGGCCGCCGCATTTCCGCCTCGCCCAACGCGTCCGGCCCGCGAGGCAGGTCTCGCGGGCGGCGTGCGTCCGGCCCGTCTGTCATTGTGTCCGCCGCGGTTCGAATATGACGGCGATCGGGGCGAGCACCTGGAGCGCCTGGCCGGCCGCTGCGTCGATCCGTTCCCTGGTGATAGTGCCGAGATTGCGCACCGGCACCCAGCGGCCGCCTGGCGTCCGCTCGGCGTCGACCAGGCGCCGCAGCAGGTCCAGCGAGCTGTCGACGGCCGGCAGGTTGCGATATCTCGTGATCAGCAGCGGATGCAGGATGCGCAGCAGCTCCCTGGTGCCGGTGATGTTCGCCGCGGTGGTCGCCAGGGTGGTCCCGCTGCCGTAGTCGTCGTGTCCGGTGAGCTGGAACTGCAAGGCGTTCTCCAGGATCTCGTGGGTGCGCAGCCCGAGATCAAGCAAAGCGATCTCCATTTGCGGGAACGCCGCGCGCAGGCCGCGGACCGCCCGGGCGAGGCGGCCGGCCGGACCGCGCAGCTCGGCCGCGCTCTGCCCGTGCCAGAGCCCGTACTCAAGGCGGTAGAAGCCGGTGAAGTGGGGACTCGCCACACCGCCGGCCAGTCCGTCCGGCCGACCGTCGATCTTGTTGTCGAAGTCGCCGAACGTCCCGTAGGCGGCGCCGAGGCGCTCGTAGGTCAGGTGCGCGGGAAGCCAGGCGGCTCGGGCGGCGGCCAGGTCGCCGCGCTGGATGTCCCGCACCAGGGTCCCGGTCTGCCGGGTGAGCACCCGCAGCCCGGCCGTGACGTACGCGTGGTACTCACGGGCCGGACCGAGCAGGTCGGCGATCGTGACGGGAACGATGGCGCTGGCGCCGCGACGGTGACCGGGGATCCGGGTCACCGGCCCGGTGATCGCGTCGGTGTCCTCGATCAGGCACCGGAACGCGTACGAGCCGGAGCCCAGGTCGATCCGCATGGGCCGGGTGGTGGCGGGCCCCATGCCCTCGATCAGCGCGTAGATCGCGCCGCTGGCCGGGTTGATGAGCTCAACCTCCGCGCCGGCCGTCGATCCGTTGTAGACCTCGAAGGTGCGCCAGCCCGGCGTGCTGGGCTGCCAGCGGCCGCCGCACGCGCCGGTGGACACGGCGACGCGATTACTCTCGGCCGGGGCGCTGGAACATGCCGAGCCGACGATGACCAGCGCCAGGGAAATAGCGACCAGCCAACCGCCGCGCACGGGCATCCTCCCGGTTCCCGTCGGCGCCTGGGCGGCTGGCCGGGCGGGCCAGCGCGCCATTGCACTCAACACGATAGATATCGGGATGCCGCCTGCCAGAGACCTGCTCCGCGGTTGTCACCGAACGTTCACCAATCACTTACCGGTCGTTAAACGGCCGGACGAGCTCCCCGTCCTGCCAGACCGCCGCGATCAGCGGAACGCCGGGCCGGTAGGCCAGGTAGGTGTGCGACGGCGCGTCGAGCATGATCAGGTCGGCCCGCGCGCCGGCGCCGAGGTGGCCGACGTCGGCCCGGCGCAGCGCGCGGGCCCCGCCCGCCGTCGCGGCCCACAGCGCCTCCTGGGTCGTCATCCGCATCTCGCGCACCGCGAGCGCGACGCACAGCGGCATGCTGGAGGTGAAGCACGAGCCCGGATTGCAGTCCGTGGCGATCGCCACCGTGACGCCCGCGCCGAGCAGCCGCCTGGCGTCCGGATACGGCTGCCGGGTGCAGAACTCCACGCCGGGCAGCAGCGTGGCCACGGTCGCCGAGGACGCGAGCGCGTCGATGTCGCCGTCGTCAAGGTAGGTGCAGTGATCAGCGGAGGCGGCGCCCGACTCCACGGCGAGCCGCACGCCAGGACCAGGACCAAGCTGGTTGGCGTGCACCCGCGGCCGCAGGCCGGCCGCGGTCCCGGCGGCGAGCACGGCAGCCGCCTCGTCCCGGCCGAACGCGCCCCGCTCGCAGAACACATCCACCCAGCGCGCGTGCGGCGCGCACGCGGCCAGCATCGGGCCGCAGACCAGGTCCACGTAGCCGCCCGGATCGCGGTCGTACTCTGCCGGGACCACGTGCGCGCCGAGGTAGGTCACCTCCGGGGTGAACTCGGCCGCGAGGGCCACACTGCGCGCCTCGTCACGGACCGTGAGCCCGTACCCGGACTTGCATTCGAACGTGGTGGTGCCCTGGGAAACCATCTCGGCGGCCAGCTTCCGCAGGTTCGCCCGCAGCTGGTCGTCGGTGGCGGCCCTGGTCGCCGTGACCGTCGCGCGGATGCCGCCCGCCTGATAGGGCAGGCCGGCCATCCGGGCGGCGAACTCGCCGCCGCGCTCTCCGGCGAAGACGAGGTGGGCATGGGAGTCCACGAAGCCAGGCAGCACGGCCCGCCCGGCGGCATCGATGACCCCGTCGGCGAGCGGCGCGCGCGATGCCGGTCCCGTCCAGGCCACCTGCCCGGCCTCGATCACGACCGCCGCGTCGGTGAGGGCCGCGAACGGGCCGGCGCCCTGCTGCCCGTCGCCGTCGGCCGGCGCGTTCGTGACCAGCTCGCCGATGTTGGTGATCAGGATGCTCACGGGGCGCATGGTCCCATACCAGGCTCTCCGCCACCCCGCGACCTGGCCGCTACGGCAATCCGGTCAGGGCGCGACGGCGCGGACGGCGCGGGCCATCGCGGCCGGGACGTCGTCGATCAGCAGGTGCCGTCCGGCTCGCACCACGTCCCGCCCGCCGACCACGACGTCGCGGACGTCGGCGGCGGCCGCCGCGAAGATCACCGAGTCGAGCGCGGTAGCCGGCGCTGTCCCGGCCAGCCGGGGGCTGTCCAGCGCGACCGTCACCAGGTCGGCGAGCGCCCCGGGCGCGATCTCGCCGGCGTCTGGCCAGCCGAGGCAGGCGTGGCCGCCGGCCGTGGCGGCACTAGCCAGCTCGGCGGCGGTGAAGTGGCCGCGCCGCTGGGTGGCCAGCCGCTCGCCGAGCTCGACCCGCCTGGCTTCCTCGAAGAGGTCGATGACGGCCTGGCTGTCACTGCCGAGGCTGAGCCGGGCGCCTGCGGATGCCAGCGCCCTGGCCGGCCCGATCCCGTCGGCCAGGTCGGCCTCTGTCGTCGGGCAGAAGCAGGCGAAGCCCCGGCTCCCGCCCAGCAGCTCGATGTCCCGCCCGGTCAGGTGCGTCGCGTGCACCACCGTGCCGCGCGGGCCGAGCGCCCCGGCCGCGAAGAGCACCTCCGCTGGCGTGGCGCCGTAGGCGGCCAGGCAGGCGATGTTCTCCGCGGTCTGCTCCGACAGGTGCGCGTGCAGCGGCGCGCCATGGTCTCGCGCCCAGGCGATCACCGGCCGCATCTGCGCCGGCGGCACCGCCCGCACGGAGTGGATCGCGGCCCCGGCCCTGGCCAGCGGGCCGATCACGCCGCGGGGATCGGCGCCGAGCGCCTCGGCCCTGGCCGCCCACTGATCACCGTCGCCGTCGCCGAACCTGAGCTGCGGGCCCGCCAGCGCCATGGCGCGGCCATCGGATTCCAGCCCCCCGGCCAGGTAGCAGGTGTCGATAAGGGTGATCCGGATCCCTGCCTCGGCCGCTGCGCTGATCAGCGCCTTGCCCATCTCGTTCGGGTCGGCGTAGGGGGTGCCGCCGGGGCCGTGGTGCAGGTAGTGGAACTCGCCCACGCAGGTGATGCCGGCCAGTGCCATCTCGGCGTAGACCGCCCTGGCCAGGGCCAGGTAGCTGGCCGGATCCAGGGCAGCGGCGACCTGGTACATCCGCTCCCGCCAGGTCCAGAACGTGCCGCGGCCCGCCTGGGTGATCCCGCGCAGCGCGCGGTGGAAGGCGTGCGAGTGCGCGTTCGCCAGGCCGGGCAGGGTCAGCCCGGGCAGCCGGATCGGGGCCGGGGCAGCCGGCCCGCTGACCCCCGGCGTCACCGCAGCGTCCGCCCCGCTGAAGCCCGGCGTCACCGCGGTGAACCGGTCGCCGGACGCCTCGATCAGCACGTCCGGCCTGACGCCGAGGCCGGGCAGCCAGGCGAGCTCGGCATGCCATCGCCTGGCCGGCCCGGCAGGTCTATCGTGCGCAGGCGGCGCCGCCGGCCCGGTCACCGGCAGGCCAGGTCCTCGAGCACGGCGGCCAGCGCCGTAACGCCGGCCTCGCAGTCCGCGAGCTCGGCCCGCTCGGCTGGCGAATGGGAGACGCCGGAGGGATTGCGGACGAAGAGCATCGCCGCGGGCAGCCTGGCGGCCAGCACTCCGGCGTCGTGGCCGGCGCCGGTCGGCAGCACCGGCGCCGCGATCCCGCGGGCCCGCAGCGACTCGGCCAGCCGGCCCCGCAGCCCGGCGTCAAACGCCACCGGCGGGGAGAGTGACTCGGCGTGCACGCTGACCTGCACTCCGTGCGCCGCGGCGGCCTCGCGCGCGGCCGCGGTGACCTCGTCCACCAGCCGTCTCAGCGCCGCCTCGTCCGGCGCGCGGGCGTCCAGCCAGGCACGGACCGCCGAGCAGATCGCGTTGGCGCCGCCCGGCTCCGCGCTGACCTTCCCGAACGTGGCCAGCGCGTCGTGGCGGGCGGCCGCCTGCCTGGCCGCGAGCACGGTTACCGCGTACGGCAGCATCGGATCGCGCCGGTCGGCGATCCTGGTCGTGCCCGCGTGGTCGGCCCGGCCGGTGAAATCAAGCCGCCAGCGGCCGTGCGGCCAGATGCCGTCGGCGATCCCGATCGCCGCGCCCTGGCCGGCCAGCGCGCTGCCCTGCTCGATGTGCAGCTCGACGAACGCGCCGAGGCCGGCCAGCAGATCCTCGTCCGGGCCGAGGCCGCCCGGGTCGAGGCCGGCCGCGGTCATCGCGTCGGCCAGGCTTACTCCCGCGCCGTCGGCCAGCCGCCGCGCCGCCTCCGGCGCGATCGCGCCGGTAAGCAGCCGGCTGCCCAGGCAGGCAAGGCCGAATCTGGCGCCTTCCTCCTCGCAGAACGCCGCGACCGCGATCGGCCTTACTGGGACGTGACCGGCCTCGCGAAGCAGGTCGATCGCGGCGAAGGCGGAGACGACGCCGAGCGGGCCGTCAAAGGCGCCGCCGTCCGGCACCGAATCCAGGTGGCTGCCGGTGACGATCGCGCGGTGCGGCGAGCCCGGGCAGTCCCACCATGCCCACAGGTTGCCGTCGCGGTCACAGGTGGCGCGCAGGCTGCGTTCCGCCGCTCTTTCCTTAAACCACTGGCGGCAGGCCGCGTCCGCCTCCGTCCAGGAGAAACGCCGGTAGCCGCCGGTCCGCGGGTCACGGCCAGCCGGGAGCAGCGAGTCCCAGAGCGCCGTGAACGCGGTCACGGCGCGGCGGGCGCTGGCTCGGACATCGGCACCCGGACTCCGCGCGCGGCTGCTACCCGGCTGGCCTCGTCATACCCGGCGTCAGCGTGCCTGATGACGCCCATGCCCGGGTCGTTGGTCAGCACCCGTTCCAGCTTCAGCGCGGCGAGCGCGGTGCCGTCGGCCACGCACACCTGGCCGGCGTGGATGGACCGGCCGATGCCCACGCCGCCGCCATGGTGGATGCTCACCCAGGATGCCCCTGATGAGGCGGCGACCAGGGCGTTGAGCAGCGGCCAGTCAGCGATCGCGTCCGAGCCGTCGGCCATTGCCTCGGTCTCCCGGTAGGGCGAGGCGACCGACCCGCAGTCCAGGTGGTCGCGGCCGATCACGATCGGTGCCTGCACGTCGCCGCGCTCGACTAGCTCGTTGAAGCGGAGGCCGGCCAGGTGGCGTTCGCCATAGCCGAGCCAGCAGATCCTGGCCGGCAGCCCCTGGAAACGGACCTTCTGCTGGGCCATCGTGATCCACCGGGCCAGCGGCTCGTTGGCCGGGAAGAGGTCGAGCATCGCCGCGTCGGTGGCGGCGATGTCCGACGGGTCGCCGGACAGCGCCGCCCACCGGAACGGGCCCCTGCCCTCGCAGAACAGCGGCCTGATGTACGCGGGGACGAAGCCGGGGAACGCGAAGGCCCGCTGGTACCCGGCCAGCTCGGCCTCGCCCCTGATCGAGTTGCCGTAGTCGAAGACCTCGGCGCCGCGATCGAGGAACCCGACCATCGCCTCGACGTGCGCGGCCATCGACTCCCGTGCCCGGCGGGTGAACCCGGCCGGGTCCTCGGCGCGCAGCGCGCCCATGTCCCCGAACGCGACGCCGCGGGGCAGGTAGCTCAGCGGGTCATGCGCCGACGTCTGGTCGGTGACGATGTCGGCGGGCGCGTTCATCGTGAGCAGTTCCGGCACGACGTCGGCCGCGTTGCCGAGCAGGCCGATCGAGAGCGGCTGGGCGGCATCCCTCGCGGCGACGGCGCGGCGCACCGCGTCATCGATGCCGTCGGCGGCCACGTCCAGGTAGCCGTGCTCGATCCGGCGGGCGATCCTGGTGGGGTCGCAGTCGACGCAGATCGCCACGCCGCCGTTCATCGTCACGGCCAGCGGCTGCGCGCCGCCCATCCCGCCCAGGCCGGCGGTCAGCGTGATCGTCCCGGCCAGCGAGCCGCCGAACCGCCTGGCCGCGACCGCGGCGAAGGTCTCGTAGGTGCCCTGCAGGATGCCCTGGGTGCCGATGTAGATCCAGGAGCCTGCCGTCATCTGGCCGAACATCGTCAGCCCGAGCGCCTCGAGCCGCCGGAACTCCTCCCACGTCGCCCACTGGGGCACCAGGTTGGAGTTGGCGATCAGCACCCTCGGCGCCCACTCGTGAGTGCGGAAGACGCCGACCGGCTTGCCCGACTGGACCAGCAGCGTCTCGTCGTCCGCTAGGTCCCGCAGCGAGCGAACGATCCCGTCGAAGGCGTCCCAGCTGCGCGCCGCCCGGCCCGAGCCGCCGTAGACGATGAGCTGGTCGGGATGCTCGGCGACCTCGGGATCGAGGTTGTTCATCAGCATCCGCAGGGCGGCCTCCTGCGGCCAGCCCTTGCAGGACAGGCTGGTGCCGCGGGGCGCCCGCACCGGGCGCGGTCCGGATGCTGCCGCGGGCGGGCCGGGCGGGCCGGGCGGGCCGGGCGGGCCGGGCGAGGCGGGCGGGGGCGAGGCGGTCAACGCTGGCTCCTCGTCGGGTCGGTGGCCGGGACGCGCGGCGGGTCTCGCCGCTGCCATCGCCTCATCATCCCCGGTCGGGGCCAGTGCGTCAGGTAGCGGGGCGGTGATCAGGTGCCGCGGCTAGGCTCCTGGAGTGCCTGTGAGTGAGGTAACGGAAGGCTTCCGGCTGGCCTATGACCGTGCCGGTGCGGGGCCGCCGGCCGTGCTGCTGCACGGCTGGCCAGGGGACCGGCGGGATTACCGGCAGGTGACCCCCCTGCTAGCCGGGCTTGACGTCGTCGTTCCCGACCTGCGCGGGTTCGGTGAATCGGACAAGCATCTGGTTGACCCGGCGGCTGCCTACTCGGCTGCCGCCCAGGCACGCAGCGTCGTCGCGCTGATCGAGGAACTTGGCCTGCGGGACGTCGTCATCGCGGGCTATGACATCGGCAGCCGGATCGGCCAGATGGTCGCGGCAGACCAGCCCGACCTGCTCCGCGGCCTGGTCGTCGCCCCGCCGCTGCCCGGCATCGGCGCCCGGATCCTTGGTGCCGACGCGCAGCGCGAGTTCTGGTACCAGTCCTTTCACCAGCTCGCCCTGGCGGCGGAACTCATCGACGGGAAACCCGGCGCAGTGCGCGCCTACCTGGCGCACTTCTGGTCACACTGGTCGGGGCCGTCGTTCAGCCTTGCCGACGCGGACCTTGACCACCTGGTCGAGCGCTACGGTCGGCCCGGGGCGTTCACCGCCTCGATTGGCTGGTACCGGGCAGGTGCCGGCTCGGTTGCCCGTTCACTCGCCGAACGGCCGCCGCCGCCCGCGGACCGGGTGCACGTACCGGCGACGGTGCTCTGGCCCGGGCACGATCCGCTGTTCCCGGTCGCGTGGTCGGACCGGCTTGATGACTTCTTCGACGATGCGCGGCTGCGACTGCTGCCGTCCGCGGGTCATTTCTCGCCGCTGGAGGCACCGGGCGAGTTCGCGGCGGAGATCCGGACGGCAGCGGGCCTGGCCGGACGCGGGGAAACGGAATGAGACGCCAGCCGGAGCGGCCTGATCCGCCATCCTGACGCGGCCTGATCAGCCGCCCTGACAAGGCAGGGATAAGCCCTGGTCGCCCTGGGCGGCGAGGAGGATCGACTGGATATCGGCCGCGGCCGGCCTGCGCGGCGTGTTGGCCAGCACCTCGTCATCGAGGGCGTCCGCCGCGATCTGATCGAAGTCCCTGGCGCCGATGCCGAAGTCGGCCATCGCGTGCCTCATGCCGACCCGGTCCGCCAGGCTCGCGACGGCGGTGACGGCCTCGGCCGCGTTCCGCCCGGCGGTGCCGCCGGTGTCGCCGACGCCAAGCGCGAAGGCGATGTCGGCCAGCCGGTCCGTGCTGACGGCGGCGTTGAACTCCAGCACCTGCGGCAGCACCATGGTGAGCGTCACGCCGTGCGCGACACCGAACCGCCCGCCGATCGCGTGGCCGATCGCGTGGCAGATGCCCAGGCCGGTGGTGGCCATGCCGACGCCGGCCATGTGCCCGGCGAGCAGCATCTGCGACCTGGCCTCCCGGTCCGTCCCGTCGGCGCAGGCCAGCGGCAGATTCGCCGCGATCATCCGGATGACCTGCAGCGCGATGCCGTCAGACCAGGGATTGGCCCGGATCGACAGGTAGGACTCCAGCGCGTGGGTCAGCGCGTCCATGCCGGTGGCGGCGGTCGCGTGCGGCGGCAGGCCCGCGGTGAGGTCCGGATCGAGCACCGCGGCGACGGGCAGGGAGCTGGCGTGCCCGACGTAGAACTTCCGGTGCGTCAGCGGGTCGGTCACCACCCCGAACGCGTTCGTCTCCGCGCCGGTTCCGGCCGTGGTGGGCACCGCCACGATCGGCAGCGCAGGAACGCGGAAGTCGCCGCGATAATCCAGGTCCCGGCCGCGCTGCGGATTGACGGACGCAAGGGCGATGCCCTTGGCGGCGTCGATCGGCGACCCGCCGCCGACGGCGACCAGCATGACGCGGCCCGACCCGCCCCCTGCCCCATCCGCCCCGCGCGCCCCATCCGCCCTGCGTGCCTCCCGGGCCGCAGCCACGGCCTCGGCTCCGGCCGCCACGTCGTCGGTTGTCGGATTGGGATGGACGCCGCTGAACACGATCACGATGAGTCCGGCGGCCGAGAGCACGCCGGTGACTGCGCTGACCACCGGGGTCGCCGCCAGCCCGGCGTCGGTGACCACGACTGCGGTGTCGGCGCCGGCCGCGCGGACGATGCCGGGAAGCTTGCCGACGGCGCCGGCGCCGAAGTACGCGGCGGGCGCCGGGCTGATGGTGATCTCGGCGTCGGCGATGGCTGAGGGCATGGTCACTCCCGCGGTGCGGTGATGCGGAGTCAGGTCTTGATGCGGTGACGCGTCGCTGGGCAGCAGTGTCGCTGGGCAGCAGTGCAGCAGTGTCGCTGGGCAGCAGTTATGCGTAGCTGGATAACGGTGTGGCGATGCGGAGCTTGGTCATCGTGAGCTCCTCAAGCAGCTTGATCGGCAGCATCTCACCACCGTCGTCGCCGTACTGAGCGCGGGCCCGCCGGTAGACCTGCTCGACGACCGCGCTCACCTCGACGGGCACGCCCGTCTCGCGGGCGAGATCAATCGCGAGGCCGAGCTCCTTGCAGGCGAGCGCGAGCGCGAACGACTCGTCGTAGTCACCGTGGTGCAGCACCGACAGCACGTCATGCTCAAGGAAGCTGCTGGCCGCCGGGCTGGCCAGCAGGCAGCGGTGCAGCGTGGCCAGCTCCACGCCGGCGGCCGCGCCGACGGTCAGCACCTCGGCCGTGGCGGTCAGGTGCGCGAACCAGAGCAAATTAATCATGAGCTTGACCGTGTAGCCTGCGCCGTGGCCGCCGACATGCAGGATCCGCCAGGGATCGCCCATTGCCGCGAGCAGCGGCCGGACTCTCTGGTAGGTCGCTTCGTCACCGCCGACGAAGATCTGCAGGGTTCCCGCGCGGGCGCCGCTGGCCATGCCGCTGACCGGGGCGTCGAGCACCTCGATGCCGCGCGGGCCGGCCAGCGCGCGGACCCGGTCGGCGATATCGGGGACGCTGGTGGACATGTCGATCCAGACAGCGCCGCGCGGTAGCGCTTCCAGCAGCCCGTCCGGGCCGAGCAGGACCTGCTCGACGTGCCGCGGCGTCGGCAGCATGGTGATGACTACCTCGCGGCCGACGCCCGCCTCGCGCGGCGACGCAGCCCAGGCCGCCCCGTCCGCCAGCAGCCCGGCGGCCGCGTCGGCGCGCAGGTCGTGGACCACGAGGTCGTGGCCCGCCGCGAGCAGGTTGCTGCTCATCGGCGCGCCCATCTGGCCAAGGCCGACGAAACCTACCTTCATGGCTGCTCCAGTGATTCGTGGCGAGGGGGTTACCGAGGCGACGGGAGGCCCGGGTGAAGGAGATTCGTCCGGGTCCGGGCAAGGATAGCCGGGGTGGCCGGGGCTCGTCGCGCTAGGTTAGCGCCCACCGGGCGACGGCGGCCTCGTCGATCTCCGCGCCCAGGCCGGGCGCCGCCGGCACGGTCAGGTACCCGTCGGCGTCGACGAGCACCGGGCGGGCGAGAAAGAAGTCACGCCGCTGCTCGGTCCAGCCGGGCGGATCGTAGGGGAACTCCAGGTAGGGCCCGCCGCCAACGCCGGTAACAACGTGCAGGTTCGCCAGCAGGCCGAGCCCGTTCGTCCAGGTATGCGGGGTAAAGCAGCGATGGCGGAGCCGCGCGACCTCGGCCACGGTCCGGGCGCGGAGCATGCCGACGGCGAGCACAGCGTCGGGCTGGACCACGTCAAGCGCGCCCGCCTCGAGCGCGTCGATCAGCTCCGCCGGGCTGCGCGCCATCTCCCCGCCCGCGACCCGGATGCCGGTCTGTTCCCTGAGCGCCCGCATGCCATCGAGGTCAGTCCCGGGCAGCGGCTCCTCCAGCCACAGCACGCCAAGGTCCCGCAGCTCGGCGGCGAGCCCGCGGACTGCGGCGAGGTCGAGCGGGGCGGAGATGTCGCCGGCCATCCGCCACCACTGGTTCAGATCGACCATGATCTCCAGATCCTCGCCGGCGGCATCCCGGGTGGCCCGGACCGCCGCCAGCCCGGCCGCGGGGTCCGCCCGGCCGATGCGGATCTTCACCGCGCGGAACCCGGCCGCCTTCGCCGCGAGCGCCGCTTCCGCCCGCGCGGCCGGGCTCCTGGCCTCGCCGAACGACGCGTACGCGGGAATGCGGGTGCCTGCCCCGCCGAACAGCGCGGACACCGGCAGCCCGGACGCCTTGCCGATGATGTCCCAGAGCGCCGCCTCCAGCGGCCAGTACCGGCCGGCGTGGAAGCTGATCGTCTCGATCACCTGGACGTGACGGGCGATCTGGCGCGGATCCCGGCCGAGGAACAGGTCCTGGTAGGCGGCGAAGCCATCCATGGTGTCGCCCGAGCCGAAGCCGGTGATGCCCTGGTCGGTCTCGACCCTGACCAGGGTGGCGTCGAAGTGATGGCGCGGCGCCGGGTCCCAGGCGGCCAGGAACGGCGGCTGCAGGGGCAGCCGCATCCGGTCGAGCCGGATGGCGGTTATCTTCACGGCCCGCTGTCTCGCATGACCCAGGAGACTAGCCGCAGCGGCCCGGCAGCCCACCGACAGGCTCGGCGCGATCCCCGCGACGCCGGCTTTGCCGGCCTCAGCAGGGAAACACTTCTGTTGTGAATTCGCATCGGTGACCGCGCCGGGCGGGGGTTCGCGGGAAACTATGACCTTGCGGGCGGGAAACTGGGACCTTGCGGCCAGTATTTCCGATCGGTATGGTCGGAAATCGTCGAGGGAGGGGCCACGTGACGACGTACCTCCTCCGGCGCCTCGGGCTGGCTGTCATCACGCTCTGGATCCTCAGCATGATCGTCTTCTTCGCCGGGCAGGTGCTGCCAGGCGATCCCGGCCGGGCGGTACTCGGCCCGCTGGCAGCCCAGAGCGCCGTGCAGGCGCTTGACCATCAGCTCGGCGTGGACCGGCCGCTGCTGACTCAGTACGCCAGCTGGATCGGCGGGCTGCTGCACGGCAACATGGGCACCTCCTATACGTTCCGGACGCCGGTCGAGCCCTTCATCTCGGCGGCGCTGGTCAACTCGGCCAAGCTGGGCGGACTGGCCTTCGTCGTCGTCGTGCCGCTCAGCATCATCGGCGGGGTGATCGCGGCCCTCAACGTCGGCCGGCTTCCCGACCGGGTCATCTCGGTGACGGGCCTGTCGGCCGCCACGGTGCCCGAGTTCGTGTCCGGAATCGTCGTCATCGTGATCTTCGGCGTCGAGCTGAAATGGTTCCCCGTCTCCGCCTCGGCTGGCACCGGCGCGTCCGCGCTGAGCCAGCTCGATCACCTGATCCTCCCGGCGATCCCGCTCGTGTTCGTCCTGTTCGGCTACATCGCCCGGATGGCCAGGGCCGGCACGATCGAGGCGCTCGAGTCCGACTACGCGCGCACCGCGACCCTGAAGGGCCTGAAACGATCGGTCGTGATCCGGCGGCATATCCTGCGGAACTCGCTGCTCCCGACAATCACCGTGATCGCCACCCAGACCGGGTACCTGATCGGCGGGCTGGTGGTGGTGGAGACACTGTTCAACTACCAGGGAATCGGCCTGCTGATTTTCCACGCGGCCCAGGACAAGGACTTCCCGATGCTGGAGGCCGGCGTGCTCACCATCGGCGTCGTGTACATGGTGGCCACGCTCATCGCCGACCTGCTCTACACGCTGCTCAACCCGCGGCTGCGCCTCGGGGGGACCGGATGAGCCTCGGGAGCGCCGGATGATCGACAGCACCGCAGCGGCGCCGGGCGCCGCGATCGCGGTCGTCCGCGCCCCCCGCGGCGAGCTGACGACATGGCGGCTGATCCTGCGCAGGCCGACGTTCATCGCCGGCGCGCTGATCCTTGCGTTCTGGATCATCTGCGCATTGTTCGGCAACACCATCGCCCCGGACAATCCCCTCGCCCAGCAGCTGCTGGCCACCAACAACGCCCCGTCACACGCGCACCTGTTCGGCACCGACCAGCTCGGCCGCGACGTGCTCTCCCGGGTCATCGTCGGCGCCCGGAGCATCCTGACCATCACCCCGCTCGCCACGCTGATCGGCGTGGTCGTCGGTACCGCGCTCGGCCTCGTCATGGGCTATCTCGGCGGGGTGGTCGACATCGTGGTCGGGCGCGTCGTCGAGGCCGTGCTTGCGCTGCCGCTGGTGATCGTCGCGCTCTTGTTCGTCGTTGCGCTCGGGCCGTCCGCGCCGGTCATCATCGTCGTCATCGGGTTCATCTTCGCCCCGCTGATCGCCCGCACGGTCCGCTCCGCCGTGCTGGTCGAGAGCCAGCTCGACTACCTGTCCTCCGCCCGCCTGCTCGGCGAGAAGCCGGCCCACATCATGTTCGTCGAGATTCTGCCGAACGTTCTCCCGGCCGTCCTCGTCGAGCTGACGGTGCGACTTGGATACGCCATCTTCACGGTCGCCACGCTGTCGTTCCTCGGCTACGGGGTCCAGCCGCCCACGCCCGACTGGGGGGCGGACATTGCCGCGAACTACGTGGTGCTCGGGGCCGGCTACTGGTGGGAGACGCTGTTCCCGGCGCTCGCCATCGCCTCGCTCGTGATCGGGGTCAACCTGGTCACCGACTCCATCGAGCAGGTGCTCGCCTCGTGACCTCCGTTGACGCCACGACCATGCCGGGCCCCGCCGACGCGGCGGGCCCCGCGCTGACGGTCGAGCACATGGAGGTCACCTACCGGGTACGCGGGCGGGACCGGCTGGCACTGCGGGACGTCTCGTTCCGGATCGGGCGCAACGAGTCCTACGGGCTGGTCGGGGAGTCGGGATCCGGCAAGTCGACGGTGGCGCTCGCGCTCACCAGGTACCTGCCGCGCAACGGCCGGGTGAGCGCGGGATCGATCCGGATCAACGGGCAGGATCCGCTCGCCATGGGGACGGCGGCGCTGCGCGGGCTGCGGGCCCGCACCGTGTCGATGGTCTACCAGGAGCCAGGCCGCGCGCTGAACCCGTCGATCCGGGTCGGCCGCCAGATCGCCGAGGTCTACGAGATCGCGGGCCTCGACAGGCACTCGGCGCTCGAGCGCTCCGAGGCCATGCTCCGCAAGGTGCAGATCTCCGACCCGGGGCGGGTCATGGAGCGGTACCCGCATCAGCTGTCCGGCGGGATGGCGCAGCGAGCCGTCATCGCCATGGCACTCGCCGCCGAGCCGTCGCTGCTCATCCTGGACGAGCCGACGACCGCGCTGGACGCCACCGTCGAGGCGGAGGTGCTCGACCTGGTGGCGGCCCTGCGTGCCGAATTTGACACCTCAGTGCTCTTCATCAGCCACAACCTCGCCGTGATCGCCAAGATGTGCGACCGGGTCGGGGTCCTGTACGCCGGGGAGCTCGTCGAGGAAGGCATCGCCCGGGAGGTGTTCGACCAGCCACGGCATCCCTATACCGTCGGGCTGCTGCGCTGCATCCCCCGGCGCGGCCAGCGCAAGGACCACGGGCGGCTGGACACGATCCCCGGCTTCCTGCCGCAACCCGGTCACTCGCTCACCGGGTGCGTCTTCGCCCCGCGCTGCCCGATCGCAGAGGATCGCTGCCGGGCCGCCGCGCCCCCGGCCTTCGTCATCAGCCCGACCCGCAGCTCGCGCTGCTACCTGCACGAGCAGGCGTCCGACCTGCCCAGGAACACCCCGGCCGACGCGGCGCTGCCCGCGCGCCGCGAGGCCGCGGTACCGGTCGTGCGGCTGCGCAGCCTGTCGAAGACCTTCGACTCGCGCGGCGAGACGCTCAGGGCGCTCGTCGGGGTCAATCTCACCCTGGAGCAAGGCGAAACGCTCGGCCTGGTCGGCGAGTCCGGCAGCGGCAAGACGACCCTGGCGCGCGCGCTGCTCGGCCTCGTCACGCCGGACGAGGGCTCCGCCGTCGAGCTCGACGACCAGCCGCTGGCGGCCGACGCACGGCACCGCCCGCGACAGCAGCTCAAAGCGCTGCAGATCGTCTTCCAGAACCCGGACTCCGCGCTCAACCGCCGCCACACGGTCCGGTACCTGATCAGCCGCCCGCTCACCAGGCTGGCCGGCCTGTCGGGCGCGCGGCTGCGCGAGCGGCTGTCCGACCTGGTCAGGTCGGTGCGGCTGGAGGAGCGTCACCTGGCGCTCCGCCCGAGCCAGCTGTCCGGCGGGCTCAAGCAGCGGGTAGCGATCGCGCGCGCCTTCGCCGGCGGCCCGCGGATCGTGGTCTGCGACGAGCCCACGTCGGCTCTCGACGTGTCGGTCCAGGCGGCGATACTCAACCTGCTGGTCGACCTGCAGGCCAAGGAGCAGGTGACCTACCTGTTCATCTCGCACGACCTCGGCCTGGTGCGGTACCTGTCCGACCGCATCGCCGTCCTCTACCTGGGCCGCGTGATGGAGCTGGGGCCGGCCGAGACGGTCTTCGCCGCGCCGCACCATCCGTACACCGAGGCGCTGCTGTCGGCCGTGCCAAGCCTCGACGGGCTGCGCACCGAGCGGATCCGGCTGACCGGGGAGATCCCGTCCGCGGCCAGCCCGCCGTCCGGCTGCGTCTTCCACACCCGCTGCCCGCGCCGGCTGCCGACCGGCATCTGCGAGTCGGACGAGCCTCCGCTGCTGGAGGTCGCGCCCGGCCACCTGATGAGCTGCCACATTCCCATCGATGACCTGCGAACGCTGCAAGGCGACGGAGGGGTGCCGTGACAAGACGGAGGGGTGCCGTGACAAGACGGAGGGGTGCCGTGACAAGAACGTGCCCCCGGAATAAGTTTTTTCGATTCGCGTCACACGACGCGGTGCTGAAGGAGGATCCCAGTGAAAGTTGATCATGGTCGGCTCGACCAGCTGCGGCAGGGCCAGGGAGTGGTCGAGAACCACGTCATCGACGAGTTCGCGGCCGGACGGATCTCCCGCCGGGACTTCCTGAGACGTGGCGCGGTCGTCGGAATATCGGTCCCGGTGCTTGGCGCGGTCCTGTCCGCGTGCGGGAGCTCGAGCAGCCCGTCACCGTCCACCACCACCAGCAGCGCGGCCACGGGCAGCGCCGGCGCGACCATCAAGGCCGGGATCATCGTGCCGACCGCGGCGATCAACCCGCTGACCGTGGCCGACCAGGGCGGCCTGGACATGCTCGCGCAGACCGGCGAGTACCTCTGCCTGTCCGACCAGCACCTGACACTGCAGCCGGTGCTGGCCGAGAGCTGGAGCGCCAACGCCGCCGCTGACGTGTGGACCTTCAAGATCCGCCAGGGCGTCAAGTTCCACGACGGCACGCCGCTGACCGCCGACGACGTCGTGTACACCTACAAGCTGCAGACCGACCCGAAGAAGGCGTCGAACGCGCTGTCCGCCTTCGGCGGGGCGCTCGTCCCGGCCGGCGTCAGGAAGGTCGACGACTTCACGGTGGCCTTCCACCTCGAGGCCCCGAACGGCAACTTCCCGTACCTGACATCCTCCGACAACTACAACATGATCATCATCCCGAACGGCTACGACCCCGCGAGCTGGCAGGGCTCGTTCATCGGCACCGGCCCGTTCGTGATGAAGAGCTACACGGCGAAGGTCGGCGCCTCGTTCACCCGCAACGAGCAGTACTGGGGCACGAAGGCACTGCCCGCGGCCACCGAGTTCACCTTCTACGACACCCAGTCGCCGCTGATTCTCGCGCTGACCGGCGGGACCATCGACGTCCTCGGGCAGTTCTCGGTCGCCGGAGGCGAGCAGCTGCTCGCGGCCGGCGCCCCCTACAACATCATCAGGCTGCGGTCGAGCGCGCACCGCGAGCTGTCCATGCGCTGTGACCAGGCGCCGTTCACCGACCCCCGGGTGCGCCAGGCGATCGCGCTGACGCTGAACCGGCCGGCCATCGTCCAGGCGCTGTTCAAGGGCTACGCCGACATCGGCAACGACAGCCCGTTCGCGCCGGTCTTCCCGTCGACCGACACCAGCGTCGCGCAGCGCACGCAGGACGTAGCCAAGGCCAAGTCGCTGCTGTCGGCGGCCGGCCACCCGCACGGGTTCACCACCCAGCTGGTGACCGAGCAGCTGCTGGAGATCCCGGAGTACGCCCAGATCGTGGCGCAGGCCGCGAAGAGCATCGGCGTCAACATCAAGCTGAAGATCGAGAGCTCGGCGGCCTACTACGGCAAGGCCACATTCGGGAACTCCGACTGGCTGGACGCCCCGATGAGCCTGGTCGACTACGGGCACCGCAGCGTGCCGAACGTGTTTCTCACGGCCCCGCTGGTGACCACCGACGCCAAGACCGGCACGGGCCCGTGGAACGCGGCGCACTTCAACAACACCCAGTACGACAGCCTGGTCAAGCAGTACGTCGCCGCCGTCGACCTCAGCAGCCAGCGCGCGGTGGCCGGCAAGATCGAGACCCTGCTGCTCGAGCAGACCCCGATCATCTACGGGTACTTCTACAACTACCTGTCGGCCTCGGCGAAGACCGTGACCGGCGCCTACCCGACCGCGATCGGCCACCTGTTCCTGAACAACGTGAGGAAGAGCTGAGGGGGCCCCTGCCGCGAGCCGTGCCAGCCGCGCAGCCGGCTGGCACGCGCTCGTGACTGCCGCGCCGGGACCGGATGGTCTGTGGATCCGGTTCCTGTCCGGCCCTGACATTGACACTCTCGATATTTCGAACGCGGATATTACCGGCGCTGTCGAGGCAGCGCTGCGAGCACACGGCGCCGGTCAGGCCGTCGTCGAGCCGCGCGTGCACCTGATCCCGGACAACGACGGCGCCGGCCACTTCAACATCCTGCGCGGGCACCTGCCCGGCGGCGCGGGCGAGGCCGGGGTCAGCGGCGTCAAGGTCGTCGGCGATTTCGTCGATAACTACGCCCGCGGCCTGCCCAGCGAGCTTGGGCTGCTGACGCTGTACGACCCGGCCACCGGGATCCCGCTGTCGATCATGGACGCGACCATGATCACCGCGTGCCGGACCGGGGCCATGACCGCGGTCGGCGCCAGGTACCTGGCCCGGCCGGACTCGAGGATCCTCGGTCACGTCGGCACGCGCGGAACGGCGCTGTGGAACGTGCTGCTGCTCGACGAGGAGCTCGAGCTCGACGAGATCCGGGTGACCAGCCGCAGGCCCGAGTCGCGGGAGGCCTTCGCGGTTGAGCTGGCGGCCGCCACGGACACCCCGGTTCGCGTCACGCCGACGGCGCAGGAGGCCTTCGACGGCGCCGACATCCTGGTCGAGGCGTCGAGGCTGACCGAGCCGCAGCCGCTGCTGCGCACCAGCGCGGTCCGGCCGGGGGCGTTCGTCGTGCCCTACGGCACGGTCAGCGCCGTCGAGCTTGACCTGCTCGACGTGATGGACAAGGTCGTCGTTGACGACTGGCGGGAAGCGCAATCCGGGCGCTTCGGCGCGCTGCGGCGGCACGTGGACACCGGCCGCCTGTCCCGCGCCACCCTGCACGCGGAACTCAGCCAGGTCGTGACCGGCCAGCGGCCAGGCCGCGAGCGGCCGGATGAGCGGATCCTGCTCTGGCATCGCGGGCTGTCCATCCTGGATATCGCCGTCGGCCGGCTGATCTTGCGCCGGGCTGCGGAGGCCGATGCCGGCACGATGATCCGTTACCGGGCATGATCACTGAGCGCACGCTGACCGCGGCCGCCGATCTGGATCCGGCGCTGATCTGCGAGATCGCATCCGCCGGGGCGGTGCCCGGCGGCGGGCCGGGCGGCCGGGCGGCGCCAGGGCTGGTGCTGCGGATCGCGCCTGAGCTGCTGGCCGGGGTGCAGCGGCAGTGCGAGCGGGCGCGCGCCGAGCTGCGCCGCGGTCATCCGGTCTATGGCGTGAACACCGGCATGGGGGCGCTCTCCGGCACGCGCCTGACCGAGCCGCAGCAGCTCGCGCACCAGCGCAACCTGATGCTGGCCAGGGCGACCGGCGGGCCGCCCTGGCTGGAGACGGCCGACGTGCGGGCGATCATCGCGGTCCGGCTGCGCACGTTCCTGTCCTGCGACGCCGGGGTCTCTGCCGGGCTCTGCCAGCGGCTGGCTGATTTCCTCAACGCGGGAATCGTCCCGGTGGTGCCGCGCACCGGCGCCGGGTGCGCCGGCGAGATCATCCCGATGGCGCACGCGTTCGGGCCGCTGGCCGGGATCGGCCAGGTGCTCGGGAGCGGTGGTGAGCTCAGGACGGCCGATGAGGCTCTGCGCGATCACGGGCTTGAGGAGTTCGTTCTCGGCCCTAAGGAGGGGATCGCGCTGCTGGCCGGCGTTCCCGGCGCGACCGCGCTGTCGGCGCGGCGGGCCGCGGCTGCGCACGGCGCGGCGGCCATGATGGAAGCAGCGGCGGGGTTGTCGATCGTCGCGGCCGGGGCGTCCCGTGATCCCTACGCCGCCGCGTGCGCGCGGGGCGACGACGTGCTGGCCGGGGTGCTCAGCCGGATCAGGGCGGCCGCCGGGGCCGAGCCGGCGCCAGCGACCCTGCAGGCACCGGTGTCGTTCCGGGTGGCCGGCCCCGTCCTCGCGCAGCTGCGGCGGGCCGGCCACGCGCTCGGCGCCTCGGTCGAGCGGGCGCTCGCCGGGGTGACCGACTCGCCGGCGTTCCTCGACGGCAGGTTCGTCGGCACGGCCGGCTTTCACGGCATCGACCTCGCCGCGCACTGCGACCAGCTCACGGCCGCGCTCGCGCATGCCGCCGAGGTGTCCGCCGCCCGCGCGCACCGGCTGCTTGACCCGCGGGTCACCGGCCTGCCCGCGCAGCTGGCCAGGACCCCGGGGCCGGACGCCGGCCTGGTCGCCGTGCACAAGCGCGCGGCGGGCGAGATCCACGCGATGCGCCGGCTGGCGCTGGCGACCCCGGTCGGCATGATCGAGACCTCGGGCGGCCAGGAGGACGTGCAGTCCTTCGCCTGGGAGGCAGCCGAGGCGCTGCGCGCGGCCCTGCGGCACGCCCGCGTCGTCACCGCGTGCGAGCTGCTCACGGCCTGCCGGGCGATCGCGCTCGCGGGCCGGCCCGCGCCGCCCGGCTGCCGCGGCGTGCTCGGCTGGCTGGCCGGCGTCATCGAGCCTATCGGGGGCGACCGGCCGTTCGGCGAGGACATCGAGCGCATCGTCCGCGCGCCCTGGCCGGCCGACAGCCCCGCGAGCCAGTAGCCCTGGCCAGGACTGCACGGGGGGAATGCCGACAGCCCCGCGAGCCAGTAGCCCTGGCCAGGACTGCACGGGGGGAATGCCGACAGCCCCGCGAGCCAGTAGCCCTGGCCAGGACTGCACGGGGGAATTGCTCGGGGGGAATAATGCGCGGTGACGACTCGTTGCGAAACCGTTGCCGCGCATCGCGCGCATTCCGCGACCAACTCCGCTCCCGACACCGTGACCGACCTTGCTCCGCGACTGACTCCGTCCCCTACTCCGCTACTCCGCGACCGGGGCGGCCAACACGGAAATCCGAGGGACCGCGCCATGACCGCTGCTGGCCAGCCACCAGGCGACACGCCTGACAAGGCGCCGGCCCGGATGCCGGACGCCGCGCGGGGCGAGGGACCGGACACGCTGCCCGATATGGCGCCCGCCCTGGCGGCGGCGCACGACGCGCTGGACGAGACGGACGGCCACCATCACAGGGATGTGTCGGGCGGCTGGCTGCGCCCGGCGGTGTTCGGCGCGATGGACGGCCTCGTGACGAACGTGTCGCTGATCGCAGGCGTCGGCGGCGGGATCGCCAGCGTCGGCGCCGCGGCGAGCCAGACGCCGGCCAGCCACACGCTGATCATTACCGGCCTGGCAGGCCTCGCCGCGGGCGCCTTCTCGATGGCCACCGGCGAGTACGTCTCGGTGTCGTCGCAGAACGAGCTGATCGAGGCCGAGGTCAGCAAGGAGCGGTTCGAGCTGGAGAACCATCCCGATGCCGAGCGGCACGAGCTCGCCGCGGTCTTCAGGCAGCGAGGCGTGGACGCGGACCTGGCTGACCGGGTGGCGCGGCAGGTCTCCGCGCATCCGGAGCAGGCGCTCCGCGAGCATGTGCGGGAGGAACTGGGGGTCGATCATCATGACCTGCCATCACCGGTGACCGCGGCGGCCGCCTCGCTTGTCACGTTCGCGGCGGGTGCGCTGGTGCCCCTGCTGCCCTACCTGGCCGGCTTCGACTCGCTGCCCGCGGCCCTGATTCTCGCCGCGATCGCCGCCTTTGTCGGCGGCGGCGTGGTGTCACGGATCACCAGCCGGCCGTTCCTGCGCGGCGCCGGCCGCCAGCTGGCGCTGGCCGCGGTGGCCGCCGGGCTGACGTACGGAATCGGAACGCTCGTGGGCTCCGTCGTCAGATAAGCCCCCGCTGCGCTGAGCCCGCCTGGCCTGGACCACGCCTGGCCTGGCCTGGACCACGCCTACCCCGCTACCAGGATTCCGCGCCGAACGAGTCCTCCGCGTAGCCGCCAGAAACCGAGAGCAGCTTAAGATCGGCTTCGACCATCATTGCCACCAGCTCCTCGAAGCCGATCGTGGGCTCCCAGCCGAGCTGATCCCGCGCCCTGGCCGGGTCCGCGCACAGATGGTCCACCTCGGCGGGCCGGATGAACGCGGCATCACAGACCACGTGATCGCGCCAGTCCAGCCCGGCCACGTCGAAGGCCAGCTCAACAAGCTCCTGCACCCCGTGGGTGACGCCGGTCCCGACCACGTAGTCAGCGGGCTCGTCCTGCCCGAGCATGAGATGCATGCCGCGCACGTAGTCACCGGCGAACCCCCAGTCCCGCCTGGCCTGCAGGTTGCCGAGCCGCAGCTGGCGCTCGTAGCCGAGCTTGATCTTGGCCACGCCCAGCGACACCTTGCGGCTGACGAACTCGGCCCCGCGGCGCGGCGATTCGTGGTTGAACAAGATCCCGGACACCGCGAACATCCCGTACGACTCGCGGTAGTTCTGGGTCAGGAAGTGCCCGTACGTCTTCGCCACCCCGTACGGGCTGCGCGGGTGAAACGGGGTCCGCTCGGTCTGCGGTGACTCCCGTACCAGGCCGAACATCTCCGATGAGGATGCCTGGTAGAACCGGATCTGGCCGTGCGCCGGGCTGCGCGAGGCGCTGATCCCGCTGCACACCCTGATCGCCTCAAGCACCCGCAGCACCCCGAGGCCGGTGACCTCGCCGGTGAGCTCCGCCTGCTGCCAGGACATCGGCACGTAGGAGATCGCGGCCAGGTTGTAGACCTCGTCCGGCGCTGCCCGCTCGACGGCGGAGATGAGGCTGCCCTGGTCGAGCAGGTCACCGCGGACCAGCCGGACATCGCCGGCCAGCTCGCGGAGCCTGCGCACCCGCGGGTTCGCCTGGCCCCGGATCAGGCCCCAGACCTCGTATCCCTGGGCGTGCAGGTGCTCGGCGAGGTAGGAGCCGTCCTGGCCGGTAATCCCGGTGATCAGCGCGCGCTTCGTCAGCAGA
>Ga0302324_100004625_pt1 | contig 30335 bp, 28 predicted proteins | sample Palsa_T0_1_FD_201949 | JGI IMG/M metagenome (GOLD analysis project Ga0302324, IMG submission 201949) | Peat permafrost microbial communities from Stordalen Mire near Abisko, Sweden - Palsa_T0_1 | ecosystem: Environmental > Terrestrial > Soil > Palsa > Peat permafrost | place: Sweden: Abisko...
GAGGCGGCGCGAATGATAATCAAACCCGAGGCTTCCGATCCATCCGCGCGGAACGTAGGACCGGCGGCGAAGACGACACCTGCCTTTTCGAGACGGATCTGGTATTCAAGATGGTCAGGCAGGAGCCGTAGGAATTCGCTGTGGGGCCCGGAAAGCGTGGCGACAATCACGTAGAGTTCCTTGCGCAGGAATTTCTCGGTGAGCTGCTTCACTCGTTCGGATACGTCCGCCATGTTCCCTCCTGAATTCGCTTCGTGTGGATCGTGAAATTTACGGAGAAAGTACGAGGGCCTGAGTCGCAACCGTTTGCGGCGATTCGCCCATGGGATCGAGCCGCGAGCGATGTACGCATTCAGGATGGGCGCACAGCCGCCCCGTACAAGAAAATGGAAACCGCCGAGCGCACCGTGTCGTCAACCGATTTCGAAACAATATGAGTTTTGGGCAATGAAAAAAGGTGCGCGCCCTGATGATTGCCGATCAGCATATCGTGGAATAGCACGGCCATTTCACGCGGATTTCCGCTCCTGAGTTTGCCGGCGGTTTGCTGCTTTTCAATCCAGGCGGCAACGATATCGATGGCCGATTGAGGGCCTGTCTTGTAGAACAGCAGAGTGATCGATGGAAACCTTTTGCCTATGGAAACCATCAGGCGATGGAGCTCCACGATGCGCGGGTTGAGAACTCCCTTGAGAAACGCGTGGCCGATTTGCATGAGCTGCTCGTCGATGTCGCGCGTGGCGTCGTACTCGATGGCCACATCGACGTTCGTGCAGAGTTGCTTGATGACGATTTCGAACAGGCCATCTTTGCCGCCGAATTGCGAGTACAGAGTGGCCTTGGACCCGCCCACAAGAGCGATGATGTCGTCGACGGTGACCCGCTCATAGCCCTTGTCCAGAAACAATTGGGACGCCTGGCGAACAATTTCCTCGCGCCGATCCTTGGTGAGCCGCCCGCCGCGCCGCTTCTTGGCCAGGGGGGGCCGAGACGCGCTCAATGGCTGATTCCGTTTGGATTGGGGATTTTTATCTGCCGGGTCACGGCTCCCGAGGGCCGTTGGAGGGATCATCGTGGGTGTCCGTTTTCTCGACAATAGGAGTATGCGAATATATAACCAACCCACCCGAAAAACAATGCCAGTGCAGTTAACGGCGAAGTCCTAATTTCGAAATTGCCGCAACGAATCCGGTCCTGAAGCGGTCCGGCCTTCTAGGCGGACAATAGTATTGTGGTTCATGTAGCGGCCGCCTTCAGGCGGGCATCTGGGTGATTCCAAAGTGCCCGCCTGAAGGCGGGCGCTACACAAAAACCGAGTTCTCACATAGACGCGCAGACGCTCGAACCATTCCGAGCCATTTTAATAACGATTCTTCTGCGGGACGCATGTTATTTCGGCCTGAGTCGTTTCGCATGGGCTTCCTGGGCATGCTCGATTTGCCGGGTTGTTGACCGCTGGGGCCGTACCCGATGTCTTTACAAAAGTTGGCGGGGCACGTAAAGTTTAGGTATCGACGAAACGCATGGAGAGGGCCAAATGAAGCATAAAATGTCAGCTATCGTTCTGATGTTCCTCGGCGGCTGCCTGCTTTCGACGGGCGTTTTTGCGCATCACGGTGCCTCGCGCTGGGATATCGACGCGTGGGGGACCATCAGCGGCACCGTCAAGGAATTCGATTGGCAGAATCCGCATCCGCTGCTGCTGGTGGACGTGAAGAATGACAAGGGCGAGGTCGAAACCTGGGCCGTGGAATTTCATCCGCCGAACGTCATGAGCCGCGGCGTGGGATGGAGCCACAGCACGTTCAAGCCCGGCGATCAGGTTACGATTTACGGGCATCCCGAGAAGAAGGGTGTTCCCATCGTCAATGGGATGAAAAGTTTGAGGCCGGTGAAGGTCACCATGCCGAGCGGGCAGGTAGTGACCGTGGATCCGCCCGGCTATTGAACGCCGCCTGACTATACAAGTTGGGGCGTCTGAAATTTATTTTGTCATTCCGAGCGGAGCGAGGAATCGCTCCTTGGTTGAGGCCTAGGAAAAGAAAGAGAGATTCCTCGCTTCGCTCGGAATGACAAAAGGGCGCTTTTTCCGCGGCCTTTTTAAATGTTGCTCCCGCGGGTGCGGAGAAGATGAACGGCATTTGCGGCGAAGCATGAATCATTCAAACAGCGCGCGGATTCTGAAGGGCAGGTTTTCTCGAATGAGATTTTACACCTTGCGTGTGGTACTGACTGCCACGGCAGTTCTTCTTTTTCTGCTGCAATTGCTGGTGCACTTCGAGCCTGAACTTCGCGCGGCGCGCCCGCAAGCGGCGGTCTCGACTCCGGACCTGACCGGAATCTGGTCTCCGCCGCGATTGCCCAACGGCGACCTGGCCAGCAACTTTTCTCCCAATGCGCCTCCCCCGATGCTTCCGTGGGCGGTGAGGCGCTGCCAGTTGATAGGCTGCGGAACAGGGCCGCAGGGACGCGCCAACGATGACAACATGGATCCGTATCTGACCAGTTGCGCGCCGTTCGGATTTCCCCGCCTGATGAATCATGTGGAACCTTTCGAGATTTTGCAGAGCAAGGGCCGGGTGCTCATGCTCTTCGATACCGGCAACACGCTCCGCCAGATCTGGACGGACGGGCGAGGGCACACGCCGGACCTGGACCCTTCCTGGATGGGCGATGCCATCGGCCACTGGGAGGACGACACGCTGGTCGTCGACACGATCGGGCTCAACGACAAGACCTGGCTCGACACCGCGGGGCATCCGCACAGCGATGCACTGCACGTCACCGAGCGCATGCGCCGCGTGGATCACGACACGCTCGAGGACACACTCACCTTCGACGACCCGAAAACTTATACCAAGCCTTGGTCTTCCAGAATTATTTACAAGCTGCATACGGACTGGTCGCTTCGCGAGGATATCGTCTGCGAAGACCGCATTTTGATGGATCTGAAAGCCAAGAAGGACAAAGTTTATCCGTACCAGCCTTACCCCATGCATTTCCCGGTGGAGGCGATTCCGCTACCCGATGTTGCCAATGTAAAATAGGATGTGTCCTGGCCGGGCCGCGCGGCGCCCGTTTCCATTCGCACGGATTTGCGTGGAGACCTAAGCGGGCCACCAAGAATCATGTCGTCAGCCCTTCCAAAATCCACAGCGATCTCCATTCTGGTCGCCACGGCGTTCTTTATGGAAAACCTGGACGGTACCGTCATCGCCACGGCGCTGCCTCAGATGGGGAAATCTTTTCATGTCAGTCCTGTGGATCTCAATATCGGAATGACGGCCTATTTGCTGATGCTGGCGGTTTTCATTCCAATCAGCGGATGGGTCGCGGACCGGATCGGGGCGCGCTCGGTGTTCGTTTCGGCCATCGCGGTTTTTACTGTGTCCTCGATTTTCTGCGGACTGAGCGACGGAATTTTGGCGTTTACCTCCGCGCGCATCGTTCAGGGAATCGGCGGGGCGATGATGGTTCCGGTGGGCCGGCTGGTCGTGTTGCGCACGACGGAGAAGCACAATCTGATGGACGCGATCGCGTACATTACCTGGCCGGCGCTGGTCGCGCCCGTGGTGGGGCCCCCCGTCGGCGGCTATATCACGACGTATTTTTCGTGGCACTGGATCTTCTTTCTGAACGTGCCGCTCGGCGTGATTGGGATGGCGCTCTCTTTTCTCTTGATTCCCAATTTGCGGGAAGACAACGTGAAACCATTCGATTGGATTGGATTCGTTCTGAGCGCCACAGCGTCCGTGACGTTCATGTACGGCATGGAGCTGGTGGGCCGGGAAAACGCAACGTGGGGACCGCCCTCAGCCTATTTGATCTGCGGACTGGTGCTGGGAGGGCTGGCCGTGCTCCATTTTATGCGCTCAGCGACGCCGCTATTGAGCCTCGCTCTGCTCAAAATCAAAACATTCGCCATCACCCTCGAGGGAGGATCGATCTTCCGTGTCGCGATCAGCGTGTCGCCCTTCCTGCTTCCCTTGATGTTTCAGGTGGGATTTGGGTTGAATGCGTTTCAATCGGGCGTCTTGATGCTCGGACTATTCGTCGGCAATTTGGTCATGAAATCGGCCACCACGGCGGTTCTCCGGCGTTTTGGTTTCCGCTCGGTGCTGATTTGGAACGGAATTCTGACGGCAATTTTGATGCTGGGCTGCTCCGTGCTATTTCCGCAATCCTCAAGAACCTTCATTCTCGCCGTGCTCTTCGTGAATGGCGCGTGCCGCTCGATGCAGTTTACTTGCCTTTCGACACTGGCCTTCGCGGACGTGCCAAAACCGGAGATGAGCTCTGCCACCAGTTTTTTCAGCATGATCACGCAAATGTCGATGGGAATGGGCGTGGCGGTGGGCGCCATCTTCCTGCGCGTGGCCGGATTGCTGGACGGCAACGCGCACGGCACTCCGACCACGAAGGAATTTCATATCGCGTTCGTATTTGTTGCCGCCCTGACGCTCCTCGCAACCATCGATTGCTTTACCCTCAATCCGGAAGCGGGCGTCGCGGTCAGCGGACATCGCGTGAGTACCATGCCTGAGAAAAGCACCGCCGCGACGTAGACGAAAAGCCGCACCCTTGCGAAACGCACAAGGGTGCGGCACCCAGACCAACCGAATCAACCAGGACGGTTATCCGTGGGTGCCGCCGCCGGAGAGTTCGCGGACGATGGAGCCTACGAAACCTTTGGCATCGCCGAAGAGCATGAGGGTTTTGTCGAGGTAGTACAGAGGATTATCGATTCCGGCGAAACCGGCGGCCATGCTGCGCTTGATGACCATGACCGTGTGCGCTTTGTCCACATCGAGAATGGGCATGCCGAAGATGGGGCTCGTGGAATCGGTGCGCGCGGCGGGATTGGTGACGTCGTTTGCGCCGATGATCAGGGCCACATCGGTTTGCGGGAATTCGCCGTTGATTTCGTCCATGTCGAGCAGCTTGTCGTAGGGGATGTCGGCTTCGGCGAGCAGGACGTTCATGTGGCCGGGCATGCGGCCGGCGACGGGGTGAATCGCGAATTTTACGTCGATGCCGCGCTTGGTCAGGTTGTCATAGAGTTCGCGGACTTTGTGCTGCGCTTGGGCCACCGCCATTCCGTAGCCGGGGACGATGACAACTTTGCTGGCCACCGAGAGAATTTCGGCGGCCTCCTCGGGCGATGCGGTGCGCACCGGCCGGGCTTCCTGCGCGCCCTTCGCGACCTGTTCCACGCCGAATCCGCCGAAAAGCACATTCGCGAACGAGCGGTTCATCGCTTTGGACATGTTGACGGAGAGAATCAGGCCGGAAGCGCCGTCCAAAGCGCCGGCGACGATCAGCAGCTTGCTATCGAGCACGAATCCCATCGCGGACGCGGAAAGCCCGGCGTAGGCGTTCAGCAGCGAAATTACAGTAGGCATATCCGCGCCGCCGATCGGGATGATCATCATCACGCCGAACAGCAGCGGGATCGCGAGGATCAAAGGAAAGAGGTACGTGCGATCCGGATGAAGCACTAGAAAAACGGCCAGGCCAATGGCGACAAGAAGCATCCCCAGGTTCACGTAATTTTGGCCCTTGAAGATGATCGGGCGCTGCGGCAGGATTTCTTGCAATTTTCCCGCGGCCATCAAGCTGCCGGTAAAGGTGAGCGAACCGAGAATCACTTCCATCGACAGAACGGACATCATGAATTTGGGCACCGCGGGCGCTCGCAGATAAAATTCCGCCGTGCCGACGAGCGTGACGCAGCACGCTCCAAAAGCGTGGCTGAGCGCCGTCCGCTGCGGAACAGCCGTCATGTGCACCTTGCCGAGGGGAACGCCAATGATCGTGCCGAGCACCAAAGCGATGGCGACCCATTTGTAGTCCACGATGCTGCGATTGAGCAAAGTTCCCACGATGGCGAGAAGCATGCCGAGCTCGCCCGCCCAAACGCCGTGGCGCGCCGTGGTGGGCGAGCTCATCCACTTGAGAGACATCACGAACAAGGCCGTGGCGATGAGGTAGGTGAGCTCGATGATCGTGTCGGTTCCGGGAAAAGGGGTCATGTTTTCGGGGCGCGGCTCGCTTTAAACATTTTGAGCATGCGGTCGGTGATGAAGAAGCCGCCGACGACGTTGCTGGTGGCGGCGACGATGGCGATGGTGCCGAGGACGGTCGAGAGCGTGGTTTTGTGCTCGCCCGCGAGAAGAATCGCTCCAACCACGGCGATGGCGTCGAGGGCGTTGGTCAGCGACATCAGCGGCGTATGCAAGAGCGGCGAGACGCGGCGAATCACCTCCAGGCCCACGAAAGCCGCGAGCAGAAATACATAGGCGCTGGTGAACAGATCCATTTTCATCGTCAGGCTGTCTCCTTGTGAGCGCCCACGAGGGGCGGGAGCGCGAAAAATTCACGCACGCGGGGATTGACGACTTCCCCTCCTTGCGTCACAAGCGTGCTCTTGATGATGTCGTCCTCCAGATTGAGCTGCAGCTTTCCGTCCTTCACGAGCAATTGGAGAAATGCGGAAATGTTGCGCGCGTACATTTGGCTGGCGTGATGCGGCACGGTGGACGCAAAATTGAAATAGCCGATGATGGTCACGCCGTGCGCGACGATTTTTTCCCCGGCCTTGGAAAGCTCGCAGTTTCCTCCGCGCTCGGCCGCCAGATCGACGATCACCGAACCCGGCGCCATGCCCTTGACCATTTCCTCAGTCACCAGCACGGGAGATTTCTTTCCCGGCACGACCGCGGCCGTAATGACCACGTCGCTCTCCGCGATCACTTTTCCCAGCAGTTCGCGCTGGCGTTTGTAAAATTCCTCGTCCTGCGCTTTCGCGTAGCCGCTGGCGTCCTGCGCATCCTTGGCTTCGATGGGCAGCTCGACGAAACGCCCGCCGAGGCTCTGCACCTGTTCCTTGGCCGCGGGCCGCAGATCGTACGCGGAGACCACGGCCCCCAGCCTGCGCGCCGTGGCGATAGCTTGCAGCCCGGCCACGCCCGCGCCGATCACCAAAACGCGCGCGGGAGTAATCGTGCCGGCGGCTGTGGTGAGCATGGGGAAAATTTTCGGAAGAGTGTCCGAGGCGATCAGCACGGCTTTGTAACCGCAGATGGTGCCCATCGAGGAGAGTGCGTCCATGCTTTGCGCGCGCGTGGTTCTAGGCATCAATTCCACGGAAAAAGAAATCACCCCTGCCGCGGCAATCTCCTGAATCGTTTCGAGCGAGCCCATGGGGCGGAGAAAACCGATGAGGACCTGGTTGCGGCGAAACAGCGGCAAATCGGCGCGGCCCGTCTGATCGTTCGAGCCGTAGCACAACATCTGGACGACAATGTCAGCCGAGGCAAACAGCTGTGCGCGGTCCGCGATGATCTTTGCGCCCTTGGCGGCATACTCGGCGTCCGGAAAACCCGCCGCGGCGCCCGCGCCGGCTTCGACGATCACTTCCATGCCGGCCTTGGCGAGATTGGGAATGACGATGGGCACGAGCGCCACGCGCCGCTCTCCTGGGTACGTTTCTCGGGGAACACCGACGATCATTCCGTTTCCTCCCTCTAGTCCCTGCGGCGCGGCACAAACGCAGTATCGCTATTGCGAGACAAACGGACTAATCCGCCCAAGCCATCGTCCGGAATTTTCTTCGAGAGGGCCACGCCAAGGATGAGTAGCTTTCATGTGCTGGCCGGCGCGATCCTCTAAGCCTGAGGCGCAATCCCGACGCAACCACTCACTCTGCGCGCTGCGGAAACACACGCCAAAGAATAGATTTTACATGCAAACTTAGGAAAGTCCAATCCGACCCTCGATGAAGTAATGTCCGAATTTGAAGGTTTTCGCTTTTAGGGGGGCCGAGCTTCAGCTCGGCCGTTCAGCTCGTATTGGATTGCGGGTTTCAGCCCCTGAAGCTGCAGGGGTTAAAACCCCTGATTGGACGTTCCCTTTCGTCGGGACTGAAGTCCCGACCTCCAAAATATCGGAGCTATCGCGGCAATTTTCAAATTAGGGCACTACTCTCGGTAACTTATTCTTTTAATTCCACGATTGTGATGGCCGCACCGCCGCGGTCTTCGGCTTCGGAGCGAATCGCTTCCACAAGGGGATGGGTCCTTAGGAATTCGGCGAGGCCGCGGCGCAGGGCGCCCGTGCCGTGGCCGTGGATGAGGCGCACTTGCGAGGAACCGGCGAGCGCGGCTTGGTCGAGGAATTTATCCACACGGCGCGTGGCTTCCTCGACGGTGCAGCCGATCAGATTGATTTCCACGCCGGCTGGCTCGCCGGCGGGCTGCGTGCGAACCGTGACGCCCCGCGGCAGGATGCGCTTCGCGGGGGCTTCTTCACCGACGATCGCGGTGATGTCAGTGAGGGCGACTTTCATGCGCAGGGGTCCGGCTTCGACTTCGGCGCTGGTTTCGTCGCGGCGGCGCAGCGTTACCGGAGTGGGCACGCCCCGCACGCGGACGCGCGCGCCGGGGACGAGGTCGCTCTGCGCGACGGGCTTGGCGGCTTGGGCCACGGCGATTCCCAGGTCTGCTTGCGAATCGGCGAGGTGCGCCACGGTTGCTGCGTCGGCTTCCTCGCGCGCGTCGCCGCGCGCTTTCACGAGTTTTCTGTGCGTTTGTTTTTCGAGCTGCGCGCGCAGCTCGCGTTCCTTCACGGCCTCGATGGCGCGCGCGGCTTCCTTTTCGTGTTTCTCAATCGTCTGGGCGAACTGTTGCTCAAGTTCTTTCAGGCGGGTTCGCTGACGATCGGTCCACTCGGTCTGCAATCGCCTTTTTTCTTCGGCGAAATCCTGGGCGGCGAGCGCGGCTTCGCGCTTCAGCGTTTCGAGTTCGTCGCGGCTGCGATGCAGGTAGGCGATTAGCGCGGCGGCTTCGTGAGCCTCGGGCGAAAGCTGCGCGCGGGCCCGGTCGATCACCTGGGCGGGCAGGCCGAGGCGGCGCGCGATGTCGATGCCGCTCGATCCGCCGGGGACGCCGACGAGCAGGCGATAGGTCGGCCGCAGATTGATTTCGTCGAACTCGACGGCGGCGTTGAGCACGCCGGGCGTGGTCGATGCATACGTTTTCAGGCGGTCATGGTGCGTGGTCGCTAGCGTCAGGCAGCCGCGCTCGCGGAATTCATCCAGCAGGGCCACGGCCAGCGCCGCGCCTTCTTCCGGAGCTGTTCCGGTGCCCAGTTCGTCCACCAGGACGAGCGAGAGCGGCGTGGCGGCTTCGAGCATGGCGCGCACGTTGAGAATGTGCGCGGAAAATGTGGAGAGATCGGCAGCGATCGATTGCTCGTCGCCGATGTCCACCAGCACGCGGTCGACGAGTGGCAGGCGCGCCGTCTCGGCGGCGACGGGGATGCCGGATTGCGCGGACAGTACGGCGAGGCCTACTGTTTTGAGCGCGACCGTCTTCCCGCCGGTGTTGGGGCCGCTGATGACGAGTACGGTTTTGTCGCCTCCGAGCGCAAGCGTCATGGGGACAACGCTGCGGCCGTGCGCGCGCAATGTATCCGCGAGCACGGGGTGCCGCGCGTCTTTCAGTTCGAGCGTGGGCATCCCAAGCGAGGTCCGATCGTGCGAAGGTTGATCGACCCAATCTTGATCCAGTGACTGCGGCCGAAATGAATTTACGTTTGTAAATTGGGGAAGCGCGCAATCGAATTCGCGGGCGAAACGAGCGCGGGCGAATACGGAGTCGAGTTCGGCAATGGTTTCCACCGCGAAGCGCAACGGGGCGAGATTGGCGCGCAGGCGCTGGGTCAACTCATCGAGGATGCGCGCAATTTCCGCGGCCTCGTCCTCGCCAAGTTGCACGAGCCGGTTGTTGTGCTCGATGGTTTCAAATGGCTCGACGAAAATGGTTTGCCCCGTCGCGCTCGCGGCGTGCACCACGCCCTGCACCTGGCGCTGCTCGGCCGCGCGCACGGGGATGACGAAGCGGTCGTTGCGCAACGTGACGTAATCCTCGCCGGCATCGCCGCCGCGGGCGCGCAGCATGCGCTCCAGCGTCTTTTTGATCGTCTCGCGCGTCCGGCCCATGCTGGCGCGAATGCGTTTTAGTTCGGGCGAGGCGTCGTCGCTGATTTCTCCGTTGGGCAGGACGGCGCGGCGGATGCCGACCGCGAGCGGCCGAAGATCCGCAACAGAACCGGCGCGAGCGGAGAGCAGCGGAAATTGCCGAGCAGCGGGGCCATCGCCGGCGCGCGCACTTTCTCGAAAAGTGTCCCGCAGCAGCGCGGCCGTATCGGCGAGCGTGGACGCATCGAGCAACATGGGTGGCATGAGGACGGCGACGGGCGCTTCGAGTTCCGCCAGCCACCGCGCCGGATCAGCCAGCGAGCCGAAACCCATTTCGCTGCCGTCGTTCAGGTAAGCGATGGCTTCGTTAATCAGAGCAAACGCCGCATCGAGCGCGCGGCGGTCTTGCGAAAATGACAGAGCGTCTACCGCGCGGCGGCCGGGGGCGCAGGTCGTCTGGCGGCGCAAGAGATCGCGCAGCCGGTCGAATTCGAGAATGTCTTCCGCGGAGCGCGACACGTTTTCTTAATTCGCCTTTCCATGCGCCGCGCCGCTTGCTAATCGCGCGGCCAAAAACCGCGCGGCTTCCGTGGGAGTGGGCGCCTGATGCACCAGCGGATCGCTTGACTCGCCCCATTTCGAGGCGTGGCCGCGCTCGACTTCGCGCACGCGATCCAGGATCGGTTGCCAGAAATCCCCGAGCACCACGAACGGGCGCTCGGCCATCGCTTTTTTGTTGAGCATTTCCCAAACGACGGCGAGTTCCACCAGCGTGCCCGTTCCGCCTTTGCAGGCGACGTAGCCGTCGCCGAGGCGTACGAGTTCAAACAGGCGCTCCTGCCACGTGTCCACGCGCGTTTCCTCTTGCACCCAGCGATTCGCGCGGGAGCGGAAGAAAGTGGACGTCACGGCAAGCACCCGGCCGCCGGATTCCCGCGCCCCGCGCGACACGGCTTCCATCACGCCGCCGTAGCCGCCTGTGCAGACGGCGAACCCGGATGCCGCGAGGGCAGCGCCGAGTTCCAAGGCTTCAACGTAGTCCGCGTGGCCCTCCGCGGGGCGGGAGCTTCCGAAAACAGTGACAATCTTTGAATAATCGCTCATAAAATCAAATTGGCCCACATTGGCCGGCGCCTACCCATGACAGAAGGCCATGTGTCGCCCCTCCGGGGCTTGAATTCTCCCTTCACGCGTCTTCCGACCACTTCCGTGGTGGGCTACGATATGCCCTCCCTCCGGGACTTGATGCGCTGTTTTCTTGGGCGCTGCTTTCTTGGGCGGGTCTTCCTCCCGCCCCGCTCCTCCGTTATTTCCTTCGCTTTTTTTGCTTTCCTTTACTTCCGTTTCTTCATTGGCGGTTCCGGTCCCAACTCCTCGACCATTGCGACGCAAATGGCGTCGATGACTTTGTTCGCGTCTTGCGCGTGGAGATTGTTGTTGTTTCCGAAGATCGAAAACAAGAGCGGCGCTCCGCGCAGCGTCGTCGCGTAACCAGAGAGCGCATTGCCGTGCCCGATGGTTCCTGTTTTCGCGGAGACGCGCGATGCCGCGGGTGTATTTTTCATACGCTCGGAGAGGGTGCCGTCTTCGCCGGCCACGGGGAGCGTGGAACGATACAGCGCGCCCCAGGGCTGCGTCGCCGCGTAGCGCAACAATTGCACGACGGCGCGCGGCGTGACCAAGTCCTTGCGCGAGAGGCCCGAGCCGTCGCTGAGGACAACGTCGCCGTCGGCGATGCCCGCCATTTTGAAAAACTCGCCCTCGACTTTCAGTGCGTCTTCGTAATTTGTCGCGCCCGCTTTTTCGTGCGCGGCAAGCAGCAAGAGAAGCTCCGCGTGAAGATTTTCGCTATTCTTGTTCGTCAAGCGAATGTCGTCCGAGAGCGGAACGGAAGTGTGCTCAGCCAGAGTCATTGGCGGGGCAGCGGCGTCCACTGCTGGTTCCGCGACGTGTCGCGCGTGCGAATGGCCGTCGATCTTTACGCCGCGGGCTTGCAGCAAGCTCGCAAGAACATCGGCCGCGTACTCGGCGGGATCGTCGATAGCAATGGTCAGGTGGCGCGTCGGCGCGTCGATCGGCATCGTGCCGCTAACGCGAAGGATGCGCGAACCGGGATCGCGCGCCACAGCCAGCTTTTGTTCGCTCCCACGCGCGGCAGTGAGCACCGAGTTTTCGATGGTGTAGAAATCGGCCGCGTGTCCAGCGTCGCATCGCGCAGGATCGCCTTCGTGGGCGCCGGGGAATACATTCAGCGTGAACGCATTGTCATTGACGGCGATTGCGGAAACGGCCGCGCCGTAGGACCACAGAATATCGTCGACGAGCCAGCCGCTCGGAAACGGTTCGTGCTCGAACAGGCTGTCATCGGCGATCAAATCTCCGGTGACTTCCTTCACGCCGCGCGCCGCGATGGCGTCGGCGAATTCGGCCAATACTTTTTCCGGCGGCCCGTCGCGCTCCTCTTTCTTGCCGTATGGAAATTTCCGGTTGGAGAGATTCGCATCGCCTCGGCCGATCAAAACGAGATCGCCGCTTAGCACACCGTTTGCATCGAGCGCGCCGCCCGACGCGACGGTGGTCCGCACGCGGTAATCCGGGCCCAGCGTGGCGAGCGCGAATGCCGTAGTGAATAATTTCGCGTCCGAAGCCGGCATGAAATAGGCGTCGGCATTGCGAGCATACAAAACTTCTCCCGTCGCGGCGTCCGCCACGAGCAGGCCCCACGCTCCCTTGTTTGGCCCCGCCGCGGACAGCGCCGCCTCGGCGCGCTCCCGGAAGCGCTCGACGTCCGCGCGCGCAGCGGCTTTGCGATTCTCCGTCGCGGCGCGCAAACTCGGTGATTTTGCAGACAGCGATTGCGCGGCGGGATTCCTCGCTCCACTGGAGACAACCATGCCAAAAAGAACGCATCCAATCAGGAGTGCGTGGAGTCTTCGTTGTAGGGCCATCGAACCGCTCTGGTGGAGAATTCGCAAAGTAGAATCGATTATAGTCCACATGGTTGCAGGAACCGGAAACGAATGTGGATTCCCAAATGTTGCGGATATTTTACAAGCCCTTAAATTTTTCGGTGCATGGCCACCCGCGCGTTGCACGAAGATGCGGGAGATCATATGATAGGTTCGGCATCCAGTCCGATTTTTGCCTGGCACCACTTCAAGGAGGAACGAACTCATGAGAAAACTACTTTCCGTAGGGATGCTTTTTGCACTTGCAACTACCCCCGTGCTGGCGGCGCCGGCGGATAACGAGAAGGAAACAGACCGGCTGGACAACGCGGGCACGGTGATGGAAGAAATTATGAATATCCCGGACAACATCCCGCAGGACCTGCTCGACAAAGCCGAGTGCGTGGTCGTTTTTCCATCGGTGCTCAAGGCGGCGTTCGTAATCGGAGGAAGCTACGGCCGAGGCGCGATGGTTTGCCGCAGCGGCGAACACTTTACCGGACCGTGGGGCGCGCCCTCGATGATGGCGCTCGAGGGCGGAAGCTTTGGATTTCAACTGGGCGGACAGGCGACCGATTTCGTCCTGCTGATCATGAATCCGCGCGGCGCCAAGGCCATTTTGAGCAGCAAAGTGAAATTGGGTGCGGATATGGCGGCAGCCGCCGGACCCAAGGGCCGCGACGCTCAAGCGGACACCGACGCCACCTTGCGCGCCGAGATTCTTACGTACTCCCGCTCGCGGGGTTTGTTCGCGGGCGTGTCGCTGGAAGGCTCGAGCTTGCGGCCGGACAACGATGCCAACGAAAAGCTCTACGGGAAAAAATTGACGGCGACGGAGATTATCCGCGAAGGCGCGGCGCCGGTGCCGCCGTCCGGGCAGAAGCTCGTTTCCCTGTTGGACAAGAAGTCTCCCAAGAATCATTCCGATCCGGAATCGCTGAAGTAATGGCGCGCCCGCCATGGTTCGCTGCGTCTTTAAACGGGTGTGGCGACCCGTCGGGCGAGTGTGTCCCTGGAAGATTTGACCCTGAAAAATGCCAGGCGGCGAAGAAATTCGCCTTGCGCGGGCATGCTCTTCTCAAGTTGCGGAGAAAGTAGTTCATTTTGTCATTCCGAGCGAAGCGAGGAATCTCTCCCCGGTTTGCGCTCCTGAAAAGAAAGAGAGATTCCTCGCTTCGCTCGGAATGACAAAATCGCGAGGGTGGGATTTTCTCGCGGACTCTATTCTGCCTGCTATGAATTCACGCGTGGCGCGCATCGATCACATCCAAATCGCGGCACCCCTGGGGTGCGAATCCTCGGCCAGAGATTTTTACGGCTCGCTCCTGGGCTTGAAGGAGATCGAGAAGCCGCCCGCCCTACGGGCGCGCGGTGGCTGCTGGTTCGAGTGCGGCTCGCAGCAATTCCATATCGGCGTGGAGCGGGATTTTCAGCCGGCCAGGAAGGCGCACCCGGCTTTCGCGGTGCTTCATCTGGACGAACTGCGCGAAACGCTGAGCGCCAGGGGCGTGAAGATCGTCGAGGATGAGAACCTCCCCGGCACGCGGCGGTTCTTCGCGGAGGATCCATGGGGAAACCGCCTCGAATTTGTTGAAATCCCTGCTTAGTGTTACCTTGCGAGCCGCATGGAATTTTTGCAATGCCAGGAGCGCGCCGCGAAACGTTCGCGGAGCAACCACGAGTGGCCGACAAGAAAATCTGTCCGATCTGCGATAAGCGGCGCGCCGAGCGTTATTGCCCCGCCCTGGGCGAAAAAATCTGCGCCATCGACTGCGGCACCGGGCGAGAAGTGACCATCGACTGCCCGAACGATTGCGCCTACTTGATCGCTGCGCATCGCTGGGAGCAAAGCCATCCAAAACCGATCGACGACGAGGAAGTCCCTTTCCCGGACGTATCGTTCCCGCCCGATTTGATTCGGACGCAGCAAGTGTTCCTATCGGGCCTGGGATATGCCGTGCTCATCTACGCCGCGGATCAGCGCTCCCTCGTCGACTCGGACGTATTCGACGCGGTGCAGGCCTTGGCCGAGACACGGCGCACGCTGCTTTCCGGGATCTACTTTGAAAAGCCGCCGCAGGCTCCGGTGGCCGCGGGGCTTTACGCCGAGCTGGCCAAATTCATTGAACGGGAAAAGAAACATGCGGCGGAGCATTCCGAGCTTCCCGCCCTGAAGGACAGAGAAATATTCCAGCTCCTGGTGTTCTTTCTGCGTTTCGGGCGGCTGCGCTCCAACGGGCGCCCGCGTACCCGTGGCTTCATTACCTTTCTGAGGACGCTCATTCCAGTCGAGGCGGGCGTTGCCAAGGAAGAATCGCGCATCATCCTCCCGTAACGCCTATTCATGCCGCTACTCCGGGATCGAGAAATACCCCGCTTCGCTCACTTGTTCTTCGCGAATGCTACAGCTGGTGAATTTCCTTTGTTCTTGGCACTTTATTTCGCCCTTTTCACAAACGGCAGAAGCATTGGAGTCCGTTCCCGGTACTGTCTGTAAGCGTCGCCGAAAAACGTGATCAGATCGTGCTCTTCCAATTGGATGGCGACAAGAATGTAACCCGTCGTCGCGATCGCAAAGACTAGATGTCCCACTGTCATCTTTGGTGTCGCCCAGAACGCGATTAAGAAGCCGAGATAGATCGGATGCCGGACCTGCGTATAGAGCATCGGCGTCTTGAAACCGATCTTCGTAGGCTCTTTGCCCTTTATGAAGAGACCTATCTGGCGCAACCCAAAGAGGTCGAAGTGGCTGACCATAAATGTGCTAGCTAGGACCGTTAGCCACCCGACCCAATAGAGCGCCACTAGAGCCACGTGACCTGCCGTGTTTTGCACGTCCCAGACCACTTCAGTCATGGGCCGCCATTGCCAATAGAGCAAGTCCAGGCACAGGCTTGCCATCAGTACGTACGTGCTGCGCTCAATCGGCTCTGGAATGATTCTGGTCCATAGGTTCTTGAACCACTGCCGCGCCATCACGCTGTGCTGAATGGCGAAGAGCCCCAACAGGAGAGCGTCGATGACGAGAGCAGGGACAGAAAAAGCTTCATGATTGGAATCGATTGATTTGCGAACAAACACGTTGCCGACAAAACCTATCGCGTACAAGAATGTGCCGAAGAATAGAATGTACACGGCCAAACCATAGAGGAACGCCGCAACTTTAGCCATTGTAAGTACTCCCTTCCCGGCGGATCGGTTCCGAAGCGGGGTTTAAGGTTCAGGCGCTACCGTTCGCCAGGACAATAGGAAAGCGACACTCAGGTGTCAAGTAATATTCGACATGAGCAAGACAGAAGCGGAAGCCTACAGTGAAAGGGAAAGTTGCCGCACACGCTCGGGCGGGCGCTCCGAATCCATGGGCCTGCCCCCAAGGCTGTACTTCTTCCGCAGCGCGGCTACTCGACTGGAAATTTCCCGGCGATAGGCTTCGGGGGCGTAGGCTTCGCGCGAGTACCATTCGCGGTAGCGCCGCGCCAGCTTGGGAAATTTCGCGTCCAGAAACGGCAGAAATTGTTTCCGCGCTGAGGGCATCAGGAACAGCACGCTGGCGGCAAACCACTGCGCTCCGGCGTCGCGTGCGCCCCGTGCCAGCGCGTCCAGATCTTCTTCGCGGTCCGTAATGCCCGGCAAGACGGGCGAGGCGAACACGCCAGCCGCGATACCGGCGCGACGCAGTTCTTGAACGGCGCGCAGGCGCAGATCGGGGCGCGGCGCTCGCGGCTCCAGCATTCGCGCCAGGCGCGTGCGCAGAGTTGTGATGCTCAAATTCACAGATATGCTGGAATGCTCGGCGATACGGCGCAGCAGGTCCACGTCGCGCAGCACCTGATCGGATTTGGTGGTGATTGAGACGCTAAGCCCTTTACGGTCAGCCATTTGCGTGAGGATTGCGCGGGTGGCGCCGTATTCGCGCTCAGCGGGCTGATAGGGGTCGGTAGCGGTCCCGATGGCGATATGCTCTCCTTGAACCTTTTCCATGCCCAGGTCGCGCCCGGCGAGCGGGCCGGCATCCAGCTTGACGTAAATTTTCTTCTCAAAATCTTGCGTATCCAGTTCCATGTACTCGTGCGTGTAACGTGCGTAGCAATACTGGCAGCCAAATTCACAGCCGCGATAGGGGTTCACCGTCCAGGAAAAGGGTACCCGGGTCGATTCGCAATGGTTCAAGATCGATTTCACAGGCAAAAGGAAATATTCCGTGCCGCGCTTGGCGTCGGCGAGCGGGGAGGAGAAGGCGAGACGGGCGATGCCGACGCGTTCGGGCGCGGACCCTGGTGGCAGCAGGGCATCCGGCCCGCTGTCCCGTTGGGGCGGGACGTCGGGGAATAAGGTGGGTGTGGGATCGGCCCCACGGCGGCGCGGACCTTTCCTACGGAAGGTAAGGTTCTCGGAAGCCGTGGGAATCGAAGTAGCAGTCGCCATCACCCGTCTCGCGAAGCACGGGGGCAGTATTTCGCTTGTTGTTCGCTATGTCAAGGACTATTTTCGTATTTTATTCGCCAAATCAGGCCCTGAATCGCGGGCTGTTTCCGGGCGACGACAAGGACAGGTGACGCTTGCGACCGCCGTTTCGAGACGACCGGCAAATGGTCCGGAACCGGGGGCTATACTCGAAACGCGGAAAGGAAGCGGAACTTGGCCAACATCGGCATCCTGATAATCGAAGACGATGAGGCCAACCAGTCTGCCTTGCGGCAAATGCTGGACTCGGAGGGTTGGCAAGTGCGCGTAGTGCCGGCCGTGGGCCAGGCGCTTGGGGAGCTTTCCAGCGGCGAATGGTCCCTGGTGATCGCGAACATCGCGATGATAGGGCTGACGAGCCCGATCTTCTCGACGCTCAGGGAATTGGCGCAGGCGCCGGCGGTCGAGGAAGGAAAGGTCCGCGCGCGGGTGCTCTTTGTGGTGCCTGACTCGGCGGCACTGGGAGCGCTTCCGATCTTCGAACGGGAAAAATTGCCTTATGTCGTAAAACCCTTCCAATTCCACGATCTGCTCGAAAAGGTTAGCGATTTGCTGATGGAAGCGGCGGCGCTGGCTGACCCGATTCGCCGCGTTCGTCACGATTCCAATTTGTCCGAGCGCAAGCGAAATGAGGGCCGCCAGGGGCGCGAATCCGGGAAAGCCTCGACGCAGCGGAACACCAGCATGTTCGCCAACCGCGGCGAGTACGTCATGACCGAGGAAGAGATCGCGGAATACGAAAAGTCGGAGAAGGAAGAACAGGAACAGAAAAAGAAGAAGAGCCCGCTACGAGGCCGCTACTAATGAAACCACAGATGAACAAGGATTCACACGGATAAAACCTCGGACCTAAACACAGAGAACACTGAGATCACAGATACGGCCGAAGTAGAATTAAAAATATATCGTGTTCCGATATTCCAGTTCCTGTCTGGATTCGCTTTTGCGGTTTTTATCCGTCTTCATCCGTGTTCATCCGTGGTTCCGAATCAGAACAGGCCGGGCTGGCGGCGCGGCGGTTCGAGTCCGAAGTGTTTGTAGGCCAGGGCTGTTGCAACGCGTCCGCGCTGGGTGCGGTCGAGCAGGCCGAGCTGCATCAAGTACGGTTCGTAAATTTCCTCGATGGCGTCTTCTTCCTCGCTTATGGATGCCGCAAGGGTGCTGAGTCCCACCGGTCCGCCGGCATATTTTTGCAGAATCGTGAGCATGAGATTGCGATCGACTTCATCGAGGCCATGCTCATCCACACCCAGCATTTGCAGGGCTTCCCTCGCCACCGCCAAAGTGATGTGGCCCTGCGCGCGAACTTGCGCGAAATCGCGCGCGCGCCGCAAGAGCCGGTTGGCGACACGCGGCGTGCCCCGGCTGCGGCGCGCCATTTCGAAGGCGCCATCATCATCCACGGCAATCCCGAGGATGGATGCCGAGCGGCGGACAATGGTGACCAGATCTTCCGGCGTGTAAAACTCGAGCCGGTGCACGATGCCGAAGCGAGAACGAAGCGGCGCGGTCACGAGGCCCGCGCGCGTGGTGGCGCCAATGAGGGTGAAACGGTTCAGGATGAACGGGTGAATTCTAGCGCCCGCGCCCTGCCCAATGACCAGATCGATGCGATAGTCTTCCATCGCGGGATAGAGAACTTCCTCGATGGCGGGAACCAGGCGATGGATTTCGTCGAGAAAAAACACTTCGCGCTGTTCGAGGGAAGTGAGGATGGCGGTCAAATCGCCCTTGCGTTCGAGAAGGGGACCGGAACTAGTCTTGATGGTCACACCAAGTTCACTGGCGATGATTTGCGCGAGGGTTGTCTTGCCCAGCCCCGGCGGGCCGTAGAGCAGAACGTGATCGAGCGCTTCGCCGCGGCTGCGCGCCGCTTGGATGGCGATCTCGATGTTTTCTTTTACGCGCGACTGGCCGATGTAGTCAGCGAAACGCTTCGGGCGGACGCTCGCGTCGATGCGCGCGTCTTCTTCCAGCGCCGTGCCGGCAACGATGCGTCGCGCGGGCTGCTCCATTCTCGGCTCGCTTCCTGTTCCTGAGCTCATCCCTGATATGCCTCGTGCGTACCGATCTGCAATCGTTTCTTCCGGTCGCCCCTGGCTGTCCAATCGACTCTGCCCCCAAAGCCTAGTTGATTTCTCCAGCGCACGCCCGCGGTCGCGGACGTGCATCCTCTCCACTCGGAAATGCCAACCAGAAGGTTGGCGCTACAGTGGGGCGGCAAAAAAAGGCTTCTCCAACAGGCTCCTATCGCGCGGCCCTTGCGCTGGATTGCGCGGGCGCGGTCAATTGTTGCAGGGCGCCGCGCAAAAGCGCCTCAAATGTTTCGGAGGCGCCGTTCGTTCCCGCTCGCTCGACGGCCTGTTCGGCGGCGTGCTGGTCGTATCCGAGATTGAGCAGTGCGGAAACGACGTCGCCCGCGGCGCCCGTGGTGGCGGCCGGCTTGCGCGCGTCTTGGGGAATTTCCATTGCGGCGAGCTTGTCGCGCAGCTCGACGATCATGCGCTCGGCCGTTTTGCGGCCCACGCCGGGAATGCGCGTCAGGCGCGCCAGATCGCCCGAGCGGACGGCGGGGACCAAATCGTCCACGCTCATGCCGGAGAGAATTTTCAGCGCCAGCACCGGACCCACGCCGGAAGCGGAAATCAGCAGCTCGAACAAGTGCTTTTCGCGAGCGCTCAGAAAACCGTAGAGGGATATGGCGTCCTCGCGCACCTGGGTGTGGATCAGCAGGGTGACGCTCGAATGGAGGTCGCCCAGGGCGTAGAACGTCGACAGAGGAATGTGCACGAGGTATCCGACTCCGCCTACGTCCACCAGCACTTGGTTCGGCCGCTTATCGCCAAGGGATCCGCGCAGCTGAGCAATCATCTCGTGTCTACCCGGTGGCGATTATGGCGGCGCGCCGGCAGGGTGTCAACGCGCTCGAAAAGCGGGTAGTGTCCTAATTTGGCGGAAGTTCTGGATTGCGGTCTTTATCATTGCCTTCCTGGCAGTACTGGATATTGCCGCTCGCATCGCTTATAAAGAAACAGAACGTCATCCAATGTTTGACGCGAAAGGCATCCGTGTAGTCGATGCGCCCGACAAGGAACTGATAAACACTTCCATTCTTAAAGACTTGCGGCTCCTGCCCGTAAATGTCAAACGGAGAAATCGAGACCATGCCCGGCCCGAGGGTTTTCGGGACTCGCCTAGAGACAAGAACTTCTGGCATTCCGGCAGAGTTGCTCGACAGCATGTTCTGATAACGTCCAATTTCATCAGCATTGTCACCCAAAGACAGGTCGGACATTGGTGCGCCCCGTATTGCTTTGGCGATGATATCGAAAGCTCCCGTTTTGCCAACATTCTTTGGGTAAATGTTGTATGTGAACAAAGCGCCGAAGCCGCTAGATGCGGGGTTTTTCAAAACTGGCTTTATAGGTTCAATTTCGATCCAAGCCCGTTCGTCAACGCGGAAAGACTCAAGACTTTGACGAAGTTGAGCCTCAGCGATCCTGTTTTGCTTTACCATCTGCCACCACACGAACAGCGATATGAAGGCATAGACGGACGCTGCTATGACCGCACCCCAGGTGGCCTTTTTTATAGAGTTTTGGGTGCGGTATTGGCGATTGGATTCGGACTCAGCAGCTCTTATCGTCTCCTCGTCAAAGGAGATGACAGCATGTACGGCATCCCTTGGCAAATCCTGACCCCCGCTTACTTTTTCTCCCTGATGATCGGCTGGGGATTGCTCGCCGATTGCGTACTCTATCTTACGAACCCATGCTCTGACACGGGCCAACACGAAGACGCATTTGGTTATGAAGTCCATTCCTATGACAGCAATACTGTAACACAAAAACTCTTGACAACGCCATCTTTTTGTAATACATTAATTGCCATAGGGAGATCGAACATGGCAAACATCCTGAGCATGGACAAGCAAGTGGCAATCATCAGCGCACTGGCTGAGGGTTCCGGTATCCGGCAGATCGAACGCATGACTGGCGTTCACCGCGACACGATTATGCGGCTTGGCGTTCGCGTCGGAAAAGGCTGTGCATCCATGCTGGATAGCAAAATGCGCGATCTCGCCTGTGAGCATCTGCAATTCGATGAATTGTGGGGATTCATCGGCAAAAAGCAAAAGCACGTTCAGCCCGAGGATAGTTCCGATTACGGGGACGTATGGACCTTTTGTGCGATTGATTCCGATACCAAGCTAGTTCCCTCGTTCAAGGTCGGAAAGCGCACCTTGGAAACCGCGAATGCCTTTGTCAGTGACGTAGCCTCGCGAATGGCAAACCGAATTCAAATTTCCACTGACGGGCTACCGGGATATGTGGAAGCGGTTGAGAGGGCATTTGGAATGAACGTGGATTATGCCCAGATCGTCAAGGTCTACGAGAGCGAAGCGGCAGATGCGGAAGTCATTCGCGTGGACAAAAAGACGTTTGCTGGCCGTCCAGACCTGGGCCTAGCGTCTACGAGTCATGTGGAACGTCTGAACGGCACAACGCGCCTTCACATGCGCCGTCTGACTCGCCTAACCTACGCCTTCAGCAAGAAACTGGAAAACTTCGAGGCAGCCGTTGCCCTTCACTTCGCGTACTACAATTTTGTGAAGCGACACAACACACTCCGCACTACTCCGGCGATGGCGGCAGGAATTGAGCGAGATTTCTGGACAGTCGGGAATCTGATTGAGGCAGCAAGTTGAGCTACATTTCCGAGTTACAGGACGCGATCAAACATCTGCATGGGGTGGAATCCAAGCACCTTGAAAGTGTGTCCGTCAAAGAAGAATTCGAAGGCAAGACAGTTTGGGAAGGCGTAGTTGAAGTTTTCGAGTTGATTGGCCATCCGAAGGCTCGGAAAGTTTATGCATGGGCGCACGATGCGGACGGCAAGAGGAAACGGCACATCACGGTCCTGCACCTAGCGCCCGTAAATTCGCCACAGGCCGCTGTGAAGGCTGCAATCGTTCAGGAGTTCAGACTTGCCCAAGAAAGCTAAGATCGGACGCCCAAAGCTACCCAGCGGAGAGGCAAAGGGCCGAATCGTGCCCGTGCGCTTCACACGAGAAGCTATCAAGGCGGTCGAGGCAGCCGCAAAGTCCAAAAAACAGACCGTCTCAGAGTGGATTCGCAGCACGTTGGAGGCCGCGATTCGTGCCTAAAAAAGTCAAATTAGGACACTACCGAAAAGCGAACGCGGATCAATTCGGCAAGGATCGGTGTGTGACCGGGCTCAATACGGAAGCTCGCGCCAGCGCGAGGGCTGCTTCCAACGGCGGCTCAGTGGCGCAACGCTTATTTTTCTCTCAGAATGACTTCGCCATTGCCGATGATTTGATCGTTCATCCAGAGGCGATACTTGTAGGATCCCGGGTTTGTACCTGGGCGCGGCGGGCCGCTTTGCAGTTGGCGTCCTGCGGGGGCCTGGAAAATGTTGGATTGGAATGGGCAGCGGTTGGGATCGAACTGAATCTTCAGAGTTCCGGATTCCGAAAGCCAGACGACCTGCTCCTCCGGACCAATCACGACGATCTCGGGTAATACGCCGACCAGGACCAGTTTTTCCGCCATTGATAGCCATTCCTCCGCTTCGGAGCGAAGATAACACAGCGCGCCGCGGACGCGCTTGAGGAATATGGGTTCTCTCCGACTGTTCTCTGTGTGAGGTTTTTTGGCCCGCCCGGCAGGAATGTCAATTACGCGTCGGAAAGCGATTCGTCAAATCCGCCCTGCGGTTCCGGCAACTCGCCGGACTCGAGGATCGCTCCGCAGTCCAGGCATTCCACATATTCCGAGTCGGAATCCTTGGCAATAATTTGGGTGCGGGAATGGCGGCAGGCAGCAGGGTCGTTCACGAGTTACTCCTAAGCTAATCGGATCATAGCACGTACAGGGATCCGCAAGCCCAAACTTAAATCGCGAACGAATCCCCCCAAAAGTCTCGACCTGAGTTATAAGAAGAGCCTCGTAGTTGTTCGGCGCGCCAAACCGGGGGATATGCGGATCAACCGTGGCTCAAAATACCGATAATCGCTTTAGCAACGTCTTGTTCTACGGCGTTGTGCTATGCCTTGCCTATCTCGTGTTTCGGGTCTTTCAGCCATTCCTCGTCCCGCTGGGTTGGGCGGCCGTATTCGGCGTCATCTTCTATTCCCTGAACAAACGAATCGAACGCAAATCGGGCCGCACGCGATCGGCAGTAGTGATTACGCTGGGCGTCACGGTGATTTTAATTGTCCCAGTGCTTCTGCTCGCGGCCTTGTTCGTCCGCGAAGGGATCGCCGCGGCACGGAATATCCAAACAGCGATGGAGGGCGGTGGGTATGGCTGGTTTAACCATGCCTGGGAATGGCTTTCGTCCCACATCGCGGCGGAAGGGGTAACTGTGGATTTGCCGGGACTCGTGCGCCAAGGCGCCAGCCGCGCCGGAGAATACATGGCGACGGAACTCGGCGCGGTGATTCGGAATATCGTTTTATTCCTGTTCGAGCTGTTTGTGATGCTCTTTGCGTTGTTCTACGTTCTTCGCGATGGCGATTCGATACTGAATCAACTCCGCCATCTTTTGCCCTTTGAGGAGACGATGACGGATCGGATGCTCGCGGAGGCTCGCGAGCTGATTTTCGCCAGCGTCACGACCAGCCTGGTGATCGCGGCGGTCCAGGGAATGCTTTGCGGCGGTGCTTTTGCGATTGTCGGTTTGGGTTCGGCCGTTTTCTGGGGGGTCGTGATGGGTTTCTTGTCGCTGCTCCCGGTAGTGGGCGCGTGGCCCATCTGGATTCCCGCGGCGCTCTGGCTATTTTCAACGGGGCACACGGTCCGCGCCCTCGTCCTAATCGCCATTTGCGGCGCGCTGGGCGCTGCGATCGACAATATTTTGCGTCCCGTGCTGCTGGGCGGACGCGCCTCGCTGAATGGATTGCTGGTGTTCATCAGCGTGCTCGGCGGCATCGCCGTATTCGGCGTGCTCGGAATCGTCTTGGGACCGATCGTCGTCGCCACCGCCGTCGGCATTCTGGATGTGTATTCCGGAATAGATGTGGCGATGAACGCCCCGGAAGCTCCCGTTCCGTAACGTGACGATCGCTTCGCGTCTGGGATCTGTGAATTGGGAGGGGAATCCCATCGCTTGCAGGTGCTGGAAATCGCGTTTGCAGTCGGTATGCGACCGCCCTCTAGCCTGTGCTAGAGTAACGCGCCTGAGGTCAAGTAGGGCGGGCTTCAGCCTGCCTGGTTTTTCGTTCACAGTTCTACAAAGCCGGAGACAGGCTGAAGCCCGTCCTACTTTACGACAATGCCCACTGAACCAATCGCTATGCTCGCCGGATTGCCTCCCGAAAAACTTCGGTGGAGGTGCGACCCGGACACGATTCCGTTCGCCACCACGGCCGATGCGGAGCCGGTGAAGGAATTGCTCGGCCAGGAGCGCGCCTATCGCGCCCTGAAAATGGGCGTGGAGCTCAACGCGCCCGGATTCAATATTTTCGTGTGCGGCCTCGCGGGAACGAGCCGCGGCGGCACGATCACGCACCTGATCGATCAAATTCATCCTCCGGCGAAGGCGTCGCTCGACCGCTGCTACGTGAATAATTTCAAGAGTCCGGACCGGCCGCGTCTCTTGGCGCTGCCGCGCGGGCAGGCCAACGGCTTCAAGAAAGACATGCAGAGCGGCATCGAATTTTTGCGGCGGCGGATTCCGCAGGTGTTCGAGGGCGAGCCGTTCCAGCGGCAAAAAGGGCGCATCGTGGACCGCTTCACCGTCCGCGAAAAAGAATTGATGGATGATTTCACGCGGCGCATCGCCCGCGAGCAATTCGCGCTGGGGCACATGCAGGTGGGGGCCGTCGCGCTGCCGGAAATTTTCCCGGTGCTCGAAGGGCAGATGGTGCCGATCGAAGACATCCCCAAAATGGTGCACGAAGGCAAACTGGAAACGGTCGCCGCCGAGGATTTGGAACGCAAGTACGAACAGTTCCGGCAGGAGTTCACCGTCGTCTACAGGAAAACGCTGACCTTGTCGCGCGAGCTGGCCAGCGAGCTGAGCTACCTCGAGCAGGAAGCGGCCTCGGTGTTGGTCGACGGGTTCATCGAGGAATTGAAGGAAAAATATTCCGGCACCTTGGTGGCGGAGTATCTCGAGGAAGTCCGCCACAATATTCTGGACAACCTCGAGCCATTCAAGGAGCGGGAAGGTGAAGAGGAGCCTGGAGGAGCGCAGCCGCCCTCCGAGGGCGGACCGCGTTCCCAATCGACCGAGCGCGATCCGTTTCGCGTCTACGGCGTCAATGTGATTCTGGCGCACGACGAAGAAGGCAGCTCGCCAGTCATTTTTGAAACGACGCCGAACTACACGAACCTTTTCGGCACGATCCAGCGCAGCTACGACTCGCGCGGCGGCTGGAATTCGGATTTCATGGATCTGCGCCCCGGGTCGCTGCTGCGCGGCGACGGCGGTTTTGTGGTGATGTACGCCTATGACGCGCTGACCGAAGCCGGCGTGTGGCGCACGCTGAAGCGCATGCTCAATCACTCGAAGCTCGAGATTCAGCCGCTGGAAATGTTCTTCCCGTTCGGCACCTCCGCGCTCAAGCCCGAGCCGATCGACATCGACGTGAAAATCATTTTGATCGGCGACCGGCACATGTACGAAATGCTGTACGAATTCGAGGAGGACTTCCGCAAAATTTTCAAAGTGCGCGTCGAGTTCGACGAGGAAATGGTGATGAGCGACGCGGTGGTTCGCCATTACGGCGACCGGCTGCGCCAGCTCTCCGAACAGGAAAAGATCGGCCCCTTCGACCGCACCGCCGTCGCCACCATGCTGGAGTACGGTGTGCGCCTGGCCGGACGGCGCAATAAAGTGACGGCGCGATTTCCGGACCTGGCGGACCTGGCCCGCGAAGCGGCCTACATCGCGCGGCAAGAGGGCGCGGCGCTGGTGAACGCCTCGCACGTGCGCCTTGCGCGCCAGGCCCGTATCGAGCGGCACAACCTTACGGAAACCAAAATCCGGGAAATGATCGAAGAGGGCACGCTGCTGATCGAAACCGACGGCGCGCGCGTCGGGCAGGTCAATGGCCTGAGCGTTCTCGAAATCGGCGGCTATGCATTCGGCAAGCCTGTGCGCATCACGGCTTCGGCGGCGCTCGGCAAGACGGGACTGATCAACGTTGAGCGGGAATCCAATTTGAGCGGCAGCTTTCACGACAAGGGCATGCAAATTATTGCCGGGTATTTGCGCACCAAGTTCGCGCAGGATAAGCCGTTGTCTCTAGCGGCCAGCATTTGTTTCGAGCAATCCTACAGCGGGATCGACGGAGACAGTGCCAGCTCGACGGAAATTTACGCGCTGCTTTCCGCGCTTTCCGGTTTGCCCATCCGACAGGACATTGCCGTGACCGGATCGGTCAGCCAGCAGGGAGACATTCAGCCCATCGGCGGAGTCAACCAGAAGATCGAAGGATTCTTCGATGTATGCCGAGTTAAAACTGGATTGACAGGGCGCCAGGGTGTGATGATTCCCTCGGAGAATATTGAAGATCTCATGTTGCGCGACGACGTGATCGATGCCGTTGCCGCCGGTAAATTTCATATCCTGCCGGTTGCGACCCTGGAGGAGGGAATCGAAATCCTAACCGGCGTGAAAGCCGGAGGGCGCGATTCCAAGGGCGCGTTCGCGCCCGGCACGGTGTACGCGCTCGTGGACCGGCGTCTGCACGAAATGGCCACAACGCTCAAGAGCTTCGAGTCGTAATCCGCCTGAAATCCTCAGAAAAAAATGAAGCGTTTGCGCTTGCGGTATGGGACGGACTTGGCGTTTGGGTCGGCAGGCACGGGCTCGTAGGGCAAATCGCGGCCCTCGAATGCGGCCAGGGGATTGTCGTGGAAGAGCGCGTTGGCGACTTCCTCGCCGCGGCGCGCGGCGACGGCGTCGAACGCGGCACGAAGTTGCAGCGGGCGGCCTTTCACGTTGTGCGCGTCGCTGGCGACGAAGTGGATGCGATCCTCTTCCAGCCATTGCTCGGCGCGCTGCTGCGCGGAGCTGCCAAAACGGCCGAGGAGGGACTGCGCGGTGATCTGCGCGTAGCTGCCCTGGTGCAGCCAGCGGTACATTCGCTCGGGCTTGGTGCGCAGCATCGCGTTGCGCTCGGGATGCGTGATGACAGGGGATAATCCCATGAGATGCAGGCGGTGCATGGTGTCGTCCATGGACGGCGGAATGGAAAAGTCGGCGAACTCCACGAGCAAGTAGGTTTTCTGATTGATCGTGTACTTTTGTGGATTTTTTTCCAGGTCCTGCAAATTCTCGAAACTGAGATGAAAATCGCATCCCGTCGCCAGTTTCAGCCGGTCGCCGAGGATTTCCTGGAGCTCGTCACGGCGCTGGCGGATGAGTTCGGGATCGAATTTGAAGTGTGAGTTGGCATGCGGCGTGGCCACCACATGGGTGATCCCTTCCGCGATGGCCATTTCCGCCATCTGAATGGACGTTTCGAGCTTGTCCGCGCCATCGTCCAGGCCGTGGAGGATGTGGCAGTGGATGTCGACCATAGGCATTCCGCTTCCAGTGAAGATACCTGAAGTAAGAAGAGCGGACAACCCCGCGGTTCGTGATTGGTGACTTTTTTTGTAGCGCCCGCCTCCAGGCGGGCACTTTGAAATCCCGCGGATGCCCGTCCGCCGCGGCGGACGGGCGCTACACGAACCAAGATCGAATTCCCACTCAGGCCCTAAAGCCGGGTTTGGTTGCGGCCCCCGCACGCTATGGGCTGGGCTTGGCGCCACCGGTGAAATCCCCACCTGCTATAATCCTGTCCGCACCGCCGCGGATCGCTACGCGGCGCTTGATCGCTCGAGAACCAAGCAGAAGTGGAAAAATGGGGACCTTTTTCATCGAACAATTCGGGTGCCGGGCGACACAGGCCGACGCGGCGGCGATCGAGCGGCAACTGCTGGAGCGCGGCTACGCGGCTTCCCCGGACGCCCATTCCGCCGACGTCATAGTGGTCAATACGTGTACGGTGACGGCCGCGGCGGATTTGCAGGCGCGCCAGTCGATTCGCACGATTCATCGGGAAAACCCAGCGGCGCGCGTCATCGTGACGGGCTGCTACGCGCAGCGCGCTCCAGAAGAACTTGCGGCCCTCGAAGGCGTTTCGTGGGTCGTGGGGAATTCGCACAAGCCTGAGATTCCTCGCCTAATCCAAGAAATGGGGCCGGAAATGGGGCGGGAAATGACGGCCCTTTCGTTTCCGGCCGCGCGCCAGGGATTCGTGCCGCTTTCGGCGATCGCGGGTGAAGCGTTTCCCATCGAGCGCGGGCCGGCTAAAATTTTGACGGGGGACATTTTGGAGCAACGCGAATTGCTCGTCGCTCCCGTCGAGGGCCGAGAGGCGGGGCACACGCGCCCGGTGCTGAAAATACAGGACGGGTGCAACAAGAAGTGCTCCTACTGCGTGATCCCGCAGGTGCGCGGGCACAGCCGGAGCCTCTCGCCGAGCAGCGTGATCGAGGAAATCCGCAAGTTGTGCGATGGCGGCGCGCGGGAAGTGGTGCTCAGCGGTATCGATCTGGGCAACTACGGGCGCGATCTCTCGCCTCGGGCCGAGCTCGGGGAATTGCTGCGGCGCATCCTCGACGAAACGCCGGTCGAGCGCCTGCGCGTCAGTTCCGTCGAGCCGACGCACGCGACGGAAGACCTGATCGCGATTTTTGCGGCGAGTGAGCGGATGGCGCGGCATCTGCACATGCCGTTGCAATCCGGCTCCGACCGCATCCTGGCGGCAATGCATCGCTGGTACCGCGCCGAACATTATGCGCGCCGCGCGGAGGTGGCGCGCGAGTGGCTTCCGGACGCGGCCATCGGCGCGGACGTGATCGCCGGATTCCCCGGCGAGACCGAGGCGGACCATCAGGCGACGCTCTCGCTCATCGAGCGGCTGCCGCTCACGTACCTGCACGTATTTTCGTTTTCGTCGCGGCCTGGAACTACCGCGGCCGAGATGCGCGATCGCGCTCCAGAGCAGGTGATCTCACGCCGCGCGCGCGAACTGCGAGCGCTCGGAGATAAGAAGAAAGCCGCGTTTCAAGCGGCGCAAACGGGACGAACGATGCGCGTCCTCACGCTGAAACGCGGCGGCGTGGGCGCTTCGGGGGCGTGGACCCGCGCGCTATCGAGCAATTATCTCGACCTGCGCGTGTCCGGTGCGTTGCGGGGCAATCATTTTCTGGACGTGCGAATTGGCGGCGTGACGGACGGGCTATTGAACGGGGTTATCGCTTAGATGATGCGCACCGGTAAAGCCTAAAAGCTTTCAACACAGAGAACACAGAGGGCACAGAGAAAACCTTAAGCGGCAATGCATTTTCCGGTGCCGCCATGCGTTTCGCGCGTCTTCGTGGGAGTTTACGATTCGAAGATGACTTGCGCTAGGGCCGTGTTGCCGTCATGCGTGATTGTTACCAGGATATTTTTCACCCCGAGGCTGTCGGCGATGGCGCGCGTCGCTCCTGACAATTTCAGCGTGGGTTTCCCGCTGGGCTCGCGGACCACTTCGATATCCAGCCAGCGCACGCCGTGAGCCCAGCCAGTGCCGAGGGCTTTCATGGCGGCTTCCTTCGCGGCGAATCGTCCGGCGAAACGCTCGGCGCGGTTGCGGTGCTTTTCGCAATAGCTGATCTCCGACGGCGTGAAGACGCGCTCGATCAGCGCGCGGCCTCGGCGCTCGATGGCCGCCTCGAGCCGATCGACCGTGGTGATGTCCATGCCCAAGCCAACGATCATTTGCACTCCTCGGATCTCTCGCAATCATACGCGTGAAGCCAAGTGGCGGGGGGGGGGGGGGGGGGGGGGGGGGGGGGGGGGGGGGGGGGGGCGAGCCGCGCGGGGGGCCCCCCCCCCCCAGAAACAAAAACCCCCCCCCCCCCAAACAAAAAATA